>JAABUO010010606.1_pt1 | contig 10174 bp, 7 predicted proteins | sample 5559291 | NCBI WGS metagenome assembly JAABUO01 (sample SAMN10711878, study PRJNA513372) | rock metagenome | isolation source: Antarctica rocks | place: Antarctica: Victoria Land, Finger Mt sud
CCCCGCCACGCTGTACTTCGGGACACGGTCCGCGGCGACCGCAGGGGACGATTCTATGAAAGGAGAGGCGTCAGCGCTTTGCGTTTTGCCCACCGCTTCGGTGTCTTGACAAAAGGGTCCACTATACCCTTCACCAATGAACACGTCAGCATCGACCACAATCCGGATAATCTAGCCTTCTTCGACAAGGAGTGGGCCAAGGGCACGCCGCTGTAGGACATATGGGCCTCTGCCCCGACGCCTCCCACGCGACTAACGGCACCATGGGCGTAGTTGTTCCGCTGGCGGCTCTCCATCACCGTCATCCGCTCTCCCATCGTCGAGCGACAGAATGGGCGGAGGGACAGGACGGGCGGAGGGCCCCCTGGCGCCCCATGACGCCGCCAGCATGCCGCAACAGCGCGAACGCGCTCCCCCGTCGCCCTGTAGAGCGGACAGCTCCACTGCGTCGTGTCGCAGCCCCCCCACACGCCCATAAGCGCGTTAGGGTCGCGCCGGCACAGGGGACGGCCTGTGAGCCCGCCACAGCGTCGTAAAGGGGCACGAGGGCCCAGTGGGGGGTGGAGTGGATAGGTTTGTGTACTTGAATAGCCAGCGACGTTAGGGTATTTACTAGAACAGGCGTAAGCAGAGCACGGCTGTAAAAGGGTGAGGCGCAGTATGGCAGAATTGTTTTGGCAACGCTCTTTGACGACTATCGACTACGATACGCTCGTCGCATTCATTGAAGAGCGCATCCAAGAGGGGGATCATCTAGAATACAAGCTCCCAACCTATAACAAGAGTCACGGCAAGTTCGAGTTTGGCAGCGAGTTCCTGGAGACCATTGTAGCCTTCGCCAATGCGGGAGGTGGCTTGATTATCTACGGCGTCGGCGAGGAAACGGATGACGAAGGCAATACTTATCCTGCTACCATCCAGGGGGTTCGCACGAAGATGGCAAAAGGGGACGTGCGCAACCCAGAGGAGGTGCTGAGAAGCACCTGTGCGACGACGATCGACCCGCTGGTCAGCTTGGAAACGCGCACGATCCCCATAAGGGAGGGCGAGTACGCCGGCAATGTCATCCTACTTGCTCGCGTCCGGCGCGGATTGCTGCCCCCTTATAATCAGCGGCTCCGACGAGGGCAGGGTATCTTCATCCGTAACGGAGAGAGCGACGCAACGGCTAGTGTTCGCGAGATTATCGAACTGATCGGCCGGCGCGATGCGAGCGCCGGCCATGAGGAGACACCGTGGGCGCGCACCCGCAACGACACATTCGTGTACCTCACACAGTACAACCAACAGCTACCCCCTGTCCTCATGATCGGACTTACGCCAGCCTTCCCTATCCCTGCAATCACCATCGATAGCCGGAGCGATCGTAGCTTCCAAAACATATGCATGTCCCTCTATGGACAGGACTATTACCCCGTGATGAAGCCCGACGGCATCATCTTCGGTGTCGGAGACTACAAGCCGGATGTGCCATACGCCCCTTTCGCCTGCGCCTACGCTGACGGATCAATCGGTGTCCAAGACAGCGACGAAATTTTCCCCTCTTCTTGGCGATGGGGTGAGGAGAAACGCCCAAGTCCTTATCCCGTGAGTCTTCCCCACCTATGGCACAGGATGGCCTTTCTATTGACACAGGCGCAACGCTGGCCACGCGAGGTGTGCGGCTACAGCGGCCCATTAGTATGTCGTCTCGCGCTCGGCAATATAACCAACACTATCGCCACTATTCCCGACGAATGGTGGTCCCGTTCAACGGTCATACGGCCACGGCAGGTTGTGCCCAATCGCTCAACCGGATGGTTCATCGACACCGAGTGGGATCAGGGGATAAGCGTCAAAGATTTGATTGAGCGAGACCTTATCCCACTCGCTCGACAGCTACAGTTTGGTCACTACCACGCCTTCGAGAACAAGATTATGGACACTGTATAGCCTCTCGAAAGGGGTGCTAAGGGGAACCGCCGATAGCCGTGTAATCGGCAGCAAGCACGCCGGCGGCCCCCTTGCATCGCCCGGCTACAGCTCCACAGCCCGTGTCCACGCAGCTCCGGGAGACGCCCTTCCAGTGTAAGCGAGGATGGCTAGTACACCCCACCCTACGTAATTATGAGTGGGTGAGAAAGTTATTCGGGAGGTGTACGTTGTCATAGACAATGAGGTTCGTGCCATAAAGGATGAGGCGGCGTGCCATAAAGAGTGAGGCACGGCGTCGCCGTGCGCCGTCCACCAGAGAGAGCGGCACGACGATCGCTGGCCACGCCGTGATCGCTGGCCTCACCCTCTGTGGCACAACCGACCCTTAGCCTCACCCTCTGTGGCATGTAGCCTCATTCGCTGTGACAAAACGAGGCGCTGCCATGCTCAGCCAGCCTCATTCTCTATGACAACGTACAGCCCCCCGTCGGCATTCCCTGGCCCCTCATCCCGCAAACAGCCGCCCCCGCCAGCGCCGGCACGGGCACTGGTGTGACAGAGCGTGGAGCCCTGGCTACTCTCCCCGCTCAGGGCACTCCCCCCGCTCAGGGCACTCCCCCCGCTCAGGGCACTCCCCCCGCTCAGGGCACTCCCCCCGCTCAGGGCACTCCCGCGCTCGATCCGTCTGCAGCCGCCGCCGCCGTCGCGGGCGCTCTCTCCCGCCTGGCCCCCGGACCGCCGGCCCAGCTCGTCGCCCCCGGATCGCCGCCGACGTGCCCGGCCAGCTCGTCGCCCGGCGCGTGGCCCGGCCGCGGCCCCCAGCTCCCCTCGCCCGCTAGGCCGTCGCGGGCACGCACCGCCACCCGCCACCCGCGTCACCCTGGCCAGCCGCGCGCCGAGGCCCGCACCTTCCCCCCCTCACGCGTTCACGCGCCCAGCGCCGCCAGGAGCGTCCCCTGGGCTGCGCCAGGCTCACAGAGCCCGACGCCGCGCGGGCCGTGGATCTCATTGCCGCTTATGCACGCGTGGTGTATCGTGGAGCGATGACGCCCCACACCCGCCGCCGGCACCGCCTAGACGCGCGTCCACGCGGCGCAGGTCTCCTGCTCCTCCTCGTCGCTGCTGCCGCTGGGATTGCGTTGCTCGTGCGTCCCGTCGCGGCCACCCTCCCACGCTTCCAGCGCCCCCTAGCGCCCACCTCAGCGCCCCACACGCCGCCGGCCACCACGCCGCGCGTGAGCGCCGCACGGTAGGACCGCACGTCGTACGAGAGGCCACACGGGTACATGTACAGAGGCGCTAGTCTGACCTAGGGTAGCGCGAGCGGCGACGAGAAGTAGAGCGACGTCGACATGCTGTTAGGGGAGCAGGCCAAGCCGCCGAGCACGGGCGATAGCGGCGGGGCGCACATCCGGGCCGCTCACCCCCAACCGCCGATACAGCCGCATTAAGTGGGCACTCACCGTCGTCTGTTTCACCCCCAACTGGGTGGCCATTTCCACCTGGCTGGCTCCCACTGCCAGGGCGCGCAGCACGTCCCGCTCCCGGGGGGAGAGCACGCCGCGCATGCGCGACGACGATAATTGGGCGGGGGTCGCGCCGTGCCCGTCTAACACGCCGCACAACGCCGCCGCTGCCGCGCCCAACAGCCCGTCGTCGGCCGCGCCCGCAGCCAGCGGCGCAGCGCGGTCCCACCCCTCGCTCGCGTTGTCCATGGCCCCAGCATACCCGCCGATTGGGGGAGGCGCTATCCCCCAATCGTGCTATAGGCGTGCGGACGTTTACTCGCTACTCTTGCCGAGAGGGTTGTCGAATCGAGACGAGCGACACACCGCGCGTTATCGGGCTCGGACAGACAAGGAGGGACAGTGCCACCATGTGGACCCCGTCGATGCTAGCCGCCCCTCCAATCCTCATCCCTTTCGCGCTCGCGTACCTTCTCGTCGCCTTCCTCCCAGGCTACACGCTGGCTGAACTCGCCCGTCCTCGTGCCCCCCTCGTCGAGCGCGTCGCCCTGGCCGTCCCGTGCGCCTACGCGCTTGTCGCCGTGTTCGGGCTGGCCACCGCGCTGCTCCACCTGCCCTTCGACCTACTCTCGTACGCGGCCGTCGCCGGACCTCTCACGGTTCTGGGCCTGTGGCGCGCGTGGCAGCGGCGGCGTGATCGACCCATCCGCGTGCATACAGGCTGGTGGCTGGCACCCGTCGGAGTCGCCGCCGTCCACCTGGCCGCGACCCTCTGGGTTGGCCGCGACGCGCTCTTGCCCATCGGCAACGACACCCCCATCCATGTCATGGACACAGCGATGATCGCGCGGACCCATTTCTTCCCCCTCACCCTGGCGTCCAGCCGCTTCGGCGCCACCGACGGGCCGTTCTATCCCGCCGCCTTCCACGGCCTCGCCGCGCTCCTGATGGACGCGACGGCGGCGCCGGCCTATCGCGCCGCCTACCTGAGCGCCGTCGCCGCCGCCACCTTCTTGCCCCTCGTGCTCTTCGCGTACGTCCGCGTTGCCCTCGGCACGGAGCGCGTGGCCGCCCTCGCCGCCCTCGCCGCCCTCGCGTTCGAGCCACTGCCCCAATTCGCGCTCGCCAACGGCCTCTATCCCCTCCTCGTCGCCCTCATCTTCCTCCCGGCCCTCGCCTGCGCGCTGCGCGAGGGCTTGTGGGACGGTGATCGCCGCGCCGTCGCGTTAGCGGCCTTCCTCGGCGTCGGGCTTCTCTACACTCATCCGACCGAGGCCCCGGCCCTGGTGTTTCCCCTCCTCGTGGTCCTGCCCACCCTCGCGGCAGAACCACGCGTGTGGGCGCGGGCCGCGCGCCATGGCGCTGTCCTCACCGCGGTCTGGGGGGCGGCCGCCCTCCCCGCGCTCGCCTACATGCATCGCGCCGTGGCGGGTGCCGCCGCTGGCGTTCCCTCACACCTGGATCTCGCCAACGCGGTGACGGCCACCGCGCTCGACCGCGCGATCCCCCAGTACATCGTCTGGATCTACGGGCGCAACGTGAGCTACGCGCTGCTCCTCGCCGTCATCGTGGGGTGTGCCTGGTGCCTGGTGCGCCGGCGCCACCGCGGGCTCGTCGTCGCGCAACTCCTCTTGACGCTTCTCTTCATCGACAGCAATGGCCACGGCCTCGCGCGCGCCCTCCCCCTTCTGTCCTTCCACTGGACCTGGATCGAGCGCCTGGCGCCGCTGCATTACTGGATCGCGCTGCCCCTGGCCGCCGTCGGCATCGACGCCATGGGACGCCTGCTCGGGTGGCTGGGCGCCCGTCGATCCCTGGCCCTGCCCGCGCGCGCCCTGATTGTTGCCCCGTGCATCGCCCTCGGCCTCGTCCTCCCCTTCGGCGTGAGCGGCGCGCGCATGACCGCCTTCACCGCGCGGCGGACCATCGTCGCCCCCGCCGACCTCGGCGCCCTCTCCTGGCTCGCGCGCCACGCGCCGCCGCGGACGACCGTGCTCAACGATGCGGACATGACCCACCCCGCCACCCTGGAGGGGGCCATCGACGCGGCCTTCTGGCTCCCTGTCCTCGGCGGCCCCCAACCCATCTTCTTCCGTGATTATGAGGGGGTGGGCACGCTGTCGGAGCGGTTCGACGCCCTCGCCCACATCGCTAGCCAGCCCTGGCCGGCCGCGACGGGGACGTTCGTGCGGCAGGCGCGCATCGGTTACGTCTACTACGGTGCGCACGTCGCGCCCGGCGCGCCGCGCCACCTCATGCTGGCACGCTTGCTTGCCGCGCCGGACTTGCGCCTCGTCTACACGAGTGCCCCCGCGTGTGGGGATGCGCACGGGCCGGCCGCCTGCCCCCCCACCGCCGTGTACGTCTTTGCAGTGCGCCCGGTGCTGCGGCCCGCGGTCACCGCACAGAAGGGAGGTAAACCGACATGACGATCGTTATCACACCGAGCAAGAAGACGGTGCGCGTGCTGCAGGGGGATGCGCCGCCGCAGGTCAAGACGACGTTCGGCTGGACCTATCTCGTCGGACCCCGCCGCATCCCCCAGGATCTCATGCCTTTCGCCCAGCGGGAGGACCGCGAGGCGTTCGTCGCGGCGACCCACCGTGCACTCGCCCCGCGCTGCACGCGCGACGAGGCGGACTCTATCGCCGCCATGATCGTGTTTGAGCGCCATGGCCCCGCCGCGAACGGCGAGCTAGCCCGCCTGTGGCGCGAAGGGCAGCCATTCTATGGGCGCCTCTCGCCGCAGCAATGGGGGTACATCAGCGCGGTCGATCTTGTGCCCGCCCTCGCGCGCCTGACACCCGACAGGACGCCGACGATCACCGCCCCGGTTGGTCCCCGTCGTCGGTAGGCGCGGGGCGCGGGGCTTGTGCAGATGGCGGGAGCGCCCCCACCACGAAAAGCAGGACACATGACCGCATCGACCAACACGCGGGACATCTCGGCCACGGTCGTCCCCTCGCAGGCCCGCGCGCAGGGTGCGGACGGCCAACGTCACGCGACCCTACACCGCGTCCTGCGCGCGGGCGCCGCGCTGCTCGTCCTCTGCGTCTACGGAGAGGTGCTGGCCCATGCGCCCGTGACCGGACAAGATTTCCGCGTCTTCTACAGCGCCGCCGCGGTCATTCGGCAGGGCGGCTCGCCCTACGATGTGCGGGCGCTGGTGCGCGTCGAGGATCGCCTCTTCCCCACGCGTTCGGCCGCGGAACGACGGGACCGGCGGGCCAACCCTTATATCCAGGGTCCGCTCCTGGCGCTGCTCGTCGTCCCCTTCCTACGTTTCCCGCCCGCTGTCGTCTACGACGCCTATGCCGCCGTGCTGCTTGCCGCCGCGGCCGCGGCGCTCCTCGTCATGGATCGGGTGCGGCGAGATAGCGGTGGCCGCGGTGCGCGCGCGCGGCGGCGCACCCTCCCCCTCGTCCTCAGTCCCGTTGTGTTCCTCGCCGTCCTGCTCGGTCAGCCCGACCCCCTTCTCCTCCTCTTGTTCGCGCTGGCCTGGCATGCGCTCCAGCGCCGGCACGCGGCTCTCGCAAGCGCACTCCTCGTGGTAGCCTGCATCAAGCCCCAGATCATGGCCGGCCCCCTTGTGCTTTTGACGGTACTGGCCTGGCGTGCGGGCAGCATCCGACCCTACCTGGGCGGCCTCGTCGCCGGCGCAGCATCCGTGATCGGCTGCTGCCTCCTTCTCGCCGGACCCCTAGTGACGGGCGACTGGCTGCGTGCGCTGGTCGCCTTCGGGGAGTCCACTGTCTACGCGCAAGTCGATATCGCCGCCCTCTCGACGCTCTACCTGGGCTGGCTCCCCCACGCGCTCGTCCCACTGGCCCTCGCCGGCTCCGTCGCGGCGTGGGCCGCGTGGGCCATCTCCTCGGCGCGGCGCGGAACGCGCGATGCCACGACTGCTCTCCGTTGGGTCGGGCAGGGGCTCTGTTTGTGGCTGCTCGCAACCCCCTACGCCCATCCCCATGACGACGTGCTGCTCCTCTCGGCGCTCGGTCTGCGCACATCCGACCGGCCCGCGACGCGCACGCGCGCGCTTGACGCCCTCTTCGTCGCGACATGGTGGCTGTTGCCCATGACCAGCGTGCTCGGCCTGCGCCCTCCCATCGTGCAGGGCCTCGGCGTGGTCCCCGTTATCCTCCTCGCCCTCATCCTGACGCGTCGTGATCCCAAGCGTGCCGGTGACGTCGCAATGCCGTAGGCGTCACGGCGGTCACGGTCGTTGTCAGGCGCCACCCGGTGTCGGCTGACGTGTCGGGGATTGGCGCCAGAGCGACGCGTACAGCACCACGAGGCTCGCGGTCAGGATCGTCCCGAACAAGAGGGGGGGCAGCGTCGTATCAAGCGATAGGGGCCTGACGCTGAGCCAGAATAGCCCGACACAGAGCGCAGGCCACGCGCGCCGTTGGGCGACAACGGCCATGGGTAAGAGTAAGGCCATGTCATAGTGCATCCAACTCATGGGGACGACGAGGAATCCGCAGACGATAGATAAACTGAATCCGACATCGAGGCTAACAGATCGGCCGCGCCACACGGTCAGCCCAAGGAGACCAAGGGCGCCGAGAAGACCACCCTGTACGATGAGCGCCACGAGGGGGGGATCGGTGTGAGGCAAAGCGCCGACCACACGGCCCACGGCTGCGCGCACTGTCCCATCGTAGGGATCACCCGCTCCACCTGTGCTTGACGTCGTGACCAGCCGGGCGAACTCGACGAAAGAGCGTACCCCAAACACGACGCAGGCGCCCGCGCTGCACACGGCGCCCGTGACAAGCGTGTACGCGACGACACGCCAACGTCGCTGCGCGATCATGTAGAGCAGGATAACGAGCGGTTGCCAGCGCAGCGCGAGGGCGAGGCCCAGGAAAATGCCGGCGCGGCGCGGCGCCCCCTGGCGCACGCAATACCACGCCATGATATCAAGGGCGGCGATCACCAAGCCCCATGTACCCAGCCAGAGCGCATCGGTAATGGGGAACGACGCGTAGACGCAGACCAACAGCAGCGCTCGCTGCCACCGCTGCCGGGGGTACCCGAGGATTCGTCCCATGTACCTGAGGGCAACAAGCAACAGGAGGAGAGACCCCGTTTCCCAGACCAGGGCCGCAACCGGGAGCGGGAGCCGCGAGAACGGCAGGAAGATGAGCGCGCCGACCGGCGAGTTGTTGTTGGATGAGATGGATATGCGTGGGAAAGACAGGGCCGCGGCCGGCTTGTACAGGCTGCCACCGGCGAAAAAGTCGAGATCTCCGCTATAGAAGAGCTTGAAATCCCAGAGGGCAATACTGTGTGACGCACCGATGATGTCGGCATAGGCCCGCAGTGTGTCCGACAGGACCACGAGTGCCAACACCATAGACACGCTTGCGACCGCGATCAAGCGCAGGACGACCCATACCATGGGATAGACTGAACGTAGCTGTCTCTCCCGCCGCGCAGGTAGATCACGCGCCGCAGGGATGTGCGTGTGCGTCACCCAGCTACTATCCCATCCTCGCACGATCACGCTTATGCGTCGCGCGATATCGAGTATCCGTCGTCGCCATGTGCAGGGGCTCCTTCCCGGTTAGACACGTCGCCTGGGGCCAACACGACCAGCCCAGTCACAGAAACCAGACCTACTCAGTCCATCCAATCATTCCCTAATTCCCCTATATATAGGCGTCCCATCGCTCAACAGACACCCCCCAATCTACCTACCGCATCGCCGCGCGCCTGGGCCGCGCGCCGACATCGCCGCTACTCCACAGGCCGCCGTTCGCCCCCATCCCTGAGCCTGACCGTCGCGCCGATCAACGGCACAGGACGCGGAGGACCGGCGACCCCGGACCCGCGGGGGACCGGCGCGTGTGACAGAGCGTGGAGAGAACGCCGGTCTCCCTGGCCCACGCAGGCCCGCTCGCGCTCGCGCTCCCCTGGAGCGCCGGCGGCGGCGGCGGCCTGCGCGCCGCTCAGCCGCCACTGCGGCAAGCCCTCCCATATGGCCCCCTCGGTGCGCCAGTGCCACACCAGGCGTGCCACGTTGCGGAGGCCGCGCTGTGACTACGGGCCGCAGAACGCATCTCCCCCTGCCCCTCCCGGTCTGGCCGCCGATCGCCGCAGAAAGGTGAGTTTCACATCATGCGTCTGTGAGACGCCCGCGCCTATCCTGCCCCTAGATAGGGGGCAGGTGAGCCGTTGAGGGGACGCCGGTTCACCTGCTCCCTATTCGTGTCCCTGTGGCGCTCCCGCCCTGGCCTACCTCAGCCCAGCCCCACTCTCGTCTTGTGCAGGAGCTCTGTCCAGCTACGGTTATTACTCTACATAGAGGGCGCGTACTTTATGTCGACGCCCGCGTCCGGTCCGGGGACGGCCACCAATCGCCCCACGACATGGTAGGCGGCCGAGGCCGTCCAGATGTCGGCCTGCGCCAGCAGTGTCACCCCGTCCACTACCATGTCCAGATGCAGCCCCTGCGTCCCCGGCCCGAACGCGCCCGCGCTGTCGCGCACGTACGCCGCCCCCACGCCGCACAGGTGCGCTACGTCGCCGTGGTAGGTCACCCGCGCCTCGCTCGCCACGATGGCGTCGCCCGCCCCCGCCCCCGCGCCGCGGGACCCGGCGCGCGCCACCGGGCCGACGATCACGAGCCGCGTGCGCGCCCCGTCGCCCACGCCGCGCGCCACGACGATGCGCCGCACCGCATCGCCCAAGACACGGGCGCCGGGATGCGGCCCCAGTAGGGCGGGCAGACGCGCGGGCGCGGGCAGGCGCGGGCTCACGCAGGCGTCGCCGGGGAACGCGGCCCC
>JAABUO010010607.1_pt1 | contig 10174 bp, 8 predicted proteins | sample 5559291 | NCBI WGS metagenome assembly JAABUO01 (sample SAMN10711878, study PRJNA513372) | rock metagenome | isolation source: Antarctica rocks | place: Antarctica: Victoria Land, Finger Mt sud
GTATCCGCGCACAGGTGCATCGCGACGGAGATCGGCTCGCCATCTACTCCCGCACGTTGGATGAAATCACGCATCGTTTCCCGGAGTTGCACGCGCCGTTGCTCGCCCTGCCCGCCCCCTTCGTCCTTGACGGCGAGATCATTGGCGAGCGGGAGGGGAGGGCGCTGCCGTTCACCCAGTTCCAGCAGCGGCTCGGCCGTAAAGTGGTCACTGAGGCGGTACTGCAAGACATTCCTGCCATTCTCGTCGCCTTCGATCTCCTCTATCGGGACGGCGACCTGCATTTCGCCCGTCCGCTCACCGAACGCCGCGCCCTCCTCGCTGACCTCCTGCGCCAAGAAGACATATCCCTTACAGATAAGAGAGATACCGAGAGTGAGTTTGAAATTGCTAATGAATCGGCTTCCCCTTCCGGGCGCCCTCTGAACAGTATGGGGAAAGGGGTTGGGGGAGGGCCATCTGTTCGCCTCTCCCGCGCCCAGCGCGTCACGACGCCGGAAGAAATAGAGGCGCTCTTCGTCGCATCGCGGACGCGCGGCAACGAGGGATTAATGGTCAAACTCCCGCATTCCGCCTATACGCCAGGGCGGCGCGGCGCGGAATGGCGTAAGGTGAAGCGGGCGCTCGCCAGCCTCGATGTCGTGGTGACGGCGGTCGAGTGGGGGCACGGCAAGCGGCGGCATATGCTCTCCGACTACACCTTCGCCGTCCGCGCCGCAGAGAGCGATCCGACCCTCCTGAACATCGGCAAGGCATACAGCGGCCTTACCGACGCCGAGATCGCCGCGCTGACGCAGTGGTTCCTCGCCCATACCCGCGAGGACTACGGCCGTGTCCGTACCGTTGAACCGGCGATCATTCTCGAAGTGACCTTTGACGCCGTGCAGGAAAGCAAGCGGCACAAAAGCGGCTACGCGCTCCGCTTCCCGCGCATCCTCCGCGTGCGGGACGACAAACCCCTTGATGAAATAGATACCCTCGCCAGCGTCCGCGCCCTCGCGGAGCAGTAATCCGTTTCCGCGATCTGCCCAGGACAATAGTACCTGATAGAACCGTTTCCTAGTTTCCTTCGTTATACTAGACGCATGCACAATCATAGCGGGCACGCGGGTGCGAATGCCTGGAAACAGACCGAGGGAGGAAAGTACTGATGCGTACACTCGAAGAGGTTGGAACGCGGCTGCATCGCCGTCATTTTCTGATGGGCGCAGGTGCGGCAGTGGGTAGCGCGATCCTCGCGGCATGCGGCGGCAGCACGGCGACTGATACGCCGAAAGCCCCCACGCTGACGACGGCCCCGACCACCGCCGCGCCGACATCGGCTGCGGCTGCGGCGACCCGGCCCGCTGGTTCCGTAGCAGCGAGTGCCATTGCTACCACCGCCCCCGCAGCGTCTACGACGGCGTCGAGTACGACGGCCATTGGCAGCGCGGCGGTCGCCACCCGGCCCGCCGGGAGCGCTGTGGCCAGTAGCGTGAGTGCGACGACTGCCTCCGGCAGCGCGGTAGCGGGTACAACGGGCAGCGGTGGCATCCAGACAATGGTGATCGAGGCCTTCGACTTCGGCTATAAGACGCTCGGCAGCATCCCCGGTGGCCAGACGCGTGTGCAAATGAAGAACACGGGCAAGGAGATTCATCACGGACAGTTCATGCTGCTCAATACGGGTGTTACCCCCGACCAGCTCGGCGCGGCCTTCGCGAAGGGCGAGCAAGGGCTGGGCGAGGTCTTCGGCCTCGTGACGCAGGCAGGGGGGCCGGGGGTGACCCTTCCCGGCAGCAGCACCGAGGTGATCCTGAACCTCACCGAGGGTCAGTACTTGATCGCCTGCTTCATCGCAGGCGCGGATCATATCCCGCATCTCGCTAAGGGCATGCTCATGCCGCTCAAGGTGACCGCCGCCCCGGCGGCTGCCGCCGCGCCTGCGGTGAATGGCACGATCACGATGTTCGACTTCAACTTCACGATGCCCGATACGCTGCCTGCCGGGAAGAGCATGTACACGGTGATGAATACCGGCGTACAGTTCCACGAGTTCAACATTGGCCAGATACCACCCGGCAAGACTGTGGACGACGTGAAGGCATACTACGCCGCGACCACGGCCCCCGCTGGCCCACCGCCGCTGATTCCGATGGGCGGGATGAACGCGTTGACGAAAGGCAACACCGGTATCGCGGTATTCGATCTTACGCCGGGCAACTATGTGGCGATCTGCAACGTCCCGGACCAGTCGAAGCCGAATGGCGATTCGCACGCGCACCTTGGCATGATTAAGGGCTTCATCGTTAAGTAAAGCAATGAGCAATGAGAAGATCCCGGCTCTCCACTCATTGCTTCCCGTGTGGCCGGGGTTAGGCACGCCCTGCCGTCTCCGTGTACGATGTCGCCAATGAAGGACTGCTACCACGCGACGCGGTCGCAGGTTGTGCAGATTATTGGCCCACATCCGATGGCTGACGGAGGTGCATATGATGGCAGCAGGTACGACGGGGCAATCGCTGGATTGGGATGCGATCTTCGCGGCAGTGGACGCGCGGCAGGATGCCTTTCTCGCGCGGCTCAGGGAAATCATCCGGGTAGATAACACGGTCCCACCTGGACGCAATTACGATACGCTGGTGGATCTGATCGCGCCGCAGTTCGAGGCGGCGGGGATGACGACGGAGCGCGTCGTCATCCCGACGGAACTGATTGACGCGATTCCGCTGACCCTCGAAGGCGACCGCGTCAATCTCGTCGCCACACGCAAAACGGGCAAGCCACCGCTGACGATCTACGCGCACATGGACACGGTACCCGTCGAGGAGCACTGGGACTACGACCCCTTCGGCGCCGAGGTCCACGACGGGCGTATCTACGGGCGCGGCGTCGCGGATATGAAGGGCACAATCGCCTCGCTGCTGACCGCCCTCGACGTGATCCGCGATCTGAGCCTGGAGCCCGTCTGGGACCTCACCGCCTGCATCTGTACCGATGAGGAGATCGGCGTTTATCCCGGTATCTGGCATCTCGCGAAACTCGGCTACGTCCATGCCCCCGTGCTCTGTATGGAAGGATCGCAGGACCCCGTCCTGCGCCTCGGCTCCAATGGCTCCGTGGATGTGACGATCACCGTCATCGGTGAGTCGTGCCATTCCGGGGCGAACTACAATGGCATCAATGCGATCGAGGAGGCGGTGCCGATCATGGTCGAACTCCTCGCTCTCAAGCGCACGGTAGAGGCGCGGCGGTCCGCCTTGCCGCTTGCCCCCGCGCCAAACGCCCCCGATCATCTTCGCCCGATGTTCAACCTCGACATCATCCACGCGGGCGTCAAATCCAACATCGTCCCCGCAACCTGTACGCTCGTCGTCAACCGCCGCTTCATCCCCGAGGAGCGATACGAGGATGTCGAGGGCGAGATCCGCGCGGCGGTCGAGCGCGGGCAGGAGCGGAGTCGGGCGAAGGCAGTCGAGGTTGCCTTTATGAAGGCATATCCCGCCTACTACCAGAGCGCCGATCATCCCCTCGCCAACAAACTCGTCGCGGTTATGAAGCGCATCCATGGCTACACCGACGCGGACTTCCACCGCACTGGCAGCGGGGGCTCCACCGATATGGCGAATGTTGCGGAGACGATCAGTACCGATCAGATCGCCACCGTCGGCTTGGGGCGCATGCGCGAGAGCCGCGCCCACGGCGCGAATGAGAGTGTGCGTTTGTCAGACGCCCTCGCGCATATCAAGGAACTCGTCTACCTCTTCTGCGCCCCGGAGATCGCGCCGTAGGGGTAACCCTTCTGCTCCGCGATACGCGTCGCTTCCGTGCAGTTATGCGCCGTCAATTTCTGGATCGCAGTGGAGAGGTAGTTGCGCACCGTGCCGACGGAGAGGTTGATGGAGCGGGCAACCTCGGCGATGCTCAGCCCCATCGTGGCGACCCGCAGGACTTCGCGCTCGCGTGCCGTGAGCGGGTTGTTGCCCTCACTGAGCTCGACTATTCCCTCAAGTGGCAGGAGATGAAGCGGCGGGGTATGCTCGATACCACTCGACCAAAAGGAGGTACCAATGCATACCCTGCCGCCCGCGATGATACTGCTGCTCCCGTCCTGCCAGTTTCCCAGTACCAGTCTTGCCCCGTCCCGTCCCGACCCTGCATGGCCCTACGTCGCAACAGCCGCCTTAGGCTGCAGCACGTTCTGTAAGACCCGCAAGGCCATTCGCACTATTGCTTGTGCCGCTTCGGCACACCTTTCAACGTCGTATATTTCAACATTGGTTATGCGCTCCGTATGCTATATATGGATGATACAGTGATGAGCATTGTCGTATTACATGACATTGATGACATCTTTCGCGTGTCGTCCACAACAGGATAGCATCGGTGACGGAGGGCACGTCACTCGCTACCGCCTCCCTGTCGCAGGTGATGCCCACTGCCGCGAGCATGATCCGCGCGCCCAGCAGGTTCGTTTCCTGACGATCGCCGTGATCGCCTTCTTCACCTTCCCGCTGGCACGGGCCTTCCGCTCGCTGCTGTTGCCGCTCAGGGCGGTTGCGCTCAACGTCCTCTCCGTCGGCGGCGCGTGAGGCATTCTGTCGCTCATCTGGCAGCACGGCTACGGCTCCCAACTGATCGACGGGGTGACTGCGACCGGCTCGATCACGGCGTAGGTGCCGCTGATTGGTCTTCGCGTTTCTCTTCGGCCTCTCGATGGACTACGAGGTCTTCATCATGGCCCGGATGCGCGAGGAGTATGACCGCACCGGCTCGACCGACGCGGCGCTGATCCTCACCCTCGCCTTCGTCTCGATGGCCTCTGCCCCCGTGACGGAGATCAAGATGCTGGCAACGAGGCTGGCGGCGGGTATCCTGTTCGACGCAACCGTGATTCGCGCGCTGCTCGTCCCCGTGCTCGTCTCGCTGATGGGCCGCTGGAACTGGTGGTTGCCGACCCTGCCCGCACGGTTCCTGCGCATCGCGCCATCCCACCCGCATGCCGAACCGGCTTCCCTCCCGTAATATTTAGAGAAGGATGTAACGCAGAGGACACAGAGGACGCAGAGCGCACAGAGAAGGATTCTCATTTTTCTTTCCTCTGCGCTCTCTGCGATCTCCGCGCCCTCTGCGTTCAGTTTCCTTCTGGTGTCCTGGTGGTTTATCTCTCGTCCACGCGGGCGAACTTCTGGAAGGTATGGCAGCCGTCCGGCACGAGGCCGGGGCGGACGCCCATTGTATACGTCACTTCGCCCACGTAGAGGTCACCGTGCGAGTCTACCGCGATGTCGTGCGGTCCGACGAAGTTGCCCGGCGCGCAGCGATCCATTCCGCCCCAGCGCGCCAGCACCGTGCCTGCCGCGTCATAGACGCTCACCCGGCCCGGCCGCTCGTCCTCAATCGTCCCGAGGCGGGGGGATTGATCGCCGGGGCGGTGCAGCAGTTCGGCGACGTAGATCAGCCCGTCGCGGTCAATGACGATATTCGTCGGGCGCTGCACGTCGTGCCATTCCTCTAGATACTCGCCGTCCGGGCTGAAAAACTGGATGCGGTCGTTCTCCCGGTCCGCGATCAGCACGCGGCCATCCGCCGCCACTGCGACGCCATGCACGAGGTTGAACTGCCCCGGTCCGATCCCTGGCGCACCCCATGTCTTGATCAGTTGCCCATCGGCGCTGAAGTGGTGAACACTCGCGTTGCCGTAGCCGTCGCTGACGTAGAGATCGCCGTTCGGGGCGATAGCGACGTTCGTGGGTCGGTTGAAGGGCGGGCCACCGCGTGTGATGCTCGCCTGCGAGCGCCCGTCGTAGCCGGTGTCGGCGGCGACACCCGGCGTGCCGATCGTCTGCAGGAGTTCGCCTTCCGGCGTGAACTTGTAGATGACCTGCTTACCCTCATCCACACAGTACACCGAATCGTCCGGCGCGATCGTTAGGCCGTGCGTGCGCCGTGTGAAGAATTTCTCGCCCCAGGAAGCGACGAACGAGCCATCCCGGTTGTAGATGATGACGCGCGCCTCCTGGCGCGTGTAGATGAACACGCGGTCATGGGAATCGGTTGCCACGCCGACGACATCGGCATGATGATAGCCCTCCGGCAGTTGCTCCCACCCCTCGACCACCTCGTAGCGCAGATTGCTGGTTGTGCGTGTCATGCCGTTTCTCCCTTCACGAGCAATGAGCAATGAGAAAAGCGGGCACCCCTCATTCCTCATGCATACGTTACATCATGCCATGGCTATCCTGAAACAGGATAATGCGTGAGGACTTACGCAGTTCGCGAGAGAAATCCGGTGATGGCGGGCTTTACCCTGCTACAGAGAGGCAGGGTAAAGCCCGCCATCACCAGGAAAATCGTCCCCTCGTTACTCGTTACTCTGTTCAGGCACGATCAGGCAATCTACCACGCGTGCCCCGCCGCGGTGATCGAAGACGAGGAGCGGGTTGATGTCAATCTCGCTAACCACGTCACGCAAATCGAGGCAAAGCTGCGAGAATTTCCCGAGAATATCCACGACGGCGTCCGTGTCCGCCGGGGCCGCGCCCCGCGCGCCGCTCCCATCGAGGATCGCCGCGCCGCGCAGGCGAGAGAGCATCGCGCGGCTGTCGTGATCGGTGAGTGGCGGCACGCCGAGTGCGATGTCCTTCAATACCTCGACAAACACGCCGCCCAACCCAACCGCCACGGCGGGGCCGTACGCCGGGTCCTGTGTCATGCCGAGAATCATCTCCCGGCCGCCCGTGACCATCTCCTGCACGAGGACGCCCGCGATCCGCGCGTCCGGCTTGTACCGGCGGGCATTGACGATGATCGTCGCGAAACCGGCCCGTGCCGCCGCATCGTCCCGCACGTCCAGCAGCACGCCGCCCGCCTCGGTCTTGTGGGCGATGTCCGCAGACTCGATTTTCAGCACGACCGGGTAGCCGATGGCCTGCGCTGCCGCGACCGCCGCATCCGCCGTCGTCGTGAGCGACTCGCGAGTCACGGGGATGCCGTAGAGGGCAAGAATTTCCTTCGCCGCTCGCTCGACGAGTGGCGTGCCCCCCGCCGCCGCGATACGCGCCCGTGCCTCAAGAAGGGCTGCGGACTGCGGGTGCCCTTTGGGCGGTATGAGGACTGGGTTTTCTGCCGACTGCCTGCGTGTCTGCTGGAATTCGGCGTACTGAATGAGCGAGCGCACCGCGCGCAGGCCGTTATCCACGCCCTGGAGGAAGGGGATGCCGCTCCACTGCATGACCGGCGCGACCGGGTCCCGGCCTTCCCGCCGCCCTTCCCGGAGCCGCCCGGCGACGAGCGACATGATGAGGAACGTCTTGTCCGGGTATCGCTCCGGCATCATCCGCAGCACCGCACCGACCGGCGTCGCGAGATCGAAGCGCTCGGGGACGGGCTGACCGTAGATGATGGTATGGACGTTGGGGTCCTCGGCCATCGCGACAATGGCACCTTCGGTGATTGGTGGTTGGGACGCCGCCTGCCCGGTGACATCGAGCGGGTTGCCGACGGTGCCGAAGTCCGGGATCACTGCCTGCAATTTTTCGACCGTCTGCGGCGCGGGTTGCGGCATCGTGACGCCGAGTGCATGACCGACATCCGACACCAGGCCGCAGGCGCCGCCCGAGGAAAAGATCGCGCCGACACCGCTTCCCTGCGGCAGCCGCTTCGCGTGGAAGACCGCCAGTGTCTCATTCATCTCGTCCAGGGTATCAACGCGGACGACGCCGTACTGCCGCATGATCGCGTCCGCGATTGCGTCCGAGCCGACAAGGGAGCCGGTATGCGCGTGCGCCGCCCGCCGCCCGCCCTCGGAGCGACCGATCTTGAGGACGACAATCGGCTTCTGCCGCTCCGCCGCCAACGCGGCGACCCGCAGGAACTTCTGCGGGTCGCGGAACTGCTCGATGAAGCAGCCGATCACGCGCGTTTCCTCATCCTCGACGTAGTAGCGGATGAAATCTGCCGCGTCGAGGTCCACTTCGTTGCCCGTGGTCACGATGTAGGTATAACCGAACCCCCGCTCGCTCGTCGGCGTAACCACGCAGTAGGCGAGCAACCCGCTCTGGAAGACGAGGCCAATCGGCCCGCGCGGGACCGTATCGTACGGCCCCCAGATCGCGATCATCTTCGCCGGGGTGCTGATGATGCCGAGGCAGTTCGGGCCGACGACGCGGATGCCGGTGCGCCGCGCGAAGGCGCGAATCTCTTCCTGCCGCTGGTGCGCCTCGCCGTCGCTCTGCTCGCCGAAGCCGCTGGTGATGATGTTGACCGCCGCAACCCCGGCGCGCTCCGCCTGCCCCAATACATCGAGGACGAGATGGCTCGGCACGACGACAATCGCTTTGTCCACGCCGCCGGGTATCGCGTCGAGCGTTGGGTAGCACGGCGCGCCGAGCACTTCCGTGTGGCGCGGCGTGACGCCGAAAATCTCGCCCTCGTAGCCACCGCCGATGATCTCACGATGGATGTTGTACGCGAACCCCTGGCGCGGCGTCGCCCCGACAATCGCGAGCCGCTTCGGGTGGAACAACGCCTCCATCGCCCGCGTAAAGGCTGCCTGCTCACCTGCCGTCTCCGCCGCCACTCGCATTACCTGCGTCATCGAGAACTCCTATTGAACCACGAAGACACGAAGAGCACGAAGAGGGAAAGAGAAAAAAGAGGAAGTGGAACCGCATTCCGAGCGAGACAGTACATTCTTTCCGCAAATCTTCATCATTCTCTTCCCTCCTTCGTGCTCTTCGTGGTTCAGACTCCCTCACCCCGCCGCGATCCGATCCTGGCGCACTTCCTTCGGCAGCCCGAGCACGCGCTCGCCGAGGATATTCTTCTGTATCTCGGCTGAACCGCCGTAGATCGTCCCGGCGCGCGACCACAAGAAGGCATATGCCCAACTCCCCGGTTCACCGAATTGCGCGCCCGCTTCAAGCGCGAGCGCCTCCGGTAGGCCACCGATTTGCTGCCCGTACGGCCCGAGAATCTCCTGGAAGAGTTCCTGGACGCGCTTGTCGAGTTCGGCGGCATGCAGTTTGGCGATGGACGCTTCCGGCCCCGGTCGCAGCCCTTTCTCTGCGCGGCTGAGGAGCCGGAGCGCGGCATAGCGGAGTACCTCGATCTCGGTGTACACCTCGCCCAGTTTCTGCCGGACGTTCGGGTCTTCGAGTGCGGGCTTGCCGTTGCGTTTCAACGACTGGCAGACCGCGATCATCCGGTCGAACATTTTCTGAAGGCGGGCGACATGGCCGAGCGTGCTACTGCTGCGTTCGTAGGAGAGCGTCGTCTGCGCGATCCGCCAGCCCGCGTTCATCTCACCAACGAGGTTGTCTGCGACGACGCGGACATTCGTGAAGAAGACTTCGCAAAACTCCTGGTTGCCGCTGATCTGCTTGAGCCGCCGCACTTCGATGCCCGGCTGGTGCATATCCACCATGATGCAGGAGATGCCCTGATGCTTTGGCGCGTTGCGGTCGGTACGCGCGAGTATGATGCCCCAGTCGGCGTGATAGGCGTCGCTCGTCCAGATTTTCTGCCCGTTGATGACAAACACGTCGCCGTCCACATCCGCGCGGCATTGGAGACTCGCGAGGTCGGACCCTGAGTTCGGCTCGGAGTACAACTGGCACCAAATCTCCTCGCCCGTCAGCATCTTCGCGACATGATCCCGCTTCTGCTGCTCGGCGCCGTGGTGGATGAGCGTCGCCACATAGATATCAATGCCGAGGCCGTCCAACCCCACGGGGGCATTCGCGCGCGCCATCTCCTCAGCGACGATTGCCTGCTCCATCGGTCGCGCCGGATGGCCGCCGTATTCTTCCGGCCACCCCGTGCCACGATAGCCCGCATCGTACAGCTTCCGATGCCAGCGCTGCTTCTCCGCCAGTGTTTCGAGCGCCGTGCGCGGCATGTTCGCTTCCAGCCAGCGGCGCACCTGCTGGCGATAGGCGTTGTCCGCCTCCGTATATTTGAGATCCATCTCGATGCCTCCCTCGTCCGTCGCTACCCCGCATCGCCACCTTCGGGAACGGTCAGAGCGGGCAATTCCTGTTCCCGTACGAGTGCGTTGAAGCGTGGCACGTCCCGGCCAAACACGGTGTCCAGCCGTTCCAATTGCTGGTCGAGCCGCTCCGACACTGACGCGAAGACATCGGACGACTGCTTCGTCGGCGCGCTGTCCGCACCCGTTACGACGCCCAGCAAT
>JAABUO010010610.1_pt1 | contig 10172 bp, 7 predicted proteins | sample 5559291 | NCBI WGS metagenome assembly JAABUO01 (sample SAMN10711878, study PRJNA513372) | rock metagenome | isolation source: Antarctica rocks | place: Antarctica: Victoria Land, Finger Mt sud
AAATAAGATAGTATCTTTAAGAAAATACTTAATGTTTTTAAAATTAAACTTTTTGTTTCATGACTCTGTTTTATTTATTTACTTTAAAACATTTAATACTCTTTTTACGATTATTTTTTTAATAAATTTAAAAGATGAATGAAGTTTAAAAGTAATATTTTTCTTTATCTTAACATGTTAAGTAATGAGAGCTTATTTAATACTAGTCGTAATGTTTCGTATACGTTCAGTTAATATTATTTTCATGATAATGTTATTTAATGTTTAATAAGTTATAAATAACATAAAGTACGATTAAAAAGAAAGTGAAATTATATAATACGTTTAAAAAATTAAAATATGTAAGATTTAATAAACTTAAACGACGATTCTTTAAATCTGCTTTAACTTAAAGATGTTATTCTTTAGCGTCTTAATTTAAATAAATTTTTTTAACTTTCTTTACTGTAAAATCAATAATGATATTACATTTTAATGACTTTATAATGATCGTTATCTCGTCTTTTAATTATGTAAATTATAATTCGCATCGTTAAACGCTTAAATGTAACTTTATAATAAAATGTTAAAGTCGTGCTATTCATGAAAGCTTTAAATAAAGAGTTTATTTTCGCGACTGTATTCGAGAAGCGATAATAATGTAAAAGTTATATAATCGTTAAATGAGTAAATGTAACACGTCTTAATTAAATTACATAACTGATTTACTTATTAATAATAAATGAATCGTCGTGATTCGCGACGTTCTTATAAAAACGTTTACTATTACATTCTTACGAGTCGCAATAATGAAAGTGATAAATAAATTCGCTTAAAAGCATTATAACTTGCAGTATTATATTAATTTAATTAATAAATGTTATAATGCTAAAAGACGATTAGTTATGCTTTTTAAGTAAAGAAAATCTCGATTCAATATAAACGATTAATTATTTTAACAAATTCTAATCGAATTACGAAGACACATATCGTATTTTCATTATAAATTAAGTTATTAAAAATATCTTTATTAATAATTATCGTTCTGTTTAACTGCATCGCCTGTTTTAAATGTATGAATACATGAGATTTAACGATAAAGACGTAAAAGATTACTATTAACAACGTATGTTAATTAATACTCTTTTTTCTTTTAATGAATTATTATTTTCACGACGAAAAGATTACGACTTTTCATGTTTAATGTCGTTCTGTTATTAAGAAACACTTTATTAACTTAAAAGCGACGTTCTTTAATCGAAAGGTTTTAAGAGCGTAACTTTTCAGCGCACATTACGAATAGCGTCACTTTTACTAAAGACGAGATCTACTTTCATTTAGGTATAGCTTATTAACAAATACATGTAAATCCTTCATCATATACTCTTTATTACATCGCTCATTCAGTATGACTTTCGAGCTTCGCTCATCTTTTTCTATTTATTTATTTATTTACATACACGTCGTTCTCGATCTCATCGTCATGTTTATCGTTTAATAATCTTATCTTCGTTTAAATTCTAGTCTCATATTCATCATTTAAAGAATAATTAATAGAATATTCTTAGCTCATCTGAAATCTTCTGCTGACGGCGAGCTTTTTAACATATTTAATGAGACATATGAAAGATTACAAAACTACGCTTTCAGTCAGAGATTTCAGATAATTATCGAATTCTGTAAAGTAAATAGAAGAAATTATTCATGCATACATTATAAAGCAAATATTAAAAATTATCGAAAGCTCGATGATTATGCTAGTAAAGACGAAAGTACGAATCGTAAGCAGAAACTCATTAAGATTAAAGTTAAAGATTGTAAATGACGTTACTTTATTAGCTATCGATCTCTTAATCACGATGATGAGAATAAAATCTGAGTATTAAGAGTACGAAATCAGACTCATAGTCATGATGTAGTCGTTAATTCTCTTTTCTATGATACTTATAAGAAGCGTCAGTTAAAGCAGGCAAAGACAATTAAACTGACTAAAATAAATCGCTTAAGTAAGCTTACTTATCGAGCTTCTGAGCGAGTGCTAGAAAACTTTCTTAAGGACTTCGATCAGAAATTTCATTTATTTAAAAAGCAGTACTACAATTTAATATCTTTTATTATACGGTTTAAAGAGAAAATAATCACGAAACTTCTTTAATGTTTTAATAACTTCATGTTCATCGTTCGAATTCGATATGCCTATACGTTAAACGACGCTAATACTTCGATTCAGAAGAATATTAAGCAGATATTTTTACTGAATAATTATTAACGAGAGTTATTTAAGAGATTTATAAGCGACTTCATGATAAAGGCAGACGTTATCTTTAATATTAACGCACTGAAGATGCTTTTTTTCGTGACTGTAAATATCATTAACACGATAATAATCTTTTCAGCATGCTTTTCGTTTATCATATTCGAATTCGAAAAGACATTTAATTTCTTCATTTAATGTATGCACGAGAAGCTATTTAATGACTGCTCGTCTTCTCGAGTTATAATAATCGATTAAGATAAGAATTTAACGACTTCGCTATTTATATTTATGTCTCATGTTCAGCTTCAGCTATGCAATTAACATGTCTGCGAAAACATACGAGCTCGCATAACTAAATTAAGAATCGGTTACTTCTTTAAACGTCGTAAAGAGATTAAGAATACTATATGACAGTAAGTGAAATCTTTTATTATCATCGAGCTAGAAGTTAATCGAGTAACATTGCTTACGCTATTACATTCGCCTGATCGTGATTACTTCTGAAGCGACTAATATTTAAAGAAAAAACAGGTAATTTTATGTTATACACGAAGATATTATAATCTGAATACGATAACTTCACAGCGAAACGAGAGTTTACATTCTATATTAAAGACGGTCATGAATCTTTAAATGTTTTTAAAGAACGTCATTAAAGTCATGAAATCGAAGCTAAAGCTTTAATATCGCTTCATTCGTAAGACTGATAAGAGATCTCGTATAAATAAATCCCGAGCCGTTAATTTTAAAGCATTTTAATTACTTATGAGTCATGTAATTATTTAAGCTCTAGAAATGATTAATTCTGAGTGAATAGCAATTAAGAATCTCGCTACTCAGTTAATTACTGAAGATTCTTGTGACTGTGAAATATACATCAGATTTAAACTTTTCTGCAGACATTATCTTTTACGTGCTTGTATACAGAGATTTTCGATATTAATATCGCTTTTTCATTCTCGCTAACGACTGAACGAATCTTTTATAACGTCGAGTAACTGACAGGCTAAATATTACGATGACTTCATGAATTTAGAAAACGTAAATTTAAAGAAATATCACGATGTTAATAAGAACAGATTTCTTCATGCAGTAGTCAATTTGCAGAAGCTGCATTAAAAGTTATCTCGTTAGCAGATCGATCTTTTAATTAATTAACTGTTTACATTTCACGTTAACGTGACTGTCACACACGAGAAGTTGTAAAAGATGAACTAGAGACTCTCTGTAATTCTTTTAAAACCCTTTTTTACAAAGAAAGAGGTGTGAGCTGAGCTTCGTTAAAAGAAGAAACACGATAAAGTTAATGCTCGAGCTTTAACTGTAGCGAAGGCGACTGAGCGGAACGTTAAGCAACGGGATAAATAAAAGAAGAATAACAGTAAGATTACATTCTCGCTGCTTTTAAATCTCGTTCTCTCATTCTTCATTAATTTAACGACGTTAATTAAGTCTCGAGATAAATTAAAAGATAATAAAAATCTTAAATCGACTACTATTAATTTTAACGAATCTTCGCTCTCTTTCGCTTCATTTATGATAATTAAAATAATTAAATTTAATCGAGTAGTGAAGAAATTTACTGTATAAAAGCAGAAGTCTTAATAATTTAAACGTCGTTCTCGTGATTCTACATTAAAGATAGTAATCTTTAAGTCAGCTAGAAAAAGGTTTAGGCCTAATTTAATGACTGCTGCGACATTAAACGAACAGAAGTCTTAACAAAAAAGGCTTATTAAATCGGCTTTCGTAGTAGATTAATAACAAATTATATTTATGATAAGAAATCTACATGTATTTGTTAACAAGCTACACCTAAATGAAAGTAGATTTCGTTTTTAGTAAAAGTAACGCTATTCGCAATGTGCGCTGAAAAGTTGCGCCTTTAAGACCTTCCGTTCTTTAATCTTAATAATCATTATTATATCTTTTATTAAGATAAGAAACGATTTAAGTTCACGTAATACGAGTGTATTTAATTAAAACAGATCGATTTAAATTAAATGTTATAAAAAATTTCACATTATTAATAAATACTCGAATCAGTAAAGACAGTAATGTTAAATATTCTTCATTAAAATTATTAACGATGTTAATAATGCAGTTTAATTAACATTCGTCTTTTTTATCTCGAAGAACGTTTTTAGTATAATTACGAATGTTAATAAACGATCATCGCGAAAAGATTTAACGTAAAGAATATATAAATAATTAAAGATATGACTAAAATGTTTACGATGCAACTTGTTTATTTATGCTTAAAGCGAAACATAATAAGCGATAAATATGTAAACGATATTTATTATATCGTTTTTTTTAAATCGTTAACTTAAATATAATAAAAAATATAAGATAAATAAGCGTAATTCATTAAAAGATGAATAATAACTTTATTATGTTATAATTAAAAGAAGAATATAATTTATTAACGAGATTTTACTCACTTTATTCGAGTATGTACTTTTTTTAAAAACTTAACTTTAAAAACATTACAGTAATTAATCGCTTACATAAACTCTTATCTTTTAATCGTTTTAATTAAAATTATTCTTATCTTTCATTATAATTAAATAATAATCTTAATTTAAGCTGCGATTATTAAGATTAATCATTTAATTTAAACTTATATTAGTTTAAAATTTAAAATTTTATAATCTTATTTCATCTTATCATCGTACATTTTATAACTTCATTATATTTTATTACTTCTTTACATTTAATAGTTTAACGTTATCTTACGTCGTTACTTTATATCTTTTAATAAACATCTTATCACGATGCTTAAAGAAAAGTTTAAAGCGATAACGACAGAGAAAGATGTAGCGACTAACGTCGTGTATTACACATCTCGAGCGATAAAGTTTAAAAATAATAATTTCATTAATCTCATTTTAAACGATAAGAAAAAGACGCAGAAAGTAAGCATAGCTGAGTATTATAACATTAAGCCTGTTATCTTTTAAATTAAGATTATTTTTAACATTAATAAAATAATTAAATTAATAATTAATTCGTTTAATGCTTCGAATAATAATCTTTACGTTATTTACAAGATTATAACGAAAATCTTAATGAATTAAGCATTCAGCATTCGCTTAAATATTAAATTACATTAAGTCACATCATCGTTATTTAAGAGCTGTTTTTTAATTTATAACATTTTACATAATTAAATCTTTCGTTTACATTTAAATTTTAACATTCGTAACGTTCTCGTTATGAATTATTTAATCATGTCTCGATCGCGTATTTTATATTTTAAAAATATATATTTTACACATAATATTATAAATGTAAAGATTAACGATCTGCGTTGAGCAGAATGAATAATTCTTTTTAAATTTACATTTAAATTAATCTTAGCTCATACTTAATTAATTTTACTTAAGAATTATTAAGATTCATTAATTCTTCAGAGTATAAAGAATATATTTAAAGATATCTTCAATTTATTAAAAGATTATATAATTAAGTTAAATGTTTTCATCTCGACGATTAAATAAGATACATTCATAAATTAATATTAAAAGTTTAATAATAATATTAATATAAAGCGAGTCTTTTCATCATTTAACATGTGATTCAGTCTGTTTAAAATTAACAAACATATCATTTAAGTAAAATAAGTGACTTTAAAGAATAATTATTTATTTATTTATTTATCGTATCGACGCACTTATCGCGATGATAAGAAATATTAATTTTTTAAAGATTTCTTTAAATTATAATTAATAAAAACATAATAAACACTTATTACGAAGACTCGAGCATTATCTTACGAGTTACGTGTATTTATTACATTCGCGAAAATAAATAAGAAATATGTTAATTTATTGCGTTTTCTCAATCGCTTTAATTATTAATTTAATTTAAAGAATCGCTTTAAAGTAAAGTTTAATAATAATAAATGAATTGCTATTATTCTTATTAAATCGTTTATTTTCTTTAACACAACGAATGTAAGCGTAATTCTTTATCGTTCTTTTATTAAAACAGATTAAAGCTTAATTAAGTTATAATTAACGTTTAATTTTCGCGAGCGTAATTAATAAGATAATAATAAAAATGTACTTTAATATTATCTTTTTAACGAATTAATCATGATCTTAGTTTGTTTAATCATGTTTAATAAGCTTGATAAAATTAAACTAGCGATAATTAAAATTCTTAATTCTATTTATATTAACGAGAAAAAATATAAACACAAAGATCGCTTTTATAATATTATACTGAATCAGAATCTTCGTATTAAATTCATATTAATTCTTTTTAAAGACTTAAATCTTTTAATAACTCTTATTAAGTGAAATAATAAGCTGAATAAGTCTCAGATATCGATCATGTAATATTTTTAAAAACTTTTTAATGATTTTAATCTTATTAAGAGATTCTTTAAGATAAAAAAGACATTAATGAATATCGTTATCATAATGTTACTCTTAAAGTTAAATAAGAAAATTAAAGTTTTAAACTCGTTTAATAACACAGTTAATACATTCGTTCTTAAACTAAACGAACAGTTTCAGCGATTAAAAAATAAAGACATTAATTTAACGAATAAGAAAATCGTTCGTTTTCACTCGCAGTTTACTGAACGTTAAATAATCGCTTAAAACAGTTACGTGTCTCATTTAATAAAGAACGATTTCGCTTAACGAGGGGGGTCTTTTATTATTTATTAAATATTTTTTATAATAAGTTAATACATTTATTTATTAATTAAAACAAGAAAACTTTACATGATATTAAAGATCGTTAATATAAATTACATCATGTTAATTTTAACACTTTGCTTTTAAACGTTACGAGTTTAAGCGATCGTTTTATAAATAAAACGTAATTATAAAATTAATAAAATATCAGAATGATAAGCAACACGAGACATAAGATTCTTTAATTATATAAATTAATAATAAAGAAATTAATAAGATTTACGAAAATTTTAAAAGCGACGAGAATTTAAGCGAAGAAAGTTCGAGCGATAAGAGTTTAATAAATATAAATTACGACGATCTTAATTATCGTATTACACGTTAACTTTTAAAATAAGATTACGAATTCAAACGTCGTTTATTTTAAAAAATTATTAAAGTTAAGTTAAATAAAAGAAATAATGAGATTAAGCGCGACGCTGTTATTAAGATTTTTCGCTCGTACTTTTAACGAATCGAGATAAAAAAAATTCTTAATAAGAAAAATTAAGAATTCTTTCAGAGCATCGAGATTAAGCTAAGTGTAAATATTCTTAAGCATGACGTAAGCGTTATTATTTACATACTGATTAACTGCGACATTATTATGTTAAAAAAATTTAAAGAAAATCATATCGTCGTTTAAGAAATCGCGAGAATCGAAAACGCAAAGATTTTTATTATTATAATTCACAGTAACGATTTAATGTATTTATTTAATAATAATGAATAACTTTAATTAACGAAAGAAAACATTAAGAATAATTACTTCGCGTATTACATAAATAAAAGCTTATTTAAACGATTAATTACGTTTAAATATTTTTATATTCTTTTCACTGAATAATATCGCGTAATTTTTATCATAAATGATATCATATTTATTATTTAATATAAAGATTAAATGCGTTTCTTAATCGATTTCTTATTTCGACTTAACATGATTATCGTAATTATTATATTAAGAAGATTTTGCGAAATAAAACGATCATTAATATTTCTTAACGTTAGTGAGATTAATATAAGAATTAATGCGTTTTAATTTAAATAAAATAAGATTAAAATCATTATAATAATTAAGTTAATTAAGATATTTATTAAGAACATCGTTATTTTTACGAAATATATTATATAAGTTTAATTATTAAAAAAAAACTTAATCTTAAACTCGAAAGTTCGAGATGTTAAAGCGTATATAATTAATTCTTTTTAAAACGAAGAAACTTCTGTCATTATTTTATATATAATAAAAATTAAAAAACTTAACTTCATATTTATCTTTAATCGTTTTCTAATTATTTATAATTATGCTCGCGACTCGTTTATTATGTTATATAATTTTAATGAACTTTAACATAATTATACTCGCAATTTATATATAATACGACATGTTTAAAATTCGTTCTTAATTAAAACAGTTTACAAAGAATACTTTAGTTAATAAGAATTTATTAATTTTATAAAAACAGAATGTTAATTTCGAGAATAAGAATTATTATAACTTACGATTAAAGCTTATGTAATAAATCTTAAAGAAAAGTAAGAACATTACGAGAACTTAAGCGAAGTTTAAGTAATAACTTTCGCAGAAGAGTAAGAACATTACGAGAACTCGAGCGAAGTTTAAATAATAATTTTCGCAGAAGAATAAGAACATTACGAGAACTTAAGTAAAGTTTAAATAATAATTTTCGTAAAAGAGCAAGAACATTATTTAAACTCGAGCGAAGTTTAAATAATAATCTTCGCAGAAAAGTAAAAGCATCATTTAAACTCGAGCGAAGTTTAAGTAATAATCTTCGCAGAAAAATAAAAGCATTATTTAAACTTAAGTGAAGTTTAAGTAATAATTTTCGCAGAAAAGTAAGAGCATTATTCGAATTCGAGCGAAGTTTAAGTAATAATTCTCGTAGAAAAGCAAGAACATTATTTAAACTCGAGCGAACTTTAAGTAATAATTTTCGCAGAAAAGCAAGAACATTATTTAAACTCGAGTAAAGTTTAAATAATAATCTTCGCAGAAGGATAAGAGCATTATTTAAACTTAAATAAAGTTTAAGTAACAGAATTCTTCGCTTAATAAACACGTTTTATAAAAGACGACATTTTTTTTTAAAGTTTAAATTATTTATTTATTATTAGTTTATGTCTGTTAAATAAATTAAGATATCGATTATTATATAATATACATTAAAATAAAGATTTAATAACTTGTAAATATAATACACTTTAATTAATAATAAACTAGCTTAGTCTTTAAGCTATTAAACGTATCATGTGAGCGCAGATCTTTAACGTAAGTTAAAGTAAATTCTTTATGTTTTAACTTTTATAATATTACATTCGCTGTATGTAACATAACTTAATCTTTTATTCGTTTATTCATTATACTTAATGTGTATCTTTTAATTTATTTTCATATTTATATAAGATTATGATTTAACATCGTGTATTTCTTATAACGAGCATTATTATTAAGATTAAAATATGTTTATTAAACTTAATTTAATTAATTAAATCTGCATATTTAACATTAGTTAAATACGCGCATAATTTATTACGTTAATTTATTTTATATAATTAAATAATAATATTAATATTTCTTATACATTTCATTATTATTTATCTTATTAAATTAATTTCATTAACTCATTATAATAACTAGCTTACGTCTTAAAAAGAATATTATTATTAAATATTAAAATTTTTAATTTAATAATGAGTCTTCGATTTTTAAAAACTTAATAAAGATTAAACGAATCTTAAGCATTAATACGAATCAGCGAAAGAATTTAAAAAAACAAGCTTAATAATGAATTAAAAAGCACGCGTTTACATTTAAGTATAACAGATTTAATAAAAAGATAATTATCATTAACGAGTAATTAATATCGTTTCTATATTAAATTAATCTGCTTATGTTTAATAACTTTAAAAGAAAACATATTATTAATAATTTAGTCGTTATAATTTAACGAATGCTCTTTAATAAAAAACGCTTTAAATTAAGACGCGTTAAATAAATTAACATATTTTTTACTCGTACACAAACTAGTTTTACATTATCTTTAAACGATTAATTATTCATTAACATACGTAAGATTATAAAGATTTAACGAACATTATTTACGTTTAAGCTTTTGTAATTATAATTACAAGAAGTTCTGTCATTCTTTAAAACATTTAAAAACTTTAAACTTCGTGCAATGATAAGTTTACTCTCGAATTTAATTACTTTAAGAAAG
>JAABUO010010611.1_pt1 | contig 10172 bp, 6 predicted proteins | sample 5559291 | NCBI WGS metagenome assembly JAABUO01 (sample SAMN10711878, study PRJNA513372) | rock metagenome | isolation source: Antarctica rocks | place: Antarctica: Victoria Land, Finger Mt sud
AGATGTAGCAGATGATAGATGATCTCGCTGACTCAGAGATAGAAAAGATGATTGACTTAACATAATTAATTATCGAAGTCATTTCTGCTGACAAGAAAGTAGTAGCGCGTTTGTCAAATACGACAGTGACTTTGACGATGACAGTGCGACGTTTGTTGCGAAGCTGATAATTGACTCGTTGTTTACTATTCACATCTTGAAGAAAGATTTTTAATTGATGAAGTGAAGTGAAATCTTTGAGACAGACTGATAAAGTGTTCTGCAAGCGATTATTGATTTTATTCTGAAGATCGTTCATCAGAGTGCGATCGTCATATTCGAGATAGCTGAATAGCTTTATAAAGTTGAAGTAGAAGATATTGAAAAACTTGTCTGCTTGTCTCAGAGCGTTGTATTCGCGATGACACTTTCGATTTTTATCTACTTCATCGTATATTTCTTTCAGATGTTCAAATAACTTGTAGATCGAGTAGTATGAACGAGAAGAGTCATGACAACATCGAGCGTAGATGTGCTCAGCAGCGTTATCTTCTAGCCTAGACAACATATAAACAATGCAGATAGTCTCATTATCGAACTGATCGACATTGACAATCAGCTTGTCGTTCATCTTGTTTCTTCAATCTTCTCAAGTTGATTCATCTTCATCAGTGAATATAGATGAGTTCGAAAATTTGTAGAATCAATGATGTTTATTTTCGAATGAGATGAACTTAGTAGACGTCTCTCGTCGAGTATGATTCTCGATAGAAGCATGCGACTCGATATCTTGTTGAGATAGATGATTCGTAGTAGATCGAGACTCAGTAGACTGTTGAGATCGAGACTGATCAGCTGAACGCTGTTTCTCTTTGAGTTTCAACATTGTTTCTTGTAGTCGAGTGTTAATCTCTTCTAGAGTGTTCATTGTCATGCGATTGATCTCTAGCTGTTTCAGTCTCTGAGTATGTTCAACTTGTAGAATGATTTAGTGCTTGTTGCATTTCAAAGTCATGTCTCGTTGATCTCTTAACTCATTTAACATCTTGATGATCTCGTTCGACTGATCAAAAGCTCACTGACGTAGTTGTTCTTCGATCTTAATGTTTCATAAGATCTCGACGTTCTTAACTTCAGTTGAGACATTGAAAGATAGTAAAGAAACTCGTCTATTTGCAATGCTTTTAAGCAAGCGAGCTGTTCATGACTCGACTGACTCGTTGTCACGTATCATGATGAGAAGATAAAGATAAATAGATTGTGATAATAAGAGGTTTGATGATTTTAATAAATTTGATGAAAGTAATTCGAAGAATTTCTTGCGAATTTTCTGAATAAACGAAGTAGATTATTTCGTATCATCTACACGTCGATAGCAAAGTAGTTAATTAGCATTTATCTACTGTTAGAAGTCAGCATAAAGTGAGTCATATGAATGTCATTTAACTAATAAATAAATGCTAAGAAAGAAAAGTATCTACAGAAAAGAACTCAATTCTTATATGTGTATTTCTCAGCTCTGTGCTAGACTCGATTGAGTTGATGTCTTACACATATGATGCAGAGTCTCAGTGACATCACTTTTAGCTTGAATGCTCACTAGACTCGATTAGAATGAAATCAAGATGAAGACTAGAAAGAATAGATGAAGACTAGAATCATAACAATTGAGATGATTTGATCATAAGAATGAGAACATCTTTGCAAATCATTTACTGCTCACTCTGCAGCGAAAGCTGACTAGAATAGAAAGTTTAAATAGTTTTATATTCATAATGATCAGAGAACTATACTGTATATGAGTGATTAACGATGTCGAGAAGACGTTCATTCACAGTATAAGTATGAATAGATCTTCAGCAGAACATGTTGAAAGCAGACTGCAAGATGAAACTCATTGATGAACATGAGTGATTAACGATGTCGAAAAGACGTTCGTTCACAATATTAATGAACGAAGATATTCAGCGAAACATGTTGAAAGCAGATCGCAAGATGAAATCTACTGTACATGAGTGATTAACGAAGTCAAGAAGATATCTGTTTACAGTGTCAGTGAAAACATGAGTACATGTTCAGCAATGCATGTCAGAAGTATGCTGCTGAGAATTATGATTTTAACAGTGCAAGAAACGCATCTAAACGAAGTACATTTCTCAAGAGATAGAATTTCTCAATTCAAATCAACAACTTCAAGAAGCATAGACATTGAAACGTTGATTTATAAAGATTGCAACATAGTTGAGAAACAGTTTAATTTTGTTGCTGAAACTGTTAATTGCAAACAACTTGTTTCACATGCAATTGTCAGAGTATTGACAATTCATGAAATGATATATGACTTCAGTAGTAAATTTATAGTTGAGCTCATCAAGATTTTACAGCAAGAAGATGAATTTGCTGAAAAACTAAAAGCAAACAAAACGATGAGTATATGAAAGAGTGACGTCGAAGCTTGAACATTGAATAGTCAAGAAATAATAGAGTACAACAAATCATTATATGTTTCAGAAGATCTTTCTATCAGAGAAGAGTTACTGAAACATCATCATGATGACTCATTAGCAAGACATTTTGATGCTGACAAGATCAGTAAGTTATTAGATTGCAAATATTACTGAAAAAGTATGATCAAAAATGTCAAAAAATATATAAATACTTGTGACATTTGTCAAAAAGTAAAGATGAAACGTCATCTATCATATGATAAGTTGAAATCATTATTTCAACTCTCAGATTTCTGAAAAAAAATCACTATGAATTTCATAACAGATCTGTCGTCTAGTAAATGAAAAGAAGTCATATATGACTTGATTCTTGTGATAGTTGATTATTACATGAAGATGACACATTATCTGTTTACAAAGAAAACTCTGACTATCATAAAGTTAACAGAGTTGTTCTTTGAGAAGATTGCTTTAAAATATGAAATATCAAATGATATAATTATTGATAAAGATAGTTTATTTATCAGTACATTCTGATCAGAGATCTGCTATCATGTCAAGATGAAACGATAACTAAGCATCATTTTTCATTCGCAAACAGATGATCAGACAGAACGACAGAATCAAACGCTGAAACATTATCTAAGAGTGTATTATTTTGAAAAGCAAGATGACTGAGCTACACTTTTACTCGTAGTCGAGTTCATGTATCATCAGACGAAGCACGCTTCGTTGAGCTGTAGTTTCTTTAAAGTCATGTATGATTATAAATCAATCTTTGACATATACATCAAGAACGATGCTATGAAAGAAAAAGTGTCAGCAGCAAAAGAACACGTTGAAATGCTGCAAGATGTGTGAAACACGTTGATGCAATGATAACAAAACGTAATTGATGCTCAGACAAAGTACTATAATCGAAAACATAAGTTTAAGTTCTTTAATGTTGATGATTTAGTCATGCTATCAGCGAAAAATCTGAAGCAGAAGAAGTTAAGCAAGAAGTTATCAAATAAGATGTTAGAACTTTTTTGTATACAAGAATCTATAGACAAGCAAATGTATCATCTGAGTCTTTCAATCATTTATAAAATTTATTCTGTCTTTCATGTATCTCTTTTAAAGTTGTATAATCGTAAACTAAATGATGACTTTATATTCAAGTATCTCGCTTTCAAGCTCATTGATGATGAGCAAGAATGAAAAGTAGAAAAGATTCTACAAAAGTGAAAAAGAAAGAGAATCTTATATTATAAGATACAATGAAAATAATATTTCATGAAATATAATCAATGAATATCGAGCGAAAATATGAAAGAAGTCTCGAAGCTTAGAGAAGCTTTCAAAATGAGACTGAAACGTGAGCGAAAAGTATAGTCACTCACTTTCAAGCATAAACTCATGATTAGAAAGAAAGAGAATCACTGTATTATGATGATTCTCGCTCTTTAATGAAGAGATCACGTAGAGATATTAACACTCAAACAAAAGAAAAAACACAGACAGAAGAAAAAGCGCAGAGACGCAAAACGCGTTCAATACAAAAGCGTAATCTCAGCATAATTACATCAACTTCATCAGTTATCTTTTGCAGAAGATGCAATCACAGTTTTCTTCTTCTTCTTTCTCATTTTGAGATTCACATTAAGACGTGAGACGAGCAAATCAAGAGCAAACAGATTCATCTATAAATATATCATGTCAGTTATAGAACTGTGATCAAATGATATCAAAACACAATAGAATATACAGAATAGTGAAACGCGTCAAGCGCATCGCAAGCAATGTCATTAGCTGTCATTGCTTCTTTCAGCTGCAGCTTCTGTACATCAAACAACTCAAACTTATGTATGTCATCTAAATGATCTTTCACACACGTTGTGATCATGAGCTTCTTTCTCAGTTTCATCTGATTGATTGTAAAGATCGCAATAATGATCACATCATCATCTTCTGATGCAGTCTTGAATACTGTTTTGAGTCAAAAAGACTCATTTAATATTTGAACACATACGTTCAAGATTTAAGAATTCAAACATAAGCATTTAATAAATGCATTGAGTAAGTTTACTCATTGCAATGCATGAAACATCTTTCTTTGCACATCAGATGCAGCATCGATACATCACTTTTTCATGAAACTCGATGTTGCAGCTTTGCGTCGTCTTTTCATCATGAAATATACATGCACATTTAATACACATTACTCTGTTTAATATCTCAAAAGCATCAGCACTTCTTTTGCTAATTCTCATGACTGAAAGCTGAAAAGAATCAGTAACGACATCTAAACGCTGAGTACGCGACTTATCATTCTTTTATTGCTAGAAGTTCAAGACGAATTGAGCAAGAGCTTTGATGCTGAGAAAGCATCAGAACTCATTTCATCGTTCATCTCTTCATTGAAGACATTCAAATCATCGTTAAAATCAACAGATGTAATGAGTTCTGAAACAAAAGATGACATCGCATGATCATAAGAACATCAAGAATTCGATTTCTTTGTGACAATCTATGATTGTTAAATTGCAGTCTCAATTAAAAAAATTCAAGATAAGCATCGCATATCTTGCTTATGTCATCAGCTTTGTCATCAGCTTTGTCATCAGCTTTGTTAATCTTTCACATCTTTGAAGTCATTGAAAATCGAGCGTGTGTCATTTTAATACTTGAAACAGAGTTTTTCAAGTAAATACTAATGTAATTATCTGTATAAACAATTCTTTATTAAGTTGTGAAAAAGAACTCTGATATAGAATGAAGATGAGATGAAAAGAAAATAAAGATTGAGAGAAACTGAAAGAGCGATAAACAAAGCAATGATCATTATTCACTCTTGTTTATGCTTTATCATCTCAACAACATAATTTAATCAAAAGACAAGCAATGTTTATGCATCATTCACACATGATTAATGCTGTCATTTACGTCAACTACACATCACATATAATGTTATCTACACGCATTATAATCGAAGATGAATCATTGTTTGATTGAAAGTTTCTTTTTTTCTTGTTTTCTTACGAAGATTTGAAGGTTTTTATCAAGAGCTTCTAGAGCAAAATCACGAATACGTGTCATCGTTTATCAAGATAAATCAAGACATTAATTATTGAGATCGAGAATGAACTCACTTAAAAGAGAAGATAATTGTCATGATAAATTGACACATAGAAATTAAATCAGAGACTAAAGTCAGAGATTGAGTTGAAGATCAGATCTGAATTAGCTCTGAAACTTTGTGACTTTGTCAAGACATTGCTTAGATCACGTCATATCTTTGACTTAATATATTATGAGTTATATCGTGTTCAACTTAACAATGCTTGATAAACTCTTTATAATTGATCGATCTTCTTGAGTTATCAAGAACTTCTTAATAATTAGCTTTATCATAATATATATTCATTCTATGTCTGCTTAGAATATCACATTGTCATATCACTCTTATAGATCTCGTTTATTCATCTAGTAGACTTGATCATCACAGTCTCATAAGTTACAGTTTTTTTCTCAATCTTTGTTTTTTTTTCTTGCATTTTTAAAAGTTTTATTCACAGCTTTCTTAATCACATTTGTCAAGATCTTTTCATTCTTCTTAATGAGCTTGAAGAATTGAGATGTATCAACAATGTGAAAAGCATTAATGAAATTATTTGAAGAGAACATAATCTTGAACACTTGAGAAAGTTCTGCATTATTTTCAAGTTCATCTGATTGAGCAAAATCAAAATTTACATGAAAAGATACTTTTTTTATTTTTATTCTTACTCGATTCAACACTCATTATGAATCTATGTAAGATTCTATATAATGTAGCGAGCGCTGCGCTAGCGTAGCGTTCTTCTCATATTCACTATCGCTTTTTTCTGCGTTCTATACTGTAACTGTTCTCAATGCAAGAACTTTATGAGCTTGTTTCTTTTTTATCTTCTCTCTCTTTCATCTGATTCTTTAATGACGTTACAGTCTGAAATTGATTCAGTATGCTTGTCGAGAATATTATTTGAATAATCGCTGTTGTCACGCTCATGATTTTTAGAAGCTTTCTCAAGTTCGTGATGATCTTTTTGCATTGCATCGTTTTTCATTCTATCTTTTATTTAAAACATGTTAATAGAACGTGCTTGATTGACATTTGATCTTTGTCACACTCGTACGTCATCATAGTGATCTTAAATACTCATCTTTCATATAAAAATTGATTGAAGTCAATTTTTCTTGTGCATAGCTGCGTCAGTAATGCATTGTAAGACTTCGCATAACTTCTGTATAAATGCAGATGCTGATGAGTCATCTTTGATGTCAGATATTGAAAATAAGCTGCGTTGAATCTTTTTCTTCAGACTACTCTTCATGTCTATCTGATCTGTTTCTTTATGAGCATCAGTCACGTCATCATCTTAATGCATTGATGCTTGATCAGCGATAGAAACAACTCATGTGCATCATCAGTCATCTTGTCTGCTGCTTCATTTTCAAGCACTTCTGCATGTTCTGTCACTCAATGTAACTTCAGCATGATTTCTTAAGATCGAATATTCTCATGTGCAGTTTAAACTCATTGCAGACGTGTTTGATCTTTTGTTGATGTCATGATTTTCATTGTTTTCAGAGAGATCTGACTGTTATTGTATATTTTGTATATCTTTTCATGATACTCTTGATTCACTGTCACTACATCTGCAAGATGTTTCATTCTTGCAACTAATTCTTTCAGCTCATCATGATGAGTGATGATTAAAATTGATCTCTTCAGTCTTTTATTTAACTTTCAATTCATTCTCATTGCAATTGCTGTAACATCATCTCTGCTGTCGTTATCATTTGAGTAAACTCTTTGCTTCAATGCAAATGTGTCGAAATTATATTGTCTTATTGACATTTTCTTGTTTGCAATTATAACTATCTTCAATGACTCTGATCAGAAAATTGCTGTGTAAAGATGACTTCGATTCATCTTCATCTGCTTGAGTATTTCTTTCATTCACTTTCGCTTCAGCTGTAAAGATGTTTTATGCAGCTTTGATTTTCAATCTTTTTTGAGTATCAAGTCATTGCGAATTCAACACACTATTATTTCAATAACTTCGTCTGATTTTTGAGAGTTCATGTTTGTTATCAATCTTTGTATCAGCTTTCATAAGTGAATATTTATCGACGTCATGTTTATTTTCATCTGTAGAGTCTCTGTTGATATCACTCAATAAACATCAATGATCTGTTGCAATGCTCTTTCTTGCATTGATTTCAGCTTGATGTTCAGATTCTTTTGATGATCTTTCACTCTCTGTGATGTATATCATATAATAACTTTGTGACTAAGCAGAGAGCGCGTCATCGCGAAGTATATTTGCTTACTTGTCATCATTGACAAGTCTCAAGTAGATTCAATGATTATCTGCATGATCTTTTATTTAATCACTAGTTTTGCTTTGACATGATGCATGTAAATCGCTCATTTTAACTTGAAGTTCAGTTGAACTCTCAAGACTTTAATATCTGATTTCAAGTCAATCTGATGTCTTGTCAGCTTTACATCAACTTTCATATTAAATCATTTAAAAATTCTTATAAAGTGAATCAGCTTATGCTTTGTCATCAAGAATTTGATATCATGCGTTTTTGATCACTGTTTGCATTTATCATAGATCTCGTTAAAAACTCTGCAATTGCGTTTTATAAACTCTTCATATGTCAAGATATTGACATCATTCATGAAGTTTGTGAAGTTAGTTCTTAGCTTGATGTCATCACATACTTTTAACAAGTTCGCATTGTAGAACAGATATAATATCAATGATAACAAAGAGTTTTGTAATATGTTGATGTTCATGTTGCATTTCATTGTCGTGTAATCATTAATTGTGATCATGATGCATCGATTTCTCAGAAAGTTCTTTATGAACTCAAGAAGCAGTCTAGAAACTTTTCTCTTCTTCATGTCATGTAAAAGTCTGCTGTGTGTCACATTGTCAAATGCACTCTTCTCATTCAGACTCAGCAGTGAAACTACTCTTCTTCTTATATCACTTCATACAATGTATATCTTTTTTGTAATTAGTTGCAGAGTTGTATCTATTGATCTGTGCTTGCAAGCTTTCATTTAAGTATTTTATATTGAGTCGCAAGCTTTTACAACATTTTGCAAATGTTCAAATACAATAAACTTCAGTATTTTGCTCAGTGTGTTGAGTAACACAATTGATTTATATATCTTTGCATTGAAGTAGTCTTTCTTGTCTGACTTTTACATTACTATTGTGACTGCACTCTTGAACTGAGTTGACTGTATTCTCTTCTGTAAACATTTTTCAAAAAGAGAGCGTATTTGTTCTGACGCGTCATCGATGAGCTTACACATTATTCTATTTGTGTATTCTGTGTGTTTTGAAATCTTGTTGAACATCATTTTGTAAATGATTCTTTTAATCTTGCAATGTGTCAACGAGATGTCATTCTCAATTGAGAGCGAGTACTTGAAGTCTTTTGTGTTCAGCATGAGAATCTCTGAAGATGATGAAAAGTGAGTTTGAAACATCATCTTCGTCTTATTCTGCGCTGTCATGATGATGTCGAAGCACTCTGACTTCGTCAGTGAGAAAATTGTCGCTTAAGTGAGTGTGTCTGTGACTACATTTCTTGCTCATTTCATGATTTGAAACAGTTCTCTTGAGAATTGCTCGACATTCTGCATGATTTCTCAATATTCACTGCACTTCTGTTTTCTGATAATCTTGCTCTTTTTATTGCATGCTTGAATGTACTTTACTCAGTCATCGACGATTTGACAGTCTCTTCTCATTCATTGCATGCTTTTGATGATTTCAGTACACTTCTTCATTCATTCTGCTTTGATCATTTCATGTGATCTCACTCAGAAAGTGAAAATCTCAATGATCTTCTTCAGTACATTCAGCAATTGCTTCGTGTATTTTTTTATGCGCTGACGTCTCGTCTTTTGATTCAGCAATGATTTCAACATTTGTTCTTTCAGAATATTAATGAACTTCTCTTCATTCATTGTTTTTCAGTTGCAACGCGATCTTTGCGCTGACTTTTTGCAGACTCTAAAATCTATTACTATTTGTATCAATAAATGATCTGAAAAGTTTTTCATTTCTTCATTGATTTTGCATTGTATCAATCTGTTTGTGATGCTCTCTGTCGTGAAGATTAAATTTATTGTCATTTGAGATTCTTGATAATTTCTCGTAATTGTGTCTTGAGATAATGCTAGTGATGCATTGATGTTTGTGATCATTTCAATTAACTCATTCAACAATAAATGTTGTCTTGAGTAGAATGATTCTTCTAATGTGAAGTGATGCAGATTGAAATTTTCTACAAGAATGCTTTCTTTTGACATTTGCAGCGTCTTTTCAATGTCTGAAAGATTTTCTTTTTCATGAATGATCTCATGATCTCTGAGTGACAAATTGTATGCTTCATGAATGTGTATAGCTTTCTGAATCATTTGTGCATTGTTTGTTAATGTTTGTAATGTAATTGTGTTTACATCTTTGAAGTGTCATGTTGAGTATCAGATGTTGCTGTTGATTCTCTTGTTTATGTAGAAACAGATTTTATCTTCATTATTCTTCAGCATGAAGTTAACAGTTACTGAGCAGTATGCTCTGAAAATGTCATCAAATCATCAGAATTTTTGAAGAATCAGAATGTCATAGTTCTTTATCTTTTTCTCATGTAGTAACACTATCATCATCTTGTTTCTGAACTTGTGAA
>JAABUO010010612.1_pt1 | contig 10171 bp, 14 predicted proteins | sample 5559291 | NCBI WGS metagenome assembly JAABUO01 (sample SAMN10711878, study PRJNA513372) | rock metagenome | isolation source: Antarctica rocks | place: Antarctica: Victoria Land, Finger Mt sud
GGCCCAGTCGCGAGCCAGGCACAGGGGGCCAGCGGGTGTGTTCGTGGCTAGTTCGGGAGTGATGCAGTGGTGGCTTCTGCGAGCAAAGCGGGCAGGTTGCTGGCGCGGGGGCGAGGCCTGGTAGCCCAGGTCGCAGCCCGCGGGCGCGGCGCAGGGGCGTGCTGGACCAGGGCGCCGGAGTACGCCCGCGCCCGAGCGGCGCCGCTCCCAGCGCACCCGACCCCGCCAACGCGCCGCCTGGCACCGGCCGGGCGGTGCAAGGCCGTCAGCCTGGAGGCGCTGCCGCCGGCGCTGCACGCCGTCGACGCCGCGCCGCTGCCGGCGTACGCGCACAAGCGCGCCGCCCCCGAGGGCGGCAGCGGCAGCCCGCCCGGCTGCAGCCCGGACGCGGCCGGCGCCGAGCGGGGCAAGGGCCAGCTGCACATTCAGGCGGTCGCCGCTGAGCAGGGCCTGCCGCGGCGCGCCCCGGCGATGGACTGCGCGGGCGTCGGCGTCGCCGGGCTGGGCGCGCTGAACATGGCGGCGATGCGGAGCATGCCGGCCGGGCCCGGCTTCCCGCTGGGCGGCCAGGCGCCGCGCGACCTGAACGGATGGGGGTACGCCAACCTGTGGGCGGCCGGCGGCGGCGCGCCGCTGCTGGGCGGGATGCCCGGCATGGCCGGCGTGCACCCGCACGGCCTGCCGGGCGGCGGCCTGGGCGGGCCGCCGGCGCTGCCGGACGGCCACCCGTACGGCCTGCTGCCGCTGCTGGACGGGATGGGCGGGATGGCGCTCTCGCTGCCGCCGCCGCCGCCGCCGCCGCAGCAGCAGGCGCAGGCGGTGCCCGGGATGCGCGGGCACTACATCACGTCCAGCCCGGACAGCAAGCGGCCGCAGGCGACCGAGATCAACCACAACAAGGCCATCACCAAGCGCCTGGCGAGCGCGGTGCACTACCAGCAGGTGGGGCCCGGCCCGGGGCCGCGCGCCCGGGCGCCTGGCGCGGTGTTGTGCTCTGTGCCGTGCTTGGGGTCCCAGATGGGCCCCTGCTGCTGCGCCCGTGGTGCATGAGTACGGGTGGGAGGCGGATTGGTAATATTGCAATGCAGGAAGCTACAGCGCTAAGACCGCAGCGCACAGCCTCTACCCCGCGCGTGGCGGCAGCGCTGCGCGTCGCGGGCGGGAAGGGGCGCGGCTCTGCCCGACGCCCGCGCGGCCGCCGCGCCGCAACCCCTGGCCGCGCTGACGGGACTATCCAGAAAAGAGAAGCATGGCGCGCCGCGCGCCAGGTGCTGGACGTGGTGGGCGAGAGCGTGGCGCTGTTCGACGAGGTCAACGTCGCGACCGCGCTGCACCGCCTGGCCAAGCTGCAGCCGCCCGGCACGAGCGGCCCGCAGAGCCCGATCGTGTACGCGGACCAGTTCCAGGCGCTGGTGGAGGCCGTGCAGCGCCTGCTGGACCGCTTCGAGGCGCAGGCCATCTCCAACACGCTGTGGGGTGCGCGCGGCCCGCGCCCGCCCGCGCCCGCGCCCGCGCCCCCCCCCCCCCCCCCCCGCGCGGCCAGCCCAGCCGGCTGCAGGACGACCCGGCGGCGCTGCCGGCCCGCCCCTGGGCGCTGCAGCCGGCGCGGGCCGGCCCGTGCAGCGCTTGTTCATGCGGCGCGCAGCGCGCGCCTCTCATTGCGCAGCTCCACGCATGCCGGCGTGCAATGCAGCTGCACCAGCGGGGCGCCAGGCCGTTCTTGCCACGCGCATACTCCAAGTGCGCGCCACCTCTGCTGGCTCCTCCACCGCGCACCGAGCGGGCTTCAAGCGTGCCGCGCGCCTGACGCAGCGCGCGCCGGGGGCCGCGCAGCGTTCGCCACGCTGGCGTACCACCCGGAGGGCGATCTGCTCGACCGCCTGGCGCACCACGCGGCATCGATCGTGCGCACGTTCCGGCCGCAGGCCACCTCGAACAGCCTGTGGGCGTTCGCCAAGCTGGCCTACGTGCCCTGCCAGCCCTTCCTGCTCACGTCTGCGTCGCAGGCGCGGCGCCCGCTCCCTGCTGCCAGGCTGTGGTTCTGCTAGAGCCTCGTGCTCATTTGTGATCGTCAGCTATGGGTGAATAACACGTGCCCTGTGTTGGCATGTCCAGTGGTTTTCGCATGCTTTCACGCGCACATGCAAGCACACACAATGCTCTTTTCACATGTGCTTGTGGTCGGCCTCCCTAGCAGAGCTGGTGCTGTCTCACAGTACTGCCTTTGCTAGCATGCTGATGCCTGATGCACTGCCCTGATCCGCACGCGGCCCCTTGCTGCTGGGATCCGTGCTGCAGAATCTCTAATGACGCCTGGCGCGCGCGCAGATGCTGGCCGACCTGTCGCGGTGCGTGCCGCAGGACATCAGCAATGCGCTGTGGGCGTTTGCGACGATGCGGCACCACTGCGGCAACGCGCTGCTGGGCGGCTGCGCGACGGTCAGCGCGCGCATCATGGCGCGCTTCAAGCCGCAGGAGATCGCCAACACGCTCTGGCGCGCCGCCGCCCCGGCTCCCGGGCTGTGCTATGCATTTGCGCCCTGCGGCGGCGGCGGCGATGCGCCAGACGCGTGCCATGGACTGGTGGCGTGCGAGTCGGCAGCCTGCTGGCTGCCGAGGAGGCGGGCCGCATGCGGGCATGCTGTTCGGCGCGCAAGGGGACGATACATTCCGCTGCTGCTGTCACATTTGCACAGGCGCTGGTGTGGGCTGCCAGTGGTCGCACGCCTCCGCATACTTTAGGAATTGCCTTGAGAGCCGCGAGGCAGAGTTGGCGAGCCGCGACTGGGGGCCGCGCTGACGCGGAGCGGCGGGCTGCGCGCAGGGCGTACGCGACGCTGGGCCACGACCCCGGGGCGGTCATGCTGGACGCGGCCGCGCTGCAGATGACCGAGCGCATCGCGCACTTCCGGCCGCAGGCGCGCTCACGGCCTGAAACAGACCGGCTGCCCTGGCCCGCGGGGTGGCTGTTGCCCCCCGGTAGGCGCGCTGCTGAGGCACGGCACGTGGCGCACCAAACGTATCAAACACGGAGTCCGCAGACAGCAGCGCCACACACACTTGCAGCACTCCATGCACAGGCTGGCATGTTCTTTTCAGATCTCAGCTGCATCTGGGCTCCGGAGGAAAAAGTCTTGCAGCCCCCTAACTCCTTGTGCCTGATGCTGTCATGGCAAGCCTTATAACCCGAAAATGCCGGATTATTCGTTAATGCGGCGAGGTCAGCTCTGCTGCCATATTATTCTTTCGCCTTTTACTAAAGAATACTGAGCGCTGTCCTCGAACAGCCGCCTCACTCAATTTTTCTGGGCGCAAGCCCTTACCATGCATATTGTGAATTCATACAACACACACATATATACACACACGCACACTTTGGCAGATACCTCATACATGCATGCATGCCTTCACAGTAAATACAATATGTAAATTCATAATCATTGAAAATGTATGAGCCTTCAGCAACAACAAAGCGAGTAGTTTATTTGTGAAAACTAGGAACAAGCCTGTGTTCACTCGCCACTGGACAGGCATGCAGCCAAAGCGCACATGGGTAGTGTATGCAGAAGCCATGCTGTCCCGGGATTAGTTTGCTTGCAGTCCAGACAGAGCACGTGCCGCCAGCATGGAATGGCCAGCATGGAGCGGCCAGCTCGGGAAAGCAGCTTGGCCACACGACCATGTGCGTGCTGCTAGGCACGCTGAGAGGTGCAGCCTGTCTACCCTGCACACCAAGAGGCTGCACGCGTGCCCTGCATGCATCATCCCACACTGGCGTGCGCCGCTCTCATGCCCGCCTCGATGCCCGGCGCAGGCGGTCAGCAACAGCCTGTGGGCGTATGCGAAGCTGGGCTACAACCCAGGGCGCGAGCTACTGGACTGCACCGCGCGCCGTGCTGGCGGCATGCTGCACCAGTACACCTCGCAGGCGCGATCTATTGACAATAGACTATTGTTATGGCAGCATGCTGCTGGCACACACTTCTTTAACATGATTGTATCATGCGTGAATGTGTCAGGCCCTTCTTGGCGCAATGATGGATAACCTAGACTGCGGCCTTGCACTGTGTTATGTGTTGGTTGCACCTGGAGCCTGCAATTGGTATGCCAGGCGAGGCAGATAATGGCGGTTAATTGGTTCATTTGCTGCCTAGTGCGCGAGCCCCGTCCGCTTTAAAGTCTGCAAGGGACAGGCCGTGAGGCAGGGCACTGACCTGCCAGCCTTGCTGACGCGCCGGGCGCGGGCGGGCGCGCAGGAGTTTGCCAACAGCCTGTGGGCATTCGCGACGCTGGAGCACCACACCGGCGCGCAGCTGCTGGACGCGGCCGCCGTGCAGATCGCGCGGCGCATCGAGCAGTTCTCACCGCAGGCGCGCGCCCCCGCGCCGCGGCCCCTTTAAGTCCCCGCAAGCCCGCATCCCAGGGCTTTCTCGCATCTGGGTCCATGCGGAGTGGGTATATACTGCACATGTAGTCATTATGTGATGCTGCTTGCCGCCTCTCATCCTGTTTGTGTTCACAGTGCTGCCCGAAGCTGAACTTGCTGAGTATGCTGTGTGTTCTGCTGCGTGGCCTGAAGGCGGGCAGCAGCAGCGCCAGCAGTCGGCACAACCAGGGAGCGCTGCGCGAATTGCGTCACACTGTGTAATAAGTCTGGGGCGCGGGCGAGGGCACGCTGAGAGCGGGCGGCGCCGCGCGCAGGACATCAGCAATGCGATCTGGGGCTTTGCCAAGCTGTACCACCTGCCGCCCAACGACCTGCTGCAGGCGGTCTCGCTGTACCTGCTGCGCCACTGGCACCGATTCAAGCCGCAGGAGCTGGCCAACGTGCTGTGGAGCCTGGCCGTGCTCAAGGCCTGCAACCCGGACGCCTGGTGCGCGCGCCTGGGAGGCCCTGTTATTCCTTTGAAGGGCTTCTGTTGTCACTTTCTCAATGTTTACATATGCTTGGAGAGTGAGGGGATTCTCTGAATTGAGTGGCGAGTATAGACGTCATGTTGAAGACGCGCCCGGCGCCAACCGCCGCAACCGTCCGGCCACGCCAGGCGCGCGATCCTGGACAAGCTGGCGTCAGTGCCGGTGACGTCCTTCGACGAGGCGGACCTCGCGCAGCTCTACCAGGCGCTCATCCTGCTCGACCACCCCAGTGCGTTCCCCATACCCCGTACTCACGGGCCAGGTCTGGCAGAGCCTGCCCTGCTCCCGCGCACGTCGCGCCTGGCTCGCTCGCAGGCGCGGCCTTTTACCTGGACATTTATTTCAGATCGATGATGTCAAGCGCTGTATTTGTCGACTATGTGAAGGCATGGCGGTGGGCTGGACATAACAAGGACGAAGTGGCTTTGGGCTGCGAGTGTCGAGTGGCGCGGGTGGGGCGCTTGCAGGCGCGCGTACGGCGGACGCGGGCCTGGCGTGGCCGGCGCCGCTGGCGGAGGAGGCGCTGCGCGTGTGGCGCGCGGGCATGCACGCGGGGCGGCCGGGGCAGGTGTGCGGCCGGGGTGGGACGTGGGGCTGTGCGAGTTGTTTGCATATGCAGAAGCTTACAGCCCACGTGCACTGGCAGCCGTTTCGAGCGCCGACATTGCGCAGGGCAGGTGCAGCGCTGAGTGCGGCGCAAGCACGAGCCTGTGCTGTGCCCATGATGCTGACTCTTTACAGCCATGTCTACATGTATTGCAGTCACGCGCATCGGTGCCAGCGCAGTGGCCTGCTCGCTCACGCGGGCGCCACATTGCGTGCTGCCTGGTGCGGTGCTGGTGGCCGTTGCTCTTCGCCAACTGGGCTCTTGTTGGTTAGGGACGCATGTTAGCAAGCTGCATGAGCATGCGCCGGCGCCCTGCAAGCTATGAACCTCGGGGGTGCGTATGTGCGGCGCAGATCAGCAAGCTGCACGAGGAGGTGTCGCGCGTGCTGTGGGCCATGGGAGTGTTCCACGTCGACGACGCCATCACGCCCGACGGCCTGTTCTGCGTCGACATTGCGCTGGAGGGCGAGAAGGCATGCCCCCCAAACGCGGCCCCGTCCATTTGCTCTTGGCGGCCGGGCTTGTCCCGCGACGCGACTGCCGTCACCGCTACCCTGCATCAGGGATTATGGTGGGATCAAGTCTAGCACAACCCTATCCCGCATTGCCCGCCGTAGCAGCGCCAGCAGCAGCGCGTCCAGCGCTGACCTGTGCGGGACGCGCTCGCTTTGCAACAGGGGACAGGCCGGACAGGGTGCATGCGGTGCTGCAGTGAGCTGAGAGGGGCTGTGTATTCCTGAGGCGGCGCGCTGCTGCAGAGCCGGGGCCTGCGGCCGGGAAGGAGCTGGGAGGATAGGGCGCGCAGGTAATGATCGAGGCGGATGGCCCGGCACGCTTCAGCAACAACTCGCACCGGCCGCTGGGGCGCACGGTGGCGCGGCGCGCGATGCTGGAGGCGCGCGGCCACGCCGTGCGCAGCATCCCGTTCTACGAGTGGGCCGCGCTGGGCAGCGTGGACCAGCAGAAGACGTACCTGTGGCGCCTGCTTGCGTCCACGCTGCGGCGCGAGGACGCGGCCGCGCTGCAGCGCGGCGCCGCGCTCGTGGGGCAGCTGTCGGGCTAAGCTGGCGCACCTGGGTCCCGCACGGGACGCAGATGGTGGCTGTGCTGCGGTAGGTCTGCGGGTGCAGACATGCACGCCGGCTGGCAGCCGATAGGGGGAGCCTGATGCCGAATGTTTTGCTGTCTCCCACCCGCGTGTGGCTGCATAAGGGTGGGGTTCCTGTGCTTACTCAGAAATTGCAGAGTTCTTGATGAGACAGTTGTGCGCGCAGCCTAGCTGGCGGCGGGCGCATGCTAGAAATGAGTTACCAGCCCTCAAGTGTTGGGCTGCTACTTTACTGTATGCTTTCCGCTGCAGGTCCGCTCAGGGCGCAGTCAGCGCGAGTCGGCAAGTTGTGTGCAGGGGCTGCGCTAGTGGCCTAGCTCGCTGCAACGGCTGCACATACTGCGGGTGTTTGGCGGGCCGGGCCTGCCAGTCCTCGCCCCCCGACTTTATTGAGGACTGTGCGGCGTTTACCAGGCAGGGGGACAACTTCGCACCTTTTGCATGTTGCTGGACCGGCGACTTAAAGCTGCGTGTCTGGCGAGGCCGTAGGCCAGGGAGCACCCAGGCCGACCCAGTCAGGGCTCAACTTGCTCAATTCGCGGCAAGGCGCCCCAAGCATGCTCGCATGTTGTCTGCGCGGCGCTCAAGGTTCTGCATTGGACAGATGCATCAGTAAGTCCGTGATAGGCTGCGGATATGGCCGTTGTAGAAGTCTTTGGCAGCGTGCTGCCTGCTGGAAGCAGAGGTAAAGGCCACGACCTGAAGGCAGTGTTTGCTTTGGGCAGAGGCGTGGGTATACACTGGAAGCGAGCTTGGTGGGGCTGTTGCGGTGGGTTTGCAGCACTCTGCTGCCTTGCCGAAAGCAGGGCAGGGGCGCCAGCACCTGAAGGCAGCGATTTGGCGTGCGTGGCGGCAGACCGCTTTAGTGCTGCATGGGAGCAGCAGCACCGAGGCGCGAGCGGCAGACGCTGCTGCCCTGCTCTATTTTTCTCACTGTCCCGCGGCTGTGTAATGGTCGCCGTGCAGTGCCTGTGAGGCGTCAGTGGTGATGGCATAAAAAGGGGGGTGTTCAGGGTCCGCTGGGCGGCGTGGCGCCCCACTTCCTGGGGCGGGAGCGTGTTTTTCGGCTGCAGCTGTCCCGGCTTTCGGCCTTTCTTTATTGCTGTGTGTCTGATGCGTTGTGCGCATCTGCGGAGACGCAGGGGTGGGCCTCGCGGAGCCGTGGCGCACAACTGGCCGCACGGGCAGCCGCAGCCGTCACCTGTCAGCCGCACACCTCATCTTTGTTGCCTTTCGTGAAGTCAGCGACAGCGCGTGTGGGGCCCCTCACGCTGCTCCGTGGCCGGCAGCCTCCGCATGGAAGTATGTCCCGGGCCCTTGCCTCATCTTTCTTGCAAGCAAGTCGCGCGGGGCCTACCCGAAGTATGAGTAGCTTAGGCGGGCTCGTGCGCGCACGCGAGGCCGCGCGCACATGCGTGCCTGCCAGCCGCCGGGGCGCGCAGCCGAGCAGAAGAGCGCGACGAGCGCCGTGCTCACGTCGTGCCGCTGTCCTGTTTTTTTAAGACATTTTTCAGCTTTGCCCCCTAACCTGCTGGCAGCGGCTGCTGCAGAGTGTGCTCTCGCATGCGCCGTCCAGTGTCCGTGTAGATGCTCAATGTAGGAGCTTGGTAGTGATGCTGTGTAAGATGATGTGCTTTCCACAATGTCAGCGTCTTCAGTGCAGAAAATAAGCAATGCACGTAGGCCTGAGACAGCCTGAAATAGGCTTGCTATATAGCCGGCACCCTTTTGCTACATGCCCAGACCCCTGTTTCGTCCGGCAGTGCATGATCTTGATCCGAGCCCTGTTTCGTCCGGCAGTGCATGATCTCGATCCGAGCACCCGTCAACAGGATCAAGTTCATATCAACGTGGTTGACAAACAAAATAGTCTTGTCGTCGACCGGGGTCTCACCAGGTGCCAGAAGCGTTTGAGCAGGGCACCATGTGACAACCACTGCACAACCACTGCCCGCGGGCAGCCCTGCTCTTGATGACACCGCCAAGCCTCGCTGCTGCCCTCACTGTCCAGGGAGGCTGAAGAGCTCCTGCAAGCAAGCATGCAGAGGGCGCTGATAGAGAACATCCAGAGCGCCCAGCTTGCCGACGGGAAGGAGCCCGGCAAGGGCCTCTTCTTCATACGGGTACAGGCACAGTGCTTTGCTGCAAAAAAGCTGCTGCCGCTTGCACTCACGCCAGGGAAGTCAGCCCTGCAGCTCGGTGCGCCAGGAGCATGTGCGGACCACTGCGCCCGCGCTCGTCGACGACCGCGCCGCGCTCGAGCAGCAGACGAAAGCGCTCACGGTGTGCGCCAGCGCCTGTGCAGGCCTGGCAGCCTCCCGCGCCAGAACACAGTGTGCTCAACAACCGCACGCGTGCACCAGCGACAGCTCCCCCGTCTGTCAGAGCACAGGACTGCGTCCAGCGACAGCAGCTGCACGCTCAGCGCAACTGCTGCGCAGCTGAGCCGCTTGGAGGCGGAGACGGCGCTGGAGAGCGCGTTTCAGCTCAAGACGGCGGCGGTCCCGTCGCTCGCCTCCATGGAGCTCAGCCTCCGGGCGGCGCTGGAGGCCGCGGGCGCAGCGCAGGCGCGCGCCGCGCCCGCGAGCGCTGCCGCCGGGCTTCTGCGGCGCCTCCTCGGCCGCGCCTGACAGGCAGGCCTGTCACAGAGGCCCTGGCAGGCGGCCGCGCTCTGCAGCTGTTGGTCGCAGTAGCGGCAGCAGCTGACAGGCAGGCCTGCTGGCCGGTCTGGCTGGCGGGGAACGCAGCCGCTGCGGCCGCTGACGGGCACGCTTGTTGGCCGGTCTGGCATGCGGCTGGGCTCTGCCGCTGGGGAATGCCCCAGCAGCAGGAGCAAACACGCCGGTCCTTTACTTGTTTGCAGGTTTAGCAGTGTGAGGAGCGCCAGCCTTAGCCTGTGGACTTGGACCTGCAGGCAGCCGCTGGCATGCCCTGCCGGCACAGCAGCCGCAGGCAGCGCATGCGAGCGCGCTTGATGCCCAGCTCATGCGATTTCCGGAGGAGCAGATAGCGCGAATTTATAGCCGAAGCACATCATTTCGTATACCAAGCACCTGCCTTGGTATGTATGCACCTTGAACATGTGCCATGTATTTGCAATGTCAACCTGCATGCATGCGGGGCGTCTGTGGCATCCTTTGGCGCACCCAGCACCTTGAAAGGCGCATTGCATGTATGTGTGGCTGTACGAGCGCCAGGTAGAACCAGAGACCCGCGTGCCGAAGTCCTTGCTGGACAGCCAAAGGGGCCGCCGCGTCCGTGGTGTTCAGGGTCAGCAGGGTGAGGGCAGCAGGCGCGTCAAGCGAGCGCTCGCGTGTATTACATGCATATCTGCGCCTGCCTACCGCACGCTACTGCTCTCACAGTCCCTGCGCAGCGAGAGTGCCCGCCGGCCCCAAGGAGCTGCTGCGACACATCTTGCTTGTTGATCGACACAGCGGGCAACCCCACAGCTCAGTGCCGAGGGGCATGCGGCACATGCTGCGATGCTCATGCACACGCAGACCCGCACCTCCAGCCGCCTGCCAGCACCAGGACGC
>JAABUO010010614.1_pt1 | contig 10171 bp, 10 predicted proteins | sample 5559291 | NCBI WGS metagenome assembly JAABUO01 (sample SAMN10711878, study PRJNA513372) | rock metagenome | isolation source: Antarctica rocks | place: Antarctica: Victoria Land, Finger Mt sud
AAATTGACAGACAGATGGTTGGGCGTTGCACACAGTCAGCGCCATCTGCGACAAGACTGATTGCAGTCTCCTGCATGTGCTGCAATAAGTGGGCTGCAGAGCAGAGGACTATGCTACATCTACTTGCGTGAAGAACATATGTGTGGTCAGCATGCTGCCTTGCTTGTCACCCTGCAGAGCATAGCGTCCAAGACTGCTCCTGTCTTGCATGAAGATGGCAGGTGGTGGTCGTCAGGGTTTGTGCAAAGAGCCAAAGTGGGTAGCTAGCAAGGCCACCCAACCTGTGTTGCCACCTAACGGGCATGGGCAACAGCATTGCTGTTGACTTGCATGAACAGGCAATGCACAGCTGGCTGACAAAGCGCTACCTGAAGCACCCATGGAATGCATCACACAACAGGACAGCTGGGCATGCAATGGAAGCTACAGAGGTCCATCAAAGTATTATGCCGTGGGAGGTCATTGAACCCCTGCTAGGCGCAAGCTGTTTTCTGAGGAAGTCCAACCTGTGTTTTCTGGGTCGACAGAGACAGCAACACCCTCAGTGGGGTACTGAGCTACAGCAGAGCCGTCAGAGCGCACTATGATAGCCTGATGCTGGCTGATGTGACCATAGCAGCTCTGATACACCGTCTCAACTGGTCCAGAATCCTTCAGCTTGGCCGTGCCTCTGAGAGTTGCTGTACCTGAAGCAGTGATTCGACTGATCTTGTTTCTTTACTTTGTTTCTGTGAGTGATGACACTTTGTGTGTTTTGGCAAAATCTCTGTGCCATGCAGGCTGACAACAGGCTTGTTTGAACAGCAACAAGGTTGTGTTGATTATGAGTGAGAGCCAGTGCTTGCAATGGCATGATGTCACACTGACAGTGACGGCAATAACGGCTGCAGCAAAGTGCAATACCATTGACGGTGACAGACTACATGCACAATGGGCTGTGAACAAATGTGTGAAGGGCATCAGCCTGCCCTTTGACATTGAACCAAAAGGCTGATAGGCACTTGTGACCAGTCATGCAAAACTTCTTGCATCACTGTGCAGCAGCACAACCTCACCATAGGGGTCCAAGGGCTTGTCAAGCCGGTTGCCATACTTGTCAATGTCAAACTTGGGAAGCTGACCTTCAATACTCTCAAACCCTGTAGGTCAGCATTGCCTTCAGTCACTTGTTCACGCACATTGTGAGTGCTGGCTGTGATAAAAAGCAGACCAAAAAGGGTGGTGTGGGCCGTACTGAGACTGCTTGAAAGGTACCGCAGCAATGCATGTTGAAAACAGCACTGCCATTTCGCTGCTGCATGAGTTAAGACTCAGTGCACACTGGAAGTGCTGCATTGATTCTGAGCTCATACAGAGAGTATAATGTATCATGTGGCACTCGCCATGGCAAGCACAGCAGAGGCTTGCCTGTGGACAGTTCAAAGCTGCCAGTCCTCTGACCAGTCACCCTGGTCACTGCGCCTATATCTCCACTCTTCTTTTGCCTCAGGCCTGTGCTCTTCGTCCTCAAGGTCTGCAGCCCTCTCTGAGATGAAGACGGCAGACTAGCTCTGGAAGGCAACGCTGCTGCGGCTGCCCGACCAGTCCTGAGAGATGCTGCTGGTGAAAGTGTGGTGTCTTGCTCGGGCACAGCAGCAGACTCCAAGTCTGCAGACGGCATTTGGGCTTGCCGTGTGCTGTAGGCGGCTGCTGCTGTCCTGTCTGTTTCTGACACTGCTTGACCATCCAGTACCTGCATGGCATGAGCCCTCATGTGCATCATGCATACATGACAGCCTGCTGCCAAGGTGACAAAGACTGATAGTAAGCACCTGCATGAGCGTGTGATCTAGACGCTCATGCACCAGGCCTTTGATCAGTGCTTGATTGCAAAGTGGCAGAACCTCATGCAGTGGTATCAAAGAAGCCATGCATAGCTGCCAAAGGCTCAGGAGGTGCCAAGCCAAGCTATGCCTTTAGTCAGGTCATGCAGTGTCACTGCAACATGGATGAATGCTGACAACTGTGATCAATGCAGGGTCGACCTGTAAGGATGGTATTGCAGAAACAGTGGCTGCCCTGTGGTCTTCTTTGAGGCTGTCACAGACAGGATTTGGAGCCAAGAAGAGCACAGCCAGTTATGACAAAGTAGTGAGAGACAATAGCTGAGAGTGACTGGCTATCTGATTATGCTGCAGCCACAACTCCTGCGATATCAACACAAGGATGTATGCGCTTTCAGCTGCTTTGCTGCTGTTGTTGCAAACCATTTGGCACACAAGTTGCTGAGGCGCAGTCCCAGCGGTGCAATGAGCCCGGTCATACAGGTCAAAAGCAAATAGGACTGGGACAGGCTTTCACTTCACTGGCTGACTGTGTCCGACAATGCCTGGCTTTGAGGATGGGACGTTGGCGAAACTGTGAATGCTAGGCAAGTGTCTGGTGAATTTGATGGTGGTGATCAAGCTGCAACAGAAGCCATACCCTCAGACTTGTACAGGTAGCCAGTGAAGCTAGCTGTGTGATCCTGTTATGGGAGGCTTTCAGCACCTGCAGGCCTGCTCACAATCAAGTTATTTAAATGAGTGCTGTTGCCAGATTAAACCGAGATATGCAAGCATGTTTTTGATTTACCTGTAAGACTGCTTAGCGGCTTTAGAGACTTCACTTGGTTGTGAGACAGGTCCAGCAGCTGTAGCTGAGACAGCTGCAAGCAACAAGCAACCAGGGATTCATTACACAGCGACTAGAATCAACAAAGCCCCCTTGTGGCATGAAGCTTGGCAGCTGCAACTCATACCAGTTGGACTCCGTCAAGTGACACTAGTTTGTTGAACTGCAGTAGCAGTAGGTCTCAGATCAGAAACACTGGCGATCATTTGCACAGCGCCGTGAGGTACCATGAGACTCACTGAGACGTTGACGTTCACTACATTTGATGCTGAGCCAATGGCGGTAATGTCCTCGAGTCCCTGTGACAAAGGACTGGCTTCAGGCAGTATTCCAGTACATACTGACAGTCCCCGTGCAACGCTGCATGCCCGCGGTCTACTTTACCTTGTGTGCAAGATGCACCTCCTGCAGATCTGTCAGGGTACCGCCAAGAGCTGACGACAGAAGATCCTGCGCACTAAGATATCAATCAAACCAGTAACAGTGATCACAGGCTATCATAGAGTTGTCGGCCTCTCCATCTCACCTTGGCCTGCAAGGCCATGCCGCACTTGCCTCGCTATTTGCTTTTCATCAACCTGCTGAGCGCAAAATGCGGGCGGCAACCGTTGCGCATGCATCACTCAAATTGTCTACAAGCGAGCCATGAAGAAGAAGGACAGATATGGTTTCGATGCAGCAAAACCCAAAACCCTAAGGCGGCTGTCTAAGGCGTTTCCTGAGCGAACTTGCATCCCTTTGCCATACTCCATTTGAGCGGGGCATAGGGCTGGACACAATGGTCCAGGAGTTGGCTAGGGGCATCTCCGCCCACGGGCGCAGCAGGTCATACAAGAGGAGAGGAATTCACTTCCTTAAGAAAAAGAACAATGGCGAGTTCCCAAAGCACGAGAAGAAGCAAAAGACCGAGGAGGCACCCAGCAAAGCTCCCAAATTCTACCCCGCAGGTGCTTACCAGCAGCACTGTCATACGCTGACTCAGCTGCTCTGGCTGTGGCATACAACCTAGCTGACTTCGATTGCTTTGGCTCAGACGATGTCAAGAAGCCTCTAAAGAGGAAAGCCGTCAAGAAGCCGACCAAGTTAAGGGCAAGCATTCAGCCTGGTACAGTGCTGATTTTGTTGGCTGGCAGATTCAAGGGAAAGCGGTGTGTGTTCCTAAGGCAGCAAGAGTCTGGTCTGCTATTGGTGACTGGTCCTTTCAAGGTCAATGGAGTGCCATTGAAGCGTGTCAACCAGGTGCAGACCCCAGCTTACCTTATCAGCTGTCAGCTGGCCTCTGGATCAACAGGCACAGCATAACGCAGCAGACATCATTGGTCAATTCAGCTTGCCCAGCATGAGTTGTACTCTGGTAGTGCAATGCTGCACTGTATGACATCAGACACCACCTGTGTCGTACAACCGGTGTAAGGTTGATGTTGAGCACTTGCTGCAGGCATATGTCATTGCAACCAGCACACTGGTCGACATCAGCAAAGTCGATGTCAGCAAGTTTGATGACACCTACTTCAAGTCAACTGAGAAGGTAGAGAAGAAGAAAAGTGAGGATGGTTTCTTCAATACTCAGACAGATGAGAAGAAGGAGCTCAGCCCTGAGTATGTTGAGAACCAGAAAAAGGTAAAGAACCTCAACTGCAATCCCAATATTGGGATCCTGCTTGATGCATGTTTTGAACTCACTTGCCATGAGTTCTGGTCACTGCCAATGAATTCTGGTGTGCTACGTTTGTGTGCACATAAGGATGGCACTATTCTTGCATGCATGTGAGGTTGGTGTTGTGCATCAGCTGAGCAAAGCTAGTACTCCCTTTGTTTGCACAGCTGTGGCATTATCTGGTGATACCCTTTCGATAATTGCTATTGCAGTTGTGAGCCGGGCTCCAACGCTCCAGTTGAACTACTGGAGTGACAGCTGAACTTCTTGAGTGACATTGTGTTGCCAATCTGCACCCTTGAGTGCTTGGGGAGGAGCCTGATGTCCTCTCTGAGTGGTGCCAGCTACTGATCAAGCAGTCTATACATTAAGCCTGCGGATTGTCACGGTTGTGCTCATTCTGGTCATAACAGTGCAGTGCGATCTTTGACCGTGATTTCATTCTGCAATCAGTCCTTTACGCTGCGAGTTGTCTGCAGGTTGACGCAGCCTTGCTGACCGCTCTCAAGCCTGAGCTCAAGGGATACCTGAGCGCACGCTTCAGTCTGAAGAAGAACGACAGGCCACATTTTATGGCCTTTTAGACACTGTTTGTGTAGCTGTAAATTCTTCTGCTGAAGAGCCTGTAACATACTGGAGTTGCAAGCTGCCATGTCTGCTGTGCATCAGAGTGTTAGCATGCTGGCAGTTGTTGTGTTGCCTGCCAAGCAGTGTTGGTGAGTCCATAACCAGGTTGCCTGCCAAGCAATGTTGGTGAGTCTGTAACCAGGCTGCCTGCCAAGCAGTGTTGGTGAGTCTGTAACCAGGTTGCCTGTCCAGTCTGCATGCTGCTTGCGTTCCTTGATGCTTAGTGCTACCAGTGCAAATGCAGATGCTCTGCATCTTATGGTTAGAGTACATAAGCAGACTTGCCAAGACATTAGCAGGAGCATGCCTGCTGTCAGCCAGTCAGCATAGCACTGAGTCGTTTGGAAATCAGCGCCTGGCATCACGGCTTGTGCCAGGTCAACTTGACCATAGCACAGCTGAGTAGAAACGAAGGCTGCATTGTTGTGGCATCTGCAGCTCATGACGTGACATTACAACTGAAATTTGCAGACCACCGCTGCCAACTTGTTGCATTGCATTAAAGACAGGCAGATCAGATGCGCTCGTGCACAAAAATGCTGCCTTGTGCAGCAGGGTCACCGAACGTAACTTCACTGATTCTCAAATCACCAGGTTGACCAGAGTTCTCAAGATACAGCTGCTTGTAATAATTCTGCTCACTTCCCAACAGTGACTTCCGCTCTCCCTCCTGTTGTGTGTTCTACAAAGAGCATAGCAATGTTAAAGCTTCTGATGATGTCATCGACATGGCAATGGCAAGGAAGAACCCTCTTGCTCTGTGTTCTGCAAGGGACCACAGCAGGAGAAAAGCTCTTGCAAAGACATGTGTTATGACAAGAGAAAAAGAAAGGGCACAGCATGATATAGCTTTGCCAACTGTGACAGGACTGACTGAGCAGCAACGTACATAAGGTGCTCATTTTTTCTCTGCCAAGCAACTCTGTGGTAGAGCATAAGACTGCATCTTTGGTCGTTTGTAACTACCTGAGTGATAGCATGAGACCATACAGACTGTCAGGCTATGCTGAACAATGTAGGCTGATGAATTTTGTCAACAGCAGAGATAGACAAGGTGCATGACTGCATGATTGAAGGTAAGCATGCTTGCAAATGAGCTAGCACGGCATTCACTGCTTTGTCAAACAGCTCGTCCCCAGGTTTGTGGTGCAAGCATACCTGAATAGGCAGAGAGAAGCCAGCTATCTTCAAGTCCAGGTAAAACGGGGGCCCAATCAATACTGTATCATCGGACTTTGGATCTTCTTTGGCAGCAGAAGATAGGTACACTTGCACTGCACCATTGCCAATGTTGATGAGGTCTGCTGCTCGCTCCTTTTTCTCACCGCCAGGCTCACCTGCAGTCAACCACTGACAGTGTCACCTACAAAACAAGGTGAATGTACACGATCCAGATCTGAAGAAAGCCAGGTGTTATGGTGCACACAGGTGCAGAATGCAGCAAGCCAGTACTCTGACCACAACTTGCTAATAGCATTCCAGCAGCTTGTCAGTATCACTCACAAGTCATGTAAATTTCAAAGCTGAGCTGCCTGGGCCATGAAGAGCATTGAAGGTGTCATTCACCAAGCAGCATCTCAAGTGCGCGGTGACTCACCTATGCGCTGCTCACTATAAGATGGCAGAGGGTTTCTGCGTGTTGCTTTTGCTACCTCACTATTTGATGAAGCCCACAGCAGCTTCCATTTGCCAAATAGTTTGTCTGACTTGGCTGGTGCTCTTGTAGGGTTTTGATCTGACAGAGCCCGCAAAGCCTTCTCTACCTCTTCGTCAGACTTGTTTGCTTTGATGGCTGACAGCAACTCTTCACGCAGTGCCTTGTCACCTGCATAGGCTTATGGGCTTGAGCCTCTGCAGCTGTATCCAACTTCAGCCTCCTCGAGAGACATTGACTTGGTGTGTAACTAGCACATGGGTGTAACTTGCATATGTGCTGCCAGCATTTCGGTGGAACCGCGTACATGATTTAGCTCCGAAGCACTTAATTGCACGTGCACTCTATGGCTTGCAAAACGTACCTGTTGTGGCTCCCCATGCTGGCTGTCGCAATAGCACGCCAGCCACAGCTGCGAGGACTGGCACTGACAGCAGCTGTCTGCGGTCGAAAGGCTGAACCGCTGCTTTTGTCTCTGCACGTACATGCTCCAAATGCTAAAACCGCATAAGACGTAATATGTCAATACTTGTTTGGCCTATACACACCTGACTGTCTAGACGTGGTGATCACGCGTACGCATGCATGAGATCACATGCATCACGGCGTCGCTTGCCAATGGTCCACTTGAGTCCTGCTTCAATGGGAGTGATGTCCTCATTCAAGTCATTGCCTGCAGGCAGACAGATTCCCTTTCATGAAGGGGACTGGAGGAACAGTCAGTCGTGCAGAAAGAGCGCACCTACTGTCCACAGTGTTGTGCATACTATAACAAATGCACAGAATTTTGAAGAGGACTAGGTTATATGCTGCAACAAGTCCACAGAAGGGCCTTCCAGTTTGTAAAGCAGTCGTGTTCAGTTTTCCGTCGCAGATTTCACAAAAGCTAAGCACGACCACATGCTGTACTATCAGTTGTTCCTGCACAACAGGAATAAAAGGGCAGAGGGCAACCCATGTCTCCCCTGGGCTACCCTACTGTACACTGATCAGCCTTCAGCAGAGAGACTCTTCTGGGATGCAGTCAGCTGCTGCAAGGGGAAATTCCTGTTGTGCAGGCAGAGGCCAGTCTCGAGATTGAGGGTAATCCCAACTAGCCCGGTCAGCCAACACACATTTCTGTGCAATCTGGATCACTTACAGCGACATACCATACAAGCAGAGGCCAGCCTCAAAACAGAGGACATCCCTAGAGCACAGCCTTGACAGTCTGGTGTTGGTGCATATAACCAGGCATTACTACAGTTACATACCGTAAAGGCAGAGGCCGGCCTCAAGGCGGAGGGCATCTCTGGAGCCCAGCCCTGTCAGCTTCACTCGCTCACTTTCCAGCAGCTTCTGCGCCAGCTCCACAGCGTGGCTGTCTGGCACTGAAATCTCAAACCCATCCTCACCAGTGTATCTGCAATTATCATCCTCTGCCACTCAGATTCTGGCAATGGTTGTGACCCACCAGACCAGAGCAGATCTGTTTGCCACAAACATGGGGCACCAACACGGGGCACAAATCTGGGCAAAATCACCTGCTCCACAACACATCTGTGCATACCAAATCTGTGGATACCAAACGACGTATCTGTGCATACCAAACTGCAAACTCCTACTGTCATGCCAAACAGTCACTGGAGCTTTGCATGGTGCCGCACAGTCAATGCATGATCCTAGTGTGCCATCACAGTCATAGAATGGTATTTGATCACATGCAGGAGGGTTAAGACCACATGGACGGTCCATCTGTGTCCTTCTGCACTTCAGCTGGCAGGGGTTGTCTAGGGGTTTGTGAAGGCAACATGCAGAGCAAGAATGGCATGGAATCTGATCAGCCATCAAGGCTTTAGGTAGACCATCAGGATCAGACAGCACACCCTCCAGGCAAGTCTGAATAGGCAGAGCAGAGGAAAGGAAAGTAAGGAAGACAAGAGGGAAGGGCAAAAGTAAGGAAGAAAGCAGAAGAGGGAAAGGAGAGGCAAGATCCACAGAAAGGAGAGAACTCTATGTGGAAAGGCAAAATCTCAGTAGTGACTCACCCCGTGCGTGTGAGCCAGCATGGGATTCCGGCTATGTCCAGAATGGCAAAGTTGCTGAAGTAGAACTTGTTGAGGTCCAAGTCTTTGAGCAAGGGCTGCAGAGTCTCGTGTGCAGCAGGCCCTTGCAGAGCCAGCAGAGATCTGTCATCATGAATGATGAAGTCTGCCTTCTTGCCTTTGCCCTGCATGAAACAATCCAAGCAATCAGTTGACATGTCTGCACACTGAATCAACATCTCACCCTCCCCTCATGTCCCATCACGTGCAAAGTGCATGACTGCATCTGTTTTGGGGCAATGCATCTGCCTAACTATGGCCCATGTGAGACCCAATTACGACTGTAAACACACTCACAGGCAATCATATCATGCTCACAAGGTGCTGTCATTTTCTGCAGAGCACAACACGATTGTTTTCTGTTACTGAGGGTCCCAGTGTGCTGTCGCTGTGGCACAAGCTAGTTAGGCAAACACGCTTGCATAGCTGACAAGTGCATGCAGCTTGCTATCACATCCCTGCATGTGGGCTGCTTGGAGACCAACCAGGCAAATGTGCATGCAGATGTCTCACATGACCATTGTCACTGCAACATGACCGACCTGGAACTTCTTGACATGACTTTGGATGTGCTCAATGTCTTTGTCTCGGCAACCGGCATTCAAAACAACATAGATGTCTTCGCCATCTACCTGGCACATTTGCAGCAACATGAGATGATTTGGTGGTGCACCGGGATACCTAGACATGGCTTCTTATGATGAATGATGACATACAGACATCAGTAGTGGTCAAGACAACATGTGCTTGCACAGCATTGCAGGCATGCTCTGTACAAGTCTTTGGCTGCTGCAGCAACACAGCATATATGACATGATGCAATATGTATTCTCACAACACACCTTTGTGATGACGCTGTCATCAATGATACCACCTTTGTCGTTGGTGAACACACTCAAAGTGCCTGTGCGGTCTTCAAGACTTGCAACATCACCAACAATCAGTGACTCCAGGAATTCTACAGCATCCTTGCCCTGCATGTTGTCAACCATTTGGAGTTGTGCCCTGACAGAATGTGCTTATGCATAGCACAGCAGGTTGCCAGAAAGTCATTCTGTGTTTTGTGACGCTGGCATTTCTGCATCTGAATGCCGCCACATTGAGTTGTTTACTCGCATGCAGAAGCATATTCGCACCCTGAAGCTGGCCCCGCACATATGTGCGACGTCGAACAAGGCAGCGTTCTTTCTGCAGAAGACACTGGAGTCCATTATGCTTTCTTTGTATTGAATGGGCATTGACCAGCCGGCGAAAGGCACCATCTTTCCTGCGCAAGAACGCTGGCGGAATAACGACGATGGCTAGACTTGCGGTTGGAAAACAGAGGCGTACGACCCACAGCACGGGATCAGCCACGGACGCTACTGCACGGCTCTGCACGGAAGCACTTACCACCGTTCTCTACATGGAAGGCATGTAGAGGCGTTTTGCGAAGATCGGCATCATCAGCGAAGCCTCTGCGACCGGTGGCAGTCAGCGCAAACTGACTGGTACAAA
>JAABUO010010615.1_pt1 | contig 10171 bp, 17 predicted proteins | sample 5559291 | NCBI WGS metagenome assembly JAABUO01 (sample SAMN10711878, study PRJNA513372) | rock metagenome | isolation source: Antarctica rocks | place: Antarctica: Victoria Land, Finger Mt sud
ATCCTCAGGTGCTTTCCACTGGGGCTGTGGTTGTGGACCTACCAGGTGTGCGTGATGCCAATGCTGCCCGTGGAGCAGTTGCAGAGAAGTACATGAAGTCCTGCAACGCTGTGTGGATAGTGGCTGACATCACAAGAGCTGTGGACAACAGGACTGCCAAGGTGTGTATGAGATGACCTGTCCACAATGTTTGCAATTGCCCTGGCATGCCTTCTTCAGCTTACATCAGCTCATATGCCCTCTATCGTCTACACAAGACACAGTTGAGGCTACATTAACATCACAGGATGACTGCAGACAGTTGATTGTTCAGGCTAGAAATGTCTTGCAGGATCTGCTGGGTGAGAACTTCCGGCGACAGATGCTGATGGACGGCCAGTATGGCAGCATCACATTCATCTGCACGAAGACAGATGTCATTCAGGTGAATCTATGCTGCATGTCAAGCGCCTCGGTCTCACAGAACTTAGCATGTTTGTCGTTTTTGATACTCACACCCATGCTTCAGAACTGTTTGCCCTGCCCATCAATTTGCCTGTGCATGTTTGACGTCATGTCACATCAAACATGTTTGTGTTACTACAGTGAAGTGTCTTGCGCAATTTCAACAGAGTTGCAACCTTTAGCCAGAATGCTGCTTCTGCATGCACTGTCTGGCAAAGCCCTCATGCGCATGAAAGTCTGTCAGATAGCTTTATTGGGCAGAGCAACTTGCTCTGCATGGCTGAAAGCATGCATGTCCCCTTCAGTTTCGGATCAATTACCTGTGGCAGTTCTGCTGTAGGTCAGTGAGACTGTAAGGGCCTTCAGCCAAGGCGGCGGGTCTGGGCGTGCCAGAATGTGTGAAGCTGCTGGGGTTCCTATAGAGCGCTATGAGCAGGCCCAACAGCGGGTGGATGAGAAGCAGGATGAGCTGAACAAGGTGGACCGCATTGTCAAGAGCTGCAAGAAGAAGGCCAAGCCAATCGTCAGAGCCATCACTGGCTTGACCACTCGCCTCAAAAACTGCCGAGCAAAGATTGCCAGAGTGCAGCCAGGCGGTGCCATTGCTCCAGAGCCTTCTGCAGCGGCTGAGTCTGACTCAGACTTTGAGGCAGATGACAGGAGTGGGTCTGACAGTGATGGGGCATACGCTCCAGGGGACAAGAGGAAGAGCAAGAGGGCCACAGGCAGCCGCAGCAAGCACAGGAGGACGTCGCTGTCTGGCTCAGACTCAGATGTCGGGCTGGACCTGTTCAGCTCAGAGGATGATGACGGCAGTGATGACTCAGATGAAGAAGAGGAGGTGGTTGTGCCTGCAAAGGCAACAGGCAAAGCCCCCACGATGCTGCCAGAGCTGCAGGCTCAGGCTGTGGAGCTGCAGGCTGAGTTGGATGAGAAGACTGCTATTGTCCGGACACTCAAGAAAGAGGAAAAGTATGAACGCTGTCAAATGGATAGCCACTTGCTTTATACTGGTAGCCACAGGGCTTGTGCCGAGCGTTCTGTCGCTTGCGCACCTTACAGCTGCATTCATTGTAGAGCTTTTGCTTGTGTAGCCGTGTTTGTGCTGATCATGCTTGTGTATCAAAGCTTGCCTCCTGCTCAACTTGTGCAGCCAGGCTACGAACAGGGCCTGATTGGAGCTGTGTGCCTAAATGCCCCTTTAACATGCAGATACACACTTCTGGATTGCACAAGATGTTGAGCAGGGGTTAACACTGTCAGTGGTCATGCGTGCAGGGAAGCTCGAGCACAGGCAGACAAGCTAGAGCGGCAGCTGAAGAAGGTGCAGCTAGTGGTGTCAGACATCTGTGGGCGGGCACGCAACAGCTACAGCAAGGGCGTGCTCAAGAAGGATTTCAAGGATGGCCGGCTTGAGATGGAGGAGACTGCTGCTGATGTGGAGCTGGATGCTGGAGGTGAGCGCTGATACCCGTGTGATTGTTCATCTTCACCTGCTAGGTTGCAGAAGCATAATGTATCTTGCGGTGATGAGTTTCACAACCACCAAGTACACTTATAGCAGCTCAGCTGCACAGACTGATAGAAGTATTGGTTGTAGCACACAGCAGACTGGACACATTGCTGATATGGCCACGCGCACATGTGATGCTTCCTGCGCACTGCACATATGCATGCTGATCAGGACTTTGTCAACAAACAGCTGGTCAAGACTCTGTAAACCAACAGCTGATCAAGACACTGTCAACAAACAGCTGATCAAGACTCTGTCAACAAACAGCTGATCAAGACTCTGTCAACAAAGTGTCTGATGCTGACTTGTCACTTTCTGGCTCAGGCGACGCTGCTGGTCCATCCAACCAGCAACAGCAGCGGCGGCAGCCAAGCAAGGTGGCAGATCAGGAGCTGCCGGTCTTCTGTGTGAGCGCCAAGGACTGCCAGAGGCTGGAGGGCAGGACCAGCAAGGACGGCCCACCTTCGGCCTTCACTAAGCTGGAGCACACTGAGCTGCCTCAGCTGAGAGCCCATGTGCACCATGTCACTGGTAGGATGATGCCACCGACTGTAGTAACACATGTGACACTGACCATGTGTACGTGGCTTCCCTGTTAATGCTGACGCTTTGGTTGAACACGACAATGCACAGAACTGATGAGAAGAGTTGGCACTTGTTGTACAAAATCAGTTCTGCATCCAATCAAGCTCTACCATGCTTGTCTGGCTTTTGTGCAAGGGCCACCAACCATGCAGCCCAACATGTGGTCCGATCTGATCAGTCTGTGATGTGCAGAGCAAGGCAGGCTGCATGCTGCACGCAGCGTGGCCAGCGGACTGGCCCAGTTCATCAACACCACAGCAATGACCCTGGTGCACCATGGCACCATCAATGCCGAGCTGCAAGATGCCTGCCATGCCGCATTCAAAACGTGGGTCTTGCAACCTATCACAGCTGGCTTTGATGTGATATCGCCTTTGCTTGCATGACAACCTGCAGCTGTAGTTGCACACAGACAAGCCTGCATGCATGACATGCTTGAGGCGCAAAGCCATGCCAGATGCTGCTGTGCTGTGCTGCTCTGCAGTCCTTCCCACTCATCGAATGCCTGAGAAGTCTGGCTGCTCTAACCAGCATCCTCTGACCATGCACAGATCTGTCTTGCATTGCATTGTACTGCAAGCTTAGGGCTCTCAATGCCCTGGTGGCTTATGCCACATCCTGCACAAATCTGAGAGCTGTGTATGTACAGGGAGCTGGCAAAGCTTCAGGCAGCTGCCAAAGAACTGCTGGCCAGCTGGAAGTTTGTGCTGGAACATGACTGCACGCAAGGCAGCATCAGTCCCAGGCTCTTCTCAGGCGCAGAAGCGGCAGAGAACAGGGCAGAGTCAACGCAAGCCAAGTGGGGAGCTCACAAGAGAGATGGTGGGTACTACTGGGCCACCTACAAGGTAGGAGTCTGCTTCTGACTCCTGATCCTGGTCTTTGCTGTGCCCTTGCACTAGTACCTGCTTACTGATACAAAGCTTGTCATGTTGTCTAGCCTGGGCAGCCCGGTATAATACTTGGCTTCTCATTAAATTGACGCCTTTCCTTTCCTTTCCTTTCCTTTTCTTTTCTTTTCTCATGTTGTCTAGAGGAGCTCAACCCTTACTTGCTTCCGCTCTGTTCTTAGCTGCTGCAAGGGACCTACAACAACAACCACTTGTTTGGGATTGCTTTTGAATGTTATATAGCAAGCTGTTGTCCTTTTCATGAAAAAGGAAAATTGCCAGCAAAGAACTGTGACATTGGAAACATACCTCAAAAAGAGTGTAAAGACAACTAGGATGCACAGCTGAGAGTGCAGAAGACCATAGAAGCCGGCACTGGATTCAAGACTTCCCTGTTTCAAAACTCTTTGCTGACTGAGTGCAAGTCATTGTGACCATACTCCTTTGTGCAGGCCACAGTGCGGCCAGCCAGGAATGGGGTGTACAAGTCTAATGCCTGTGGAGAGATCAACTTCAACGCAGATCTTGCCAGGCCCATTCTGGACGGCATCTCCATGCAGTGGGAGACCCTGTTTGGCTCCACCATCATTGACCGCCTCAAGTATGCCCTGGCCACCTAAAACATCTCCACAATGTAGAAACGCGTTTTTACTGTCCCCAGACGTTTCTCTATTTAGATTTCCAGTGTAGGGATGACGTTTCGGGATTGAAAAGAGCTACACTGTGCTGCAAAAGTGTGACAGCAAAACATTCACTGATGTGTGTAAGTCGTTGCGTAGTCGGCCAGACAGACAGCTCTGGTGTCATTTGCATGTGTACTGCAACAAGTAGCAAAGTGGATTTTGCAGCTTCCACATGTCACTGAATGCAGTGTGCTGCATGATCTATCACATTGACATCTTGCTACAAAAGCATTTGTGCATGGCACATGTCTGTGTAGCTCAAATGCATGCTTGCAGGCATGCATGACTTGCTGCCTGCAGCTGTCTCTCACAAGGACAATGTCTGCAGGAGCTACAAGAACACCATGCTGCGCCATGTTGCACAGTTCTTGACTGCCGTCAAGGCAAGCCTGGTCAAGCTGGGCGTCGATGAAAGCAGACTACAGCGCATCACTCAGGAGGTTGGCCCCCATCATGGCCTGCCAAGAACTGCTGTCTGTAGTTTGCCTATCAAGCAGATGTTTGTTGCCATCTGCTTGCTGCAGACTGATGTTGTACTCAAACATATGCAGGTTGGGAACAAGCTTGCATCTGGGTACACTTGCAGTCCTTCAACCGCTGAGCTCTCAGTGCCCCTGACCTTCCCTGCTGTCTTGTGCGCTGCTGAATCTCTCTTACTCTTGTCCATGTTCAAAGTTCCATGTCCATCTTCAAATATCCATGTTCATGTTCAGGACATACAGTCTTGCTACTTGACAACAACGCAAGGCAGCAGCCATATCCTGGGATGCTGAGAGATCGACACATGTGCTGCCAATGCAGGTGCAAGCCCATGAGGTGCGCAAAAGCACAGACCTGCTGGCTAAGGTTGCAGAGGACATTCAGGCAAGGCAGCGAGACATGTCCAGAGATGTCATTGAGCCCACAGTCCAGAACAGCATGACAGACGGCTACGCCGCCTGCTGTGCCGAGGTGGGCAGCGGCCAGTTTGAACGCATGCGGCGACTGATGAGGGCCACTGTGGAGCATCAGAAGGGCAGCATGTTTACAGAAGCTGCAGGTATACAGCACTGATGGCTGCTGTTGTTGTGTCTGCCTCTCTGGTGTTCCCAGCGATTGCCTTGTGTCTATGACAAATAAGGCAATGGCTGTGGACACCAGTAGGGCAGCAAATGACTAATGTGACAATACGCCTTGTTGCACCGTTCGTAGCACGGTTGTCCTACTTGGTATCATGTGACAGACGCTGTCATCAATTGCATTTTCTACCTGCCACAAGCAGCAGCCTTGCAGCATTTTGGGACTGTGGTGTACCTTGCCTCATGCCAAAGAGACTTGATGCTTTCTGCCTGTTGCGAGCAAGGTATGTCATTCGATCCCTGCCATGTTGCAGAGAAGCTGGAGGCTGCAATGAAGGCCATGGTGGTTACTGTGGCCAAGCACCTGGAGAAGGCCCAGCAAAGCCTGGCTGCCAGAATTGCAGACACCTTCACCATCCTATGGTACACAACCTGGTCTAACAGCTTTCTCCATCTTGTTTCCAGCATTTCAACGCGGCTGCTTATGTTTGCATCTTTCAACATCATCTTTCACGCTTCTGGGCAGATAGCCACCGTCACGCAGTTAGCAAAAGCTTTGCCTATGTATGCAGCCTTTGATGGCCTTGTCACAATGCAGCATTGCATGGTTGCCATCAGCTTACGTTACGATGACTGCCAAGACAGGACCTGATACAGGGAGGTACTCTGGACTGTATGTGAGTGAGCCTGGGAAAAGTCATGTTTGATGTGTGACTGAATGAAGGTTCGCCATGAATACACTGTGATCATGCCTGGTGTATGCCTGCAGGGAGAGGCCAATGTGCAGCATCACAGAGCGCAGAGCAGCGCTGGCTAGCCTGCAGGCATGTGGGACCATGCTGACCCTGTTGACTGCTTGCTGCAGCTTGCTCAAGCTACAGTCACTTGACGTTGCCCTGTCTTGCCCCAGCAACCAGAAAGTGACATGTTTCATGCGCCCACGCTCCATGCTGTCTGAAAGCTTGTCTTACTGAGTACAGACCATGTGGCTCAGCGCATAGCTGATACTGCATTGTGGCGTGTGCTTTTGCTGATAGCAGGCAGCTTTGCAATGTTGGCTACTGAAGATGTGGCAGCAGCAGAAACTGCAACACTGTCATGTCAACAACCTTTGCACAGCATGCCTGACACGACTGCATACGCTGCAGGGTCTAGCTGGACAGATGCAGGGTGTCTGCAAGGGTGCTGGGGCTGCTGTTCTGGAACTGGTGCTTCCTGAAGAGGAGGAAGAGGATGCCCAGCAGGAGAACACAAATCCCAATGGCACCGGGCTGAAGCCAAAGCAGGAGGTACAACATGCTCTGCTGTTTGCTTGTTGCAAGTCTGTGAGGGCATTTCGTGGGTTTTGGGTTTCACACCTCAAACTGGATGAGTTCTGATGTCTATGTATCCTGCACACCTCACCCTGGAATGCGTCAATTGAATCTGTTCATCCTGGGTGATCTACAAAGCTCAGAAGGCATGTCCATCCTGGCTTGCTGAAGTGCATGCTGTTCACTGATGGACTGACTGCACAGCCATGTCTGCTCTTTCAGAAAGCAGCTCTGGGTCAAGTCTGTTGTGCGCAACACATGCAAAGATGCACTCAATTTTTTGCAGCAGGACCAGCTGCTGCGGCAGATGGTATGTCATATGCACCGCTTGTTGCATGCAAGGCATGTGTCCATGCGAGCTGTCCTGGCACACCTGTTGCTGATGCTCAATAGACAATAGTAGCACATCCCAAGGAACGCATGGCCATCAATGCATCATTTTGGTTTGGTGCAGGGGTATCTTGCGGCGGAATCAGGCTGCATCGTGGGTTGCAAATATGATTTTTTTAGCGTCTCCAAAATGCAGTGCACTCATGTGACCTTGCTTTGCAGGATGAGGACATGGAGGAGTACGATGACGACGAGGAAGCAGAAGAAGTTGATGAGGATGACATGGGGGATGCTGGGGAGGAGGAGGAGGAGGATGAAGAAGAAGAGGATGAAGAGGAAGAGCAAGATGGCCTACCCTTTATCAACTCTTACCATGTCATTGACGAAGAAGAGGAGGATGGCGAGGAAGAGGATGAAGAAGAGGAAGACGATGATGAAGAAGAGGAGGGAGCTGAAGGGCTCCTTGAGGTGGATGATGATGCATTGGAGGTTGAGGTGAACCCGGGGCCAGCGTGGGACCAATTTGATAGTATGCTTGGCAGCGGATCTTCTGCTAACAGGGCAAGGCACATGGAGCTTGCAGGCAAATCTCTTTCTGCTGTTGCTGACGTCGCAAAAAGAGATGCAATGCACAAGTTTGGTCATCACCTCTAACTTTGACTTATTGTCTGCATGCGTACAGTGCATGTCTGTGTTACCATAGTGTAACATAAACATGATGGGCACATAGTGTATATAGACATGATGGGCACATAGTGTACATAAACATGATGGGCACATAGTGTACATAAACATGATGGGCAAGGCACAAGCTTAGCTGAGAAATGTGCTTGCATGATAAGGCAAGCACATCAGAGATAGTGAATTCCATGCTGCAGCAATGTCTCGCTGTCAATGAGCTAAAGCCTGTTTGTGTTGCTGCCTGACGTTGGCTCAATGACATGTGCTGCTGAGCTTACATGCTGGACCAGGATGCAAGAGGTGCAGTCTGAGACTTGCACCAAATCTTCTTTGGGGCTTGCCAGCTTTGGCTGCATGCAGTTAGCTACACCTACACAACGCCTTGCTCTGGTGTGTATTGAAAAGCCCTTGTGCTGTGCAGGCAGAGACGCATTGAATCCTGGCATGATCATGCTCCAGCCTGCTGCTGCTGCTGGGGGGTCAGCCAGGACAGGCCCCACCCCTGCGCCCTTCCACACCCCCCGCCCCTTTGTCAAGTCAGAACCCTCAGCCACCCCTCATGGCTCAGCGGGCCATGTGGGTGGTGCAGGCCAAGGCAGTGCACAGCTGGGTCAGCCAGGCAGTCACCACAGGCGACAGCTTCAGACCAGCACTGGCTTTGCTAATGCTGCCAGGCAATCCCTTGAGCAGCGCAGCAAGACCGAGGGCGCCAGACCCCGCCCAGCTAATGCATTTGCTCAGGTGGCGTCCTTGTTCCAAGCTGCTGGACCTGGTCTGTCATTCTCTGTGCCTCACCCTCCACCAGGCTCATCTCCAGGCATTGACTCCACCCTTGAGGGCTTGAGAGAACAGGGCTTGAGGACAGAGCTTGAGAGGACAGACAAAGGAATGCATGCACAAGCTGCAGAGCAGAGCTCCCCTGCTGAGGCTGAGGAACAGCAGGACACACACAGCATGGCTGCTCAAGTGGTGCGTAAAGCCACTGATGCCAGCATGCAAGGGCTCGAGTCAGCAAGCCTACTGAGCGCAGAGATGCCTCCAGTCAGCAACACAGATCCAATATCTGTTGACACAGAAGCATCAGGAGCAGCAGCACAGGGTTCAGCAAACGTGTTGTCTCCCTCTGCTGACTCAGATGAGTTGCAGGCCAGCAAGGCGGTTGCAGGCAATGCCCAGGCAGATGCCGTGGTTGCTGGCAGTGTGAGTGTGGCTGAGGTGCAGCGTGAGGCAGCACTTGCTGCTGCCAAGGATGCACAAGATGCAGAGCAGTTTGCTGCTCAGGCACTGCAGTCACCTCGCCTTCGCAGCAGTCCTGGCACCCAGGTGAGCCTGCAATAGCCGTGTACACAGAACAGCATGCTACAGCTGTGCTCATAAAACAGCATGCAACAGCTGTGTACACAAAACAGCATGCAACAGATGTATACACAAAACAGCATGCAACAGCTGTGTACTTGCATGCAACATCATGCACAGAAATTTGCAATTGTGGCAGGGCTGCTTTTCACTGCTGCAAGCGCTGTGCGTCACAGCGTTCTGCACCTGCAACAAGCATAACTATCCTGCAAAGGTCAATTGCCTGCAAATCAAGGCAGACTTTGTTGATGCAGGCACACGGTTTGGCTGATTCAGATGCACAGCATGGTGTGAAGCCAGCTGCAGTGGCTAAAGAATGGGTTGAGCAGGTATGCCATTGCCTTGCAGCAGTATCACAATTGACTTGCATGCACTTGCGCAGTGCATCATGCCGTTTGCATTGTGATCAGCGTGTGGACTGGGCGGTCACCAGCATCTGACAGGTTCCATATCTACTCTGCAGGTAAGCGGGGCATCTTACACTGGCTCTCAGAGAATTCATTTCCTGCTGCTTCAGGTGCGATCCCATGCCGATTGCCAAGCAACCCAGCATCCTGCTGTCATATACAATGATGTTACATCTACTGTGCTTTTTATGTGACATGTAATGAGGACATGTGTTGCATTGCAGGGACTGGCAGCAGACATGATGCAGTCAGAGACTCCAGCTGTGACTGCTGATGGTCAGCAGAAAGACAGGTCAAGCAAGGCTAACACAGAAGCTGCAAGGGAGGACACCAGCAAGGCTGACAAGGCTAGCTCAACCTTACCAGGGGCTACCAGTAAGGCTTTGTCAACCCCAGCAGGACCTGGTGTAGTATTGGAGGCAAAGCAGCCTAGTACTGGGGCCAAGTCTAGTGCCAGATCAGCCTGGTTTGGCAAGGCTGGTGGGTTGCTCAACAGATGGGCAGTACCTGTCAAGGTCAAGAAAGAGCCAAAGAGCACCAGCAAGCATGGCATTGCTGATGTTATTGATCTGACCTAATTACAGTTCAAGGATTGCAGTCAGCTTGATGCAGCTGTTTGGGCGTTGTTAGTCACACTACCCTGGGCCTGATCAGGATGTCTTCTACAGTAATGTTTACATCAAAGGTTCATTATTTCTGTTTCTTGTCAATGCCTTATGAAATTGAAAAAATGTGCTGGAAGTTGAGAAAGTTTTGACAGCTAGATCAAAAGAATTGAGTACACAGGTCATGGTTGAGCTTAATCCACAGGCCAGCAAGGTTGTAATTCAGTATAAACAGAATCACAATTTGGTAAAGAACGATCAAATCACATAAAATCAGTGTTGTCAATCAAAAGTGCACAGCAAGCA
>JAABUO010010616.1_pt1 | contig 10171 bp, 17 predicted proteins | sample 5559291 | NCBI WGS metagenome assembly JAABUO01 (sample SAMN10711878, study PRJNA513372) | rock metagenome | isolation source: Antarctica rocks | place: Antarctica: Victoria Land, Finger Mt sud
GAGTGTAAGGTGAGGATAGATCGTCATTGACAATTTTCAAGCACTCCAGCTGAACATCACTGCCAGATGGCAATGTGAAAACAGCAAGGCCTTCCCCCAACACAATGTCGTCATCCGGAGGTAGGTATCTTCTGAAAGAGATGGATGTAAGCTGTGTACCGCAGCTCAGATCACACCCCTGCGTAATCTCTTCAACCGTCCAGTAGTCTTCCAGGTCGAGAGCGCGCAGGCTTGACAGCCTGACAAGAGCGCTGGGCACGCAATCAAAACGCCTGAGATGGAGTGTCTGAAGATAAACTGGCTGCTGCAGGTGGCCTTGTTCAATACTGTGTACAATGCGAACCAATCCTCCTCGACCCCTGAGACCTAGACTTGTCAGCTGAGTCAGGCGAAAAAGGTGTTGTAAGTCAAGGCCTTGTTTGGTGACTGACGTCTCCAGCCTGGTAAGCACATGAGCCAAATCCTTGCAGCATGACGGTGAGTGAGCTAGCCAATCTTGATCTACAAGGTTGCGCAGAAGGCCTGTTGAAGCATATTTCAACTCTCTTTGAATCTGCAACAGAGGCAGTTGATCAAGGAGCAACAGATTGTTCACCTGTTTCCAGGTGAATTTCTGGTCCAGCAGAATTTGTGTTGCTATGCAACGTCCAAAGGACTGGATCCAAGTGCAGGGCAGTGAACATACACTGTGTCACCACAGTCACACTGCTAAAACGAAAAGCCCGTCTTGCGAGCCAATGCATGGCGGCGGATTGCTTCCCGCATAGAACAATGCCGTGTGGAATCCACATTTCAGCTTTCCGAGACTGATCGCTTTGCTTTAGGTATAAGTTTTTGCCCGACGTGTGTCCGAGATCAATAATTCGTAGGGTATCAGGCCAGGTCTCACGGAGTGCTGGAGACTTGGCTGAAATTAGCAAACACGCATTCCATGATTTGCAAACTTGTTCACAGTGCAGTCTGTCCTGCAGCGTCAAGCACTCGCTCGAGAGGATGTGTTGCAACAGAGGATCGTGCAGACTCGCGAATGAACAGACACCAGACGCTATGCTGCTAGCAGGACTCGTCCAGCTGATCTCCATCACAGGAGCAGTTCGAGATGACCGCCGCTCGTCTGACACGCTGATGAATATAGGTGTTTTCAACGCTTTAGAGCATTGCAGTGATTTCTTTTCTTTTTTTTCAAGTTTGTGTTTGGCTTCTGAAGTACCGTACTACAGCGACAAATGAGCATGTGTTTCCATAGTGGTATGAGTCCGATGATCAGTTCCCGATGAGCATGTGTTGCAGACTGTCTGCAAAGATTTTGTCGACTTGTCTGAAATTTCAGAACAGGTTGGTGTTTTACGACTTCCATGTCGACACATCGCACTGATCACGACAGTGGTACCTGGTGTCCCACTATATGCTGAGGTCGACTCCTTGTTGCACATCTGGTTTTCCTCACACAGTGACAATTGCTTGACAATTTTCTAATGATGATTGTGTTTGTCTGTCATTCTTTGTCTGTTTCGTTCTCTGATGAAAGACTGCAATGGGCGAACTGGCCCACACCAACTGTAAATACCTTGACGGATCAACCTTACAGTCTAGGGTGTGGAGCAAGTTGTGTATTATTTATGCTCAACCAACGAGCAGAGGTTCGAGTGAAGGTTCTTGGACGATTGGGCCAGGCCCAGTCGAGACATATGATCCATTTGCAGCATGTCCGCCATGTCTGCTGAGTAGATTCTATTTCCATGGCTCCTGGCCAGCAGCCCTCTAGAGATTTTCTATTGATCAGCGCGCTCAACTATCACACTGATATCAACTCACAGGTGCTCAGGTTCATGGCTTGATCAGCAAATAGAAAGCTTTTGCAATCACTGTGGGTTGCAACTGCTCATGTTTGCCTTTGGGGTTCCAAATCTGTCAGTGAGTTTGGCAAACACAGCGACATGGGAGAAGATGTGCTGCAGAATCTGCCAAAGATTTTGGACAAGGCATGGCTTAGAACATGTGCAGAGGAAAAGGTGTAATCCAGCCAACATACCTTTGCATGCCCCCTGGCTATTCTGATGCTTTCCAGAAGATTTTGAGAGCAGGTAATGCAAATGAGCACATCTGAAGAGCTGTCGCAGTAAAGTCTCCTTAGCTTTTGCACAGGTGGATGCTTGTCTGCGTCCAGTGCCACGCAAGTAAACTTTTTCTTTTTACATGTTGCTGGACAGTGGTTTATGATCAAATGCCTTGGTTTGCAGAGTTGTGAGCTGACTGTGGCCTTCTCGTCTGGTGCTCACCTGTCAGCTGCTCCTAGGTGGCAATCTCCCTGCTACCTTGCTCATGTGTTTGCCAATATTTTCGGAAAGCCCTTCAATCAGGATCTTGACGACAGACTGACGGAAGTGACTGCACATGTGCACTGTACAGCTTGCTCATTTTCACTGCCTCTTTTAGGGCTGCAAGGATTGAGTGTTATGGTGAGCCAAACATTGATGCCCCAATTTGGTCATATCAACTTGTTATTCCATCAAGCAGCATGATGCAGCCGCGCTGTGCTTGCAAATTGGCAATTTATTATGGTGCAGTGCTAGATGTCTGCCGGGCCAGCACCAAGCACAATCTCTGCTCGTCACGTGCGACGGCCTGTATGTCAATCATTCTGCTGTGACGGTACTACAAAACAAGATGGCTGTGACTGGTTAATTTCTCAGCTTGGCTCTGCTACTCGTGCAGTGCTGTTCTGGGTGTTCAAGAAGAAGATTGCCATACCTACTAGGCTAGTAGCTCGATAGGTCAGGCTTCAACACTGCAGACGCGCGACAGGTTGCATCGTGCTGCGTTGCCTTGTAATCGAAGTGGCATGAACTAAGCATGTAAACTAGTGCATTGCAAACTGAGCCACCAGCTACTGCTAAGTACAGCCTGCCCAAGAGACCCTCTGGTCCCATGTGCCTACTGTGAAAATGCAGCCAAGTTGAAACATCATTGCTGACTACAGCCTGCCATAGAGACCCCCTTGGTACCATGTGATTACTGTGAAAGTGCAGCCGTTCAAACACTGCCAACACAAATGACATCCTGCACAGCCAACGCAAATGATAAAAAGTTCATGAACGTGATTGAACAGTCATAACGTTGCTTGACATCACAAATTATATGGTCTGCAACTTTAGAGCACCAGAGACAGCACGTCAGCCAGTCACTATACCTACTCAGACATGTGCTGGTGCCATCAGGTCAAGAGGATGCCAACAGATGGGATGCACGACGCACTGTCAGGGCAAAACAGAATTGTTGAGCTTGATAAATCATCAGCTGTCTGTGTGGTCACCATCAATATTGACGATACAACAAAATTTATTGTTTCAAAGCAACCGCAGCATGCATGCAGACCCAGCCATGTACAGAACTTCACATTTCCATTCCATGCAGCTATGCGGAATTGCAGATCTGTATCAGATCTACGCAGGGAGATTCTGCTTCGATATGCAAGTTGGCAGAAAGAACAGATCTATACGCCTTTTGCCCCTTACAGGTCTATCCGTGCCAGAGCCATGCAGATCTGTATGTTGTTTAGTCTGTGCAACACTGTTATACAGACCTGCAGGAAACTGCAGTGTTGAGGTTAACCAACGTTCTTGACAAGCCAAATAGTGCAGATCTTGTAATGTGCACTACCCAATTACCTGCACTTTAAGGACTGACACAGGCTGACAGATGCACACAGTTGAGGCTGCAGTGTGATAGCAGTTTTCAAACTGCAAGTGTGAACACTGCTATCCTTAGGAGTGAGCCAGTACTGGAACTTTTTCAAGTACTTATATGATTCAGCTGAGCAACATTGTACGCATGAAAGCCTAGCTCTATAGTGTTTGCAGAAGAAAACTGCATATGAGCAAAGTGAATCAAACGAAGAACACCTGATCTAACAAACTTTTGCAAAGTGGACTCATCAATGTACAAAGATCAAAAAGAGGGGGACATTCAATGTGCAAGCTAGGTTGAGAAAGACCATAGTTGGCCCACAAAAACAGCATCACAGCATGACACATAAGCTTAAGGGGAAACTATACCCTCTCACGAGCTGAACCTATTTAATGCCACCAAGTACTTATGCCCAGACTGGTGTGGAGCCATTGCAGGGGCCAAGCTGTATATACATATATGTTCATGAAACATATCTATTTTGACAAACTGGTGGAGTCTTAGGGCTGACTAGAGTTGTGTGCAACAACCCACAACAACACTCCCTTCACATGTATACGACTTTCAAAGCTGACACCACACTTTGAACGCGTGTTCTAGCCCTGCTTTGAGGCCGGTTGTTTTCCACCGGTGTGTAAAAAGCCATGGACGTACAAGCTATAATTCCATTCACGTGCCGCTGGACCAAAGGGAGACCACAAAACCTGCTCCCAGATGCTCTTGGAAACAATTAAACGGCCAACTAGACGCATATCTTGGTTGCGCACATTACAGCAGACCTGGACATACCACCCTACTGTGGCCTGCCTAATCCCAAGCTGTCTCACAGCATCTGCATAGTCAAGCTGTCTTTTGACCTCCTCAGGCAATGGCAAATTGGCATACATTGACCTTGGGGAGGTCAAGGTATGCAAAATTGCCATTGCCTGCGATGTCCATGCGTCCCACACATATATCTAGACGGTCCCCCACCAATCGCATCAAGGAGCATAGTTCTACCTCAAGAGACGGACATTGACATGCGGGGGCGTCTCTTGAGGTAGAAGTATGCTCCTTGATGCGATTGGTGGGGGACCGTCTAGATATATGTGTGGTAGCGCAGCGGCTATCGCACACATGATTCCTGGACTGCGACACATCAGCAAGTGCTGCAGCTGTTTATCGTCATCCATAACTGCAGCATCTCTGAGGTTGAACAAAGCAACCCTCAGCGACTGATCTTCCTGCTATTTAACAATCTCAGTGAAGCGTTTCGGGTCTATGGTTCCATCAGCATTGTTCCACAACACAGGCTGCTCAGACTTGGTCTGCAACGCCGCATCTACTCGCTGTAGCAGTCTGTGAGCAATCTTTTGCTCCACCAGATTCTGACTGACTTTCGTGGCATAGCTCAGCAGTGTTGTCAAGACTTGCATATACCATTACAGCTTGAACCTGTACAACATAGTTAACTGCAAAGGTCACATACAGCAAGGACCGCATGCTGACCTTCTTCTGACTTGGATGGGTGTAGACAGCCTCATTAAGCAAAAGCAGCGCCAAGTCTTGAAGAGACTGTGCCATCATTGCACGGGCATAGCCAGCTCCGAAAAGCTTTTCTGCCACAGCGCTTGCTTGATGTGCCAGGATGCTGCCCAGCTGACGGTCCATTCCATCCATCTGCCTCTGCAAGCCACCTTTCGTCTCAGAGAAGAAGATCTTTGTCTAAGGGGAGACAGCGCTCAACAAAAACATGTAATCTGCCAAACCTTGACAGCTCCCAACTCATCCTTGAGAGCTCCCAAATCATCCTGCATTGGTTTCATGATCTTGTTCAGCGTTGGTTCCATGATCTTGTTCAGCATTGGTTCCATGATCTTGTTCAGCATCCGCTCAAAGTCCTCTGCAGTGAGGGCACTTTCAGCAGAACACTGCAGGACTGTTGTCCTTGGGCGCCTGCACTGTCTGCTCACTGAACCAGACAAAGACCTCGAAAGTCTGCAGTCCTTGTGATGAGGGAGATGCAAAGACGTAGGAGACCTGCCATTCAAGGCAAACATTTGAGCGGAATTCGGACGAAGCTGTCAAAGATATCCACGGTCCGAGATCACGGGGATAGAGAGAAGAAAAGGGACCTTGACCAATATTGCTTTTACGGAGCTTGTTCGACACGGCTTTGGCTGGTCCGCTAGGAAGAGCCTTCCGGAAGCCAATTAAGGAACCCACATTAGTCACTAGTCACTAAATTCGCCTTCATTCATTCATTCAGCATCAGTACTGTGTGTTCAAGAAGAAGATTGCCATGCCTAGCTCGATAGGTCAGGCAACACTGCAGACGCGCGACAAGTTGCATCCTGATGCGCTGCCTTGTAATCGAAGCGGCATAACCTGCATGGTCGGGACGTGTCCGTCGTGATAAAGTTCTGTCTGCTGCCTGCTGGTGACCGTGGATGAAGTCCCACGTACGAGTTTTTGTCCGCACTCGTCCGTCTGCAGAGCCTTCCGAAGGCTTCCGGTAAGTCCATTGATTTTTATGTGTGTTGGTGTTTGCATTCCGCCGCTGACGTTTTGCTTGCGCGCAAAACGAGTGTCCCAACTTTTCGGATGACGCTTACTACTTACAACGCGGCTTACTTTTTTGTTTGAGGTGATTTGTGACATGCTCTGCTCACAGATCATTGGAAGATGGCAAATCTGTGACGTTGACAGTTGCCAAGACGTCTATTTCTGGCGTTGTCAACAACACCTCGGACTCTCTTTCGTTCAAGGTATGCAGCAGCTAGAGCCAACAAACTGCTGTAGCTGTTGTTGAAGGACAATCATCACGGCAGTTCTTTCAGCTCTTCCGCAATCATTCAGCTGTGCTGCAGTTTGATGGCATCCTCAAAGGTGCTGGTCAAGACAGTGTCTATGCCACCTGCGCACATGAAGTAGCCGAAAGCCTGTTGGCAGGGTACAATGGCACCATCTTTTGCTATGGACAAGTATGTTTGCATTCCACCTCTCATCTCTGCAGCCCGTCTCTCAATCTGACAGGCTATAGGCCTAGTACCTTTAAGCTGTTTTGATCACCAGGGGTCATGCCAACTTGTTTGTGAAAAGTGCCACATCTCCAGCATATGCTGCTGTGTTGCCCAGCATAGTTGTGCTTGCTCGTGACTACCCACGTGCCATGGTCATGCACAACTGTGCCATTAGATGCTTGTAGAAAGTTTTACATCCATCTCTCTTTGCTTGTTTCTATGTTGGCTTCTGATGGTGTTCTCTGTTATCCTACCTTTGTATGTGCGCCGCCTACTGATGGGTGCATGCTGCTCTTAACAGACGGGTGCTGGGAAGACATACACCATGTCTGGAGAGTCACAACAATACAGCCGGCGCGGCATCACACCAAGGGCATTGCACCAAATTTTCGAGCAGGCAGACATCCGTGTGGACAGACAGACTACTGTCAGAGTCTCTTTTGTGGAGGTCTACAACGAGGTCAGGCTCATGTCAGATTGTGCCTCACAACAAAGTGTATCTGATTGATCATGAGTTAGATCAGATCTGCATGCTGTGTTCAATTTCCTGTCCCACATTCTGCATGCTGTGCTCAGTTTCCTGTCCCACATTCTGCATGCTGTGTTCAATTTCCTGTCTCACATTCTGCATGCTGTGTTCAGTTTCCAACCCCACATTCTGCATGCTGTGTTCAGTTTCCCATCCCACATTCTGCATGCTGTGTTCAGTTTCCCGTCCCACATTCTTCATGCTGTGTTCAGTTTCCCGTTTCAAATTATGCATGCTGTCCCAGATTCCAGTCCCACATTCTGCTGGAACATCACCTCCTGGCGTGCTTGACTGCAAGAACCTGTCTCCTTCCTTAACACTGAAAGCAGGCTCTCTGCACTCTCACGACGCAGTGTTGCCCTTTGTCAGCTCATCCTAGGATGTTGATCCCTGATGCCCAACAATGTACTGAGTGCTGTCTGTTGTGACCTAAAAGTACACACACACCATACATGAGAAGCTTGCTTGTAGCTTGGGTGAGCCTTGTTTTCCCTCAGCTCACTGGACTTCCCCTCCCATGCACCTTATGAGGTTTCTGAGTTTGTATACAGAGGATCCCCTACACAAATGATTTTGCTTATTGGAAAGGTTTACATGAGACTGTCTGCTCATGAGAATACCTGCCTGGCAAAATACATTCTGTCAAGCTGTATGACAACCTTCCAAAAGCTTGCTGTTTTGCACTGTAGGTGCTGTATGATCTGTTGTCTGCAGCTTCCAAAAGCTTGCTGTTTTGCACTGCAGGTGCTGTATGATCTGTTGTCTGCAGCACCAGGAAGTGTGGACAGCCTCCAAATTGTGGAGGAAGGGGGCGCTACAGTGGTAAAAGGCCTCACCCAGATTCAGGTCACCTCAGAAGAAGAGGCCCTGGCTCTCCTGTTTGAAGGTACTGAACCAGTCCACCTTGCTCATCTGTGTTTTTTTTCATGCCAGTTTTTTGGTCCGGACAATTGAAATGTTGATTGAGACAAACAAATTTTCCACTGGAACGCAAGCCATGGGTGCACCACCATTGGACATGTCTAATGCACAAATCTTTGTGCATTTATAACACATACACACTGTTGAGGAGACAGTAGCAGGCAAGCCTGCACATCGCCAGGTAAAAAAGCCACCTACACCTGTAATACATACACCTGTTATCCACATGTAACACATACATCTGTAATCCACATGTAGTACATACACCTGTAATCCACATGTAACACATACACCTGTAATCCACATGTAGCACATACACCTGTAATACACCTATAACACACGTGCAATGTATACACCTGTAATGCATACACACTGTTGTGTAGCATGAGGCAGCTTATGTGAGTGATTCAGCGGCTGCTGTGCACAGAGTAGGTTTGCATCGCCTGGGCAGCCCGGCATAATACTTGGCTTCTCATTAAATTGATGCCGAAAGGCGTAGTCTTTTCTTTTCTTTTCTTTGCATCTGCCGGCTTGCAGCCATCAAAGTGTGGTCTGGCGCTCCACAGGAGCACATCCAAAATGTGGTCTGCTCACATTTTGGTTTGTTTGATCATAGATCATTGTTTCCTTTTTTTCAAAAAGAATGATTTGATTCTTTCCTTCCTGCAAATGTTTGATCCTTGGTTTGAGTCTCTGAGGAGCCTGAGTGTACTTGTATAGTCCCAAGTAGCTATTTGCATGACATCTTGGCATATACATAGTATAAAATATACAATAACTCATCTCTATCTCTTTCTAGCAGCAGAAGCGTGAGCTGGTAGTGTAGTTGTGTCTGTGTGTACATGTGGTTGGGGCCATGTACAAAGGCAATCAATCAGGCAACCAGTCCAAGAGTTTAACATGCTTTAGAGGCCACTCAGGCCCATTTGGATGACAATGTATGACATGTCATCAAAGACACGAAACAGGAAAGTCACACAAGCTTGTCTGTGTGTGCAGGCGAGGCCAACAGGTCGACAGCAAGCCATGCACTGAACGCAGCATCATCAAGATCACACACAGTGTTCACAATACACTGTCAGGTTCGCATGCTGGGAGACGGGGAGGAGCGGGCCACCAGCAGCAAGCTGAATCTGGTGGATCTGGCTGGTAGTGAGCGGACGAAGAAGACTGGGGTCACAGGACAAGCCCTCAACGTGAGTCATTGATTGGTCTCTGTTGCCATAGTGTTTGGCAACATACTGACAGTGAGCAGTCAAGCACTTTTGTACAGAAAGCATACATGCATAGTGCTGTGAGGACTGACAAAGATTGGTGCTCATGCCCACGAGATTGAGCTGCAAAAGCCAGTGTACTGTGGACATGCACTGTCCAAACTCAACCCAACAACACAAAACCAAAGCAGAAAACAATATTCACAACTTGCACACGAGATTTTCCATCTGTCTTATGTTCATAACTGCCTTTGATAGAGGCCTGCGAGGCCCTCGTGACATGCTGCAGCACGGCATCAACAGTGGTTGTACCATCAAGCATGCCATGACCAGTACAATCACTTCACAACGCTGTGATCATCTTAAACACGTAATGTTTTTTAAGTGGAAGGCAAAAATCTTCATGACAGTAAAGACTTGGTATGTTGATTGACGCCAGACATCGACATTTGCACATTTGACAAGAGATTCCACAATGGCAATGCTGATATGGTGTTGTGTCACAACGTGTGTGTGTCTGTGTGTGTGTGTGTGCAGGAAGCCAATGCAATTAACAAATCCCTCACCTTTCTAGAGCAGACGGTGAATGCCCTGAGTCGCAAGGAGAGCCATGTGCCCTTCAGGCAGTCCAAGCTCACCAGCTTGCTCAGAGATGCCCTAGGAGGCAACTGTAAGACCGTGAGTGCCCTGCCCTGATTTGTCTGGCCTACCCTGCTGTGCGCCCTGCCCTGACCTGTCTGGCCTGCCCTGCTGTGTGCCCTGCCCTGCCCTGCCCTGCCCAGCCCCGGCCCCCCCCGGCCCCCCCCCCCCCCCCGCCC
>JAABUO010010618.1_pt1 | contig 10170 bp, 9 predicted proteins | sample 5559291 | NCBI WGS metagenome assembly JAABUO01 (sample SAMN10711878, study PRJNA513372) | rock metagenome | isolation source: Antarctica rocks | place: Antarctica: Victoria Land, Finger Mt sud
GATGGCGACGCGGCGCCCGTCGCCGTACGATATCGCCTTCGCCGGACGGGCGGCCAGGCGCGCGATGCCGACGAAGTCGAGCAGGTCGTGCGCCTCCTCCTGGGCCCGGCGCTCCTCTCGACGCGCCCACGGCATCCCCAGGACGATGCCGGCCGCGCCCGCCCTCATACGCGGATTGCACCCCGCCAGCACATTGTCGAGCACGCTCATGTTCGGGAACAGGCGCGTGTTCTGGAAGGTGCGCGCGATCCCCTCCTTGACGACCCCGTTCTCGGATAGCCCCGTGATCGGCTTGCCGTCGAACAGGATAGCGCCGCTCGTCGGCTTGATCGTGCCGGCGATCATGTTGAACAGCGTCGTCTTCCCGGCCCCGTTAGGGCCGATGACCCCGCTGATCTGCCCCCCTGGGACGGTGAGGCTCACGCCGTTGACCGCGTTGACCCCGCCGAACCGCCGGGTCAGCGCGCGCGTTTCGAGTATCCCGCTCACGCGCTCTCTCCTACACCCATTACGGCTCCGCGGCCTCCGCGGGGGCGGACGCCCCGACGCGGCGCCGCCGATGGATCTCCAGCGACCGGATGCGGCTCGGCAGGAGCCCCTCCGGCCGCACGATCATCATCAGGACCATGATCGCCCCGACGACGATAAACCGCGCCGCCGCGTATGAGCGCAGGAACTCGGGCACGAGCACGAGGATCGCCGCCCCGACGATGACGCCGCGGACGCTCCCCATGCCGCCCAGCACGACCATCGCCAGGACGAGGATCGACTGGTCGAGCGAGAAGCTGACCGGGCTGACGAACGCCTCGTTGGCGGCGAACACCGGCCCGGCAAGGCCCCCGATCATGGCGCCGATACAGAAAGCCAGGAGCTTCATGCGCACGGTGTTGATCCCGGCGGCGCGCGCGGCGTCCTCATCTTCGCGGATCGCCGCCCAGGCCCTGCCGATGCGCGACGACGCCAGGCGCGAGACGACGACGACGACGAGCACGCACAGGACGACGAGTAGATAGTAGTAGCGCGCGCTCGAATCGATCCGGTAGCCGAAGACGCTGGGCGTGTCCAGGTTGTAGACGCCTTGCGGCCCGTTGGTCAGACCCGTGGCGTTGTTGGCCACGATCTGGATAATCTCGCCGAAGCCGAGCGTCACGATCGCCAGGTAGTCGCCGCGCAGGCGCAGGGTCGGGGCGCCGAAGCTGACCCCGAATATGCCCGCCGCGACGGCCGCCACCGGCAGGATAGCCAGGAACGGCCAGTGCAGCCCAAACTGTCCCGAGGCCAGGAAAGAGTAGACGTACGCGCCGATGGCGTAGAACGCGATGTAGCCCAGGTCGAGCAGTCCGGTGAACCCGACGACGACGTTGAGCCCGAGCGCCAGCAGGACGTAGAGCCCGACGTTGACCGCGATCTGCATCCCGCCCGCGTCGAGGAAGCCCAGTCGCGGGAGCGCGAGGACGAGCAGGAGCGCGCCGGCGTCGAAGAGGCGGCGGCCGTGGCCCCGCAGCGGAGAGGGCAAGCAGCGGTCGGCGGCCGCGCGCAGACGGGCCCCCCACGCCGGGATCGGCGAGTCGATGCGTAACTTCATCGCGCCCCCCTCATCGTGTGACCCGCTCGCCGAGAAGACCGGTCGGCTTGACGGTCAGGATCAGGATCAGAATGACGAAGGCGAACACATCTTCGTAGTTGGAGCCGATCGCGCCGTTCGTCACCTGCGGGAGATAGCCGGCGCCGAAAGCCTCGATCAGCCCCAGGAGGAAACCGCCCAGCATCGCCCCCGGAATGTTGCCGATCCCGCCGAGGACGGCCGCGGTGAAGGCCTTGATGCTGGGGATGTAGCCCATCGTCGTGGTGGCCGTGCCGTAGTAGATCGCATAGAGGACGCCGGCGGCGCCGCCCAGCGCGGACCCCAGCAGGAACACGAGGGCGATGACGCGATCGGTGCGGATCCCCATCAAACGCGCGGTCTGGATGTCCTCGGCGGTGGCCTGAATCCGCAACCCGAAACGCGTCCCGTGAACGAGCGCGTACAGGAGGATCATCAGGACCACCGCGAGGAGGACGATCGCCACTTGCAGCGTCGAGACGTGCGCCCCGCCAACCGTGAACCCGGTGCTGGGGATGATGGGCGGATAGTACTGCGGGGCCGTCCCGGCCACGATCTGAGTCCCGTTCTGAAGGATCTGCGCCACGCCCAGCGCGCTGATCAGCGGGGCCAGGATCGGGGCCAGGCGCAGGGGGCGATACGCGATGCGCTCGATGGCCACGCCGATGAACCCGCTCCAGGCCATGCCCACGACGATGCTGGCGACGACGACCGCCACGACGGCGATCGTCGCGGGAGGGGCGCTGGCGACGCCGGCCACGCCCAGCCCCCAGATCGCCGCGTACGCGCCGAGCGTGAAGATGCCGGAGTAGGCGAAGTTGATGAGCTTGAGCACCCCGTACACCATGGTATAGCTCAACGCGATGAGCGCATAGATCGCGCCCAGCGTCAGCCCATTGGACAGGAGGATCAGGAACTGGGCCATGGCGAGCGGTCTACCCCTTCATCGCCAGATTGAAGCCTCGACCCGCGACCTTGTAGATATAGACCGAGGCGTTCTTCAATTGCCCCCGCGCGTCGATCGCCTCGGGGCCGATGATGCTGGCGTAGGTAATCTTGTGGAGTTGATTGACCACCGCGCCGTGCGCGGTCGTGCCGGCGGCGTTTATGGCCGTGAGCAAGAAAGCGGCCTCGTTGTATCCGTAGGCGGAGTACGGGCCAGCAGCCGAGCCGAACGCCTTCTTATAGGAGGAGGCGAATTGTTGCAGGCGCGGCGACAGGGTGTAGGGCGGCGCCTGGAAGCTGACGTAGGCCGTGCCGACCTTGGGCCCGCAGCCGCTGATGAACGCGGGGTCGAAGAGACCGTCGGGGCCCATGAACGGCCCATTGAATCCGGCCGCGCGCGCCTGGCGGCACAGCAGGCCGCCCGTGGTCACGGTGCCGCCGAAGTAGATCGCGTCGGGGTGTTTGGCCAGGACGGGGCTCAGCGCGCCGGTAAAGTCCTGCGACGTAGGGCTCAGCGCCGTGTTGCCGTCCACGGTGAGGCTCTTCGCCGCCGCCGCGGCGAACGTCGTGGCGACCCCCTGCCCGAAAGCCTGCGAGTCGTTGAACACGGCGACCGACTTCGCGTGGAGGCTGGCGTGGGCGAACGTGGACATGACGCCGCCCTGCACGTTGTCGTTGGCGATCAACTGGACGAGGTTGCTGTAGCCGTGCGCGGTGATGTGCGGGTTGGTAGCGTTGGTGACCTGCGGGATGTTCGCGCCGTGGTAGACCGGCTCGGTGGCGATCGTAACGCCGCTGTTGAAGTCCGCGACGACGCCGTCCACGCCCTGGGAGACGAATTTGTGCGCGACGGTCACGCCCTGGGCCGGGTCGGCGCCGTCGTCGAGCGGGACCACGTCGGCGTGGGCGCCCGCGAGTTTGCCGGTGAACTCGAACTCCCGCGCGGCCAGCTTGACGCCGTTGAGCCAGGACTGGCCGAAGTAGGCCTGGTCGCCGCTGAGCGGACCCGCCCACCCGAGCTTGATCGCCGTCGCGCGCGGCGCGGACCCGAGGCGGGGCGCCGCGCGGACCGTGCCGCCGGAGGCCACGATGAGCCCGCCGAGCGAGGCCGCCGCCACGAGACCGGGGATAGATAGAGAACGACGCTTCATAATTCCTGACCCTCCTGACCCGATAAAAGGTCTGACCTTCAGACCCACCGGCCTAACGGCGCCCGGCGTGGCGCTATCATAGCATGACGCGTCCGGGCCGTCAAACGCCACCGGCCGGCGGCCCCGCGCGCGCCGCACGCGCGCCTCAAAGGTCAGACCATCAGGCCCGCCAACCCTTGGCGCCAGCGCCGCGCGCGGCTATCATACATACACGTCCTGATTCCGCACTAGTCTTCGGTCGGGGCGAGCGGCGCACCCGAGAGCGCCGCTCGCCCCGACCATACATACACGTCGATCACGGCATACTCAGGGCGCCCTCACGGAGGAGACGGATGGAGACCGGGATCATAGGGGGCGATGGCCCGACGCGGCCGCGCGGGCTGTTCACCGCGGTACGGCCGGTGCGCAGCTTCGAGGACATCGCGCTGCAGATCCAGCGGGCGGTCGCGGACGGCCGGCTCAAAGACGGTGACCGCCTCCCCAACGAACGGGAGATGGGCGTCACGTTCGGGGTCAGCCGGGCCACCCTGCGCGAAGCCTTGCGCGTTCTGGAGGGGGCCGGCGTCGTCACGGTGCGGCGCGGCGCCGGCGGCGGGGTGTTCGTCGCGGAGCCCAGGGCCGATCAGGTGGCGCAAGCCCTCGAAGCCCTCATCCGCTTCCGCGGCGCGACCGCCGCCGAGCTGGCCGAATTCCGCGTGGGCTTCGAGGGCGAGACCGCGTACTGGGCCGCGAAGCGCGCGACGCCGGCCGACGCGGCGCGCCTCGCGGAGACCGCCCAGGCGTACGCGCGCGCGGCGGTGGCGCCCCACGCGCCCTGGCCGGCGCTCGTCGACCTCGACGTCGCGTTCCACGAGCAGGTCGCGCGCGCCTCGCGGAACCAGGTGCGCCTCGCCATCATGCTGGCGATCCACGGGGCGCTGCGCGACGCCTCGCTGTCCATCGAGACCTTGGCCGACCGCGCTTTCCGCGAGCGGGAAGGGGCGGAGTTGGCCGCGATCGCCCGGGCGATCGGACGCCGGCAACCGCGCGTAACCCAGCGGCTCATGCGCGAACACGTCTCCTGGAACGCGCGCGCGGAGGCCGTCGAACAGCGGCGTATGCCGGGCGACGCCGACGCCGAGGCGGACAAAGCGGACAAAGCGGAGGCCGTCGAGCAACGGCGCGTGCCGGGCGACGCCGACGCCGGCGCCGATAAGGCCGAAGGGGGTGAGGAGTGATGCGCGCCGACGTGGTCGTCATCGGCGCCGGCATCGTGGGCGCGTCGTGCGCCTACTTCCTGACGCGGGGCGGCCTGCGCGTCTGCATCGTGGAGCGCGGCGGAGTGGCCGGCGGCACGAGCGGCTCCGGCGAAGGCAACATCCTGCTCTCGGACAAATCGCCCGGCCCCGAGCTCGAGTTAGCCAAACTAGGGCGGCGCGTCTGGAGCGACCTGGCGCGCGACCTGCCACACGACGTCGAGTTCGACGAGAAGGGCGGCGTGGTCGTGGCCGAGACGGAGGCGGACCTGCGCTCCCTGACCGCCAGCGTCGCCGCCCTGCGCGGGGCCGGCGTCGCGGCGGAGCCCCTCGACGCGGCGGCGCTGCGCGAGGCCGAACCCTACCTCGCGCGTGACCTGGCGGGCGCGGCCCTGTTCCCCGAGGACGCGCAGGTGCAACCGATGCTGGCGAGCGCGGCCCTGGTCCACGCCGCGCGCGACGGGGGCGCGACTCTCCTCCATCACACGCGGCTCCTGGGGATCGGGCGCGACGCCGCCGGCGCGATCGACGGCGTGACGACCGACAAGGGGCGCATCGCGACGCGCCACGTCGTCGCCGCCGCCGGACCCTGGAGCGCCGATGTCGCGGCCCTGGTCGGGCTCGATCTACCCATCCGACCGCGCAAGGGCCACATCGTCGTGACGGAGCCGCTGCCCCAACTGGTGCGCCACAAAGTCTTTGAGGCAAGCTATGCCGACACGGTCAACAGTGACGACGCCGCGCTACAGGTGGCCGCGGTGGTGGAGTGGACGCGGGGCGGGACCATCCTGCTGGGTAGCAGCCGCCAACTCGTGGGCTTCGAGCCGACGATCGAGACGAACGTGGTGCGGGCCATCGCCGCGCGGGCGGTGCGCTACTTCCCGGTCCTCGCCTCGGCGCACGCGCTGCGCGCGTACGCCGGCTTTCGGGCCTTCGCGCCCGACCACCTGCCGATCGTCGGGGCCGCGCCCGGCGTCCCCGGCTTCTACGTCAACACGGGGCACGAGGGGTCGGGGATCGGGCTCGGGCCGGTCACCGGCAAGCTGCTGGCCCAGACCATCCTGGGCCAGACGCCCGATCTGGACATGACCCCCTTCCGGCCGGCGCGCTTCGCCGGCCGCGACCTGGCCCCGGCCGGGGGCGCCCACGGACGCGTACACACAGGAGAGGCCTAATGCGTTTCGACAAGATGATCACGGCGGTAGACTCGCACACCGAGGGGATGCCGACGCGGGTGGTGACGAGCGGCTTCGGCCCCGTGCCCGGCGCGACGATGTTCGAGAAGAAGCGGTACGTCGAGGAGCGGCTCGACCACCTGCGCACGCTGCTCATGTTCGAGCCGCGCGGCCACGGCGCCATGTCCGGCTCGGTCCTGCTCCCGCCCACCGACCCGGAGGCCGACCTGGGGGTCGTCTTCATCGAGGTCAGCGGCTGTCTGCCCATGTGCGGCCACGGCACGATCGGGACCTGCACCGTCGCGATCGAGACGGGGCTGGTCCCGGCGGTCGAGCCGGTGACGACCTTGATCCTGGACACCCCGGCCGGCCGCGTCGTCGCTGCGGCGCGGGTGCGGGACGGTCGGGTCGAGGGGGTCACAATCCGCAACGTCCCGGCCTTCCTGTACCGCCGCGACGTGGAGGTCGAGGTACAGGGGGTGGGCCGGGTCTGCCTCGACATCGCCTACGGCGGCAACTTCTACGCGATCCTGCCCGCGGAGGCGATCGGCCTCAGCCTCGATCGGGGGAACGCGCGGACGCTCGTCGACGCGGGGATGCGGATCATGGCGGCGGTCGGGGAGCAGGTCCCGTTGCGTCACCCGCTTAATCCGGGGATCGACGAGATCAAGCACACCATGTTCACCGGCGCCGCCGACATCGCGGGCGCGCACGCAAAGAACGCGGTCGTGATCTATCCCGGCGCCATCGACCGCTCGCCGTGCGGGACAGGGACGAGCGCCCGCATGGCCCAACTATTCGCGCGCGGGGAACTCGGCCTCGACCAGGATTTCGTCCACGAAAGCTTCATCGGGTCGCTCTTCACGGGGCGCCTGGTCGAGACGTTGGACCTCACGCCCGAGGTTCCGGCGGTCGTCCCGACGATCACCGGGCGGGCCTGGATCAGCGGCTTCCAGCAACTCGTGCTCGACCCGGAGGACCCGTTCCCGGCGGGCTTCCTGGTCGAATAGGCGGGATAGAGTACAGAGTATGGGGTATGGACATGCGGTCATGGATACGGATAGGGGCGTCGGAATGAACAGGATGCGGGTGCGGCCGGAACACGACGCCGCCGGGGTCGAGCGGGGCGCCCCGTTCGAGTTCACCTTCGACGGGCGGCCCATCCTCGCCTATCCCGGCGAGACAGTCGGCGCCGCGCTGACCGCAGCCGGCGTCGTCGCCTTGCGCACGACCCGCACGCTCGGGCGTCCGCGCGGCCTCTTCTGCGGGATCGGGATCTGCTTCGATTGCCTGGTGGTGATCGACGGCCGCCCCAACCAGCGCGCCTGCCTGGCCCCGGCCCAGCAGGGTAGCGCCGTCCACACGCAGCGGGGCGCGGCGGAGGATGTCTATGCCGCTCTGCACTGAGGTCGCGGTCGTCGGAGCCGGGCCGGCCGGCCTCGCCGCGGCGGCCGCCGCCGGCGAGGCGGGCTGTACGGTGACGGTGGTCGACGCGTACGCCCGCCCCGGCGGGCAATACTACAAGCAGACGCCCGCCGACTTCGGGGCGCGCACGCCCGAGGCGCTGCACCACGACTTCTCCGTGGCCGCGCGGCTCTTCGACCGGATCGGCCAGACCCCGGGCGTGCGCCTGCTCAACGACACGTCGGTGTGGACGGCGCAGGTTCCCGCGGACGGCGGCCCGATCACGCTCGCCCTGACCGGCGGCAGCGCGGACGCGGCGGACGCGGCGGACGCGCGGGAGTTGCGTGCGCGCGCGGTCATACTGGCCCCCGGCGCGTATGACCGCGCGCTGCCGTTTCCGGGGTGGGACCTGCCGGGCGTGCTCACGGCCGGCGCGGCCCAGACACTCGTCAAGAGCCAGCGCGTGCTGCCGGGCCGGCGCATCCTGCTCGCGGGGGCGGGACCGTTCCTCCTGCCCGTCGCGACGGCGCTGGCCCAAGGGGGCGCCCACGTCGTGGCCGTCCTGGAGGCGACGACGCCGCGCGGATGGGCGCGCTACGCGCCCACGCTGTGGGGCCACGGGGATAAACTGCGCGAGGGCGTCGACTACACGCGGCTGCTGCGCCGCCACCACGTGCCGTTGCGGTTCGGGCGGGCGGTGATCCGCGCCGAGGGGGATGGGCGCGTGGAGCGCGTCACGGTGGCCCGGCTCACCGCCGATTGGACGCCGATCGCCGGGAGCGAGGAAGGGCTAGACGTCGATACGCTCTGCGCCGGCTACGGCTTCACGCCCTCGACCGAACTCTCCTATCTGCTGGGCTGCGCCCACCGCTACGAGCCCACGCAAGGGTCGTACATCGCGCGGCGCGATGGAGACATGCGGAGCAGCCGTCCGGGCGTCTACGTCGCGGGCGAGATCACGGGGATCGGCGGCTCCGCGGTCGCCCTGCCGGAGGGCGCCATCGCGGGCCTGGCCGCCGCCCGCGACCTGGGCCGCCTGAGCGAGGCCGAGTTCGCGGCGCGCGCCGGCGCCTACCGCCGCGACCTGCGGCGTCAACAGGCCTTCGCCAACACGCTCAACGCGCTCTTCGCCCTCCGCCCGGGGCGTCTGGCCTGGATGACGCCCGACACGATTGTCTGCCGATGCGAAGAGGTGACGTACGGGCAGGTGGAGACGGCCGTGCGAGAGGGGCACGCCCACGACGTCAAGGCGGTCAAGGCGCTGACGCGGTGCGGGATGGGGCTCTGTCAGGGCCGTGTCTGCGAGCACGCCATCGCCGCCGTCACGGCCGCGCTGTCCGGCCGCGACCCGGCGGAGGTCGGCGCGTTCACCGGCCGCCCCATCGTCAAGCCCGTCGCCCTCGGCGCCATAGGAGTACTATGAAAGGGTTCCGCCGCATCGTCGCCGTCGACGCGTTGAACGGCAATGTCACGGACGACGCCAAAGCCCTCCTGCGAGAGTTGTCGGGCGCCCCCATCACCTTTCCCGCCGATTATCCGGGGGATGCGGCGGACATCGTAGGGCGCATCGGCGTCGCCGACGCGGCGCTGCTCTCCTGGCAAACGCCGCTGACGCGTGAGACCATAGAGCGACTGCCGGGGCTGCGCTACGTAGGCGTGACGGCCACCAACACCGCCAGGATAGACATGGACGCGATCGCGGACCACGCTATCACGCTGACGAACGTGACCGGCTATTCCGAGGAACCGACCGCCGAGTGGATCTTCGGCGAACTGCTGGCGTTCGCGCGCGGGTCCGCGGGCCACTCGTGGCGCGATCAACCGGTGGAACTGTTCGGGAAGCGGCTGGGCATCGTCGGCCTGGGCGCGGTCGGGCAGGCCGTGGCGCACCGCGCCGCCGCCTTCGGTATGGCGACGTCGTACACCTCGCGCACGCGCCGCGAGCGCCTGGAGGGGCCGGCCCTCCACTACGTCCGCGCGATCGAGGACCTGTTGGCGCGCAGCGAGATCATATCCTTGCACACGCCGCCCGGCCTGGAAGCCATCGATCGGGACATAGCGCGGCGCCTGCCGGCCGACGCCATCATCGTCAACACGAGCATCGGCCAACCCATTGCCGAAGAGGCGCTCGCGGCGTGGCTGAGCGCCGGGCGCGGGTGGCTCATCCTCGACGAGACCGGTGGCGCGTCCTACTCCGACGCGCTGCGAGGCGCGCCGCGCGTCATTACCTCATCCGACAGCGGAGGGCATACAGCCGAGGCGCGCGAACGCCTGTCGGCGACCGTCGTGGACAACGCGCGGCGTTTTTTGGAGCGGAAGCGGGGATAAGTCTCATCGCCACCTACCTGCCGCTGAGCAACGACGAGCGAAGCGCATTACCGCACCCCGACCAGAAAATCCACGGTTGTAGCCATGGGATGAATAGGCGTCCGTCGCGCGCGTCAGCGCGCCCCGTCCCCTCACCGCATCGTATACTACGGCTATGCAGACAACCACTGTACGGCGCGTCTACCGCTTCCATTTGGAGCCTACGTCAGCGCAAGAGGAAGGCTTTCGGCGGTACGCCGGCGCGCGCCGGTTCGTCTGGAATTGGGCGCTCGATCAGCGTCGAGCGCACTACACGCTGACGGGCAAAACGCTCCCCGAGAAGGACTTGT
>JAABUO010010620.1_pt1 | contig 10169 bp, 13 predicted proteins | sample 5559291 | NCBI WGS metagenome assembly JAABUO01 (sample SAMN10711878, study PRJNA513372) | rock metagenome | isolation source: Antarctica rocks | place: Antarctica: Victoria Land, Finger Mt sud
CGCGCGCATCCTCACCGACCTGCGCCTGACCCTCGACGAGGGCGCGGCCGCCGCAGCGACGGCCGCCGCCGAGGGTACGACCGCCGTGCATGTGAACGGCGGCGCGGCGACGGCCGCCGCGGCCGCCGTGCACGTGAACGGTGGCGCGGCGACGGCCGCCGCGGCCGCCGTGCACGTGAACGGCGGCAGCTCAGCAGCCGAATCTGGCTGCATGTGACTTGTAGGGGTGGATTGCTTTCATCGGCACCTGTCGAGCATTGTGTCAAATGATACGTGCATGCAGCAATGCTAGGATTGTTCGCTGATGCGTATTGAGCTCGCACTAACGTGTCATTGCTCCCATGAGTTTGTGCTCTTGCGCGGCTGAGGTCATTGTGCCATGATGCGAGCCTTGCCCAGCAGCAGAGACTCTTTCGTATCCTGCTTGTCGGACCAGAGCAGTGAGGCTGCTGTTGGAAGCAGTGCCTGTGTTGCATGGTGGGGCGCCTGCTTGTCTGTATCTGTGCACTTCCTTTGCCGCGCACTGGCTTGTCACTCGGATAGGCAGCCTGATGGTGTCTGCTTCTGCTTCATTGGCAGGCATGCAGCTTGCCCTCACTGTGTTTGTTGTTTCAGCATCGATGCAATTGGACTGTGTGTGTTCGCTGGTATGTTTGACAGCTCTGCCTTGCCTCAATAGCAACGCATGACGATTTGAGTGTAAAATTGCATAGGGCTGCGCCCTACTTGCGCGCCCATAACAGTGCCCCAGCCAAGGCTTATGGCACAACAAGCAGCTGTCAATGTAAAGATGGCAACATGCGGTCACAGTAAGCAGCCTCTGCACCAGCCATGGGCCAGAGAATGCCATGGTCAAGACCTGCTAGGTCCTTACAATTCGGAATTGGACACAGGATGCGGTAGACTGTACTTTTTCCGCTTGCTGGTTTATTGACAGTAGATGAGCAGACTTTCCACGTGCCTCGTCTTGCTTTTTCTGCCAATGCTCGTGCGCGCTTTCGCATCTTTTCCGGGTGTGCGTTCGCCGTCCTTGAGCAGAGTCTCACAGGTATCTGGCCTGATCTGTTTCTATGAATGGTTCACGTATTGCCTTGGCTGTCGTGAAAATCTTACTGCGCACCTCCAATCCCAAAAGCGGGCTGGCGCAGGCTGCGCGCCCCCCGCAGCGCGTGTGCTCGTCGTCGCCTGCGAGCCGGCAGCGCGTGGTCAGCATGGCCTCCGCTGAACAGGCAAATTCGGACGCTGCAATATATCTCACATGTTTGTATATTGCGCACCTTGCCACAACGCGCTGGTACAATAACAGGTGGGGTGTCACTCGCAGGCAAAGAATGTGATCGGCGGGTCGCTGGAGCCAGCAGGCCCCAACTGCGGCTTCTACCGGGATGGGTACTGCTTCGCTGGCCCCGACGACGGCGGCGTGCACGCTGTGTGCGCTGAGGTGACGTCCCTGTTTTAGGCCGCGGGGAGCCAACATACAGGCGGCGTCCTCAGTGCTGGCGCACTGAAGTACATAGTAGTTTGTTAGACTGACGAAGCTGTGTCGCAGGTGACTGAGGAATTTTTGGGACTCATGAAGCGGTGGCGCAGGTGACGGAGGAATTCCTGGAGTTCACCAAGGCGCACGGCAATGACCTGAGCACGCCGCGCCCGCCGAGCTTCCCGGGCCTGAAGCCTGGGGACCGCTGGTGCCTGTGCGTCTCCAGGTACCCACACATCCTGAACGCACGGCGAACTCACCTATTTGGGTCACCTGTTTGTGACAAAGCGAGGCAGCCGTTGCACACACATGTTGGTGAGCTAGGCACGCAAGTCACGACTGATAGCCTTAATTCGTGTGGCAACACACGCAAGGCTGCTTGGGCGGAGCGGCTGGCTGCGCAGCACGTGCGTGAAACCGCTTGCGGCCCAGGTGGAAGGAGGCTGCGGACGCCGGCAAGGCGCCGCCGGTGGTCCTGGCCGCCACGCACGAGCGCGCTCTGCAGACAGTCTCGCTGGACGTGCTGAAGCAGCACGCGGCTGGCGAGTGAAGGCAGCAAGCATTGGCGTGCTTGCTGCGAGCAGCGGCGTGAACATGGCGCATGCAACCTCTTGCCACGCATAGCTTAAAGAGCGTGATGTTGAACAAATATGATAGTATGCTGGGGACCGAACTGCGCGCACAATGAAGAACTCTGGTATGCTTTACATTGTGGTGCTACTCGATAGTGCTGGGGCCATGCTACCCCAGAGTGCTGAGGCTATAGATAATGTTTTGTTTTGATCGCAACAATTTTTTTGATATTGCAGATAATCAACAACTAGTGCTCATCCTGGACTACCCAAGCTAGCCATGCTCCTTTGCAGCATCTCATCCATGCTGTGATACATGTTTCCCCGCATGGCATGACGCACGCGCTGTAAACTCAGGCATCACATGCCTCTTTTTGCCCTTCGTGCACATGCAACTAAGTGCACCATGCACCTAAGTGCACCATTGATGTGCCAAAACATGCCTATCATGGCACTAGCTTGGCAACTCTCGCCTTATAGGTGTTCTCAGGACCTAGGAGGTTCAAAACCCACAGCATCTCAAGGACCCAGGAGTTCTGGCAAGACCCACAGCAGAAGACTGGGTGCATTATTTAAGATGACAAGGAATACTGCATGATGTATCAAATGCCAGTGGGTGCGACACACAAACTTCAGAATCCGCCGCCGCCGCCACCAAAGTCGCCGCCGCCACCAAAGTCACCGCCGCCGCCACCACCGCCGCCAAAGTCGCCGCCACCGCCATAATCGCCGCCGCCGCCAAAGTTCCCGCCCCCACCTGCGGCATCGGTGGCGGCAGGTGAGCTGAGCTGCGTCCAAGAAAGGCGCCTGCTTGATGCTGGCAACGTGGAACCGGCGCACCGAAGCAAGGGCGACCACGACAACGCGCTCAGCAAATCAACAAGGTTTGAGGAGCTGGCGCGCCCGTTGTACTGGCAAGAAGACAGAGGCACTGGCACGCAACAGCACCGCGCAGCTGCCTCCACATTGCCAAGCCCTCTTCGAGCACTGCGTGATGGCTCGAGCACTGCGTGATGGCTCAGCCGCACAACTGTTCACCACGCATGGACGTCAGCCTGCAAACGTCTCTACTCTCAGCACGTGGTGCACTCTGTCTGTCACCTCACCCTCAGCCTCAGCACCTGAAAATACCCATGCTATGGGCGAGTCCCAGACCCATACAAGTTTGCGCTCCCGCATGCCTGGTGTGCGCACCTCCGTAGTCCATCGCGCCGCCGGCGCCCCCGCCGCCGCCGCCCCCGTCGTAGTAGTTGTTGACGACTTCAGTGCCGCCGCCGCCGTAGCCCATGCCGCCCATGCCGCCCATGCCGCCCATGCCGCCCATGCCGCCAAAGCCTGCAGAACATGACCACCTTCCTTGTTACCACCAGGATGTCTGCCACCTGTCAGCTCCGACATGATCAGCCCGCCTCCAAAGCCCGCAGAGCCGCAGCTGTGGAGCGGCAACGCAGTCACCCCTACCGCAGCGGCGCACGGGCCGGGTACAGAGGGGCGCGACGCGCACCGCCGCCGCTGTGGCCCATCATCTCGCCCAGCGCCAGGCCGCCCAGCAGGCCGCCGCCCGCGCCGAGCGCTGCGCCCGTGCCGGCGCCCATGCCCGGCCGGCCCGCCCCGTACTGCGCGGGCGGGACGCCGCCGCCTGCGCGCCCGCACACCCCCATTCGCTTCCTGATCGCCATCACACACGGAAGGCAAGCTCTCAACTGCAAGCTTTCGGCCACGCTGCCGCAGGGCGCACTCCAAGCTCCCCACACCCTGGATACCAAAAGCAAGTGCTCGTCCTAAGCGGCGCCCACTCAAGCTTTCAGCACTGCAGAGCCACAGTCTAGTCAACAGCCTTTGCACTTTTGCAGCTCGGAGGCTAGATGCATGTGTTGCGTCCTGTGTGCTCTCTGATGCCTGCACACTTTGGCTGCCAAGGACGCCGTGTCACACCTCACGAGCGCTCCAACAGTCCATTTGCCTATAAAGCTAAATAGCTTGCCCTGGGCGCACCGTATGCTCCTTGCGGATAGCCTCCGTACCCTGCGCAACCACACCGTCAGCAGTTGGCCGTCCGTCTGAACACCTGCATCAGAGCGTCGCCCACCAACTCCTAGCGTGACCAGCAACCAGAGTCGCAGCACAGGGCAGCTCTCAGCAGTACTAGTCACGCAGGAGCCTTCCAGGCGACCGGAAGCGCAAGAGCCGCACCTGGCCGACCATAGCCCGGCTGCCCGTATCCCTGCTGCCCGTACTGCGGCCTGCCGCCCAGGCCAAACCCGCCCATGCCGCCGTCCATGCCGCCCATAGGCCCGCCCATGCCCCCCATGGTAGGGGGCCTCCCGAAACACGCTCCCATCTGTGCGCAACAGCAACGCTTGAAGGTCAGTTCAACTTCAGGTGTAGCCCACACACGCCCAAGCGTCACACCCACGCGCTTGAGGCTGTATGTGTGCAGGCCAACACAGTCAGCATCACAAAGACGGCCTGCAAGCTCAGAGCTGCTGACGCAGTTCAAAACAGCGTCAGCTGGCACCCCCGGCAACACGCAGGGCACCACCCACAGCCACACGCACTTGCACGCTCAGGCCTGCGCAAGCTCGGCGCTTTGACAGCAAAAGCTTTGCTGGTTCAACACGCAGTCTGTCAGCAAAAACAGCGCGCTTGAGCGTCTACGGCAACGCCACAGAGCCAGGCACAGCCTCTTTGACTTAGACCCCTGCAGACACTCCGAAGCCGGGGGCCCGAGTGCGCCAGCGGCGGAAGCTGATCACGCAGCGCACCCAGCTACAGTTCGGGCAAGTCTCTCCCCAAAACAAGAGGCGAGCGCGGCTCCCACCTCTACCAACTTGACGCCAGCTACAGCGCTGTGCTAGCGACCTGCGTCCCGGAGGCAGCAAGCGGCGTGACGCTGGTCCAAGCCTCACAAGCAGGAGCGATAGGCCGGAATACAACAACAAAGAGGAGCCGCGCCACACGGCAGGGCACTGGCAGCGCGGGCGAGGTGGCAGCGCACAAAGGTGCTGAACAAATGCGAAACTGGCGCGCAGCGCACCTGCGCTTTCTGCGCAGCAAGCGAAGTCGGAAAGTTGCAGACGGGGCCCTGTGCGCAGTGCAGGCGCCTACAGAGTGTGAGAATGTGCTCCACACTGCCGCTTTCACACAGCACGCACTTGAGACAGCAGACCTGACGAACGCGTGCTATCCTTCCCTGAATGGCAAGGCGGAGCTCAGTCTTGGTTGAGTTCCTTGCAAGCGCACGCGGGGCTGGTTAGGGCCACCAACCCTAGCAGAGTTACAAAGTGATATCATCAAAAATGAAGAAGTGGGAGCTGCGGCTTACAATTCCACATGGTTTAAGGTGTGCTGATCTCAGCACGATCGTAGGTACATTAGGAGTCACACTGCTACAGGAAGGCGCGCTCGTTGGCACTGGCAGCCAATGCCCGCTTAATTTAAGCGGCTCCTGCTCTCGGAATGCATGCAGCATGCAGGCTTGAAACTATGCGCGTCTCACATCAGCAGGTCGAGCATTTTTTTATTCACTGTCTAGTGGACAGCGAGTCCGCACTGCACCATCAAGGTCTATGCATTCTCCGCTGGTAGTGGGTCATGCAACAAGCCGTAACAGGTAAATTGTGGTTTAGACCTTATATGTCTGCTTTGTGTTACTTGTGAGCCGCTCAACGGGCTGCCAGATGAGCTGCTGCGCCGCGCTGCGCTTCATTGCAACAAAGGAGCCTGACTTCTCAGCTTGTTTGGAAAAAAGCTTGTCAGAAGCGGCGCCGCCACAGGAGCAGACCAGCATGCATGTGCAGCATACCATGATGAGCCCGCCCGTGCCTGGGCTGCGGCATGAAAGCTGTTGACATCGTGCCTCCAGAGTGCTCCCAATGCTATTGATGCATGATCACAAAGCTGCCCTAGGGCGGCAGCAACCAGGCCGGACTCCGGGAGCTGGGGGAAGAAGATCGAGCAAAGGGGCCGACCTGTGGGTGCAGCACTCTCTTGGAGGTGCATGCACAGAGGGCGGCGGCCTAGCCGACAGCAGCAATGGACGCTAGCCACAGCGCGCCAGCTGAGGTCGCAGCCCTGCTGGCCGCGCACCCAGCGGCCGAGGCCTGCATCGATGCGGACGCGGGCTACTGCTGGGTGTTCCACCGGGCCAAGCTCACACTGTGGCGCTTCCTTGACGGTGCGTGCAGAATATGCAACGCAGCGTGCTTGATCGATCAAGCGCGCACACGGTGCGAGCGCCTTGAAACGCAAATTGTAACGCGATTGTAACGCGTGTCCACACGCAGGTGCTGAAGCCCAAGTGCACGCCCGCCAGCTCCCGTACGCCTCTTCCGGGCGTCACCTGGTGGCAGTTGTCGCCAATGACCAGGCAAGTTTATTGGCGCCGCCCCGAGCCATTTTTGTGGTATCGCTGTCACACTTGCACCTTATCAAACCAGACCTACTGCTGTGCCACCTACTGTCCACAACTCAGTGACAGCCCACTGCTCGAGTAGAGCCTCATACATAAGACCAGATCGACACGTGCGCATCACTGCAGGCCGGAGCGGGGGGGCCGACCGTGGTGCTCAGCACGGAGGACGGCAACGTGGCCGTGTGGCGCGACTTTGGCGCGCCGGGCGCGGAGGGCGGCGCCGACGCCGTCACCGAGCGCGTGCCGGGCGAAGTGACCGCGCTCGCCGCCGCGCCGGCGCCCGGCGGCGGCTTTGTTGCCGCGGTGGCCACCGCGGAGCACGGCGTGCGCCTGCTGCGCGGCACGGTCGGCGCGGGCGGCGCGCTGTCGGTGGCGGCGAGCGAGCTGGGCGCCGCCGCGGGCCCGACGTCGCCCGCGCAGGCGCGCCCGCGGCTGCGCTCCCGGCGGCAAGCAGCCTGCGAGCCTACACAACGATGCTTTTGGTCTTAAGACGACATGCCTGCGGCTGCGCTCCCGGCAGCAGGCAGCCTGCGAGCACGACGGCTGTGCAGCCCAGGCCGGCACCCCGCACGCGGCTGCTCGCGTTCAGAGCGCACCGCCGTCCACAGCAGCCCCGAGCGCAGGAAGCTTTCCTGCGGCCCCGTTGCAAGCGCGCCACACAGTCCGTAGCGCAGGCGGGAAGCTTCGGCCGGTGGCTGGGCTGGAGCGGCGGCGGCAGCGGCGGCGGCGGCGGCGGCGGCGGCGGCGGCGGCGGCGGCGGCGGCGGCGGCGGCGGCGGCGAGCAGCAGGCCGCGGGCGCGGCGGCGGTGGCGCTGCGGCTGCTGCCCGGCAGCGGCGGAGCGCCCGCGCGCCTGCTGGCGCTGACGCGCGCAGGCCTGGAGTGCTGGCAGGCGCGCTCGCCTGTTTTGGCGCTCATGCGCTGCACGCCCCAAAAGCCGGCAGGCGCGCCGCTGCACTATTTCGGCGGACGTACCCAATGTTGCAGGCCTGTGCACAGCGCCCAGAGCTGCACCTGGGCAGGAAGGGGCTATCCTGTGGCAGACCTCCCCCACAGGAGGGGATGGGAGCATGGGCGCCGACGGCGCTGCGCGGCGCCCGGCGTTGCGCCGCAGCTCGTCAACGCCCAGCTCCGGAGCAGGGCGGTCTGTGTTTAACACAGGCCGGCAGCGGGCAGCGCGTCAGCGGATGCCGTGGCGCGCGCAGGTGCCCGTCGGAGCGGGCGCGCCGGAGCGGCTGCTGTGGACGGCCGGAAGCCCTGTTCAGGGTTCCGACCGCCCGCTGGACCTCGCACTCGCGCGCTCACCGCGCGCGGCGTCGCCGACGGCCGCCGTCCTGTCCGCCGACGGCGCCGGCCAGGTGCCCCCCCGCGCGCCCGGCCGCGTCGCGTGCGTGAGGCGCCTGGCGTGGCAGCGCCAGTCACGGCCTGGGCAACCGCAGCCCGTGACCGGCGCCATCGCATCTCACGCCCTTCCTGCTCGCAACGCTGGGGCCGCCTGCGTCACCGAGCACGGCGCAGCAGCCCCCGCTGACGCGCGCATGCACGCGGCCGATAGTGCATGCGCTGAAAGCGCCAGGCAGCCGAAGCCGGCCATGCGGCGCAGCGGGCACGCGCGCTTGAACGGCTGGCGACGCTGTAGCAGCGCCCGGCGCGCTCAGGCCCGCCCCAGCTGCTGGCATGGCTGACGGGGCGCCGCGTGCGAGCAGCTCGCCGTGCACGCGCTGGATGTCCCTGGCGCGCGCGGCGCGCCGCCGGCCTGGCGCGACCTCGGGCGCGTCGCCGGGCGGCAGGCAGAGCCGGGGCTGCGCCTGGCGCCCGCGGCCGGCCTGGCGGCGGGCCTGCTCTGGCGGCCGCGCGCCGCGCTGCACCGCTGGGCGCCCGGCGAAGGTGGGCCCCCGCGCAACGCAGTGCCGTGCTTGGCTTGTAGAGGGCGGCACACCTTGTGCGGTGGCCCAGCTGCCGACCCTCAGATGCCAAGAGGTGCCTAAGAGGAGTTTCAGAACCTCCTTTTGCATCGAGCAGCACACCTGCCTTGCGGCGCCTGCGCCGGCACCTCGCGCTTGTTGCCGCCCGGCCAGATCAGGCGCGCGCCGGCGGCGATCGCGGCGTCGCTCAGCGCCTGCCACCGAGCGCGCAGCGGCGGTCAGGCTGCACGACAGCTGCTGCAGCGTCGCCGCCGCGCCCGACGGCGCGTCGTGGGCGGTCCTGGGTGTCGACGGCGGGGTGTCCACCATTGCCGTCCACATGCCCGCCGACCTCGATGGCGACGCGCCTGCTCCTGATGGTGCGCTGGCCTGGAGAGCCTTTCCACCATTGACGGTCCGTCTGCGAAACAGAGCCAGCTCCACCGAAATGGAGCGGCGTGGAAGCTTGAGGCATGCTGATTGAGACGCCATGGCGCTCATGCTCATGACAGCCACAGCCAGTGACGGGTGAGCGCCGCGCGCTGCGGCACGCCGCCGGTCGCCGGTTCACATGCTTGGCAACACTCGGGCAGCTGCCGCCGCCGAGGGCGGCTGCTGGGACGCAGTGCTTCAGGAGCACTGGTGCGCCGGCGACGTGGGCTTTGCGTCAATGCGCTTCTCCACACAACTATGAGAGGGCGCCGTGCCGCCTGCAGGAGAGCCGCAGTTGCCAGCTCAGGCAGTCGCGCGCGGCGGCGCGCCGGCCGCCACGCTCGCGCCCGCCGACGCCGACCCGCCGGCCGCGGCCGCGGCCTTCCGGCTGCTGGACGGCGCGCTATCGCGCGGCGGCGGCGGCGGCGGCGGCGGCGGCGGCGGCGGCGGCGGCGGCGGCGGCGGCGGCGGCGGCGGCGGCAGCGGCGGCGGCGGGGACCTGGTCGGGCGCCTGCGCGGCGCCGGCGCGCTGCGCGGCGGCGGCGCCGCCAACCTGGTTGCGCAGTACAGCACCAGGCGCGCCCGTACGACGCGCGGCGGCGCAGCGGCTCAGCAGACCATGAAAGCTCTGGGCAATGCGCTGCGCCTCCGCGCTCGGACCTGCCACGTCTCCAAGCCTCTCCAGCGCTCTGCCGCACGGCTGTCACATTGCGGAAACGTTGGTTATCGGGACGCGCGCCTCGCGCGGCAGGCTGGCGGACACGCTGCCGAAGCACTGGGGCGGCGGCAGCGGCGGCGCGGCCGGCGGCACCGGCGATGTCGCGGCCGCGCTCGCGGACAAGCTGGGGCGGCACGGCGTGCTGCTGCGCGCGCTGGGCGCCGACGGCCTCGCTGCGCTTGACCCCGTCGCCACGAGGTGACGGGCGGCCGAGCTGCCCGTGTCATGCTGCTTTGGCTTGCTCCTGGCAACCTCAGTGCATTGAAATACTGTGCGTATGTGTTGTCCAAAGCATTATTCGGTGTGCTGGGCAGTAGGCTGCGAGCCTGGCTGATCAGCCCAGCGGGGGCGCGCCGTCGGCACCTGGCGCCGCCCCACGGAAAGCCTGCCTCGCTTGCAGGGTGCTGATGGAGGACGGCGATCGCCTAGGGTGCCGATCCTAGGGTGCTGAATCTAGGGTGTTGACAACGAAAGGCGAGCGCCCAGGGTGCTGATCCTAGGGTGCTGAACCCAGGGTGCTGATGGAGAACGGCGAGCGCATGGCGGCCGTGGCGGCGGTGCGCAGCGCGGAAAACCGGCTGCTGGGTGCGCGCGGGCACGACGCCGACGCGGCGCCGGCGCCGCTGCAGCGCGCGATCGGCGACGCCGGCC
>JAABUO010010623.1_pt1 | contig 10167 bp, 12 predicted proteins | sample 5559291 | NCBI WGS metagenome assembly JAABUO01 (sample SAMN10711878, study PRJNA513372) | rock metagenome | isolation source: Antarctica rocks | place: Antarctica: Victoria Land, Finger Mt sud
TGCACGCTCTTCCTACGGATGGGGGACTGACCTGGGTGCAACTGCTCGAACGCTTGCGTTCTCTGTACGTCGCCACAGACCTGCTCAGGCCGAGGACGCTCCTGGAGGCCATTCAGCATCTGCAACACGCCGGGCTGGTCTCCAGTTCATCTCATCTTCCAGGGGATACCTTGGAGGGACGCCGATACTGGCGTGCGCCTGTCCTGGTGACGAGTGAGCGAGTGTTTCCGGGGTGAGAAGGAGAAGACGCGCGTCACATCACGAGTTCCCGTCGCACGGGGACACGAACCAACGGGTCGCGCTCCAGCGTCTCGATGTGGACAGCAAGGTCATGTCGGGGTTGGGGAAGCTCCCACCTCTAAAAGCGGAGAGCTACGTAAGCTAGGGGTCACTAGATTGGCAGGGGCAGAACATACTCTAAAGCGACAGAATTGGCTGAATGTAACTGTTTTTACTGCAAAAAAAGAGAAAAACGGAACCTTGAAAGCTCTTCAGGTCAGCAGAACCTTTTCACCCATTGAGCTAAAGCCGCCTGTAGAGAGCATCTATTGCTTAGAGTATGTTCTGCCCCTGCCAATCTAGTGACCCCTATAAGGTGGGTTTCTGTTTTTCCATCACCTGGCGTCGGAGGTCGTCTGAAAGGGCTGCCAGTTGGTCGGCGCGGGTACGACTGGCAGCCAGCTCCCCACGCAGCCGATCCATTTCACTCCGGTCTGTCGCTGCCTGCTCACGAGTGCTGGTCGTCATCTGTAAATCACAGAATTCAGTGAAGTAGTTTCTGTACAATTATCTGAGGTAATCCTGCTTCTCTCTTTCTCTTCCGCTGCCACATAAACCGCTTCAGAGGCTGGTCGAACCACTCTTCCTCCTCATGACGTACCTCAGATAATTGTACAGAAACTACCTCATCGAATCTCAACATTTACAGACACAGTAGGCGAGTACTTGGCACCCAACTATACGCCCGCGATTGCCAAGCCAACGCCTGAGCAACTTGCTGATCCGACACCCTCGGCTAAACGGGTCTGGCCCGCCGATCTGCGCCATCGCCTCATGGCCGTCACCCGCATCCTGAACACATTGGAACGTCGCGGCTACGTCGAAATCATTCAGCCCTGGGCCGATCAACCCGCCTGGTTTCGCGTCACCGCACAGGGCCTCCGCTCCCTGAGCTTGGAATGGGAAGAAATCTTCTTTCCTGAGAAGTACGAGGACCTGGAGGCACGTCTGCGCCATGATCGCTACTTCACCTCGCATAACCATCTTATTAACCAGGTACGTCTGCTCCTGGCGCGTGGAGGAGCAAATATGCCAACGGACCACGAATGGCGGGGAGAGCGTGCCATCGAGATCGCGCTGCCGCCTCGTGAGGAGGGCACACGTCGCCCACATAAAGCTGACGGGTTGGTCTCTCTCAAACAAGATGGCTCCTGGCCTCTCACGTCCGTTGACCGAACAATCGTCTTCGGCGTCCGCGACATGAAATCACAGCAGGTGGTGGGAATCGAAGTAGAATGCACCCAAAAGAAGGACCGTCGCTACGAAGAAATCCTTCCTGACCTTGTAGCGCATCACGATTTCGTCTGGTATTTCTGCCTGACGGAGACGATTCGCAAAGCGGTGGCCGACGCTCGCAAGACCTCGCTCACCGAGGAACAGCGGCAACGAGTGCGCCTGCTCGTACTGGAGGAGTATCTCATATGTCGATGATGCAGCAACCGTCACCCCCAAACCCACCATCTACGCCACCAGAGAGGTCATGGCTTACTCATGAATGGGACCACTTCGTCGAGATGCCGCCTCTCACGGCGTGGCTCCTCATGCTGCCAACCCTGCTGGTAGGTCTCGTCAACCCGTTACTCCCTCTTGTGGCCTACGGCATTCAGCACTGGGCCGGAGCGTCATGGACGTGGCGTGACCGCTGGGCAAGCATCTGGACGTGGGCCAAACAAGGGGCCTGGGCCGTTGCGATCCTGCTCCTCATCGCGTGGCTAGCGGCGGTCCACGTCCTCTTCTTTCCGGCACTCGTCGCGTTCCTACAGAACGCCTGGCATACCGCCCATCTGCCCGACGACCTGTCGCTGTCTCTGACTCCCATGAACCGATACGCCCTGGTGACACGCATCCTGCTCTTCCTTCCACTGGCGCCTGCGCTGTCGCTGTACTATGAACGCATTGATCCACGTACACCCATGCAGCCGCAGCGCGTCTTGACGACTGCCGATCTCGCCACGCCGCCATCATCTCTGCCTGGTGCACCACCTGCATCCACCACGACGACCACACAGAATGCTGCATCGACTCCCGATCAGGCAACGACACAGACAAGCGTCCCACCGACAGCAGCTGCACAGCCAACACGTCCAAAAACGGCACCGATCAAACAGCAGCAAAAGGACAAAAAGACGACAAGCATTGAGCAGATGACGATTGACAGTGTGCTCGCGCCACAGCAGGAGGCATCGTCCGCGTCCACACCAGTTCCTGCCGCACCATCAACTCCGCCACAAGAGACGGGAACGAAGAAAGGCACTTGGCGCAGAACAACGGCGCATATCGTCACGCAAGACATCCCTGCGACGCAAGAGACACCACTAGCGCAGCCTGGCTTGATTCACGTCCCCGATTGGGATGATGTCGCCGAGTAGTACCAAAGAGAAAAGGAGTCCCTCATGCAACAACAGTCACCGCCCATCCCACGTCCCGCGTCCCCTCTGACCATCCCCAAAGCCTTTCGTCGGACAACGGGCGCACATGGCATCATCGCCTCGATCCTGTTCGCCGATCTCTTGGGAATGCTCCTCTGGGTCCTGCTCGCCGCGTTCATCTGGCCGCCGATCTGGTGGCTACTCCGTGCAGGTCTATATCTCTTACACGCCAGTCTCGTCTTCGATGTCGCCTGCGTTCTGTTCCTCTGTTGCTTCGCCATGTGTCTCCTGCTCCTGATACAGAGAGCGTCTGCATGGATCATCCCTGCCATCCTCATGGTGCTAATTCTAGGGGGAGTCATCCTCATAGGACTTTTCAATCCGGCGTGGTTGGTGATCCCATCACCCATTCCCGCATTCGTTCCGCACGAAGTTCCCTCCTGGCATCTCCTCTTTGTGCCACAAGGAGCGGTCATCGCTGCGGTCCTCTTGCTCCTGGTGCATGTGATCGTGATACGACGTACACAGCAAGAACAAAGAGCGCAGCCACTCACCTGGTCTCGCGCCCATCCAGACGACCCTATGACGCGCATCGTCGAACGCGCGTATGACCACTTCCGGCTGAAACTCACGCGCTTTCAGCCGCCACCTCTCTCCACGCTGAGAACCCCCTCTACGTTCTTCTATTACCTCAAACACCCCTCTCCTGACGTGCAGGCTCCACCCAACCCGGAGCAAGAGATGTACTGGCACGATGGCAACCTCGTCCTCAATCAGGAGTACATCGGCACCGATGATGAGCAAGCAGAGATCTTCTTGCCCCTCCTCGCTCGCCTGCTCGCTCGCTCCCTCGCCGATATCCAGCTCGGGTATCTCTTTCGCCTGGCGACGTGCGCGAGGCGAACGAAGCTGACCGCACGGCTTCTCTTCCTTCCACTCGCGGTCCAAAGCACCTGTGAGCAAGAGTGGAACAGACAGGAGCATGAACGGGTGCTGGATGGCGATTGGTACGCGTATCTCTGTGGACAAGGACCACGCCTACGACGATTGCTCCACAAGCAGGGAGACGCGCGAAAGGAACAAGGTCTGCCCGATAACGCCATTCCCTCCTTGAACGAGCGCATCAATCATCTGAGTGGTCTCATCTTCCAAGAACAGCAACAGGTGCAAAAGTTACGTGATACTCTGTCTCTTCCGACGCCATAAGCGAATGTTCGCCTGTAGTGTAGCAATGAAACAAGAGAAATACAGAAGAGAATAGTCAAGAAAGAACGCCGCGCTCCAGGCGACATGAACCACACAGGCCAGCATACCGTGAAATGGCGTGTGATGAGGCTTCAACGCTCTTGTGATACGGCTGTGACATCGCTGTAGAAAGAGGTTCTTGCACATCTCGCTCTGAACACGGGGTCTGTGGTGCAGTGGAACAGAAAAGTGGTTTAGGGGAAAGCAGTAAAACGGGCAGAAGATGACGGCCTTCTGGCATCCTGTTTCTCGCTTATGAACGAGAAACAGGATGCACAGCTCTTCGTCTGGTTGATCTCGCTCACGGAGTAAACGATGTTGACCAGTAGGAACTATACCTTTTTAGGAGTATGTGGACCAAAGATGAGATAACTTACACGAGATATTTACATGCGTTTTTGAGCGATGACTTCCACCTTACCGCCTGGACGGAGCGCGAGATGGTGAACGACATCAGGCACGATATGCTGTCCAGGAACGAGACTAAATGTGTAGTGCTGAGCGATGGTAGCGATCAAGAGTTGGCCCTCCATGAGAGCGAAGTGGTTCCCAATGCAGATGCGTGGCCCTGCACTGAAAGGAATGTAGGCCGAGCGCAGCAGGAGCTTCTCGCGCTCAGGTGTGAATCGCTCAGGCTGAAAGCTTTCAGGTTCGGGGAAATAGTCCGCACGCCGATGGAGCGTGTAGGGTGAGATCATGAGCGTTGCCCCTTTTGGCACCTTGTAGTCATCAATCACGGTGTCGTGCAAGGCTTCGCGCAAAATGCCAGGCGCAGGTGGGTAGAGGCGCATGGTCTCCTTGAAGACCTGCAAGCAGTAGGTGAGCCTGGGCAGGTCGGCATAGGTAGGTGGGCGACCCTGTAGTTCTTGGTCGACCTCCTGCTGAAGTTTCTGATAGCTCTCAGGATGCTCACAGAGCAGATACCACGTCCAAGCGAGTGCAGCGGCGGTGGTCTCATGTCCAGCAGTAAAGAGCGTCAGGCATTCGTCGATCAACTGCTGCTCGCTCATCGGTTGCCCCTCATCGTCCCTTGCCTGTAGGAGAAGGGAGAGCAGATCGTTGCGCTCACCTGGATGCGTGAGACGTTCTTCAATCATTTGGCGCAAGCGTGCTTCGACCACGTGTATCGCTTGGCGGACGCGCCAATTGTAAGAGGTTGGGATAGTCAGCGGCAGGGTGAAAGGCGACGTGAGTGTACGGACAGCGTGGGCCAAGCCCGTATTGATCGCAGCCCCTAATTCATCGGTCTCACTGAGGAAGTCCGTATCGAAGAGTACTTTGCCGATGATGCTCATTGTAAAGCGAACCATGGCATGGTTGATGTCAATGGCTGCTCCGTCTTCCCACTCTTGCAGAATGTGCTCAGCGTAAAGGACGATGGTATCGGCATAGCTGGCGATATGGCGCGGCTGGAAGCAAGGAGCCATCAGCGTGCGTTGCCTGCGATGAAATTCCCCTTCGCTGACAAAGAGGCCGTTGTTGCCAACAGCTTTGTGCATGAGCTTGCCTTTGGAGAACTCGTCGGCATGCTCGACGAGGACATGTTGCGCGTGTTCAGCTTTAGTGAACAGGAGCATGGGAACCGGACCAATATGAAAGCCAATGACATCTCCCTGCTGTGCTAAGCGAGAAAGAAAACCCAGGCGATCCCGCAAAAATGCTTGATAACTGCCGAGCAGAACATGCTCGCGCGTAAAGGGGATGGTCTTTGGTGTCGAAGGTGAAGTTTCTATGACCATTTTTGATTTCCTTTGGGTACTTCTCGTTTTACAGTAACCTGCTGAGCATTTCATAGAGTGCGTGTTCAGTTTCTTCACGGGAGAGTCCACACTCGTGGCGGAGTTGATACCACGTATAGACACCTGTTAAGGCGTACAACTGAGCAAGCAGGAGTACCCGTAGAGACGTGTCACGTCGTTTGAGATGTGGCTCAAAGGCTCGCTCCAGCCATTCACGATGCGAGGTACGCGCTACATCAATGATAGTGTGCAAGTCAGGCTGGCGAGTCTCTTGTGCTAGCCCACGAAGCATGCGTTCGCCTCCAACTTCATAGTAAGCAACGAGACCATTCACAATCGTTGTGAGATCACCTACGGGTGGCTCAATGCGCTGCTGCATAGCACGCCGAAAAGCCTCCTGGCTAACGGCGTTTGCTAGGCGTTCCTTCGATCCGAAGCGACGTAGAATGGTTTGAACGGTGACGCCCGCACGCCCAGCAATTTGATCGAGAGTGATTTGATCAGCCCACTGTTCGTCGAAAAGCGCGATGCTGGCCTCGATAATACGTTGCTCCGTCAACGCGGCTATCTCTGCCTGAACCGTTCCACGATAGGTACGCTTTTGACGTGGTTGTTCAAGGGTATCTTTATTGACATTCATCATACTAATAGTATAATACATTGATCTTATTGGTGTCAACGGCTTTAATGCCAAAATGTGAATTGGCAGCTTTTGTTGTGTCGTAGATCTTCTTTTGACAACGAGAAACCGATTGATGCTACAGTCGTTGAGGAGGACAGTGACATCGAGCACGTTTTACCAGAGAGATATGTACACAAAAACGAACGTTTTTGTTGTCCCTTCTTGGCAAAGAAACTCATTAGTATTTTTGTGCGTTTTCAGATAGAATAACTGGGAAAGAAGTGGTTTTTATTACACACTGGTTACAGGATACAAAAGAGAGAGGGATACAGTGGACACTTGCTCATATGAGTGGTGACACATATTGAAAGTACCTATTGCGATAAAAAAGCGGGTTCGTGTCAGCCAAAGCAGCATATGAGGCCAATGTGCTTACTCGACCAAACACATTTTATTGCAACAAAAGCTGTAAACATGAGTAACCTATCATGTGAGTCGGTGTCTACAGTGGACACTCAGACATTCGCCTATCTGCGGGTTTCAAAAGTGGATCAGGATCTCGAGAAAAACAAAATGGACATTTTGAGATTGGCAAACCGCGAACATCTGGGTCATGTTCACTTTGTTGAGGAGAAAGTTTCTGGCAAAGTCACTTGGAGAAAAAGACAAATTGCGGATATTCTTGAAAAAGCCCATTCGGGAGACACCATTATTGTGAGTGAACTGTCGCGTCTGGGCCGCAGTATGCTTGAATGTATCGAGATATTATCCATTGCGACAGAAAAAGGGTTGCACATCTATGCCGTGAAGGGGGACTGGCGACTTGATGGCAGTATCCAGAGTAAAATTATTGCGATGGCCTTTGCAATTGCAGCAGAAATTGAACGTGACTTGATCTCGCAGAGGACGACAGAAGCACTTCAGGCACGCAAGCAGCAGGGAATGCCACTTGGACGTCCTAGAGGAGTCGGCAAGAGCAAATTGGATGACCATCAGATAGAAATAGAAGCTCTGCTTAAAAAATGGCTCCACAAAAACCTGGATTGCCAACAAATACTAGACCTCCGTTGGAAATCTTCGCCACTGGATGAAACAACATGGAATTGTCGTGAAAGAGAAAAACGTGTGAAATATGCCTGTTGAATTTTTAACCCCAGAGCAACGTCAGCGCTATGGAACGTATACCGTCGAGCCGTCCGATGCTCAACTCGCCAGTTATTTCTACCTCGATGACACCGATCTCGAACGACTTGCGACGAAGCGTGGAAGCCAGCAACGCCTCGGTTTTGCCCTCCAGATCTGTACGGTGCGTTTCTTAAGTACTTTTTTAGTCAATCCCACCCTTGTTCCCTCTGGAGGAAGAACTAAGATGCTGGCGAAATTGTGCAAGAGGGTGAGAGATTGGCTCCAGAGGCGCAGTGATGCTGGCGAAACCAGAGAAGCAGTGACGCCTAAAAACACCTGAAAAGCTCTTTTCGCGGCTCCTCTTTCACGTAGAACCGTCATGGTGAGACCATTCTGTCGAGCGCATGTGCGTTCCTGCACATTTTCGTCAGCATCTTAGTCCTCCCTCAGATGGCTCTACAAGCCGATAACGGCACTCAAGAGTTGTAAATGTACAGAAACCTGGACGGTAACACTTGGCTCGTGTCAGCCAGAAAAAGACGAAAAGATTGAACGCACAGGACAAAAAGAAATCGTTTTGTCCCAACCTTTCCTCCCATGTTTTTCTGGAAAGACGTGTAAAAAGTAGTCCTGGGCCTCCCTCCATCGTGCCCAGAAGGGGGGAAGGATACTTTCCAGCAAAAGTGTCATTATCTTGTCCTTCGCAACAACCATGGTTGTCGTCGCTGCTTATGCAAGTCGATGGTAAAAATCAACGCGACTGGAGAGAAAAAAGTCTGTAACGCGTGGCTCTTGATAGAGGAAGTCTAGAAACGCTTGCTCTACTGCATGAGGCCATTCCACAAGGATACACCCTTGCTGCTCACGCCATGTAAACTTCCAGAAACAAACCACTCCGGGCATCTGCTCTTCACGCAAGCGCGTTTGCAGCGTGGTAACCAGGCCCATGAGGTCCGTGGAGGCGCAGAGAATGTGCAGCATGGATAGCTGTGTAAGAGAAGACATTTCGTTCCTTTCTTCAAGGTGAGCGCCCTGAGCGATCTGGAGAGGTATCACTCCTGCTCCTAGCTGCAAATGCTCAACAATACTTGCCACGATGCCTTCTTTATCCTCAAGCAGGCCATCCAGCAGATGCTCAGGCTCCAGCACGTGGCTCTCCAGGCGATAGGCAGCAATGACAGCGTGGACCAATGCTTTTTGCAGTCTTTGAGTGAGCAGGAGGGAGGAAGGTGATGGCAGTGTTCCCTCTCCACTGATCTTTCTGATCTCCTGCCAGACATGATCGACATCTAGACGCAGTCTCTGGCGGGCATCGCTGTCAGGAGCTTGCAGCAGAGCCAGTAAAAGATGCTCGGTTCCTAATATCTCATGCCTCATGTTGCGTACCGCCTGCGCGGCTAACGCTAGCACCGTCTTGGTCTGACGGGAGCATGGCCCAAACCATTGCTCTACTTCTTCGAGAGGAAGGGTGTCGGAAAACAGCAAGGGGTGAAGCTTCTGGTCTGTCAGCAACACATCGTTGAGGGCAGCATCTCCTTGCTCGAAGAGGCGTACCAGTAATGCTGGACCAGGGGCCCCAGCCGTTCCTGCCCGCCGTTGCCTCTGCAGATAGTGAGCCAGATCAGCAGGAGCAATACGGTACTCTGAAGCAATGCGATAAGCGGCTAATTCTCCTCGCATAACAAGGCGACGAATGGTAATCGGTTCAACGTGCAGCAGATGGGCGACCTCCTCAGTCGTCATCAATGGATCCATACGAACGTTCCCTTCATCTTTACCGTACAATCTTAATGATCTATAAGAACTATAACATCCATAGGGATAAAAAGCAAGCGGCCTACAGACATTGTCAGATGATCCTTGACCTCATCCCTACTTTGTAAGTGAGATCGCTTCGTGGGTCTGGCACAGATTTGGTGATGCGCGTCTCCTGTAATAGGTAATTTTCACGTATCAAATGATTTCACTCTACAAGGCGTGGAGTACACGCTGACTGAGCAAAGGGAACGCTGCTCGGCCATAGCCCATGCGCTTGATGAGTTTGAGTTTGTGTACTTTTCCCTCCACCAAACCGTTGCTTTGAGGCAACGTCAGGCCAGCCTTGACCGCTGCTTTGTCTCGTTCAATCCCAGCTACAAAGCTCTGCAATTCTGAAATCTGGCTGTCAACCACCTTGGCCAGCCACGTCTCAAGATGTTCTCCAGTACGGTGTAAATGTTGGAATTAGATGAAGCGAAAATACGATAATTATCTGAGGTAGTATCAGCTCTTCCGCTTTTTTCTCTTAGCGGCTCAAAGCTCTTTACAGGCCGATTAAAACACCTTGATGTATCCTTGCTTTACCTCGGATAATTATCGTATTTTCGCTTCATCTAATTCCAACATTTACACAGCTTCCCTTCAGACGCCAACGCCGGAAGTGGTAGAAAACGGTCTGCCAAGGCGGAAAGTTTGACGGGAGATAGCACCAGGGACAACCGGTTCGCAGAATATAAAAGATCGCATTACAGATTGTTTGCAGTGTATGGGTTCGCCGTCTGCCACATGAGGGTTCGGAAGGGAAATAGCGTTGAAGATGCTTCCACTCGTTATCGGAAAGGTCGCTTGGATAGTTCGTATTCATACTTCACAGTGTATCAGATTCTGCTCTTCACCGCTTTCCAAAACACGCTCTCAGTACTACAGCCCCACTTAGAGAGCGGATGTGGTAGACTGCGGCAGGAGGGCAAGCCGATGACCACGCAAGCACAGGACCTAGGCAGCCAGACCCCCGAAGAAGCGGTCTTGC
>JAABUO010010626.1_pt1 | contig 10166 bp, 12 predicted proteins | sample 5559291 | NCBI WGS metagenome assembly JAABUO01 (sample SAMN10711878, study PRJNA513372) | rock metagenome | isolation source: Antarctica rocks | place: Antarctica: Victoria Land, Finger Mt sud
ATGTGATCTCTTATTCACAGGATGCATGGGTCTGAGCAGAGGGGTGTTGCAAGGCGTGTATAAACCTGCAACAGGTGCTCACACAGCAGCCGTACTGTGTTTATGCCATCTGCTCCAGCAATTTTTCCAACGTGGCAAAATACACCACTTCAAATGACATTCAATGATGTTGCGTTACGTGATTGTCAAAACTGTCGTATTAGTAGGTCTTATAGGGATGCACAAGACAGGCTGCTCTGGAGAGACAAGACTTGTCCTGCACGTACCTAGCTCATCATGAGCTGGAAAGCGTTTTAATAATTATTATTATTATTATTATTAAATGACATTCAAGAGTGTTCACCACCATGAAGCTATCTATGGTATTGGCACAGCAGGCCGACAGTACAAGCGCCAGCTTTGTCGCCACAAAGCTATGCAGGGTTGAATGCCACTGCATGCCCTGCCAATGCAACCACTGCATGCAGGGTTGAATGCCATGGCAGCCATGCAGGGTTGACTGCCATTGCATGCAAGGCAAGGAGGCACGCCTAAGCAGTGTATGTCCGACTGTGCGGTTGGGTGTGCTTGATGTAGGCAGGCAGCGTGATGGGGTCCAGCGCAGGCGGTGCGCATGCAGCCATCAAGCAGCAGAAGGCTCAGCTGGCCTCCCTCATAGCTCGCCTCAGAACACAGCGCCAGGCCTGCCAGGTCACCTACCTCTTCTTGTTGCTGTTATCTGCATCCCTGCATCAGCCTGGTCAAGGTCGTGCAGCAGCTTGCTTGTGGGGTGGAGGGCTAGGATGCACCCATGGTGAATGCGCATGATGATGACCGCCCCTGTCATGATGGTGTCAACAATGCTGTAGGGTGCTCTGCTGAGACTGGACTGACAACGGTGTGCTTGATGTGTGCATGCATGATTTAAGACGGCAGCTTTCCTGCAGCTAGATAGCCAAGGCTTGTGGCAGCACTGCAAAGCAAGCTGGCTGAGCATCACACTCATATACTATATCACATTTCTGACAAGGAGCTAGCTAAGTCACTGTGTACGGTATAGATATACAATACAGGTGATGTACACCAAGATGTGGTGATTGTTCAGGATTTGGAGATGCAGCAAGCAGAGCAGAAGGCAAAGTGGTCATCAGCAGTGGCTGGTGTAGACAGCCACGCCATGCAGTTGCAACAGGAGCTTGCAATGTCCAATCAGCAGCTGAGGGTTGAGGAGGAAAAGCTGCAGCAGCTGATTGAAGCCACCACTGCTTTGCAGCAGAGGGCTGCTCTTGTCAGCAACCCTGCTGAAGCTGCCAGCATGCAAGCCAGGTACAAAGATGTCAAACTTGGTTCAAGAAGTGGCACACAGCAATATGCCAAACCTTGCACACAGAAATAGCTAGATGCCCTGGTTATAAGCCTGCCATACAGAGTATGCCGTGAGTAAGCAAGTGCAGAATTTAAGGGAGGACGTCCGAAGTGAGGGCACAGCAATACCACAGGCATCAGTGCTGCTGCAATCATTGTGTACATAAGCATGTGCATAACAGGCAAATGTGCTCTAAGTCATTCCACTGCATTTCGTTTGATAATTGCAACACATACTTTTGGCCTTGTCTGAGCAAATCATGAAAGCACTGGTCACTGTTTTGCAGGCTCGAGTCTGAGCTGCAGACGCTTGAGACCCAGGCAACGGCATTGAGGGCGCAGCAAGGGGCTTTCACCAACATCAGTGGCAGGGGTGCTGCACAGGTTGAGATGCTGAATGGCTTGCAAAGCCTTTTGAGCTTGAAGCTCAATATGCATCAGGACATGGCGAAAGAGGCTAGAACCAGCGACGCATCTCAAAGAATCCTTTCTGGAGGTGCTGGAGGCTCGACACCACGACACTATGGCTTGTCAGAAACAAACGTCATGACCTTGTAAAGACAATTGCGCAAGCCAAACCTGGGATTTGCTGTATTGCATGATGGCTACGCACTGATGATAAGGCCACAATTTGATATGGCGAATATTCGGGCAAACCAATAAGTTACATGGTAATGGATCAGCTTTGCTGCTCTATAGGTAGGCAGATGCCACAGATTGAACTTTGAATGCTGCAAATGGTCTATGTTTGCTCATAAAACAAGGGGGCTGAGCCCAGAAGAGGGGTAGGCAGCACACACTGCTTGGCTGTATTGCAAGACAAGATTAAGCTGTCCACACGACAAAATCGCTTCCTGGACCGCCATCATATTCCTTGCAAACGCAGCAGAGATGCTGCCCTAGAGACATAGCAGTGCTAGCTACTGCATTGCTGACTGGATGCTCTGAACAAGCTGGGGCAGGTTTGGCATCTGGCTGGACTCCAGCTTGCTGGCCACCTGTAATATCATGAGGTTTCAGCTCATCATGCTTGCATGCTGGATTGTCAGCATGCATGCAAAAAGGGCAACTGACCATTCAACTGTTCAAAGCTTAGCCCAAATGGAATGTTGCAAACAGCAACTGCTGCTCATGAGCACTGAGGATGTGCTGCCAGATCTATTGCATGTAAGCTTGATGAAGAGCTACTACAGTGCATGTAGCATATGTGACCAACAGCAATGCACATGGTGAGAAGGCATAATAGCAGCTCACCAAGGCACCATTGTAGAAGACCTCAAATGCGCCTGTTTGGGTCAGAGAGCTTTGTGCCATGTTGCCAAAGAAGAATGCAGCCATGCCTGCAAGGCATTTTCTTGTCTGAGCAGGAACACCAGATCAGCAAATGGCATATTACAGCAGCACTTCGCAGCAGGGCTCCACCTTGCAAGCATGATACTTTGGTATTCTGCAAGGCTAATGCTGCTGATGTGACATAAATTCTTGAAAAAGAGTAGTAGGCATCTGTGCAAGACAGAGCTTCCACACAGCAATCGCTGCAATGTCTGGCCCCACCGAAGAATGTTGGCTACTGTGCTACTGGTGTGCAGGTGATTCTGTGTGCTCCTCTAAAGCCAAAAAAGGCTTACCAACAGCAAACTTCTTGTCCTTGACCTGCTCATAGATGGCTGGTGTCTGCATTCCCAACATAGGGAACAGCTTGTCTCCAAACACTACAATGCCGATGATACTAAATTGCACCACCTGAAGAGCCTGCGCCATTGCTGCCTGCAGATGCGTGACAGGTAAGGCTATGCCACCAGATGCTCTGAGCAAGCAAAAGGACATTGCAGCAGCACAAACAAGCATCCATCCTCATCCTTCACAGTGTGAAGCTGGTCACCTTGACTGGCGCAACAGGATATGAGCCTCCGTTCACTTCAATGCCAGGAAAGCGCCCCTCAAGGGCTTCTTTGACCTGCATAAAAGCTCCCCTGCAGCAGCAAACAACACAAATATACGTGACCGCCATGGGACAGGATGGCACCTCTGAGGACTGAAGAATCTCAAACCCGTACTTATAGGATCAGCTAGCACAAAACGCAACGTGCACTCGGCCTCCAGAACTCAATGAAGCAAGACTTGGTGGAGCGCTTGTGGAAGCCTGCACAACGAGATCGTCAGTCACTAAATGCCGCTAGTTGCATGTCTACGCACATTAAAGTGGTTCGCAGACGCAACTCGTACCCCTGACGACTGTCCTGCAAACATGCTGTATATGTCGCCGCCAAACAACAAAGTCAGCACTCCAAGACCAAAAAGTCCTTGCTGAAAGTTTACCATAATGACCCGCTGCCCCACAGCGGCTGAGACGGATGAACGTCCAAACCCAGGTCCAAACCTGGGCATATAATGGCTCGCTTACGTCAACGACACGCGCGCCGTGTCTGCAAGAAAGTTCGTCAGTCACTTCATGACTAATCACGGCTTGTAATATATTTTGCAAGATGACTGTGGCTTGTTTGTGGCGCGTACATACATTGCGTTATCGTCGGCCTACGATGTCGCGGTCGCTCTTGTGCCTGGCTTTGCTTGCAGTCAGGCTGTGCGTCGTTGCATCGCAGTACTTTCACCCAAGTTGGTGGAGTAGATTTGGCCTAGATCAAGTCACTTGCGGCTATGCACGGCAGTCTAGCCAGCCTTTCATTGGCAACGACGCCTTCCTCGACTTCACAAATGTCACTTATATCCCAGGATCAGACTTACATACGTTTGCAGGCGTTAAAATATTCCTGCATCCTGTAGACGTCAAAGAATTCAGCAAAGCCAGCAGTGCCATCACGAAGCCGTTTGTTCTCATCACACGTAGCAACCTGGACGAGTTGATTCCCTACCCTGATAGCGACAGACATGCTGAATACATATCAGCCTACACCAATATACTTGAGCATAAACAACTGGTGGGCTGGTATGGGTCAAACAAAGTGTTGCACCACCCAAAGCTGATTGCATTGCCTTTGGGTGCGAAGTGGCAATGGCACAGTACCGACTTTCATGGAGAAGATGAAAACAAAGGTGTCGTGTCCAAGCTTTTGAGCTACTACGCCTTGGATGTTATGTACAACTTCTATGGCAAGAAGAGGGACCGGCTAATATATTTGAGCATGACTGAGTCATCATCAGACAATGCAAACTATGCACCTTGGCGCGGCTCCAGACGCAAAGCAGCCCAGGCTTTGCGATCCAGTTTCCCTACAGCTTCTGATTCAGCAACCAGTGTTAAGAAACAACCAATGATCAGCAACGTCGAAGCCTGTGAAGGCAGGCGTGAGCTGGAGCAGTACCTGATCGAGTTGCAACACTACAAATTTGTTCTGTCACCCGCTGGCAATGGTCCAGATGCACACAGGACATGGGAGGCATTGATGATGGGTTGCATCCCTGTTGTTTTGACAGGACCATTTGATGAGATGTACACAGGTTTGCCTGTTTTAACATTGGAATCATGGGATGAATTGACACCCAAGAGGCTTGAGCGGGCTTACACAAAGCTTAGGTATGGTCAGCACACTTTCAGCTTTGACAAGTTGTTTACGCCTTACTGGTTCAGAACAATAGATAAAGCCATTGAGGCCTTCTCCACTGATGGAATCAAATCGTGATGTGCTATGGATCAGATTGCACCTAGAGCAATCGATCGACTTTTGCGAGGGGCTCCATCTCTGCAACATTAATCAGCGAAAACTCTGGCATATTAGTGTTAATGCACTGAAGATCAATGCATCCTCGGAGACTTGTTTCCGAACCACCAGGGAACTTGATGTGCGAACAGGTCAATTCTGGACCAAGTTGTAAGATCCCCTGAAGGTGCAGCATGTTGGATAAAGCACCTGCAGCATATCTTGTACCAAAACAGTTTGTTGCACAAAGCTGTGCTGTGCCAATTAGCAAAATGCCTAGCCATGTGCGCTAATCTGGCACTTGTGCATCAAAATCAGCACAGCTACCACTCGAGCTTGTGCATGACGCAAGCTGCCCAGTCCGTACTTACATGATCATAGAAATGTGCAGCATGGACGTTTATGTGTTTTTGAAAACTTTTGCAAGTCACAGAACGCTTTGCAAGTTTCGTCTGTCTGGACAGCATGACATAGTGTTGCTCTCAACAATGGAGTTACTGTCCTGTATAGTTTCTGACTTAGACTGGATATCCTATGGTCTCAGTCAGATCCTGGTGAAACTGCTCAAACACATGGGCTCGCCAGATGTACAATGGGTCGTTTTCCTCCAAAAGCTTGATAGGACTAACAGATCTTGCCCACTGCAGCAATGTACTTTTATAGATATTAACATGGTTATACACAAAATAATGTGGGGCAAGCTTGTGCATGCAGAGCAACATCACCTGTCACTGCAACACAGTGGTCTGCATCAAACATCAATTCAGCTGAGCTTGCTTGATACACTACAGACAAATGAGACTGTTCACTACAGACAAATGAGACTTTACTTTGACTGATGCATTGTAGGCATGGTGTCCTACATCAATGCAACATGAGCGCACTTATACATACCGCAAAGGCACCAGCGACAGCAAAATCTGCATAAGAAGGTGAGGAGCCACCAAGGTAGTCTTGAGCCTGAAGTGTCAGGCGCATTGGCTCAAGCACACCATTCAAATGAGAGAGATGCCCCTCAGAACCACCAACAGTCTGCAGGGAAAGCACACGATGCACAAAGGACTGCTTGCACCAGCTGCAGCAGCTGTAGCTGCTTCAAGACTCACCACGACACTGTAATTGTGCACTGCCAAGTTGATCACATGCAGAGCAGCTTTTCCCTTATGCTGTGGCTGTCTGTTGAGCATGCTGAGAGCAACAAGGCAGAGCATGTTGTATGACTTGACATGCATTTATTCCTTCACTTTGAGCAGCTGATACTCATGCTCAGTAATGTACTATGTAAGAAGTTTATCAGTCAGCCAATGTACAAAGCCAGGAACGCAACGTATAACAGGTTTCTCTTCAGGGGTATGAGTCAGGTTCCAAGCAGGCAGACTATGCAGTAGCAACAAGCATACCAAGAAAGAAGAGCCTCAGAGGCTGCAACACAAAAGCCTCAGTAGCAGCAGCAGCGGTTAGCACATACCAATAGGTCAACACCATGCACAGTTTGCAATTTGTTGATGTAGAACTCCTTGTCCTTGTCAGCCGACACCTCTATTGAACCATGCGAAATGATGTTTCGCAAAGCCCTTAATAGGCTATGATCCACCCAGTTCACTGTGAATTTGATAGTCTGTCCTGTGAGCCTCGCATTGTCCTTGCCTACACAGCATAAGATGTCTTTGTATGCTCTTACTACCAACCTGTCTGTGTGCACCAGTGACACGTTCAGCATGTCCACCAGCCGCGATCTTGTCACAGAGCATTTCATCAGCTTGCCAGCACTTTGTGGCAAAATATAAGACCTCACGCTGTGTCTAATGCACATTTCCCTTGCTGGGTACAAGGGGGAGTGACCGCTTATCAAGCTGTTGTGTTCTACGTTTGAAAACGCAAACCCAACAGATAGGTCAGGCACACACAAGATGACCTCTGTCTCCAAAGAACAGCAGGGGCAGATCCGGGTACTGGGAATCCAAATACTCAGCTATCCTCCATGAGTCGTGTAAAGTCTGGTCTCCGTCTATCAGCACGGGCACCTGAAGCCACAGTGCAATATCAATGCGAATAGCCTGGATTTGCACACCACTGTGCGTGCATGCACAAAAGGCACTTGGCTTCTCACCGTGCATGTGACTTGCTTACTTTGCCTTGACCAGTTGCAGCTAACCGTTCTTTCTCCACACGCCTCCACGGCAAGCTGTCAAACTGAAGCCTTTTATGTCGTAGTGCAAAGCGGATTCGCCAGCAGAAAGGGCTGGTCTTGCGTGCGTCCTCGGCCCCAGCCAGCTCAAACAGTTGCCTTGTCTTGACGGTCATGCTGTTGGTCTACCAAAACAGAGACCTGGACGCTGACCGGTGCCCTCACTTGCAAGTTACATCAATTGCAATCTGGTGCATGGCTTAGTAATTTTATTCAACTTAGTCATGGCTCCGAGACCAGCTGCCTCCAGCTTACAAGCTTAATATGCACATCAGATGCGGAACAAACCCGCTTGCATAGCCACTTACGAGTTGTTGACTTCAAGCCGACCCGTCAGCGCGTACATGAGCTTGTAAACTTCGCAGTCGTTGCTCCAAGCTGTTGTGGCACATCTAAGCTGCCGTCACGCGCGCAAGCCCTTTCACAACCTGCAACATGCGGGTCTCCGAGCCGGTACACGATGAAAGCACTTCATCTGACGGTCGCAGCGATTTTGAAAACGCTCCATCCCGGTCAGGAACAGACCACACAGACGGAGACGACACCGGCAGCAGCAGTGATAGCGATGCTGAAGACGCGCAGGTCGGGACTGCAATGTGATACTATGTTTACCCATTGCATCACCTGTCTGTGTCGTCAGTCACCTTTTGGGTGCTTGCAGGGGCCCGATATTCCTTTTGAGCAGCTCCTGCAGCAGAAGCAGGAAGGCGGTCTTCTTCCTAAGGGGTCAGCAGCTCAGCGGCATTCCAGTTCACATAGTTACAGTAAAGTAGCAAAACGTGACTTCAAGAGAGAGAATAAGAATAGGCCTATAGAACAGTCCAGCAAAAGACCTGTTCCACGGCATAGACAAGTTGTTGAGATGCGTAACAGGTGAGTCGTGTAGTGCAATTGTTTATCTGCAATGACTTGACCTGAGTGTCAGATGTGTCAGGCACCTATGTCGTTCTGGCGAGGCTGTGTGCCAAATATCCGCGGCACACACACTGACTGCTCGCGCCTGACTTGCAGTGAGAGCAGGGATCCTAGGTTTGAAAACCTGAGTGGTAAGTTCAGCACAGACCAGTTCAGGAAGCAATATGCTTTTGTGTACGATGAAGCCCTGCCTGAAGAGAAGAGAGACCTCAAGAGCCAAATGCAGGTACAGTGTCCATTTAGTGTGATTTGCACCGACAAGTCTGGCGCCACTAGCATGTGTCTGCCATACACATCTGCATCGTGCATGTATTGGAGTCAACAAGATGTTTGAATCACAAAGCAGGGCAACAGCATTGGGTGTTGTGCTGTGGTCACTGGTTCATGCCTGCATAGGTGTCATGACAGTGTCCTGCAGTGATTGTCAACATCACCCTCTGTACGACTCATTGAGCTGACAACTAATCAAGCTGTGTTACTGCATTCACATGAAGCCAGTGCACAGATCATGTCAGTACCACAATACAGTGTACCACTGCTTGCTACATGACCTGTGCAGAAAACAAGGGACCCAGAGGCCAGACAACAGCTTCAGACTCAGCTTGCACGAGTTGAGCAGCAGATCAAAGAGGAGCAGACGAGGCGGCAGCAGCAGACAGCTCTCAAGTCTCATAAGGTGGGCAGCTGACACATTTGGACTTTGCCCTGCACCTTGAAGTAGACCTGCTATGCAACTCTGTCGCTACATGCAACAGCCCAGACACTGCTGATGCGTAGTAAGGTTGCATGATTGGTCAGCACCTTTGATACACTCACATGCTGCTACTTAAAAATTGTAACAGACATGCTGCATGCATTGCGCATGACTCTGCATGTTTTGTGAAGCTGGCAAGATATCCAGATGCTGTTGAAGACAGGCAAGAGTGTCTTTGGCTGTTCAGCTGCAGCTAGCACTCTGTGTTGTCTGCCCACCCTGTCTATCAAGCTCAGGTAGCTGTCCGATGACAGACTCCCACTCTGACGTATACCGCAGTCTTTCATCACTCATCACCCATGCCTTACTCAAGAAGCACTGTGAATTGTTTTGCAGGCTGAAGAGCGTGAAGCCGTGAAACAGGGCAAGAAGCCGTTTTTCCTGAAACGTAGTGAAGCCAAAAGGCAAGAGTTGGTGGCCAAGTATAAGCATCTGAAGGCCACTGGAGGTCTAGAAAAGGTGGTGCAGAAGCGTAGACGCAAGAATGCCATGAAGGATCACCGATATGTGCCATCATCCAGGAATCAGCAGTAAACCTGGCGTAGTTCTTGCACGCCTTCACCATTGTGTCTTGTGTTTACCCATAATAGGTTGGCAGACTGCACTACTGAAACTCCCAGTGGACATGATGGCATGAAGAGTCTCATGAAGACAGTAGCCACGGTCAAGCAATTGGTCCCATACTGCACCTGCTTTAGCATTCGTCCTTGCACATATGCAGTCTCGTAGCTACGAGACTGCTATAGCTTGCATGTGATCTGCAGCCCTTACAGGTGTGGATGTTGTATGTGGTCGGATTGTGCTGTCCCTGACGCTGAAAAGTAACATGCAACCAAGCTCACACTTCTGCTGCAGAAGTTCTGCAATGATTGTGCAAATTATCCATGAGACATCCAACTTGCACTCCAGTGTAGATTGTTTCTGCAGTGTCTGATGACCCTTTTGTTACTTCTCAACGACATGTGGTGCAATGGGTTTGTTTAGCAGTTATTATTATGAACACATTGCAAACGGCAAATATTATACTGGCAGCACCCAAACAGAGTATTACTATGCTACAGTGACGATTCTGGTCCTCTAGGGCTTTGACCCTGTCTGTTAAAATGCAATTCTTTCAATGCATTGTCATGTCAGTTCTGCTGTACTCTGGAGAAACGTGGGCTGTTGTGAAACAACACATTAGCCCTTTGGCTGTTTTTCAGATGAACTGCTTGCGACGCATCTGTGGCATATCCTTGCGCGATCATGTGCCAAATGTTGTCATACTGAATAGGTGCAACACCCTATCTGTGGAGTCTCAGTTGCA
>JAABUO010010627.1_pt1 | contig 10166 bp, 17 predicted proteins | sample 5559291 | NCBI WGS metagenome assembly JAABUO01 (sample SAMN10711878, study PRJNA513372) | rock metagenome | isolation source: Antarctica rocks | place: Antarctica: Victoria Land, Finger Mt sud
CTGTCACAGGTTGTCATGCATTCCTCACGAATTCCTGACCGTTGGTGTGTGTGTGTGCGTGTGTGCGTGCGTGCGTGCGTGCGTGCGTGCGTGCGTGCGTGCGTGCGTGTGTGTGTGTGTGTGTGTGTGTGTGTGCTTACCTTGTCATCGAGGTGCGGTCTGGGTCTCTGCCCTCGCCTTGTATGTAGCTTCTCTCTACATGCTGCTAGGGTTTGCCGTGCCTCTTCTTCGCTGACTCCAGCCTGTTTGGCTGTCTCCTGTAGGGTTTGAGCCTGCCTGAGGCAATTCAGCCCCCCAAATTCGCCATGGGGGTCGCTGCGAGGGTTCAAATCGGCATTGCCCTCGTCTTTGACGTAGTAGTAGGAGATGAACAGTGGTGCAGCGTCACCTAGAACTTCTCTGATTTCTTGTGATGTCCACATGTAGAAAGCCCCTTCTTTCTTCGTGCCAGCTTTGTCTAAACTGTCTGCATCCTGCATTAGCGAATGATTGACAATAGACAATCCACTGGTCTCGCTTTGTGATGCTTCAGGCGGAGATTGATTTGAGCGTCACTCAAGGCTTTGTGAAGATCTGCATCGAGTCAATTGACAGGAATTGCAGTCATTGCTAACCAGCTGGTACAAGCTCTTTTGCAAGCTCGTGTCTGACAGGGACTTGATCAAGGCTTGAAGCAGCAGATGCAAGCCCTTGTAAAGCCATGTATGTTTTTAGGTATGACATTGACAGCGCACACCTGGCAAATGCAGCAAGTGACATAAAGATTACATTGTCATAGGAGCGCCATTGCTGCTGCGCAAACATTTACGCCAAGAGCAATTTGTACATTGAAGCCTCTGTGGCAGCTGTACCTCTGCAGAAAAGATACCGCCTTTGGGATGGGTCATGTCCCTCCTGAGATAATCCAGAATCCCTCGTGCCACCTCAGCAAATGTGCGGTCCCCAGTCAAGGCAAATGCGTCCAGGTAAGTGCTGGCCAGCTGGGGATTGTCGTACAGCATCTTCTCAAAATGAGGGATGTGCCAGTGCTCATCAACGCTGTATCGATGGAAGCCGCCGCCGATCTGATCGTACATGCCGCCAGATGCCATCTGCTGCAAAGTGAATGTTGCCATCTCCAAAGATTGATCTGCATGTAGACCAGTCCAGGTTTGATTTTTGCACTCACAGCTGGCATCAGGGTTTAGGGTTTTAGAGTGAAACCAGTCCATACTTTTCTTTCTAACTGCAGCTTGGTTGTTTTGAATTTTGCCCACTCCACACTTTCCAACTAAAGCGAGATTCTCTCTGGTTTCTTGATCCAATCTTCCAATTGACGCAGGGAGCAGTCACCTTACTGTTTCAGCGGTGAACACAGCAAGGTGCAGTGCATGAGAACACCAGCATAGTAATTTCTGAGATCAGAGGTGTGGATGAGAGATGACTGTGCTAGTGTTCAGATGCACTGCATCTAGAGGCGGCTGCAAATTTGAGCAGAAATGCCTCTAAGCTGCAGATTTTGGTAGTGAAGATGTTGCCATCTTCAGTGGCTGTACTTCTGGGAGGATACCCTGCGCATCATCCTTATGCCAAGCAGCCAACATCTGTTCTGCCATTCCTGAAGCTGTTTGAGTACCCATGGCCTGCTTGACCACACAAAGTGATAACACCCACTGTTGATCAGGCATTTCATGCGTTGCCAGCCAATTGTAGGGCGGCTGTGGCCAATCCAAAAGACGTAGACAGGCGAGACATGGCTGGCTGTCATGCAGGAGCGATGTCGAGCGGCGGGTGTATAAGACCACTGCGCGAGCTTGTGGGCTGCAATGATTGGTCGATTGCCTGCAGGAGCTGCATCAGAGGCGGCCTGGCAGAACAGGGAGGAGGTAGAAAAGGGGTCTTGGGGAGACAACTGGAGCAGGGAAAGAGCTCATTCAGGTCTGTCTTGACCTGGGCTGTTGAAGGTGATATAAGCACAGACACACATCTCAGCAGCACAATCTGCTTGGGAGGGGAAACATATGCAGCAGACACTCACTAGCTTCTGCCCTGCTTCCAGCAGCTTTTGTCCTGATGTGCTGCACCAGCAGCAGGTTCAACTCGGAGGGGCGTGGGAACTTGGGGGCATTGCCAAAACCCCCCAGCTTGTCATCATAGCGTGCCGCCAGCATCTGGGTGCAGCTGTCCATGGCTATCACTGCCTGCCTGTCTGACAGGCTCTGCTGACCTCCTGCACGACACGGTCTGTGACAGCATCAACAGGCTCTGCCCATTCGCACTGGGATGACAATAGGTGGTAAAACGCCTGATGCGCTCCGCTGCAGTGCATACCAAGTTGTGGGTTACTGCGGTACTGCGCTGTGTATGTATGAGTGAGCTTGTTGCCACTGGAATGCACACTGAGCGTCTCCAGCAATGCGTGCCAGCAAGACTTTGTCATGACGCATGGACTTTGGGTGTACCCCTTGTCTGTCCTGTTGTTCACGAGTGATAAGCAGTGATGTGCTTGAGAACTGAAACCAGGCTTGCTTGCATAGATGTGTGCCCCAGCAACCAGAGCACATCAGTTGCATGCATTTTACAAAATAACACTGGGGATAGGGTACCGTCAATGCTCTGGTTTCAGCAAGTCACTCATGACTTGCCTTGAGTAATGGTCATGTCCACAAGCTGCTGCATGCTGTCAGCACTCTGCAGCTTGATGTCATCCTTCTTCTGCTTCCACACCTCTGCAATGCGCTTCAGCACAGTCTTGAAGCCAGGCCGGCCATATGCATCTTGAGGGGGGAAGTAGGTTCCACCCAGAAAGGGTTTCAGGTCTGGGGTGAGGAAGCAGGACATGGGCCAACCCCCACCACCTTGGGTGGCTTGCACATATGTCATCTGCAGTCGCAACAGCATATCAGGTATGCTTTCTAGGCTTTGTCAGGATGTCTGAATAACATCAGAAGGCGGAACAGCAGGGAAGGTGAGTGTCTGCAAGAAGAAAAGTTTGGCAGCTTGTGAGTACTACAACTCATTTGGATGATGCACTCATGTCTGGGTGCAGCGACCCAGTGGTTCTGCAGAGTTGCTGGCAGATCTGCAAAAGCAAAAAGAATGTGCTTTCAGCACATATGATTCCAAGCCGGCTTACTGTGGGAGTTCTGACACTGTCAATCATGACATGACAGCATCTGCTGCAAAAAAGCGTAAGAGCACTTTGATTTGTATGTTTACAGTTGTTAAAGCTTGAAGATATATGACAACAGGTGGTTGAAGAGCAGTACAGATCACTGTTGATGCAGCAGTTGCGCTCACATAGACTTTATCCACATCTGGCCTTTCTTCCCGGTCCACTTTGATGCTGACAAAGCTGTTATTCAGCAACTCTGCAGTAATATCATCTTCAAAACTTTCTCGCTCCATCACATGACACCTGCATGCAATGTGCTGATGAGTCCTGCCAAACCTGGCACAGCTCTCAAGACACTGGCAAAAAGAGCAGCTAGGGGTGACTTAGGCAGCCGTAGATGAGATGATACAACGCAGCAGCAAAATTGAATGAAATGCAGGCCTCATCGTGCAAGAATGTCACAATCAGACTGAAGAGTGTATCCAGGTGCATGTATCATGAGTTGTAGTGGGAGATTGTTACAGGATGCTGCAGAGACCAAGAAATGCAGGCAGAAGCTTGCACAGCCCTCACCAGTGACACGTTGAGTACCCTACTGATAGAAAAATTGGCTTGTCCTCTTGAATGGCTTTGTCAAAGGCCTCTGTCGACCAAGGGTACCAGTCCACCTGGGAGTTGGGCAGGAGTAACAAAGAGCACAGCACTCATACTGTGCACACGGTTCGCGCCCATAATTTACACACGTGACATGACACCGAAACACGTTCAGTATGACTCTGACCGGGTTGTGCTGGTGCTGCAGGAGATATGGTGACTCCTCTTTAGCAAGTCTGTTTGTATGCATGTGGTCCGAAGGTCCCGCAGTGACCATGGGTCGGAATGCTGAGCTCACAGGTAAAATCTGCTTCGAGGTGCCCAAATTCGATGGAGGTCTGCTCCAGCCAAACAAAAGATGTGGCAGAAACGCAGGACTCAAGCACGACCTGACGTTGACTCTCGTTGATGAGGTTGCTGTGATCGTAGGGGGGAGGCAGACACGACACCTAGGAGCCTGCCAAGCTGACTGGAGCACTCGTTGCATCAGTCAGAACAGCGTGAAGGCAGCGATACGCCTGCACAAGTCATCAGACTGCCGAAATACGCTTGCATGCGGTGCTTGCAAAGCATGCATGCGGAATACCATACGTCGTTTTGTGTCTGGTGGTGTGGTGTGGTATGCTATTACGTAGGAAGCTGATCCGCCACGACTCATATAGCAGATGCCGTCTGTACGCATGTCCAGGACGTATTGCCCGGCACTTCTATTTGTTGGCTTGGTGTCGCTTGCGCATCTACACTGCAAGCCCTTCACCTACAACCAGTGAAGGGTTCGCAACAGCTGCAGGCTGGATTGGCACGACCAGTCCAGTTTGGTCTGAGTCAGTGGCCATTTGCTCAAAGTCTGCTTGTCCTAAGCAAGCAAAGACAGCTTTATAGCACTTCAAGTGGCCGTGGCAAATGTGTTAGGTTCTGAAACTCTGAAACTAAAATTATCATGTGAGAGGTCTCTGAAGCTGAAAAAAACGTGCTTGCAAAGACAATTGGCATGTGCAACAGAGAGCCATGTTCTTCTGTTGCAGGTTGATCTACTTACAGTTATGTTACTGTGAAGCAGCCAATAGAAAGTAAATGTATGGCGTTCAGAACAGCTTGTGCATGCAACAAATTGTTTACGATTTGAAACGTGCCTAAAACGAACACGAGGAAAATTTGGCAATGTTATGTGAGTGCTGCAACACAATGTTGGTTGATGACACACTGATTGAGCAGGCCTACGCTAGCAGAGGAACAATATTGCTTTGCCGTTGTCTAGCCATGGCTGATAGAGCCTGCTTAGCAGCACATTGCATTCTGATTCAATATGGTTGGTGAAGGTTCAGGCCAGTTGCATCAGAGCATGTGATGAGGCGCTCAGTATCAGAACTGCACTGTCCACTGACAGCAAGGTCTCAATGTCGTCATGCAGACTGAATTGCAGGTAGGCCCGGTGTGACATGCCCATAGCAAAGTGTGCAGCTCCATTACTTGCTTAAAAGGTGCTCTGGTGCTTTGCGTTTTTAGAGTCTTCTGGTGAAAGTGGATGACAACACGCTGCATCAACAACAAGAGGTTTGTAGACTCATACCTAGCCTGATGGCATATGATTTGGCTTGCCAGGTAATCATCATAGTAGGCACCTGTCTGCATTGAAGTGATGCATGTCTGCATGTTCATACGCATGCTTTTGCATCAATATTGCTGCCATGCCTGTAAACATATTCAGAAGAGTACGCTGTATGCTGTCAGCTGGCTGACCTTGGCCCTGAGCAGTTTTGATGAACATTAGCGCTGACAAGTAACATGATGATGAGTATGCTCATTGCTGATAACACGATATTGATACTGATGAAGCATTAGCGTTGACAAACAACATGATGATGAATATGCATGACGCTGCTTATGCAAACACAAAGATGAGTATTTGTGATGCTTCTTCCCGGAGCGACAGAGACTTCCAAGCTGACAGCCAGATCTGGTGATGTAATTCACCATGTAAACAGTCAGTGTACAAATCGTATGACCATGCATGGTTGCCACTGCCAAAACAAAATGTGATATCTCAGTGCAGCATGCTTTCGCAGGAAAGCAACCACGACACGCTTCGAAGGGAGTTCTTGCTGTCGATGCATTCCTAAGGTGACTTGGGTTCCATCGTTGAAGCAAGGCATGTCGGTTATGACACCAGAGCTAGGTCGCCCACAGATGGCGGCAAAAGGATTGGCCCCAAATTTCAAACTCAGGAAAGCTGTAAAGCCAGTGCCGATGCAGAGGCGTCGTCCCGTGCAGCTGACCTATATCAAAGTACAAGCAAATAACGAGACCTCGCGGTCGTCGCTTTCACCGCCATGCCTCTCTCGTCTACGGCCACAAGCACTGGTCCTGGTCCGAGTGCTACAAGCGGTCGCAGGCCCCCCTCGCACACCACACATAGAGGAGGTGTCGAAAGCGACGACCAAAGGCAGCCCGCAAGCGCGTGTGTAGTAGCAGTTATCGAGAACAGAGCCAAGGAGGCAAGCACTGCGGCTCTGACTAGACCACAGTGGACCGCCAATTTACAGCCAGCTAACTTGCCGTGCCTGCAGGTTGGCATGGCAGCCATGGATACCGACACCATGAAGCTCACCCTCATGCAGTACGTGGAGTCAACACGCACCTACAATAACACTCTGTAAGGCCTTACAGTCCAAGCTCATCGCTCCTTTCTGACTCACTCAGTGCTTTACATCAAGCTTGCTAGCAGTGCTGTCTGGCAAGGGCTACTCTGAGCATGCTTGTTCTGGCGCTTCACTGCACAAGGCCCACAGCTGCCTTTGAGAGTGCATATGTGTATGCTTGACGTCCTCACTGGTGCTGCAGGTCACTGCTGCAAATGTATGAGCCTTCCGCCCTCATCATAGTTGGCACAAATCAGGCAGTGCTGAGCACTGGCTTGAACCAAGCCACAAGAGCCTTTCACCAGGTGCCGCTGGGAAGGGCATGCTTTGATGACACCAAGGTAGCTCTGACTGCTTGCATTGACAGCGGCGGAATCAGCATATGAAGTTGCTGGTGGATGCTGAAACTTCTTCAGCCTCTGCCTAAACAGGGCAAGCAGTGGATGTGCACCTTCGGCTGGCAAGGTGGCAGGCTTTGCTGCAAGCTTTACATGCGCCCCTCAGGAAGAGTGGCTTGGCACATGCTACAGCATCAGCATGGCTGCATGCATCATGATCAGACACTTCACACCTTGCTGACTGAGGTACTGGGAGCTATACAATGCAGGGTGCAGCCTTGCTGGGGCAATATGCTGATGAGGGTACCAAAGTCGACCTTGAAGGTACTGCGTTGAGAAGCTCCTACTACTTGGCGTTTGGAGCAGCAGGAGCTCTGTTGAGGTGACAGCCAATTTGCCCCTTATGTTATGCATTCCATCAGAGCCTACAAGAAATCTGTGTGTGCAAGAAGCCCCTGCAGGCTTTTGCATGCTGTCGAGGAATGGCATGTTGGTAATTGCTGTCAGAAACCAGTCTGCATCAGCTTTCAACATCAATCAAACGGCATGGCCACAGGTCGCTTTGAGCTGCTATCATCGTCATTGTTTGCCATTTCTGGACATCTGTGCGTGCCTGAAGCATAGTCAGCAAGTAGGCTCTGGAGAAAATTATCAGGACCGAAAGGGCATCACATGCAGACTGATTACGCACACAAGACATCATGGTGCGTCCAGGACGGCTGCACACAAGTTTTGCTCTTCCTTATGCTGCAGCTATCTGGAGCAAGAGCAGCACATGTTCCTGGCAGCTAATTGCCTGGATGTGGACTTTGCTGGGACCCAGAACCACATGCAGATCGACCTGGCAAGTGTGGAAGCACTAGAGCTGATCAAGCCATTGGCAGCAGGGGCATCAAGTAAGAAGGGCACCAGCTTATACAGGTATACAGCGCACTACACTTTAGAGAACACAGTAGCCCACCCTAGATGCTCTTGCTCGAGAGTTGCCCTCCAGCACACTTGCTCATGCTGTTCTATTGTGGTCACATTCCAGTCTGGACATGCCTGATAGTAGTCGCAGTCAGGTCTCTGATGATCACCATGCACTTCAATGCTTTGTCTGTGCAGCATACTGGTCCCAGTCTTTGCTGTCCACAGCCAATGCACAGATGAGTCCGCGTCTGCTCCTGATGGTTCAAATGAACCAAATTAACATTCTGGGGAAAGCCCAATAGCTAAGGGCCAGCGCTGTAAGGCTTGACCAGCATATGTACATGAACATACACTGCAAAAATAAGCACAGCAAAATCAATGACAAAATCCCCTCCACGGTATCGCTACAGATTTCTGAATTATACTAAGACGGTGGGGGGAGCCCGCCTATTGAGGGCAAACCTGCTACAGCCCTTGACTAGCTTGGACACTCTGCACATGAGGCAAGATGCAGTCCAGGAGCTGGTGAGCAATGATGACCTGGCCTTCACTATTGGGCAAGGCCTTACTCAAATGCCCAAAGACCTCGGCAGGTCTGCACTATATGCGGTCATGACATGCATTCGCACCTTGAAATGTAACACATGAATAGAAGAGTCTATGCCTTTTGGGAATCATCATGAAAGCCTCCTGAGGCAGCAGCCTGGAGCACCTTGAACTGCAAGCACAGGAGCTCGAGCGTGCTCGTTTACATTGGAAAGGTGGCATTCAGTAGTCAGCAACACCATTAGTATTATCACCAGTATCAATCAAGTACTGAAGCATTGAAAGTACGCATTATCACGCCCAGCTGCAGCCTATGCCAAGAAAGCACAGTGCAATGAACAATGACATGTCGATTCACAAAAGCATTAATGCCTTTACAATCAGCATCAGCTTCTGTTTGGGGCTGTCCGAGCTTTTGTGAATAATCAAATCAAACAGAAGCTGATGCTTCAATTGCAAAATTCAGTCATGTGCACAGGCTTACTATGCTTGCAGTGCACCTTGCTGAAGTCAGATGACCTACACAGCAGATGGCGCCATCTGCATGTTCCAACATTCACAGCCATCGTCTGTCTGTGCATACAAAGCCTGTGGTGATGTTGCAATGAGAACTGCAGTGGCCAAGCCCACAGATGTCTCAAACCTACAGAGCAATGTGATACTCTGCAATCAAATCATATGCCCCCGGTCTGTACAATATGCATACGACTGCGAATGCATGCAGAATCTGTGGTACCCTCGCAATGAGGAATGCAAAGATCAAAGCCAACAGTGATGCAGCCCGACGCATCTCAAGCCTAGTCGGCAGCCTGATCCTCCTGAAGGAAACCCTAGAGCTGCTGCCTGGCCTAGGTCATCCACTGGAAGGTGCTGACAGTGAGCTGCTGCAAGCCATTGGGGCCAACTGCAAGCATGAGGTGTTCCACACCCTTTTGGAGACGGCTGCTGAAGTGCTTGATGAGGTGTGTTGTCTGTGAGACAGCACTGATGCATGCATGCCTCTTCCCTCTGACGTGGCTCAGAGTCTGATGAAAGTGGCGGGCATTTGTTGCAGAAGCCTGCACACTTCAGCTCAGTGTCAGACAGACGCCCAATACTGTTGTGCAGTGGAACTTGCTAAGAAATGAGTCAGCATTGTCAGTGTCTGACATTGGCACTCATTGGAGGCTCTCGTTTTGTAACTGCTTTGTGCTCTCTTCTTTTGCGGTCAGCTGCTCACAAAGTTGCCCATATGCATCAAGCCGTGGCATGACAGCATGTTGAGGCAATGACAAGTGTATCAGCTTTCTATCTCTGCTGCCTTTCTCGTCATACAGCACAAGGTGTCAGAAGGTCAGCAGCTGCTGCACTGCATCACACACATATGCAAGACAATGCTGTACATGACATGTATCGATCGACTGCATGCGTCTATAGCATCTGCAGTGGGCTGCGTGGCCCATCAGGCACCTCCCTGTGAACTGGGCACGATGTGTGTTTCTCTTGCAGGATGTCAAGTCATCCAAGACAACCTTCATCAACAGGACGCAGCAGTGCTTTGCAGTCAGAAGTGGGGTTGACGGCATCCTAGATCTGGCCAGATCCACCTTCTGCCGTGTGACTGAGCAAGTGCATGAGCTGGTGGACAAGTACAAAACAGAGTATGGGTTGGATGCCCTCAAGGTGTGACTTCAACCCACAACTGGACAAATGCAACCTACCTGCCAGCATGCTTCATCAAAGGCGTGAGCAAGGTGCTGTGTGACATGGCAGATCACCAAAGAGTGTAAGGCCTGTTAAGTGTCATCTTTGCCCCATGTGGACCTTTGCCTGCAGTCCACCAGTCACTGCCTTGTGGCTGTGCAAAATGGTGAAGAGGCACAGCATCTGGTAACATCTGGGTGCCATTTCTGGTAGGGCTTGGCACAAGCCCTATGGTGGACAGACATGTCCTGTATGAACAGCAAATCTTCATAGGTGTAATTACAGTGACATAGTGCATGCTGTGAGCCTGTTTTGCAGAGCAACACTGAACAGTGGTGACTGCATTTTGCCAAAACCAGT
>JAABUO010010629.1_pt1 | contig 10166 bp, 14 predicted proteins | sample 5559291 | NCBI WGS metagenome assembly JAABUO01 (sample SAMN10711878, study PRJNA513372) | rock metagenome | isolation source: Antarctica rocks | place: Antarctica: Victoria Land, Finger Mt sud
GTTGAAATGCGCTATGGAAGATGATGTTGCGGACACACATGTATCTGCAGCAGGTGCACAGTCAGCACATGACAGATCAAGCCTTGGGCACGCATGATTGATCATGGCAAATCTAGCTGTCATACACTTACAATGCTTCTCTCTTCTCTTCTCTGTTGAGTTTTTGCAAACAAGATGGCAGCAGCCTTAGAATCAGATCTGAAGCCAGATGTATTTGAGGAGTGTGGTATAGTACCTATAGGTGAGGCTGAGGAAGAAGTCACCAACAGAGACTGCAGCGGGGCTGAGGGAGACCTGCTGAGGGCTGTTCCAGGTAGTCCCAGTGAAGAGCAGGGAACCAGGGCTGATCAGTACTAGGGCCTGGCTAGGGTTCCAGGCGGCAGTGGGTGACTGGATGCTGACCTGGACGTCCTGACCAGGCGCAGCTGACAGGCTGAGGGAGAAAGTAAGGGTCGCCAGAGATGATGTGATGTTGATGACTGATGGAAGAATCACGCCCTATAGGTTAAGCCTGCCGTCAGACATTTGTGATGCACTCATGATGTGATGTGATTGTCTACGCAGAGCTACATGCAGACAAAGGCTGAGCAGACACAAGAAGCAGAAGTAACAAGTGCAAAGACATCAAATGTACCGGCAAAATGCCTTTTGAAATTCTGTGATTGCAGCACCTGATTGTTCAGTATGTTCCACATCTGACAGTCACACTCTCCATCGTGGTGGCGCCACTTATTTCTCCTGTCATGGACTAGACGCACACAGTCTTGCAGAGGACAGAACCCACAGCAGTAGTGTCACATCTATACAGGTGTTGCAAACGTCGGTCAGATATAGCCCACAACATGCTTTTGTGACCAGTCAAGAAAATGAAGTGATTACCTGATCATTCAGCATACTGTACAGCAAGAGATTGGGAGTGGAAGATATGTTGATCTCATACGTCACACTGCCATTCAGACTGTCAGCCAGTGCTGGATCATCCTTCATGAGGTGAGGAGTTGCACTTGCCGCCAGTTGAGCACGCACATCTGCTGGAGAAGCTCCCTGCAGAGGGCATTTGTCATATGTGAAGCTGTTCATGCAGCTGCAGCCTCAGCTGCAGAATGCCACCCTTTTCCTGTTGCATTACTGCCAGTCTTGTTGCTTTACTGTACAGTGGGTGCAACGTGCAGAAGACATTCTGACGGCAACCATAGAGTAGATCTCCTACAAGCGTAAATTGTTTGGCACGCTGATGAGCTAAGTACAGTAAGTGGACAATACAGCCTTTGCCTGCATTCACACATGCAATCAGACAACTGTTGTATGCATCGCTGTCTCAGGGACAACCTGCCTAGGTACTGTACTACAGTATGTAATACGGTGTTACGGTAAGGCTGTAACATGGTATGCACGGACCCTGGCACGCACCGGATTGTTCTGCATGTACAGCGCAGCGACGCCGGCTGCATGCGGTGCTGACATGGACGTGCCAGTCATGACCGCTGATGCTGTGTCTGAAGCCAGGCCAGCACTCAGGATGTCCACCCCGGGTGCATGCACTGTGGTGCAGTTGCCCCTGCACATGCACATGCACACATGCAGTGTCTGACCCATGTGTGTGTACATGCTCCACGCCAGGTGCATGCACTGTCGTGCAGTTTCCCCTATACATGCATACATGCAGTGTTTGACCCATGTGTGTGTGTACATGCTCCACAGTAAACACTAGATGACAGCAGGAATGCATGCAAGTGAGGTCAACGGCCCAAGATGTGGATGCCAGGCAAATGCAGCGCCAACAGGTAATTGCAGCAACAGCAACATTAGCAGTGGCAGGAGCAGTGGCAGCAGCGGCGTTAGCAGTGGCAGCAGCAGTGGTGACAGTCACAGGTTTGATTGACCAGTAGGCAACAGTGGCAGTAGCATACACTCTGTAAGCAAACTGTGTGATCTTTGTTGGCAATGCATGGCTTGAAAAGGACCCAATGTATGAATTAGATGTCCATCGTCACATCAGTAGGACGTGGGCTGAGCTAGAAACAATCTTGCAGGCTGGTCACAGACTGGAACAGCATACAATATCAACGAAACAAAATATGGAACAAAAATGTCTTATGATATGGTGTGGAATAATCAGACGAAGCTGTCCTGAATGCTCACTGAAACTCATGGGCTATGCTACACACATACTCATGCAACAAGGTGGCCACAGTGGGGAAGCAATGAGGCTAACGAGAGAAAGCTGTGCAGCATGCTGACCTGGACTCATGGGCTACACGCACGCACGCACGCACGAACGCACGCACCCACCCACCCACCCACACGCACGCACGCACGCACGCACATGCAACAGTCTGGTCACAAAAAGGAAGCAATGCAGCGCATCACAGGCAGTCAGCTCACCAGTTGCTGGAGTACCAGCGCCGCATCTGACTGTCCACTGCACCCACAGCAATGACCCCAGGGGCCCCAGCTGGGGACCACCCACAAGTGTCCTCATTGCTGTTGCCTGTACAGGCAATCACATCAGTCCCTGTCACATGTACAGGCAATTGCATCAACTGCTGTAGCCTGTATGAGCCTTCTCAGATACTGCGGTAGCCTGTATAGGCATTCACAGTAATTACTGTTGCCTGTATAGGCAATCACATCAGTCAAAGTGTGGCCTGTTTGGATAGTCACAATAGCTGGTGTTGCCTGTGTAGGGAATTGCAGTGGTTGCTGTTGCCTGTGTATGGGCACACATCATTTGCTGCTGGCTGTACAGGCAATCACAGTAGTGGCTGTTGCCTGTTTAGACAGTCACATTCGTTTCCCGCAGCCTGTATATGCACTCAGAGTGACCAGTGTTGCCTGTATAGGCAATCCCATTATTTGATGCTGCCTGTATTGCCAACTCCATGAGTTGCTGTTGTCTGATTATCCTTGGCACAAGTATTGCTTTTGTGATTGTAACAATATGTGCATGCTCAGTAGATACGTGCACAGTCAGTAGAGACAGTCATACTGCAGTGCTCAGCTCATACCTGCTGCAGCAACAACAGTGATGCCAAAGTCGTTCATGAGAGAAGTGACAGCCTGGTTCACTGCCGCACTGTAATTTCCGGCAATTGAAGCACTGACTATTGCTGGGTACTGCACATTGTCAGCCACCCACTGCATTGCCTGCACCATGTAACATCATGTAACAGCAAGTAACAGCAAGTAACAGTACATAACAGCATCTGATTACATGTGACAGCCTGCAACAGTAGATGAAAGCATGCAACAGCATGCAGCAACACGTAACGCCTGAACTGTGCACCAAGCATAAGACATGACTACAGCGCAAAGCATGACTGCAGCCCAAAGCTGTGTGAGTTGCGATGACGATGCAGTTAGGATGCAATTGGGATGCGACTCAGATGCAATTGAAGTCAGAATGCATCGCTGTCTGATACGCAATGATATCGTTGCATATGATGGCGCCTCATTCATGCCTGAGCAGCATCACTTGTGGCTGCAGCTGAAATTATCTCGACTATTGTAGCAATGTTGTTACCATTGATACTGATACGTCTACTGACACTACTACTGCTGTTTGTATTGTTTTTTATGTTGCTAATTAATAAGTGCACAGGAGACCTGGCAAACTTTATCCAGCCTGGAGTGACACACCTCACCGCGCCCTGCTGCGCACAGAACACCTTGTGTACTGAGCAGTTGTTTTGGCTGACTCAGTAGCCAACAAGGCATGATGTCATGATGATGTTGCATCTGACTCACTGGAACCAATCCCATACAAGAACCACACATGTTGGCCAAGATTACAGCATGGCAATTCATTGCAGGTGAGCATTAGAGAGGGGCTCACTGTGATGACATCTGAGTAGCTGGCTTGGCCCATGCAGTTGAGAGCACGCACAGCAATGAGGGTCGCATTCTTGGCCACCCCAAACGTCAGTCCTGCACACGAACACACTCGGCTTCAGCCTTCTGCCTGGCTGTATGTCTGCCTTTATGTCTTTATGTATGTCTGTCCGTACGTCTGTCTGTCCATCCATGCACCCATCTTGCTGTCTGTCTGTCTGTCTGTGTGTCCTGTTGTCTGTATGTGCTGCAAACAGAGCTGTCTGAGCCATGTGAGCGATGCATGGAATAGTGTGTGCAAGCATATCTGAGGATGTGCAATGCTGTTGATGAGGCCTGCACAGCTGTAGTTGGGCTGCCTGCATGTGTCAGGCAATCAAGCACAGCAGGGCACGGTAGCGAAATGCTATGTAGCAAGTACTGGACACCTTACATGGACGCCGTTCATGCGTGACTTATGACCTAGCAGAACCAAACACAGTCCTGTGAAGGCAGCAAGGTTGTGCGTGGAGGCTTTTGTGCATGCATACATGGTGATTGCCTGGCCAGAACCCCTCACAGTATCTGTACCAGGCAGCAAGGATTTGCAGCTGCAGAGAATGCAAGAGACTGTATGATGACAGGTGCCTCTACACATACACATGAGAATATGGCATGGCTCAACTTGCTGGGTCAACCTGATATGCAGTGACCATCATGGTGACAGGCCATCAAGGTTACAATTACCATCATGGTAACGACAGTACTGTGGTAATGGCAGCATACCTCCAGCTGTAGCAGCTGTGTGTGTTCCGTGACCAAAACAGTCAGTGCTGTTGTTGTCCCCAAACACAGAGAAGCCTGGGACTGCGCGGGATCCCTGGGAGCCATCTATGTGCCCAAACTCTGTATGCGTGAACCTGATACCGGTGTCAATCATGTATATATTGACCCCAGAGCCTGTGAAACAAGTGCACTGTCAGCATTAATGCCTCCATGCATTCATTGATTCGTTCACTCATGTGGGATCGCGCATGTGATGAGCATTGACAATGACAGCAACCCACATCAAGCATAGCTGACTGCACATATGTGTTCAGCCTGATATGATGGTCTGGCTTGTATGCTGCAGAGAAAGTACTGAACTGCAATGTGACTGAAACACATACTATTGAAGCACATGCCAATGAAGCTCCAGCAGCAGCTACCCATCTGCATGCTGCATGGTACAGCCAGCAGCTGGATAAGAATGCTGACAAGAAAGAACAGGCTGCATGCTGACTCACCAAGGGAGTTATAGTGATATAGGCCATCCAGAGGCAGGGATCGCTGGTCTATCATGTCCAGACCCCAGGGTGGGGTCGCTGACCCCAAGCTGCTGGTCTCCACTGCTGAGCTGCTTGCTGCCTGTGCTTCCTCTTCAGGCTTGGAGGAGGAAGAAGAGGAACTGCTTGGTGAGGGTTGAGTTGAAGGTGAAGAAGTGGTAGAAGGTGAGGATGATCCTTGGTCAACCTAAGGTATCACAACCAGTGAAATGGTAATCAAGCCTCCTTGTTGCGATTGGTTGGTGATCAACAACTCATCCATTGCCACACAACATGCTGCACATGCTGCTACATATACAACAGGCCTCATCATGTGCAAATGCAGTAGTATGCACAAGCAAACGTGAAGACACTGTTTGGGGCAAAGCATTGTGATTGTTTACCAATTCTGCTTCTGACCAGTGTGATGCAGCAACTAACAACACTTTCCATTCATTGCATTGATTGTGCAGCTTTTGCTGACCTATGGTAGCTACTTGAACCAGACATTGTAACATGCAGAAATAGGGCTGCATACCTGCATGATACCATCCTTCTCAACAATAAGGAGACTGTCACTGAAAGCTGTCTGTATGCGGTGCACGTCAGCTGCAGTAAAAGTGCCTGCACAATCAGAAACACCAGCGTTCGATAACATGCATGCCAATCCTGTCCAAAGACTATGGGGCAGACTGTAAGCAGAAGCAGGTGGATAGGGCTCGATTGTTTGACCGGCCACACGCACCTGCGATACCCTTCAAGAGGCTGCCTGTATGCAGCCTGCGGCAACTACCGCTGAAGCGCCCTTGAGATAGAGCTTCCGCTTCGACACAAAGAGACTGAATAGCTCGCACAGCCACATCCTGCTTGAAGATCAGCACCCACTTGTCAGCCACCTGAAAAGGCGTTGGGCCGCTGCTGTGGCTGGCAGAGGTTGACCTGCACAGTGTCACGCAGATTGTGTGTAGCTCTCGTTGACAAGTCAACCGGAAGAGGCACGCAATTTGCAAGATCTGCGACGTCCAGACACGAACAAAGCAACCCTGACCAACTGCTTGACCTATCAGCGAGTTGACCGGGCATCATCGACGGCGATGTCTCGACTTGTGTGTATCATGGCAAAGCCGCTTTTTACACGAAATGCATGTGCCTCTATTGTGGGGGCATCCGCCAACCGTACTAGCCAGCCACGGGATCAGAGAGTTGATTTACCTGCTCGAGCCGAAAGCATGATTCGCACCGCCCTGAGCGTCCGCCAGTAACAGGCGACTGCTGGCGTTTGCAATTAGAACATCTTGTCGGCTCGTGCCATACGCTAGCGCAGGCATCAAGGCAGCGGTCACCAACAGCGACCACATGCCGAAAACAAGCATCTCGTGCCGAACTTGCGGAAACTTGCGCTCGCAAAAAGAGTCACTATATCGGTAGGCTGCGCAATGCGAATGATCAGGCTGAGGTGTGATGTGTTGAGAAGCAGCGCGCGACCTTGGACCAGTCGCAGCGCCCAGGTGTTGCTGTGCAGGAAGTGCAGAAGACGCATTGGCTATGGCAGAGCAATTGCCGAGTTTTGGTGAGCTCGCATGACTGATGTGTGCACATGCAAGAAGGCCACCTGGCTGTTTCAATGTCAGACAGAGGAGCACTGTTCTGCAACTGATGAAAAATCTGATCTGAGACACACCAATAACACACTGCACTTATTTGCACAGCCTAGCAAAATGCCTGGATCGTAGTGATACTGTGTCCAATACAATATATATGCAGTCAGTGCAAAGCCTTGTCAGGTTGTGCAATACATTACATTGCATCTTGCAGGCTATTTTTCCAGTTCAGTAGAGTGGATCTGCTGACTCTGAAAGCAGCTGAGAAACGTTTGCATCGTCTGTTGCTGACATTTAGGTTTAGGTTGACAGTCCTAACGGCCAACCAAGGGCGCAAGCACAGGTTAGGTTAGTGGTTGTGTAGTGATGATACTGTTCCTGTGTCAGCCGAAATGTGTGCTTGGTGTTGCATGGAACCGCTTGCAACAGCCATGACTTCAATGTACTACTTAGCTCAATGCTGCAGCTGCGCAATCACGTCTTGACATTGCAGCATACAGATCTGCAAGCACTCAGCTTAAATTTGCAAAAGTTCACCTCAAGTTGACATTTGACTCTTACACCACTGACTTCGAATCCTACTGATGACGATGTGTTTCAAAAATCTTCTGGCATGTATAGAAAGGATAGAACAAGCAATGTACATGATAAACCTGCAGACTGGAATCGAGACAAGTTCTGGCTTTGCGTGTATCACCACAAGACTTGCATTCATCACCTGCAGTTCCTACTTCCTACCAGCACCACTGTACTCTTGACGTCAGTGCCACAAGCTGAGCATGCATGCATCAGGTTGCATGCAGGCCAATATGATACAAGGCATATGTTGTTTGGCTGTCAGTGGTGACCTGCTGCTAAGGCCTCAAGCTGAGCTAGGTCAGCAGCCATCATGGCCAAATGATCATCCACCCATTCTGGAGCAAACAGATGGGCAGGGCCAATCCCATTCTCGTATGGCTGTCCAGTGTTGAAGTCAAAATTGCAGCCGCAGTGACAAGCCATGAAAGCGCACCCCTGTATCAAGTACATACCAAGGCTTCGTTACACAGCTTTGCATAATTTTGGATTTGGGGTTGAAGTCTGTAAACCAAGCACATTTGGTGCAGGCAGGGCAGCACAAACTTGCAAAGATGGAATTTGCCACGAGGCAGCAGAGTATATTGCACAATTGCACAAATTGCTCTGTCAGAGCCTTTGCTGAATAGTGACAGCAGCCAAAATGCAACGTGATGAAAGGATGACAGCTGTACCTCCAAGCGTTCCACAAAGTATCAGCAGGAAGGGCATCTCTTCCAGTTCTCTGTTTTGGCCAAGGCATGAATCTGCAGAAGAGAAACACCAAGCGCTTTGTGCCATGTTTGTTGATCAGACTGTGTTTCAACAATGAGAGCAAACAAAGATGGCAGCCTGAGGCCAGCTGTGTAGCTGTGGCTTGTAACTATGCATTGCTTTGATTGCAATCCAGTTAGCAGACAGCTGCAAAGCACAGACAGGCATATCAAGCAATGAACTACAGCGCACATCCTGATTGCATTGCATTCTTGCATATATCCTGCCATGCTTGTCTCCACAGATGTGAACACATGCGCTGCTTGAATGTGACATCATGTATGCACACCAAGATTGTTGCGTGTGGGAATACAAATGTGAGACGTTCAACCATGTTGATGTAGCTCGCATTGCATCTGATGCCTGTTGGCTAAGCCCGCATATCCATGGTAATTGTTGTTAGTACCATTATTACTATCATTATAATTATAATGATGATGATGACGATGATGGTTACTATCATCATTTATTTACCCATGGTGTTGCAGCTGACACCGCACCTGGATGTCTGCACTACTGCTTCGCTCCTCTGCAGGCAGGGCCTGGAATGCAGTGCAGGAGAGGCTGTCATGCCAGGCCACTTGGCAGCGCATGCAGAACTTGTGGCTGCAGCTATGGCAGGCTCTGCTCACATCCTTACACCGGGCAGGTACCCTGCATTTGAGAGGTGCCAGGACTTGAAGCAAGGCAACATGTTGAGCTACCATGCAGGTTATTATGACTGACTGCAACTATATGCTTTGGCATGCTGCTGTGATCCGTGGTGCAAACAAAACTGTCAGTAGCTTGATGATGCCAGATGCTCAGCAGCTGCTGCACAGCCACGTCTGCTGCAGATTCCTGTCCAGGCGTGCAGCCACATGGTGTGCACATTGAGCAACAACAGACTCACTTATGGTCAGTGAAGTCATACAGCGCTGAGCAAGCTGGGTTTGGACAATAGAAGCGGTCTTTCTCAGGAATGCAGCTGACGGCAGCCACATCAAGTAGCTCCCCATACTCCTTTGCCTCCTTCTTGGTCGTAAAGACTGGCTTGATGTCTACCTCTGGGTCAAGGGAGCAGTCACAGCCGATCTCAGGACAAATGATGGGGTAGGTCTTGTCCTTCAGACTGGTTCTGCGCAAGCAGGCACAGCCTTCAGGGGTGCATACTAAGCAGCGGATTGATGCTGATGTCAATGTGGCTAAAAGCAGTGACTCATCAGAAAAGGTAGCATGTAATGACAGCAGGCAGGGGATGTTACCTGACAAGTTGCTTGAAGCATTTCTTGCACAAAGCGTGGCAGCAGCCAGAGATGCTAGCCATTTTGTTGTTTGCCATGGTGTCCAAGCATATGTTGCATGTCTGCTGGGCACTTGACCTTCCCTGAGACCTGATAGCAAGACAACATTCGTTTCGAAAGAGAGCTTGACGTTCAAAGAGCATTTGCGTCTATTAACAAGCTGAACAGTCTGAGTGATCATGCTTGCTCACCTAGAAGCTCGCTTGGATAAATCACCACCCTGAGCGTCTTGAACGGCCGTGCCAACGGTCTGCACGCGCTTAGCATTGATCTGTGAGCCGGCATCCCTCGTGTTAGCTTTTCGTTTCTTGGGCAGCTCAGCAAGGTGGATCTTGTCGTCACGAGCTTGACCCTTGCTCCTGGTCAGCATCGGCTGAGAGGCCCGTGTAAATACCATATCAGCTCAACTGCTGAGCCTTGAGGAAGTGACAGCAGAGTACGCTGCGTTGAATGCAACAGTGTTGTTGCGGTTCGGGCAGATCTCTTCCGCAAGGGGCACAGATGCCGACACAGCCCTCAAGCAAGCAGCAGCGCAACTGTTGGTCATCAAGCCCCGCGAACACGGATGCATGCCCGCAGCGAGCTTGACACATATGTAAAGAGGCCAGCCTTGATCAAATCGGCAGCTGGTCGCAGTCCCTGACACCGCTTAAAGAGGACGTGCTGTGGTTGCTTCATACAACAGCAATATCAAGTCCGATGCTTTAGCAGCAGCCTACCTGATTCGGCTCCTTTCAGTGATAGGCGCAGTGCCGAGCTGCTAAGTCCCTGTCCAACAAGCTCACGGGACAGCAGCAGTAGGCAACACCGAATGATGGGAGACGTGAGAGTTCATAGCA
>JAABUO010010631.1_pt1 | contig 10164 bp, 14 predicted proteins | sample 5559291 | NCBI WGS metagenome assembly JAABUO01 (sample SAMN10711878, study PRJNA513372) | rock metagenome | isolation source: Antarctica rocks | place: Antarctica: Victoria Land, Finger Mt sud
CTAGTGATAGCCTCAGCGGCAGCTTGCTCAGCAAGAGCCAGGGGGGATGGTGGTGTCGATGCCTCATCGATAGCTACACTCAAATTAGCCTCAATAACCTTACGACTTCACGGCCCCTCGACTTAGAGCTCTCGTTACAAGACTTACTGGGCATTGGTACAAAATCTGCCGCCTTCGCGGACAAGCTTGAGGAAGATTTATTTGGTGCCATTGTTGCTGGGTGTGTAGGTTCAGGTGCTGTGTCAAGTCGCGATGTGGGTTGTTGATCTAAAAGAGTGTGAGGTTAGGAATTGGCGGTGATCTTGTAGGTAGAAAGTGTAGGTCGACCGCTTACTGCTAAGCCGCAACGATGTCATCGCGCGATTGGTCGATAACTCAGTGTCGACGTCGCCCCTCGAGCTTGATTCACTTCGTACCACTTGTGGACTATCTTGCACTTGTATACTATCTGTACCAGGGGGTGTATTGTCATCTGCCGTGCTGGTCGCCGCCTCTTCTGTCTCGGCCTTCTCCTGTTACTGAGGGTTAGCGGACATAAGCGAACACGTGATATTTGCAAGCCCTAGTCACGTGGTAAAACTAGGACGTTCCTTCTTGATGGGGCTTTTGCTTACCTCTTGGCCTGGCTCTAGCTGCTCAGCTGCTTCTCCTTGTATTTTTTTCCCCTCTGTCTTCTCTTGAGTTTTTCCAGTGGTTTGCTCAAACCCTGTCTCCTTCTCCTCTTCTTCCACCTGGTTTTCTGGGGATAGTGCGGACTGTAGAGGAAGCGCTTCAAGTGATATTGCTGTATCTCCTACTTCGATGTTTTGCTGCCTCGATTTGCTGGAATGATCAGAGTTGGAATTCTCTTCTCTGCCTTTACTCTCAAATACAGGCTCTGGAAAGCTGAGAAACTCTGTCAGAAAGTCTGGGGAATATGGCAACGATTCGGCTGTAGCGAGAGCTAGTTCTTCGCGGATCTCAGTCTCTTTTCCTTTGCTCTGATTATTGTCATCTGGAGGCCCTTGAGACCCAGGATGAACCTTTTCGTTTGACGCCTGAAGATTTTCTACATCTGATGGTGGATCTTCGATATGCTCAGTTGCGGAGAGATATGCCTCTTCACCTGAGGAGCCTCCGTTGCCAGGCATATCGCTACCTACTGGAGATTGATGCGCACTGAGGTAGGCTTTATCTGGCGAAGACGACAGACTAGACGGACCTGATTTTCTAGGAGACGACCTTTCAGGAATAGTATGGTGCGGCGCTTGGCTTTGCTCTGGGGATGAGACGATAATTGGTAAGGTAGTCTGTTGCACTGACTGATCAGTGGATTCTGAGGCCGGTGGCTCTGCCAGCGATATATCATGGGAACTCGCTTCAGGCTCCACAGCTAATACACGAAACGAAGATGCCGATTGCTCTGCTTGAGCTTTTGGTAGGTTAAGAGAACTCGTCTGCGGCTCTGCAGCTGGTACCCGAGACGAAGGAGCTGATTGCCCTGCCTGAACTGCTGGTTCCGATAGGTTAGGAGAACTCGCTGCCGGCTCAACGACGGGTATATGAGACCGAGAAGCTGATTGCTCTGCTTCAGCTGCTGGCTTCGGCTGGCGCTTTCTCTTACGGCCTGTGGCTTTTTGCCAGCCATTATCAGGTGAATTCTCAGACATCGCTACGGTCGGCGTTAGGATTTCTAAGCAGCGTTACTGGATGAGGTCAGCTTTTCTGCTGTGAATGACTTAGACAGCCCGGTGTTTATCTCTTAACGAGTCCCGACGTATTGATATGGTTCTGTTAGCAATTCAACCACTAGGCTATCGAGGCTAAGGTGTGAAAAGGAGTGATAAAGAGTTACTGGGCTGTGGCAAATGGTTGTTGTGAGCACGATCTACAGCAAAATGGTTTGGCAGATTAGAGGAGGTGAGAAGAACACTCATTGGATTATTAACGTTGTGATCTCGCCCTGTAAGGCGGATATCTAGAGAAATAGGAGGCGATAACACTTTACTAATAAAAACAGTCCTCACAATAACTCCGGTATAAGATGGTTTGGAATCTCCTCCAAGAGCGCCGGTCCTAGGTGACAGTTAGCCTGGAAATGAAGACAAAGAAGAGATTTTACCTTGGAAAAGCAGAAAACCTGCACCCAGTGTGACTCTCTCGTGCAGCTCAACCCAGCTCAAATGGATTCTTCAACAGCTGTCGGCCCTGTGGCATGGATTGGTGGTGGTTGTCTGAGGCCTGTAGGTGCATCTCCGTCGTAGTTGCTAGGTCTCATTGTACCGAGTTCCACATCTTGCGCTTGTCCTGCGTTTTGGTTTCGTGCCCTATTGGCGATGAGACGTGACCCGGTATCGAAGAAGCAGGCGCAGAAGTACCATCCTGGTAGAGCTATGGGCGCCCAGCAAATCATCAGGGTTTGGCAAGCGCTATGCGAGATAGCCCCATAGCTTGGGGTGAAGTATACGATGAGAAGGATGAGGAAAACAACGACGGCGTTCAATGCCGTCAGAGGAGTGCTGACATAGATCCAGATCCAGGGCGACAGAGCCGACAGAAATGCCGCCGTAATGGCCACGATGAGTGGGATAAAAACGATCTTTTTCATAGCAATGACCACGCCTATGAAGACACCAGAGACGACGAATGCGGCGAGGAGTAGAAAAGTAGCCAGTAGAGGGTGGTGGGCGAAAAGGTTGTGTGATGGCGCCAAAATTCTCCTAGTCTTCTCGAAGAGGTAGTTTCCGAAGCCTGCCATGTTTGTAGCTAGGTTTAGTTGAGGAACTATATCGGAAAATAGAAGTAGTTTGTCACTGTTGTTGGATAGGACTGAGATAGGGGTCAACGGTGGTTCTTTAGTTGAATTAAGGCGATGGTTGAATTGAAGAGAAACACTCGGTGATCTTACAGGAATCAACAAGGTACCATCAGATGAACTAAGGGTTCGCACTAGCGTCAATATCAGACGTTACAGCGCTCAATTCCAAAGAGCACAACCTATCCTAAAACTTTCGCTTCTTCTTGGCAGTGCTTTTGCTCTTCTCCAAGTCTCGCTTTAGCTCTGCCCTCTTACGGTTCGCCCTCTCCTGCGAGGTTTCGCGAGGTGAAGGGAACTTTACCCTCGAGGTAGCTCGACCTGTCCTTTCGGTTTCTGTTGCTCTAGATTCTCTACTGATGCTACCCTCTGTGCCGGTGCCAGCGTTACCAACAGAGCTGTGGTGTGCAGTATTATTTTCTTGGATATTTTGACTGAGTGGCTCACTTGCTTCATCCCGTGCTTTCCTTTTCCCACCGATCGTGCCCAGCTTGACCTTTGGTTTAACGGCAGGGTTTGTCCCGCATAGCTTTTCGTCTACAGGATCGGGACTAACTGCACCTTTTTCGTGCCTCTGACCATTTCCCGCAGCACTCCTAAATGAGATGCTTTCTTCCTTGATGCATTGATGCTTACCACTCAGCTTCATGGCAAGTTTTGTCCCAACCGCAGAGCCAGGACGGTTTGAGGCATGTGCGTCTCCTGCATCGTTGATTATGGCAGAGCTTCTTCTCTCAGGATTCAACACTACCAATTCTTCATCACTTCCGTCCGTGGTTGAAAATCCACCGGCTGACTTTGGACTTGATATTCTTGTTTGCTGTTCCTCTCTTTTGTCGACTATAGCAGGGTCCTGGTGAGCGTTCAAAGGCTTGAGCTGTGGGGGAGTCATCTGTCTCTGTTATACGTCAACTGGGTCAGGCTGGAATACAAAGCACTGTGGCGATCATGACGAACCTGAAAGTCTCTGTCAGAACCTATGACATCCGCGGGTAACGTTGTGGTTGGCTTCGATACTAATCCACTATTCGGCGGTCCGAAATCGTCTTTTCTGTCCATATTGTCTTTCTCTTCTAGACGATCCCACCACGGGCTAGAGTCCGACACTTTGAAGTTTACATCTGGAATGTCTTTTGTATCAGGAGCAAATAATCCAGAAACAATGTCGTCTAGACTGCTAGATTTTGTAGTGAAGCAGGTCCTCCATTCATCTTCATCAAACTCACCAAGCCCCTTCACTAATTTTGCACAAGATTTTCTTGAAACAAATCTATTTGCGGCTTTCGAGACTGCGACACTAGGGAATATCTTGCTATAATCTAAACCATCTGATTCCATTTTCTGTGTCAATCTATTGATGACATGGTCTTTATCCCTTAAATGCTGTAAGAGGGAATCAATCTGCGCTCTGTCATTCAACTCCTGGCTTAAACACGGCAGAACGAGTTCATTGCTAAAGACTCTTTGAGCTGCACTATTAAGATGTATCGGCCATTCTAGTGGTTCCAGGGGTGATGGCAAAGATGCAAAAGTGTTTAAAACCAGTTGCTGCGAAGTGTCTCCTCGAGAAAGACTCAATTTGGTGCCTTTTCCTCCATTCAAGGAGTCCCGTACATTGCGCAGAAACTGTTGCATCTGATCGGCATCTTCACTAGGGTCTATACTCGGGTCTATACTTAGGGCTCTTCGTAGGATTTGTTTTCGATCCAAGTGCTCTGTCCATATGTGGGTAAGATCTGATATGAAGACGGTGTAATTTGAAAGGCCAAACTCATACTTGGTCAAGAGCAGTGGTACATTATTTGCGCTCTCAGAGAGACGTAGAGGTCTCCAAAACGACTCCATAGCTTCGATTCCATCGTAGTCATAAGATGTCGGTTTGTTGAATTGATGTTCAACTTTGGTCCCACCAAGGTAAGTAGGCAGGCGCCAGCATATAAAGACCCCTGAGGCTCGCTAGGGCTGATGAGCGGCAGGATGAATAATACCCCGGTTTAAGAGTTTTTCCAAATATAGAACCTGGAACCTAAGCTCAACACATGGAAAATGGAACCACATGTTATGGAAGCTTTGCGATGAACTTCGGGCATCCGAATCAAAGCCTGAAGCATTGGAGTAGCAGCACTGGAGGGAATCGATCTCGGGATCTCTCCGTTGCAACCGCCACAACTATTATCTTAAATCTATCCACACTATGACTTTACACGAGAGTAAACGGCTCCCGGAACATCGAAAGAGGCCTAGAAGTCCTTCACCAAGCTCTTGCCGACATCAAAACGAAACTTACAAGCGTGGTAAGGGACAACCTGAGCTAGATGCCGGGGACGGGGAACGTGTGGCTGATGAAGGCATAACCGAACGGAAGGAACATGAAAGCTTTGCGAGAGAGCAGACACGATTGAATCAAATACAAGAGGCGGAACGAATGAGGGAATGGGTCTCTCAGGAGGATAACTTCGTATTAAAGCAGTCGAAGAAGAAGGCTCAAATTCGTGTGAGAGAGGGACGAGCAAAACCAATCGACTGGCTCGCCGTTACTCTCAGCGTCATAGATTCAACAACAGATCCACTAGAAGAGGAAGGTGTCGAATCAGACGTTGACGTTGTTGACCCGGCTGGTATCTTTGAGGGGATGGGTTACCCTCAGCTACAGGACTTGGGGAAGGAGATAGATTCATATTTGATTCTCGAATCTAACAGGAGCAATCGAGACTATTGGAATGTAGGGTTTGTTCCATCGTTATGGACCTACTTGCTCTTACTGACAAGAGCTAGGCACTCAAAGTGATATGCAAGGAGCATCAGAGCAGTTTGGCACCATCTAGACCACAAGCCCGATCTGGTAATCCAGTCTCTACAGATGTAGAACGTCTCCTAGGCCCAAAAACTTTAGAAGAGCTTCTTGTTTTGGAAGGCCAAATCTCAGCTAAGCTTCGATCGAATGAACCGATCGATGTCGAGTACTGGGAGCAATTACTACGTAGCATAGCTGTGTACAAGGCAAAGGCTAAGCTAAACAGAGTCTATAAATCCATTATTGAGAGCCGCTTAAGGGACCTGAGGCAAGAGCAAGCAGTAGAGGCAGAGCATGCTAAAGAGAAATTAGCGCTGCTCCTCGTGGGCCCTTCCACCTCAGACAGTGACCCACACAAAGCTTCTGCCGACTCTGATACCCAAATACCGTCACTTTCACTCGTGCAATATTCGCGGCGAATTGATCCGGAGCCTTATTTAAAACTTCGAGCTGAAGACAAGAACCTCGATGTGGTTGAGGAGGCCGATTTCATGAGTAAATTTGTCAGTGTGCAAGGTTTGTGTCAGTAAGTGGCATTGCTGACGCTGCTTTAACAGGCCCTAGAGCGACGCAGAGTACGAAAGCTGGGATACGTTCCCTTGCGGCAACTTCAGTCAGACAGGCCATCCAACGCTTCCATTTCCAAAAATTTGGAGGCACCTGTTCCAGGTAGTTCTCGCTTTACTACTATCGCTAATGAGGACTTCTCGTCAGCCACAACCGCTCTTTACGAACGTGAGGTTGCTAGAGGAGTACAAGAAAATGAAGAGATTTTCGCTGGAGAAGAAGAAGTACTCTCTCTATCCAAACCTCAATGGGCGAACAAGTATAGGCCACGAAAGCCTCGTTACTTCAACCGCGTGCAAATGGGCTATGAGTGGAATAAGTACAACCAGACTCATTATGACCATGACAATCCCCCACCAAAAGTCGTGCAAGGCTACAAATTCAATATATTTTACCCAGATCTGATCGACAAAGTCAAAGCCCCCACCTATCGTATCGAACGGGAGAATGGCCGAAAACGAGGGCAATCATTTGCACCAGCCGGGGAGGAAGACACCTGCTTGATCAGATTCATTAGTGGACCGCCATATGAAGACCTTGCATTTCGCATTGTTGACAAAGAATGGGATTACAGTGCCAAAAGAGAACGTGGATTCCGAAGTAGTTTCGACAAGGTTTGTGGCACATCCAGCCTGGCTTTTCTACCAATATTTATATCCGTTGAATTTTGTCGTACATTCCTCACGGGTAAATGGGTGTGTAGGGGCTGATACAGGCTTCAGGGTATATTGCAACTCCATTTCCAATTCAAAAAGGTCCGTGGTCTTTCTCAATCTTTATAGTCGAATCCCAGTCACTTATATTTATATAGGTCTATTACCGGAAGTAGGTGAGGCGGGCTTTGCTGTGAATTGTTTTCGGCTGCGCTTCAAATATGCTCCCTCCCATCAGGAGAATTCAAAAACCCAAAATCAGCAACATTTCTCGCCTAAAAAAGACCATCATTCACTCGTTGCACTAGGGCTGACTTAATCACATGACCATTTGGACTGTGCGGCAAATTATTGGAGAACTGTTTTATATTTGCATTGCACACGACGCACGAAGCAATCCTCACTCAGTCCCAAGTCCAGGTCAAGTGGTTGGGCCTTGTACGGTGACGCTGCTCTAGCGACAGAATTTCACCGGCAACTACTCCGCAAAGTCAGTCCTACTGCAGGAACCCTGACCTACAAAGCAGTTTTATTGGCGACGGGTTAGTGAGTGTTGCAGGTTGAACAGGCATAATAAGCTTACATACCTATCGTTGTTCTCGATGCTCCTATGTCTGTGTCCCACTCTTGAAAGGCTTGATCGGCTGCCCGGTCTTCAAGGCCCACGACAATAAGGGCAAAGTCTCCAACCTTCGTTTTTCGTTTCGCTTGAAACAGTGGTTTACAACTAAGTGCGGAGCATTCATCAAGGCTCATTGCATTACTGGTGGGCCTACATGGGCCCAATCAACTGGTTACAGGTAGGTGTAGGGCGTCACCCGCCTTCTGTGCAGCTTCCAGAAGAAGGCATGGGTGGGAATGCGCTGGTAAATTTGGTTACTGTTGGGCTAGTATTTATGTAGCCACCCACGTCCAATAAGCGCTTCTGAAAAGTGCCTGGATATCGTCTTCTCGCTCTTGTGACGAAGGCAGGTATCCGTTTGACACAGAAGCCCTAGAACTGCGTCAGCCTCGTTCGCTAAGACGCTGACAATAGCTCACTGGCTTACCCTGGTAAGCGGTGAGTCTAATCCAGATTCATATGTTGAGTACGACGAAGAAGACGACGACGTTGTGGAACGTTACGCACAGCCAACTCAGGCCCAAAGCATCCTTACGTGCAGGCGTGCAGAAACGGATCGTTCCTGAGGCTCACTCATCCGGTGTGTTTGCTATGCCGCAGCACGGGAATATTGCACAAAATCTTCAATCCATGAGCTGGCATGCGCCTGATCGGCTGCTCTGTAAAGGAGCCTAATCTTGCCTTACATGTTTGGGTCGGGCGCCATATCAATGTCTCACAAGTCATGTCTTCTGGAATCCCTTTCGATTCTTGCTCCTCCCGTTAATAGACGACTTTTCATACTGAGGCCTCTTCTTTTCCGCATCACGCAAGAGACGAACCAGCGGTATCTGCCATTGTACGAAAAGGCTTGTCATGCCATTACAGGATACATCATACCATCCTCTCTGTACTCAAGATCTGCCTGTGAACGGCGATCTCTTCGCTCCGCAAAAAGCTTCACCTTCTTCGCAATCTCGGATACTTGAGACCGGCTCTCAGAGCACCATGCCTTCTCTGGTCGACCGTGCAGCAAACATTGTCTCAGACTATTGCTACAACATGAAGCCATATCATGATAATGGACTTCTGCCTCTAAAACCTCTTCCATGGCAAGCAATTCAAGATTCGTCAGTATTTATACAAGAATTCAACCATCATCATTTGGCCCATGAATCTTCAGACAACCATTTTGAAAACGCCTTGGGAGGAACTTATACCGAAAAGCCAGCGGAAAATTCTTTGTGGGATTATGGGTATATACACCACTCAGTCCCTCCGTATACATCTTCGATGCAGCCCCGCAACTACCCTACTGAAACCGACGTCAACACAACAGAGTCTGTGCAAGCACGCACAGAGCCACATAACCCCCCTTCGTTCTTCACGGACTGTCACCAGCAGCCGTCGCATCAGACAATGATCGCAAATATGCGGCTACAGCGCCATCGGGACATCTTAGCAAGTCCCTTGAATATCTGTCAGATAAATCCAGTTGACGAACCATTCCAAAACCCATGCTCATCGTCCTCGCTCTATTCGACGGACCCAACAAATCTTGATATATCCCCAATTAGCAGCCCTGGTACCGCGAGCCCCGACACCGTCAGTCCTGCCACCGTTGTTGGACAAGAAGTCATGAATAGCCGAACGGCATTCACTGGAGAAGAAAGTGATGAGGATGGCAGTTCTAATAGCGAGCCTTATGCGCAACTCATCTTTCGTGCCCTCAAGAGCGCACCAGGTCACAGAATGGTACTGAAAGATATCTACGAGTGGTTTGCGAAGAATACAGATAAGGCAAAAACCTCATCATCGAAAGGCTGGCAAAATAGCATTAGGCATAATTTATCCATGAATGGTGTAAGATCTTACAACGATAGGAGACATATTCCTGACAAGCGCTGATGGAAGACAGGCATTCAAGAAGGTTGGCCAAGCGCCGCCGACAGAGGAAGCTAAGAAGGGATTTGTCTGGGTCTTAGAACCAGCGGCAGTGCAGGAGGGCGTGAAATCAACTACGAGATACCGAAAGTTCAATTCCACCAGAAAGATTGGAAAAGCAGATCAACCAGCTCCTCAACGACAGCGCTCTGGTGCCAAAGGTGGAAAGGCGGCTAAAAAGGCGGCCAAAACAAGACGATCTGCAAGATTCGGCGCGCCCAGTAAACTTCGATATGTCGAGACTCCCAGCTTAGTCTCACCCGCCGGCTCGGTATCGACATTGGAAACAGCCGGTCACATGGTCCCGGACTCTGGATTGGCTCCTTCGACCAACATGCCCTACTATCTACCTACCCCTACCTTATCCGCTCAGTCATCGGGTCCAGACTCAAAAGCATACGGGTACGAGGACGTCACGGGATGTTCTTCCCGCCTCTGTGACGATCCTCTTTTCTACGCAGATCCGGACCATGGCAATGACTCGATGTTGCCTTATCCCTCGTTTTGTGATTCTGGAGACAGCATCTTCGACTACGGCTTAGCCGCATGACTTGTCCACACCCTTCCATTATCTAAAATCGCCGAGCCTGCTTGGGAGCAATTATTGCTCTGCATGGTTGCTAATTTTGCTCGACATCAGAGAGGGTCGTCACAGGCTCTACGACGTTGTGCAAGCGAATTGCCACAACTTGATGTTACCTTGCAAGGAGGCGTCCGACTTCCCCTCGTCTTCGTAGCAGAATATCCGCATTTGCATCCCGGTCAATATGCAAGCGTGTCTTGCAGTTTCCAAGAGATATAGCATCTTATC
>JAABUO010010633.1_pt1 | contig 10164 bp, 9 predicted proteins | sample 5559291 | NCBI WGS metagenome assembly JAABUO01 (sample SAMN10711878, study PRJNA513372) | rock metagenome | isolation source: Antarctica rocks | place: Antarctica: Victoria Land, Finger Mt sud
GGGTTTACAGGCGGGATTAGCAGACAGCAGAGGCGTAGGTCCGGCCCGTTTATGTCTGCATTGAACAAGTAGCAGACATCGAGCCCGGCGTTTGACGGTTGGAAGCCATCGAACGCATGGAATTCTCCTCCGCTACACGCTCCGCCACTATTGGGTGGCTCTCCCGACGACTTGGTGAACGCTGGCGAAGCCTTATACTTAGGATAGAGCATCATAGCTCTACCCCTTTGTCATCGAAACCATGTCTTTACTCACGAAAGTTTTCCCTCAGCTCAAACATTTCCACTTGGACGACATCGACATCACCGGCGACACAATGAGTATCTCCGCGACAGCGAAGACGGCGTCCGCGCGCTGCCCGCTGTGTAGTCGCCGCTCGCGCAGCGTCCATAGTTGGTATGCCCGCACGGTGTCTGACCTTCCCGTGGCCCGCACCGTCGTCGTCCTCCACCTGCGCGTGCGCCGCTTCTTCTGCCGCGTCCCCTCATGCCCCCGACGCATCTTCACCGAGCGTCTGCCCGCGCTCGTGGCCCCGCACGGACGCTGGAGCCAGAGCTTGCGGACGGCGGTCCAGCAGATCGGGTTTGCCCTCGGTGGCGAGGCGGGGGCGCGCCTCGCGCGAGTCTTGGGTATGCGCACCAGCTCCGACACCCTCTTGAACTTGATCCGCGCCAAGCCCCTGCCCGCTGTCGGAGATGTGCGGTTGCTTGGACTGGATGAGTGGGCGTGGCGCAAAGGCCGCCGCTTCGGCACGATCCTGGTGGATTTGGGCCAGCATCGCGTGATCGCCCTCCTGCCGGAGCGCAGCGCCGACTCGACGGTGGCGTGGCTAGTCCAGCATCCAGAGATTGAGGTCATTACGCGCGATCGCTCGAAACTGTACGCCGACGCGGCGACGCGCGGCGCGCCGCAAGCCATCCAGGTTGTGGACCGGTTTCACGTCCTGCGCAACCTGGGCGAGGCCCTCGAAGCGTTTCTGCGCACGAAAGGCGCGTGCCTGAAGGACGCGGCGCTTGTCCTGACCGCGGCAACCGAGTCAGCGGAGCCCAAGGCCGCTGAAGATTCCACCCGGGGCGAGCAGCGACCGCTGCCGCTATGGCGCCAGCGGACTGAGGAGGCGAGCATGGACTATCATCGGCAGCGCGTGGCCGCCTACGAGGCCGTCCATGCCTTGCGTACGAAAGGGGCGGATGTAGCCGACATCGCACGGACCGTGGGCATCAGCCGCCAAACAGCGTACCACTACCTGTCGATGAGTAGCCCACCCGCGCGCCGGCGGCGGCGCTTCGAGCGCCGCGATCGCGTGCTCGATCCGTATGAAGACTACCTGCGGCGGCGCTGGTCAGAGGGGTGCCACAATGGGATGCAACTCTGGCGCGAGATCCGTGTACAGGGCTTCGCCTATTCGTCGAGCCCCGTGTCGCGTTTCGTGGCTCACCTGCGCCAGGACCCCTCCCTCCGCCCGGCGCGGCGGGCGCGCTCGGCGCTAACGAGTGTGCGCGGCCCCTCCACCCGCGAGGTCGCCCTCCTCTTCCTCCGCCGCCCCGCTGATCGCACCGATGATCAGACGGCCTATGTCGAACACCTTCTGCAGGAGGATGCGCCTATCGCCGCAGCCTACACGCTGACCCAGGACTTCGCCACCATGCTGCGTCAGCGGGAAGGCGAGCGCCTTGACCAATGGATCGAAGACGCGGCGCACAGCGGGATCGAGGACCTCAAGCGATTTGCGCTGGGGCTGCGGGACGACTATGCTGCGGTACAGGCGGGCCTGACGCTTGAGTACAGCAACGGGCAAGTGGAAGGGCAGGTCACGCGTCTCAAACTCGTCCGGCGCAGCATGTACGGGCGCGGCCACTTCGACTTGCTCGCGCATCGCGTGCTCCCGGCAGCATGAGGCGGGGCTGGCGGTCCTGGCATCGCATTGAGGAGCGTAGATAGGGTGGACCACGACGAGGCCGCCTCGTATTGGCTGGCCTGCACGGTGGCTATCCTTGCCCTCCTCATCCTGGCTGCCGGTTCGGTGCTGGTCGGCGGGCTATGGATCGCCCCGGTGACGGGTGATCTGTACGCCACAATCAAGGCGCAGGCCCAATCTGACGCGGCCTCTTATGGGGCGGGCTTGTTCTGGCCCGTGACGGTTGTCCTCGCCTGCCTCTGTGGCAGTGGGGCCTTGGCCCTCGTACGAACAAGGAAGAGGACGATACTGGCGCTCAACGGCATTGGCTTGGCGCTCATTATCGGGCCGTATGTCGCGCTCGCACAGACCAGCATCCTTGCGGCCGCTCCCCTCCAAGGGATAGCGGAGTGGATGCTGATCGGTCTCTTGCTCATTATTAACCTGGGCGCGATCGGAGGGGCCTGGCGCTACGTCTTACGGCGTAAGCCGCCGCCCGTAGGTATGCCGCTATCCCGTCAGACGCGTCGCTAGCGCAACGACCCACTGCGACAAGACGTTATCCAGCTCACCAACTCGTCGGGAGAGCCTATTGGGTTGACACATACGTGCAGTCCACGATGGGACGAAAAAACGCCGGTTCGGTCGGTCGATTGGAGTGATTCCACGGGTGGAAGGGCAGCGCCAGGAGCCTGTCAGCGCCCAAAATCGTCCCACTGGCCACTGCAAACATGTGTCAAGGGATTCGGCTCTGCGCCTTTCTCGGTGACGCCAAAATGAGCGAAAAGCCATCGGTTTGAGCGTGATTCACCGTCTTCAGAGGCTCTGGAGGTTGCCACTCATCATGTGGATGAAAGAGCTTGGGCTAGACCTCCTCGTCCGTGGGCTATAACACAACATCTAGTGTCTACAGCCGTCGTTACTCATCACATAGCTGCTCAAGCCCCAAAACAAGCTTCACCGAGAAAGGCGCAGAACCAGGGATTCGTGGCAGAGTGTGCTCCGCTATGTCCTGCTTTTACACGTATCCTGCTCGCATACCTTGTTGATCTGCCGACGCGGTAGCTTGCCGTGGCCGTCGGTGGACAGGACCACATACTCCCCTTTCTCCCACCCGCAGGTGGCTCTGTGTGGCGTGGGCCTACTCTCGCATCCGTGTCCACTCCACGACCCTCCAAGACCCGAACAGTCGCGTTCTGTCGCGCGCTCACCACACAGACTTTCTATGTCAAGCCCCAGAGGCCTTTCATACACTGGTCAAACGGCAGGCGGCCTTTGTGAGGCTACACGTCCCTCTCGTCACAGGATCGTCATCACCGCTGCCCGTTGCGGGCATTATCCATCCCGCCCAAACCACGATCGTATACCAAGGCACAGATGACGCCAAGAAAGAGGACGGCGCTCCCGGTCAGCGTCGGCCGGACACCGATGGCGTCTACCACATAGCCGGCCACGGCGACGCCGAGCGGGGCGGCGGCGAAGCCGATGGCTGTGGTGGTCCCGGAGACGCGGCCGCGCAGGCCCTCGGGCGTGCGTTCTTGCAGTACCGTGGAGACGAGTGGGCCGTTCGGCCCGCTGATCATGCCGCCCAACAGCATGGCCCCCGCCATCACCGGCACCGGTGGTAACACGGCAAGGATGGCGATAGCCGCCCCGATGCCGGCGACGCCCGCGATGAAGGTCGATCGGCGCGCGAATCTGTCGCCGATGACGCCGTAGGCGATGGCCCCGAGCACCGAGCCGCCGCCGAAGGCCGCGATCACAAGCCCCAAGCTCGCTGCGCTGTTGTACGTCTCTTTCATATATACCGGCAGAATCACGGCCAGCAGGGGCGAGATGAGGAAGTTGAGCACCGTGGCCGAAACGAAGATCGCGCGGATCGGTGGGTCGCGGAACACAAAGCGCAATCCCTCCACAAGGTCGTGGCGATACGATCGCGCCGGTCTTTCCGCAGGCAACGTTGCCCGTGGGACCGCCGCCGCGATCAGGGCGGCGGACGCGGCGTAGGTCACCGCATCCACCCACAGCACGTTGTTCGCGCCCAACCCGGACACCAGGACCCCGGCCAGCGCCGGCCCTAAGAGTTGGGAGCCGCTCTCGATCACCTCATGGATGGTGTTGGCCCGCACGAACGATAGGCGCGCGCGGGCGGCCAGCTCCGGGAGGAGGGCCGCGCGGGCTGTCGTCCCGGGAGCATCGAGCATTCCCCGCACGAAGACGAGCGCGAGCAACTGCCAGAAGGCCAGCGCATGGCGGGTGTACAAGAAGGGGATAGCCGCCACACAGGCCATGCTCGCCACATCGGCGATGACGCTCATCCGTCGCCGGCCCAGGCGATCGACGACGGCGCCGCCGAGGAACGCCGCCAGGATGAGGGGGAGCAGGCCGCAGAACGCGACGAGGCCGGTGCGCGCGGCGCTGCCCGTCGTGGTGAGCACGAACCAGGGGACGGCGATCTGGGTCAGGGCGTTGCCCGTCAGGGAGATGGCGTCCGCCCCGATCAGGGCGGAGAACGGGAGGCGCCGGCGTGGCGCGCTCTCTGTGATGAGTCGCATACGATGGCACTCCTATGATATCAATCGGGGGACGCCGGACAACATAAGGCCGCACGTCAAGACTGACGTGCGGCCTTAGGACACAGCGCGGTCGGGAGATGCGAGGGATGACCCGCCTCACCAACTCACATCACGGGTCGTCGATGGCCCACTTCGTCAGCGCAGAGCACAGATGCATAGGGACGAGGTAGGCGGCTATCGGCCGGGGCATACATAGCCATGCACGAACCGGCAGCGTCGTAGCCGCCCTCCCTATGGAGATACTGATCTCTTGCTGAGCGTTAGCGAGTGAGCCGAGCCATCAGGCGTCTTCACCTCCCCGTTGGACTAGCCGTACGGTAGCACACGAGCACGACGCTGTAAAGGTACGCCCGCAATCTCGATCGGGAACGGCATTTACGACGCGGAGCCCACGCTCGTGTCGTCCGTTGGAGGAATGCGGCGTGTGATTGTCGGGCGTGCCGCTCTTAGCACATCGACGAGGAGGGAACATCCCCCTGCGGAAGTCCTCCATCGCGTAACCAGCCGTAGTAGGATGACCCCCCACACAAGTCGCACGCTGCGGCGCGCAGAAAAGACGGCGGCGGTTCGCTCACAACCGGCCGCGATAACGCTCGTCAATCAGGAAGGCAGCCCACGCGTCGAGGGGCGTAAGCGCGGCCACGTCTACGACTACGCGGAGCGGACGACGCGCTACGTCCTACTGAACCCGGACGTGGAGCGCGCGCGGGGCGAGGCGGCCCGGATCGCCAACCGGGAGCGGGATTGCTGGTTCTAGCGAAGGCGACACAGGGCATGCGCTGCGGCGCGTGGAGAAAGGGGGGTGGGATGAGCGTTGCCCCCACTCAGGCGCAGTAGCCGGGCACAATCTTGGGTCCGACGTGGCGGGTGAAGTGGATATGAGCGCCGGGGAAATGGGGCAGCGCGTTACCGCTCCCCGAGAAGTCGAAGCGCGCGTGGTCGCGATCGATACGTGTCATGGTCCCCGTTTGGAAGGGGTTGCCGATGCCCGGTGGCGGATTGCCGTAGCTCCCGCGCCACGCGGTGTCGGCCACGTCCCAGAAGACATGATCGAAGTCTACGGCGAAGCCCACGCCGCAGTGCGTGTAGAGACGGAAGGGATAGGTCCGCCCCACCGTGACGTAGGAACTATGCGGCTGTATCTGGAGACCCTGCGCCAGAGGGCGCTCCCGGCCTATCCGCGTTGTCGTGGCCACTATCCGCCCCGTACTCGTTTCCGCGGCGATCGCGCGCACCGTCCATGTGGCGAACGTACCCGAGGGGACGGACAGGACAATGGGTGTCCCAATCTTCCCCGCGGCCGTTGCCGGGGCGAGGGCCGTCACCTGATAGCGGGTGTACGACGCTTGGTCTCCCGTGTTCCAGCAGGTCGTGAGCGTGACCCGCTCGCCGGGGCGTAGGCCCGTTCCCACGACGTTGACCACGACCATATCATTGCCACGCGCCGGCGACACGGCGGGGATCAGGCGCAGGCGTGGCGCAACGCGCGCCGTCGACGGTGCGGCCGGCGCGCGCTGCGCCATGGCGAGGCAGGGATCCTGGAGCGCGGCAACGAGGGGCTGCGGCGTGCCGGCGGGAAGGAGGGGGCCGGTGCGCGGGATAAAACGCAGGCTGGCCACGGCCTGCTGCTGCGCGGGCGTGAAGGCGGTCCGTGCGTTGTCGAAGGTGTAGATGCCGTACAGCAGCCCATCGTGCGCGACCAGGATCTCCTGTCCGAAGTCGGGCTCGCCGGGTGTCCCTTGCAGCAGCACGGCCGGGACGCCGGCGACGACCGTGGCCGTGGCCGTCACGGGGGCGGTCACGCCTTGCGTTTCCGCGTCGGCCGCGGCTGCGGCCGACGCGCCCGGATCACTCGGATCGCGCCTATCGGCGAGGCCGAGCGGCGAGATCACGAGATGGAGGGTGGCATCGGGCTGGTCGGCACGGGCCGTCCAGAAGACGAGGCTGCTCGGCGGGAAATGGCCGGCCGGGGGGAGCGTCCATCCTGCCGACGGGGTGAGGGCAATACCCAGGGCACGGTCACACACCATCGTCGTGGGTAGATCAGGAGGGCACAACGCGGGGCGCGGGGGGACCTGGCGCGGTGTCTCGGCGCGCGCGCGGGGGAGGGGTAGCATGCCGATGGCGAGCGTCACGAGGAGGGCGAGGGCGGACCGAGTAGTGCGTGTCATAGTCATCTTTCTGTGTGTCGATGAGGGGACGTGAGGCCTGTCACAAAGAGCAACGCACCACCGGAGGTAAAGGTTACGGCGGCGTCTGTGTCTCGTGGATGCCGGACTAGGGCAACGCTACCATCCCTCGAGGGGGACGGGCGTGGAGCTCTCGGCGCCGGTGGCCCATCAGCCAAGATCACCAGGCCGGCCCGGCTCGTCCCCCGCTCCTCTCCCAGTAACGCACGATCTCCATGAATGCACGATGACGCCCGCCGGTTCCGTCGAGCGGCCGATTATGAGAAAACGCCCGTTTCCGCGACCACTTCCCCGTCTGACGATCATGTGGCGCGCATCCCGCGACGCCGGCTAGATCGCCAAATGTAGGCATGCTGCCGCAGCGGCCGCGCAGATCCCCGCCCTGAAACATGTCTGCTCTCCGCGCGCCACGCCCTCTATTTTCTCCCGCCAGCGGCGGTCTTGTGTGGCGCATGCCTACCCGTGGCATGTGTGACCCACATGCGGTCGCGTCCGATGCCACGCCTACCACACAAGGTGCCCGGCGGCGCGCGGAGAAAAGACGGCGACAGCTATAGTTCACCCACAATCGACCACAATACCCCGAGAATGCGGAGCGCACGACGCGCTACGTGTTCATGGACCCCGACGTGGAGCGCGCGCGGGGCGAGGCGGCTCGGAGCGCCACCCGCGAGCGGGATCGCTGGTTCTAAAGCGCGGGAACGCGCGTTCCCGTGTAATAGAGGGCAGCCCCTCTTGCCGGAGTTGCCCTCGTCCACATTGGCTCGACGGAGGCCACACGCCACAGGCGCTCACTGGGGCAGCGTGCCCGACTGCGCTAGGCCGGGACGTCGGGTACCTCTTCCACCGCCTCTACCGCCGCGTGGTCTCGACCGTCCGCCAGCGTCACGTCGTGCAGGTTGGCCCACGCATAGAACCCGCCGGCCACCGTGAGCAGCCCGGTCAGCGTGAAGATGGTGTCCACCGGCCCCCAGGCCACTCCGAATAGCGTGGCATGGAAGCCGCGCAACAGGGTGCTGTCCAGGAAGCCGGCCAGCGCGAGCGAGAGCATCGTGGCCAGGCTGACCGACGGCGACAGCACGGCACTGATGCGGCCGAGGTATTCGCGCGGCGTGACGTGCAGCACGATCGGTCCGATGGCGACGTCCACGGCGGCGTTGGGGACACCAAGCAGGAACAGCAGGACGACAGCGGGCGCGAAGCTGGTTAGGCGCGCGTAGACCAGGACGATGAGGCCCAGGGCCACCATCGATGCCCAGAAGGTGCGCGTCACGCCGAACCGGGGGGCAAGCAGGCCGGCGAGCACCACGCCGACGACCGCGCCGACGCCGACCGCCGTCGTCGTGAAGCTGTACAACGCGGCGGGCGCGTGCAGATTGCCCGTCACGAAGAAGATGTTGAGGGCGTTGAGGGCGCCGAAGCCGAGCACGACCAGCACCACGGAAATCAGGATCGTGCGGAGCACGCGGTTGCCGGCGAAGAAGCGCAGCCCCACCCCGAACTCGTGCAGGACATGCGGGCGCTCCCCCGACGCCGTACTGGGCTTCGATGGCGGCGTGTGCAGCGACCGTATCGCCAGGAACGACACAGCGAATGACAGCGCGTTCAGGATGAGCGCCCAGCGCACGCCAAGGCCAAAGAACAGCGGCGCGGCGAGCGCCGGGCCGACGATGCGGGCTAGGTTGTCCGGCAATTGCATGAGACTGCTGGCCCGCGCGCGGTGCGGCTCGGGGACAAGATCGCCAATGAGGGCGAAGCGCGAGGGGTCGAAGAACTGCGCGCAAGCGGTGGCCAGAACGACCACGGCGTAGATCACGCCGAGCTGGATCACAATGGGGACGCCGGGCGTGAGGGCGAGCGGGACGAGGGCCACGATCAGCGCGCTGCGCAGGGCATCGGTCCAGAGCATGGTGTGGCGCTTGTCCCAGCGGTCCACGAAGACACCGGCGATAGGGCCGATGAGGAAGGTGGGGAGGGCAGTGGCGAGAAACACGCCGCTGATCGCGAGGGGCGCCCAGGTCTGACCGCGCGCGATCGTGGTCGCGATCTAGAGCACAAGCGTAAGGTCAAAGATCCAGTCGCCCAGGTTTGAGATCGCGCGGCCGCCCCAGAGGAGCGCGAAGTCGCGGTTGATGAGCAGGCCCGGCGTCCCCGTCGCCGGCGTCGCTGGCACCCCGGCGCCCATCTACGCGCGTCCTCGCGCTACAAGGGCGATGGACGGCCTGTCTTCCCGCGCGAAGAGTGCCGTGCAGCGTGCCACGCACGCGTCGCAGATGGTGCTCCCGCCCGCCCCCGTCACCATGCGGCGGACCTGGTCGTTCGTCTTGCCACAGAAGGCGCAGATGTAGCGGATCGGCGCGCCGTCCAACTCGGCGATGATGGCGGTGCAACGCTCCACGCACGCGTCGCAGATTGCGGTCCCGTTTGTTCCGGCGACCATGCGATGCACGTCGGCATTGGCCGCGCCGCATAAGAGGCAGCGATGGGTCGTCAGGCTGTCTCCCATCGGCATCCCCTCCCGATACGCAGCGCCGACATGAGTCCGCAGCGCCCGACGGGCTTTGTGCAGGCGCGTCTTGACGGCGCCGACCGCGATACCCAGCGCTGCGGCCACCTCCTCGTAGGACAGCCCCGACAGGTAATAGAGGAGGACGGCGGCGCGCTGGCCCTGCGGCAAGAGCGCGACCGCGCACCGGACCGCGGTGGCCATATCGGCTATCTCGACCTGCATTTCAGGGCTGTCTGCGCCCTGTCCATCACTCGCGGCCCGGACGATACGCGCGGCAACGTCCTCCCGATCTGTGCTCCCGTCGGTCCCGTTGGTCCCGTCGGTCCCGTCGCGATGCTCAACGATGGCGCTGAGCGCGTCCAGCGACCACCGTTCGCGCGCACGCGCGCGCAGCCACATACGGCACACGTTATACGGCACACGTTCACACCAATCCCAACCAGCCAGGGACCGAACTGCTCGGCGTTGCGGAGGCGCGCGAGGGTGAGCAAGGCACGTAGCGCCGCTTCCTGGGCCGCATCCTCGGCCAGCGCGGAGTCGCCCATCGTCCGTCGGCACACGGCGAGGAGGAGCGGTCGATGGCGAGCGAGCAGGAGGGCGAAAGCCTGCGTGTCGCCTGCCTGGGCGGCGCGGGCGAGGGCTGTGTCGGTGGCGTCTGTCTGCATCTTGTCCCATCCCCTTCCCAAGGTAGTTGCACGAGGAGGGAGACAGGTTACCTACGAGAGCTCGGCACGATGTGTCACTCCGGCTTACCGAAAGGTTCTTGCCCCCAACGATAACACATGGCCTATCCCAAACATTGCAGAGTCGGTACAGGACAGGGACGCACGCTGCTATGAGCGCGCGGACGCCCGGCGACGGCTGTGCTGCTCGGAAAAGAATGGGGCGGTTCACCTCCCCCGACCCGCGCGTCCCGCAAACGCGCGTTTTCACATTTACACTGACTGCCGATTATGTGGCGGACACCCTCGCAACGCCGGCGAGGTTTCCTCG
>JAABUO010010634.1_pt1 | contig 10164 bp, 7 predicted proteins | sample 5559291 | NCBI WGS metagenome assembly JAABUO01 (sample SAMN10711878, study PRJNA513372) | rock metagenome | isolation source: Antarctica rocks | place: Antarctica: Victoria Land, Finger Mt sud
GCTTAAATAGGTAAATATGAAGCTATTTAGACGGTCTTTTCTAGTTCTAATAATATTTTCATCATAAAATCTAAGCATTTAGCTTAAAAGTATTTAGCCCTCTTAATTCTTTAAGCATTTAGCTCAGAAGCACCTTTAATTCCTTCTAATTTTTTAAGCATCTAGCTTAGAAGCATACCTAATTCCTTCTGATTCTTTAAGCATTTAGCTCAGAAGCACATCTAATTCCTTCTTAATTCTTTAAGCACTTAGCTTAAAAGCATATCTAATTCCTTTTAATTCTTTAAACATTTAGCTCAGAAGCACATTTAATTTCTTCTTAGTTCTTTAAGCATCTAGCTCAGAAGCATACCTATTTCCTTCTTTAAAGCATTTAGCTCTCTCTTTTCTAAAGCATCTAGCTTTTAAAGAGTTCTTATTGTTCTGACGTGATTCTTTCTAAAGCTATTACTGCCGTCATCGTTATTCTTTTCTTCTTTATTCATTCTGTTTTTCTTTTAACGACGCTTTTCTTTTACTTACTTAAATATCTTGTCAGAATATTTAATTTAACATTAATCTTTTGAATGATTCTTTTTATAATGTAAACACACGCGTTTAGTTTCTAATTTAAGCTTTTTTTCTTGTATTCTATTATCTTTAATCGAATGTGCTTCTTTAAAATTTTAATACAAAGCACGCTTATCATAATTTATAAAAGTCGTAATTATATCGTTAACGATAAGAATTCGTTTTACTAATTTAGCTATCTAAGCTAACTGAAACATATAAGACTTAAACTTAGTAAATAGTTTCATTCGAAATAACGATTTTAGAAGCTAATTTAAAATTTCGTAACTCATCTTTAAGCATTTAACCGCGTTTTGTTTAAGGTTTTAATCATATTTCTCGATGAATTTAAATTTTACCTGTTTTAAGCGATAAATTAACTGAAGGGCTAAATTCAGAGTAGTTAAATTAATCCCTTTATACTGCTTCTTCAGCTCTGCTTAAACTGCAGTAGCTGTCTTCATATTTCTAATGTGTATTTTAGAACCTGCTTCGCATTTTAATCGTATTAAAGTAACAGCTCGAGCATTATAATTCTTTCACTCTAGCAGCTTCTGATCAGAGATCTCTAGCTCTTTAATGAACGCGTTAGATGAAGTAATAAATATAGTGTTCTTTTTTATAACAACTAGTTATAGCTTGTTCAGTGTTAGTAAACTCTGCATTTCTTTCTTTCAGAAGTCGAAATTCTCAGCTTTCTTTAGCTTAGTAACTTTATACAGGCTTAAGAAGTTCATAACGACGATGATAAACTTCTCGTACTTACGAACGAAATAATAACTAATGTATATATCGAGCAGCGATAGTACTAACTCGAGCTTATAATTACTTAAAATATTAATCTAAAAGAATCATTTAAAGATAATATTAAAGCTTAAAAAAACAGAACTATTTAGAAAGGAAACTTTCTTTATATAAAGATTATTATAAGTCATTTAATTAAGAGTTATAATCAGCTTTATTAAACGAAAACTGCTAATTTAATCGTGTAACTTTTAATTTTTAACTATTATTACTTAAACTTCGCTTAAGTTTAAATAATATTCTTGCTTTTCTGCGAAAGTTATTACTTAAACTTCGCTCGAGTTTAAATAATGCTTTTACTTTTCTGCGAGAATTATTACTTAAACTTCGCTCGAGTTTAAATAATGTTCTTGTTCTTTTGCGAGAATTATTATTTAAACTTTACTTAAGTTTAAATAATGCTTTTGTTCTTCTGCGAAGATTATTACTTAAACTTCGCTTAAATTTAAATGATGCTTCTGCTTTTCTGCGAGAATTATTATTTAAACTTCGCTCGAGTTTAAATAATGTTCTCATTAACAAAAGTGCGAACCTAGCTAAAACCGGCTACAAGCTCATTAAGCTAGCATAAGTTAAAATTATCTGTTTAGTTAAGCTTCTAGTTTGCAAGCTAGCTTGTAGTCACTTACCAACGGTTAATAACTAGCTACAAGCGCTTTTAGCTGTTAATGACGGTCATTTGCTCAAATAGCACCTTTTGCTCAAATAGCACCTTTTGCTTAAATAGCACCTTTTGCTTAAATAGTACCTTTTGCTTAAATAGCATTATACGCTCGAAATATATGCGCAATTCGTGTCACAATCTTAATAATATGTATTTTGCGCACGATTTAATATTAGAAATCAGCATAGAGCGAGTCATATCAATGTCATTTAACTAGTATATAAATGCTAATGTTTAGAAGCTAATGCGACGTGATTTACTGAGCTTGTTAGCGACCTGATTCTGCAGTACGTGTGTTGTTAGTAGAAGCTGGCTTTGACGCGTGTAAATGAGTATGTAGGTGGGTTTGGAACGTGTATGTAGGTGAGTTTGAAACGTGTAGATAGGTGGGTATGTGGGTGGGTTTAGAACGTGTAGGTAGGTGGGTATGTGAATGGGTTTGGAACGTGTATGTAGGTGGGTTTAAAGCGTGTAGGTAGGTGGGTATGTAGGTGGGTTTGGAACGTGTAGGTAGGTGGGTATGTAGGTGGGTTTGGAACGTGTATGTAGGTGGTTTTGAAACGTGTATGTAGATGGTTTGAGAGATGGTTTGGGAGGTGGTTTGGGAGGTGGTTTGGTGAGTGGTTTGAAAGGTGGTTTGTGAGGTGGTTTGGTAAGTGGTTTAAAAGATGGTTTGTGAGATGGTTTATGAAATGATTTAATAAGTAGTTAAGAAGGTGGTTTAATAAATGGTTTAATAGAACCTGATTTTACAATATGTGTGTTGTTAGTAAAAGCTGACTTTAACGCGTGTAAATGAGTATGTAGATGGGTTTGAAACGTGTATGTAAATGAGTTTTAAACGTGTACGTAGCTGGTTTTAAAGCGTGTACGTAAATAAGTATGTAAATGGTTTTAAAGCGTGTACGTAGCTAGTTTTAAAACGTGTATGTAAATAGTTTTAAAACGTTTGTGTAAATGATTTTAAAACGCGTATGTAAATAAGTATGTAAATGAGTTTAAAACGCGTATGTAAATGAGTATGTAAATGAGTATGTAAATGATTTAAGAAATGATTTGTGAAATAATTTAATAAATAGTTTAAAAGATAATTTATGAAAGGATTTATAAGATAATTTAATGTAAATGATTTAATAAATGATTTAGTAAATGATTTAATAAATGATTTGTAAGATGATTTAAAAGATAATTTAGTAATGAAAAGCTAATGCGACGTAACTTACTGAGTTTGTTAGCGTGTTATGAAGCGAGATATGAAGCGTGTTATTAAAGCTGACATAAAACAGTTATATATTGCTAAATTAGCTTACAGTCAGCTTGTAGCTAATTTATGTTACTAAACTAGCTTGCAGTCAGCTTGTAGCGATTTATGTTGCTAAACTAGCTTGTAGTTAGCTTGTAACTGATTTACGTTACTAAATCAGCTAGCAACTAGCTTGTAGCAGATGTTTCTTCTAGTAGCTAGCTGCTGCGCTCGTAGCGCATTATACGTTAAGTAACTTTGCTTACTAGCTTACAAGCTACTTAAGCCCTTCGTTAAATTATTAATGCTTGCTTTTCTGCGAAGATTATTACTTAAACTTTACTCGAGTTTAAATAATGTTCTTGCTTTTCTGTGAAGATTATTACTTAAACTTCGCTTAAGTTTAAATAATGTTCTTGCTTTTCTGCGAAGATTATTACTTAAACTTCGCTCGAGTTTAAATAATGTTCTTACTTTTCTGCGAGAATTATTACTTAAACTTCGCTCGCGTTCTCGTAATGTTCTTGCTCTTCTTTAAGATTTATTACATAAGCTTTAATCGTAAGTTATAATGACTCTTGCTTTCGAAATTAACGCTTTGTTTTTATAAAATTAATAAGTTCTTATTAACTAAAATATTCTTTGTAAATTATTTTAATCGAGAACAGATTTTAAACATGTCGTATCATATGTAAATTGCGAGTATAATCGTGCTAAAGTTCATTAAAGTTACATAACATAATAAACGAGTCGCGAGCACGACTACAGATAATTAAAAGACGATTAAAAATAAATATAAAGTTAAGTTTTTTAATTTTCATTATACATAAATAACGACAGAAGCTTTTTCGTCTTAGAAAGAATTAATCGTGTACGCTTTAACATCTCGCACTTTCGAGTTTAAAACTAAGCTTCTTTTCAGTAACTAAACTTGTGTAATATATTTCGTGAGAATAACGATGTTCTTAATAAATATCTTAATTTTAGCATAAGTCTTAACTAGCTCGATTATTATAATGACTTTAATCTTATTCTGCTTAAACTGAAACGTATTAATTCTTATGTTAATTTCATTAACGTTAAGAAATATTAATAATCGTTTTATTTCGTAAAATCTTCTTAATACGATGATTACGATAATTATATTAAGTTAAAGTAAGAGATTAACTGAGAAACGCATTTAATCTTTATATTAAATAATGAATACAATGTCATTTATAATAAGAATTACGCGATACTATTTAATAAGAAAAATATAAGAATATTTAAACGTAATCAGTCGTTTAAATAAGCTTCTGTTTATGTAATGCGCGAAGTAATTATTTTTAATGTTTTTTTTCGTCGATTAAAGTTACTCATTATTATTAAACAAATGCATCGAATCGTTACTGTAAGTTATAATAATAAAGATCTCTGCGTTCTTAACTTTCGCGACTTCTTAAACGACAGTATAATTTTCTTTAAATTTTTTTAACATAGTAATGTTAAAGTTAATCAGTATGCAAATAACAGCGCTTACGTCATGCTTAAGAATATTCATACTTAGCTTAATCTCGATGCGCTGAAAGAATTCTTAATCTTTTTTATTAAAGATTTTTCTTATCTTAATTCGTTAAAAGTACGAGCGAAAAGTCTTAATAATAACGTCGCGCTCGATTTCATTATTTCTCTTATTTAACTTAATATTAATAATTCTCTGAAGTAAATAACGTTCGAATGCGTAAGTTCGCTTCGAGAATTAACGTGTAACACGATAATTAAAATCATTATAATTTATATTTATTAAACTCTCGTCGCTTAAACTTTCGTCGCTCGAATTCTCGTCGCTCTTAAAATTTTCGTAAGTTTCGTTAACTTCTTCATTATTAATTTATATAATTAAAGAATCTTATGTCTCGTGTTATTTATTATTCTGATTACTTTATTCATTTTGTTAACTCTGTAATTGCGTCTTATTTATAAAACGATCGCTTAAACTCGTAACGTTTAAAAGCAAAGTGTTAAGATTAATATGATGCAATTTGTATTAACGATTTTTAATGTCATGTAAAGTCTTCTTACTCTGATTAATAATCAGATATGCTAATTAATCGTAAAAAACATTTAATAATTAATAAAAGATATTTCATCGTCGTTAAGCGAAATCGTCGTTTATTAAATGAGATACGCGACTGTTTTAAGCGACTATTTAACGTTCAGTAATCTGCGAATGAAAACGAACGATCTTCTTATTCGTTATATTAATGTCTTTATTTTCTAATCGTTAAAGCTGTTCGTTCAGTTTAAGAACGAATGTATTAGCTGTGTTATTAAACGAGCTTAAAACTTTAACTTTCTTGTTTAGCTTTAAGAGTAACATTATGATAACGATATTCATCAGTGTTTTCTTTATCTTAAAGAGTTTCTTAATAAGATTAAAATCGTTAAAAAGTTTCTGAAAATATTACATGATTAACATCTGAGACTTATTCAGCTTAATATTTTACTCGACAAGAGTAATTAAAAGGTTTAAGTCTTAAAAGAGAACTAATGTAAATTTAATACGAAGGCTCTGACTTAATATAATATTGCGAAAGCGATCGTTATGTTCATATTTTTTCTCGTTAATATGAGCAGAATTAAGAATTCTGATTATCGCTAGTTTAATTTTATTAAGCTTATTAAACATGATTAAACGAATTAAGATTATGATTAATTCGCTAAAAAGATAATATTAAAGTACATTCTTGTTATTATCTTATTAATTACGCTCGCGAAGATTAAACGTTAACTGTAACTTAATTAAGCTTTAATCTGTTTTAATAAAAGAGCGATGAAGAGCTACGCTTACATTCGTCGTGTTAAAGAAAAGAAACGATTTAACAAGAATGATAGCAGTTCATTTATCATTATTAAACTTTACTTAAAAGTAATTCTTCGAATTAAATTAATAATCGAAGCGATCGAGAAGACGCAGTAAATTAACATACTTCTTGTTTATTCTCGCGAATGTAATAAGTGCACGTAACTCGTAAGATAATGTTTAAGCCTTCGTAATAAGTGCTTACTGTGTCTTCATTAACTATAATTTAAAGAAATCTTTAATAAATTAACATTTCTTATCATCGCGATAAGTGCGTTAATACGATAAATAAATAATTAAATAATCATTCTTTAAAGTTACTTGTTTTACTTAAATGATATGCTTGTTAATTTTAAACAGACTGAATTATATGTTAAATGCTGAAAAGACTCGCTTTATGTTAATGCTGTTGTTAAACTTTCGATATTAATTCATGAATGTATCTTATTTAATCGTTAAGATGAAAGCACTCAGCTTAATTATATAATCTTTTAATAAATCGAAGATATTTTTAAGTGTGTTCTTTATACTCTGAAGAATTAATGAATCTTAATAATTCTTAAGTAAAATTAATTAAATATGAGCTGAGATCGATTTAAATGTAAATTTAAGAAGAATCATTCATTCTGCTCGACGCAGATCGTTAATCTTTACATTTATAATATTATATATGAAATACATGTTTTCGAGATATGAAATGCGCGATCGAGACATGATTAAATAATTCATAACGAGAACGTCGCGAATATTAAAATTTAAATGTAAGCGAAAGACTTAGTTATGTAAAATGTCATGAATTAAAAAACAGTTCTCGAATAACGATAATGTAACTTAATATAATTTAATGTCGAAGCGAATGCTGAATGCTTAATTAATTAAGATTTTTCTTATAATCTTATAAGTAACGTAAAGATCATTATTCGAAGCATCGAACGAATTAATTACTGATTTAATTACTTCATTAATGTTAAAAATAATCTTAACTTAAAAGATGATAAACTTAATGCTATAATACTTAGCTATGTTTACTCTCTGCGTCTTTTTCTCATCGTCTGAAATGAAATTAATGAAATTATTATTCTTAAGCTTTATCGCTCGAGATGTATGATACATAACGTTAGTCGCTGCATCTTTCTCTGTCGTTGTTACTTTAAACTTTTCTTTAAGCATCGTAATAAGATGTTTATTAAAAGACATAAAATAACGACGTAAGATAACGTTAAGCTGTTAAATATAAAGAAGCAATAAGATGTAATAAGATTGTAAAATGTACGATGATAAGATAAAATGAGATTATAAAATGTTAAATTTTAAACTGATGTGAGTTTAAATTAAACGATTAATCTTAATGATCGCAGCTCGAATTAAGATTATTATTTAATTATAATAAAAGATAAAAATGATTCTAATTAAGATAATTAAAAGATAAAAGTTTGTGTAAGCGATTAATTACTGTAATGTCTTCGAAGTTAAGTTTTTAAAAAAAGCATACACTCGAATAAAGTAAGTAAAATCTCGTTAATAAATTATATTCTTCTTTTAATTATAACATAACAAAGTTATTATTCATCTTTTAATGAATTACGCTTATTTATCTTATATTCTTTATTATATTTAAGTTAACGATTTAAAAGAAATGATACAGTAAATATCGTTTACATATTTATCGCTTATCATGTTTCGCTTTAAGCATGAGTAAACAAGCTGCATCGTAAACATTTCAGTTACATCTTTAATTGTTTATATATTTTTCACGTTAAGTCTTCTCGCGATAATCGTTTATTAACATTCGTAATTATACTAGAAACGTTCTTCGAGACGAAAAAGATAAATGTTAATTAAACTGCATTATTAACATCGCTAATAATCTCAGTAAAGAATATTTAACATCACTGTCTTTACTGATTCGAGTATTTATTAATAATGTAAAATTCTTTATAACATTTAATCTAAATCGATCTGTTTCGATTAAATATACTCGTATTACGTAAACTTAAATCGTTCTTATTTTAATAAGAAATATAATAATAGCTATTAAGATTAAAGAACGTTGTTCTCGAGTTAACAAAGTGTCTCTTAATAACAGAACGATATTAAACATGAAAAGTCGTAATCTTTTCGTCATGAAAATAATAATTCATTAAAAGAAAAAAGAGTATCGATTAATATACGTCGTTAATAATAATCTTTTACGCTTTTATCGTTAAGTTTCATATATTCATATACTTATAACAGGCGATGCAGCTAAACAGAACGATAATTGTTAATAAAGATATTTTTAATAACTTAATTCATAGTGAAAATACGATATGTGTCTTCGTAATTCAATTAGAATCTGTTAAAATAATTAATCGTTTATATTAAATCGAGATTCTCTTTATTTAAAAAACATAACTGATCGTCTCTTAACATTATGACGTCTGTTAATTAAATCAATATCGTATTATAAGTCATAATGCTTTCGAGCGAATCTGTTTATCACTCTCATTATTACGACTCGTAAGAATGTAATAATAAGCGCTTTCATAAGAGCGTCGCGAATTACGACGATTCATTTATTAATAATAAATAAATCAGTCATGTAATTTAATTAAGACGTGTTACATTTACTTACTTAGCGATTGTATAACTTTTACATTATTATTAATCGCTTTTCGAATATAATCGCGAAGATAAGCTTTTTATTCGAAGTTTTCATGAATAGTACGACTTTAACATCTTGTTATAAAGTTACATTTAAGCGTTTAACGATGCGAATTATAATTTACATGATTAAAAAACGAGATGACGATCGTCGTAAAGTTACTGAAATGTAATATAATTATTAATTCAGTAATAAAGAAAGTTAAGAAATTTTATTTAAGTTAAGACGCTAGAGAACGACATTCTTAAGTTAAAGTAAATTTAAAGAATCGTCATTCAAGTTCATTAAATCTTACATACTTTAATTTTTTAAACGTATTACATAATTTCACTTTCTTCTTAATCGTACTTTGCGTTACTTATAATTTATTAATCATTAAGTAATATTATCATAAAGATAATGTTAACTGAACGCATGCGAAATATTACGACTAGTGATAAACAAGCTCTTATTATTTAACATGTTAAGAAAAAGAAAGATTTTATTTTTAAACTTCATTCATCTTTTAAATCTGTTGAAAAAGCAATCGTAAAGAGAATATTAAATATTTTAAAATAAATAAATAAAACAGAGTCATGAAATAAAAAGTTTAATTTAAAAAACATTAAGTATCTTCTTAAAGATATTGTCTTATTTATTAATCTGAACTTACGAATTAAACGCGATACACAGTATTAATTTGAGATTATTTTAAATGTTAACGATAACAGTTAAAAGAATAAAATTAATTTTAAAATATATAATAAAAAGAAAAACGAGAACGTAATCGAAAAGTTTATAGGCTTTCAGAACGATGATTTAAATGTATGTAATTTATCTTACGTTGTAAACTAAATAATCGTACTTAATAATAAAGTGATTTTACACGACTCAGATATAAGAGTATTTATTTATGCGAGCGAGTTTAACTTCGAGCTTTAACGTAATCATTAATCTCGTTTAATCTCGAACTAATGTATTAACTGAAACTACACGTATTTTTCGTTTTGTAATTAAATTATTATTCGTTACTTTAATTAAATAATCGAGATATTAAAGACGTTAAAGAAACGTAACGACTGAAGAAATTTAAAGAATATACTGTTTCATTTACAGAATAGCGAAAAGAGAGATTTCGTTATTAAACTGATTAGTTTATAAACTCGTAAAGATCTTAACGATTATATTACGAATGATGATACTTCTTTTAAGCTTAAAGTATTAAGAAAAGACAGAGAGATACGAGTATTAAAAAATAAAATCTTAATCATCATTTCGAGTTACTTCTTTTATGTATTAATTAATTAATTGCTTTCATTTAAATCAGCGACATCATTCGTGCGAAGCGCTTAAAGAATAAACGTAAGAAGCAGTTACAAAGAGACGAATCATACATACTCGATCTTTTTACTCGTTAACGATATTATTACTAGTAATGT
>JAABUO010010635.1_pt1 | contig 10164 bp, 7 predicted proteins | sample 5559291 | NCBI WGS metagenome assembly JAABUO01 (sample SAMN10711878, study PRJNA513372) | rock metagenome | isolation source: Antarctica rocks | place: Antarctica: Victoria Land, Finger Mt sud
GAGAGAAGCTGGGGGAAGGTGGAAGAATATAAAGTAACAGGGTTAGACAGAAAGCAAGGGAACGCCCAGCGCTTTTGGTAGGTTGGGGGAGGGGGGAGCCAGAAATGGAGGCCAGTTTTGGCGGAGGGTTAAATTTAGAATATCCAGAAATGGGCGACAAAACGGGTGTGCGAAGGTCAGGATAGGTGATCTGATAAGTCCACAGCATAGAATAATGTGATGTGATAACCGCGGGATCCATCTATCCCGCTGGCTTATGGAGTCTGTAGGCGGACACCCCAGCCCAATCGACCATCCACTCAAGCCAATCTTTCCGCCAATCACACTGGAGCAAGCGGTGCTGGGTACGTTAGATTATGCTTGCACGGACAGACACCTGACTCACCGTCATCAGCTCCTTCGCCGAACTGGCAGACGTCGTCGCCGATAGAAATTCGACGGCAGCGGAGTCGGAGGGCCAACGATCCAAATTCTCGATCCCCACAGCTCCGTCCTCTTTAACGTGTTTCTGCATCAACTCCATCATGATTCTGCTCAGTGCCCTCACATCTCGGATACCAAGGTTGCGTGAGGGAGCGACATGGCGACAGCATTCTTGATCCGCTGCCATTCCAAGTCAACGAAGTCCTGTATGATTGGTGATGGAGAAGTACCGATCTTGACGTCTCCTCCAGCACTCAGAAGGACATTCGAGCAGCTTAAAGACCCATGCTCCAGCCCTCGTAAAGCAAGGTAGGCGAGACCTTCAAGTATCTATCGCAGTCAGCACATGCTCCGTGACTTCATGTTCGCCTGGTTTACCTGTCCCAGTATGGCGGCCAGTTCCTGTTCGCCGGGATAGGGAGGAGACGCGACGATCTGCACAAGAGAAATGGCCATACGCTCGAGAACGACGTAGAATGAGCCCTCGAAACGAAAGGTCTCCAGGACGCTGACGATGTGGTCGTGTCGGATGCTGTGAATCATCTCAAGCTCTACCTGGGAATCCGAAACCGCCGCAAAGCTTTTCACAAGAACACATTTCCGGGGGCTTCTTTTCCGGGCAGCGACATGTACGAAGTTATGGTATTTGAGCTGGAAAATCTTCGAATAGCTGTCCCACGGCGATCCGTCTTTCATTCCTCTGTATTGGATTTGGATCCCCGGTCTGTTGCCGACCGTTCTTAGCGGAGACAGCGATCTCTTTCTTTTGGGCGCATTTTTCTTTAGGACCTGGCGGTCCTGCAACCTCTGTTGCCCTTCTGTGACGTGACCTGCAGGCTCTGGAAGCGGCCCTGTCAGACCTTCCAGTCTGAACTGGGTGTTGCGATTGGGATTTTGGGAACTCATCATCGACTTGGTGGTGAATGGAAAGGTGCGCTGAGTGTAGTTGGCGGGTGAAAAGTAAAGTCTGAGTGGGGAATAGGACACCGAAAGAGGACGTGAGTCTTGCAATGGTCAAGCTGCTATTGATAGCACGGATCAGACAAAATTAAGGTAGGGTGCGACAGATTTGGAGGGGGTCCCACCCTTTTTGGTTTTGGGGGGGTGGTTGCCAGAACTGGCTCCCCATGCATGTCCTGTATTTCACGCTATTCATGTTCCAAGACATCATGTGCCCTCCTCTTTTCGACCGTTCACCAGGCAAAGTGTGTCGAGATGCGGAGAAGTCAAATTCGAGAGGAAGAGTCGAAGATTGAGATAGAAAAACGTATCAAGTACAAGGGAACCGCCCGCATTAGGCTCAAGTGGCTACATTTCCAGTGGAACCGGCCGAGGGAGCTCGATGGCAAGAACGTCGAGCGATTGAAAGCAGTTTTTCAAAAGGACTGTCGACGGCTTGATGAGCACAATCACATCCCAGCCGTCATTGATCAGCAGTCCCTCGATGCCGCTGAAGAGCTTTCGGGGGTGCCAGCGCGGCAACTGGGGAAATATCCGCAGGGCGGGTATCCGGAGCTAGTTTTTCCGGCCGGCTATCAGGTCGAATGCCTGCACGGGCGACACCGTATCCAGGCGGCGAAAGAGTTGGGGTTGGAGTGGTGGACGGTGGATCTGTACCTCGCAGGTGGGCTCATTCTCTCCGTGGATAACAATGATCCTGACAGATGCCTTGAACAGACATCGACCCTGACCTGAGAACATGCCTGGTCGAGGAATATTCCAACGAAAAGAAGCCGAATGACGGCGAGATCTACCGCAAGATCCGTCAGTACCATTTCCAACAGAATTTGCGCTTTGAATGGCGTTGGTGGAGCCGATTGAGCCTTCATGGGAAGCGGTGTCTCAAGCAGCTTCTCCGACACGAGGAGCTGACCGCAGCTTTGGATGCCCTCCGTGGGATCCCCGGTTTGTGGGGAGGCATGACGCTTCACACCTGGAACACGATCTTGGCTATCAAATGCGATGATGTGAGTGGAAGCCTCAGCCAGCGCCTACAAATTTGCTGAAAGCTCGACAGGTAATCTTGCACTACCTGTACCATATCAAAGACGTTTGGGGGAAGCTTCTCCAGCACGACGTGAGCGTAATGCAATATGTGGACGAAATCACCGTGAAAGCTTTAGAGCTTCGAGCACCGCGAGTTTGTACGAGGGACGCTGGCGACTTACGGGCTCAAGTACTAGGAGGGACTATCTTCAGCGCTTTCAGTGAACGAGATCGCGTGGGAATATGGGCGAGGCTGCAGGCTGTGGACGGTTTGATTCCTTCCTTGTATGGCCTCTTCGAGAACGTGAACTACCTCAAGGCGTTGGCCGCTTGCATGACGAGGCTGGTCAGGCCTTCACCCGGCGATACGGTGTCCACCGCACTGTTTAAGGCCTTTTCCGATATCAATCAAAGGGCCGACCGGGCTGTCATCCAGATCACAGAATCCCGTTTCTCGTCCAGCCCTGCAAGCTCGGCAGATCGTGCGGATCTGGGCGTTCGACAGTTATATGCCTATGCCATGCGCCACTATCTCCAAATGCCCAGGGATCTCAAAGGAAAAGAGCTCCTGGCGCGGCACACTACCAACGCGGACCGAACGGTGCTGCGTGAGTTCGCTGATCTGGCCGAACGCTTGGGCTTCGAGTCGCCAGAGATCACCGCTCTGAAGGAACATCCCCACGCAAGGGATGCGCGAAACCCGTCAGAAAATTCCAAACCTCTACTCGTCACGGATGGTGCCGGAGTGAAAAAGAAGCGGAGGTGCGGGCTACCGAGCGTGGAGGAATACCTGGAAGATAGCGAGTCTCTCTTCATCAATCACTTACATGACGTGGATGAGGAGCAAGGCGAGGGCATTACGTCCTTTTTCGTGCGCAAGTCCATCTATTCTGCGTTCTTTGGGAAGCCATCACCTCTGCCCTTGGAAAGATTGCATCCGAGAAATAATGCAGTAGAAGGGGGGCAGACATTGGAGAGGCAACAGCTGGAAAGGCAACAGCTGGAAAGGCAAGAGCTGGAAAGGCAAGAGCTGGAGAGGAGGGAGCAGGAGAGACGAGAGCAGGAAAGGCGAGAGCTGGAAAGGCGAGAGCTCGAAAGGCAACAGCTGGAGAGGCAAGAGCTGGAGAGGCGAGAGCAAGAGAGACAAGAGCTGGAAAGGCGAGAGCAAGAAAGACAAGAGCTGGAAAGGCAAGACCTGGAGAGGCGAGAGCAAGAGAGACAAGAGCTGGAAAGACAGGAGCAAGAGAGACAGGAGCAAGAGAGACGAGAACTGGAAAGGCAGAAGCTCGAGAAGCAGAGGCAAGAGGGACGAGATCAGGAAGAAAAAGCCAAACAACAACAAGCCAAACGAACTCAGGCCAGAAAAGAGCACCATGGGAGATTACAAAGGGTCAAGCTGAAGAAGATACATCAAGGGAGACCGAGAGCGCAAGCACATGAGCGGGAAGAATGGCAAAGACCACAAAATCCAAATCTGGAAGACGAAAGGAGATTAGAGGATCAGCAAAGGATCGGACTCGACGAGTTATTCGACATTGATCAAGATGTAGACCTACAACCCGGGGAAGACATTCACGCCGAAAGCTCAGGAGCCCGACTGGAGGAAGCATCCAGTAACACAACGGTTCGCATCAACTTCAAGATTCGTGATGGAGGCATCTGGAAACCTGCATCAGCTCACACAATCGAACCCTCCGACTCCTCCGAAATCGAGAAGGCGGCGATGAACTGGATACGGGGGAAATGGAGGCTTTTCAACACCGAGCTTCGTATGCTGGCTCCACAACAGTGTTATGATGCCGTGATCGCCGATGGCACCTACACGATACTCTTGATCCGGGAATCAGAAATCGCCATCGACAGCGAGCTACTGTTGTCTGCAATGAATATTGGCATTGAAGCAAACGAGCAAGGTCGTAGTTTCGAAACTCAAGAAGGTCTTGACGAGATGTCATGAGGTCTGGGCAGCTATGGACACTACACGCACAGTTGGCCTGATAGCGAATATCTCTACTCGGCGACGATAGTGAAAGTCTTGAGGAAATTGCCATTGTATCGGTATCTGGGGTTCGTGCCAATGAAATGTCCCGTCAAGAGCATGGGCGTAAAGGGGGTACGGTTGATAGCATTTCTAAGCGACACCGTGTACCCAGACAAAAAAAAACCACCAAAAACCAAACAGTCTAGCAGTAGCACAATAGATTTGCAGATAAGATCATTTCTGGCCACTCTTTTCTACCCAACGCCTGCTTTCATGTACCGTAAATTACTCAGCATCCCCTAGTCTCCGGTCCATTGAGCAGAGCCCATCATCACTCACCGCCTGAGTAGGTAGGCAGCTGCAATGCGAAAGAGATTCCAACTTTGGCGCAAGCAGCCTCCAGTCGAGCTACATCGAAAGCGCCTGGAAATTTGATCGTGTGCCTACCGATATGTTCTACGGTGATGTGATGAAGTATCTCTGAGCGCCTCTCCGACCGGACTAGTTCCAAAAGCTCTGCGATCAGAGGCCCTTCCCCGGGGAGGCCATCATTTATGAGGTGGAGCGTTTCGAGTGCGGCGGGCAGCACGTCGACCAAGCGACGCTTAATCCCATTCCTGCTCCTATTCAGAATCAGGACCGATGGAGCGCGAATCGTTTTGAGGTTTTCGAAGTCAAGTAAAGACCCGAATGACATCACGTCATTCCTGATCGCACCCAAGCCATTGACTAGAAGTGCTTGAAGGGAAGGTTTACTCGATGCGAGACCTTCGATTATGATAGGACCTAGTGCGATGCCATAATCCCATTCATCATCACGGCCATCCTCTTCGGACCAAGGAGATTGGTTCCATTCGTATTCAAGTGTACGGAGGGCCCTGCAGGAACGAAGCATCCAGAACAACTCTTCCTCCATCATTTCGCATCCGTGAAGCTCAAGATCTTGAACAACAGAGCTCTCAGGCGGAGGCTCCCAGTTGTAACGGGAGGTAGAGAGCCCGTAAGTGTACAACCTGTGCAAAGACGGAAGGTTCATGATCGGGAGCGCCTCGTCATAGGCCAGAGAAGACAAGGCCTCGATACGCACGTCTTCGAGGGAGGCGAACGCATGCTGACAGGTCCGCTCCCGTTGCATGTCAGTCGAGGATGGCGCTGTCGATCTCGATGGCATTGCTCGCTCTAACACACACCGCGCCAGGTTATTGATGTATTGAAGAGGAGAAGAAATATTCAGTGACAAGGCCCTGAGATTGGGTAACATGGAGAGCATCAACGCTTCGCGAGCGTCAGAACGACCAGCCTTGAAATCTGCGACCCATGGTCCTCCGTCCCAACTGGGAACACCCATGGCGTTTACGGCTGTACGCAAGCTGTCATGGCCAAATGAAACCGTCAGCTCGTCGTTGGTAGGAGCCATGCCGATTCCATTCTTGACCTCAATCATAGCCTCCCGTATCAACAAGGCAAGCCGCGGCCGATCCAAAAATGTCCTTGTGATAAGGGCGACAGTGACAGAGCAACTCCCATCGATATGTGCGTAGAGCGGGACTTCGACAGCCTCATGCAGTCGCCGTGAGCAGAGTGAAATGTTGTAGAAATCCCGCTTTGACGAGTAATGTTGCAAACCCAAGCTGTCCTCCTGTGAAGGCAAACGGCTCAAGATCTCGGCGAGTACCTCCGTGGGAAGATCGTCGAGGCCGGCCATGTCGTGTAGTGGTGTAGATTGTGAGAGTAAAGAAGGTCGTGTATTGTGATTTCACAAAGTGCTCGAGCACAGCTGAGGGAGCAATAAATTGGGGGCAAAAAGAGTGCATGTTTTCCGTCTTCCAGATCATGGCTGAGCGTTGGACCCTTCGGGAACCCTTGCCGCCAGCATCGACTTCTGACATTTTTGTGTAATGACCCGGTCGCGTCGATATAAGATTTCGAAACGGTCCACGTGAGCCGCGGAATCCACGTGCGAATTCGTGCATGTGATTTCCGCCCCACCGCGAATCCTCGGGCACCGACGCTCGAATTCAATTTCGCCCTACCTTCGCCACAAGCCTTTATTTTCAATATCGTTTCTGCATCACCTGCAGCAATTCAATCAGAAGGCGCAAGCTCCCTCCTTATCACAAACCTCATATCTATCTTCTTCGGCTTTGCATGCTGCCGCCGTCACTCCCTCGGTTCCGCCACCGCCCTGTCTCAAATACCTCGCAACCCATCAAGGTGAGCTGAGACAAACCCTTTTCACACTCCACCGCATCTGGCCGTTTGCTCACATCGTCTAGACAGTAGCTACCGAGTGGATGAGAATAAGGGAGTGTGTGGCACTTGGAATGGCACCTATTAGATCAAGGCACCACCATTGACTACTTCTGATAAATATACGTTTGCCCTTCCCTCCACGATTGCCTTGTCGCTCCATGCCTTACCAGGCATTATCGCCATGCGGCTGGCTGAATGCCACGCATCAAATGATACAACTCATCTGACGGAAACCAATCCCGTAATTCTTGTATAACTATTGTATTTTTCTGAACAAAATAAGCCTACCTGTCTTGAGTTCTGCCTTGACCTTTGACCTCAGAGATGCTGATTTTGTTGAGCATCCACCATATATTCGCCGTCCAAACCGGGGTTTCTTAATCGTCTGACCAGCTCATCCTCTTGTCTTTTTTCTTCTTGGAACTTCTCAAGCCACCGTTGAGCCAGGAATCATCTGCTCGAATGCTTCCATCTTCACTGAATGAAGGGTGACAAGTTCAAGATCGGCTCCTGTGGCTCTGCCTTTCCGGCGTCTGTAGTTCTGACATCTTGAACGAGTGGAGCTTCTTCTTCCCGAACGAGTTCTCCGTTCATGCCAGCTCCCACTTTGTTTGCGGTCGTCTGATGGTCTATTTCGGGGGGTTCGAAGGCTTCGTCAAGTCGGTCTGCTAGGATTGCATTAGCTCTTATGACATAGCCTGTGTGAACTATGTCGACGAACCTGCATGCTTGCTTCTGTTAAAGCGATTAAGGGTTTGTAAACCTGCCTCAAGGCTCTTCAACTTTTGATTGCCCGAGCCCTTTCAATCTGCGAGTCTTCGGTCTCTGCGGCAATGTTCCTTGTTAAAGTGTCATCAAGTTTCATCACCGTGTCCGGCGACAACGTGTCGGGGAGTCCGTCCAAAAGGCAATGTTCAATCCCTAAGACACTAAAGTTATCCACTATGACTTTCATTGCAACCTATAAACGCATCAGACTGTTCGCCTTGTTGCAGTTGGGCTTTTAGGGTGCTCTTGACTTCTGTCTCGGTAACGAATGCCTTTGGAGGGTGGGTACCCACCTTGTAGTATGCTTCCATGCAGTCTACCGCTTCAGAACAGGCATAGCGGTCCATGTCCGCTTCAGTCCGCTGGTTTAAAGCCTCCAAGAGCTGCCCAGTATGGAAACCCCCATGTTGTACGTAAAATGAGCCCGTATCAGGCTTGATTTTGAAAAAGGCATTCAGCTGCCGAGCCTGGTCTTTTTTTGCGTGTTCTTGGCGGGCTTTTTGGATGGACTCGGTGAAATAATGATTATACGTGATAGGATGACCATGTTGGTGAGGCCGGATAATATCTTTGACTTTACTTTCGAGCTGTGCGCCATATTTTTCCATGGCTGGGTCGATGACCTCTCGAAATAGCCCGTCGCTCGTCGTTTCATCAGCCGTGTGCAGTAAGATTAGTTCCAGAGCGTTTTTGGTGGCATCCAGGATCCTCCCGCTGTAGCGCTCTAGGAGCCGCCGCCATGGCCTTGACTGCTGGTAGAACAAGTCTCCGACGATAAGGGGGTTGAAGGTCCCTGGCAATTCACATCCTCTACTCCTTCTCATAAGCTCACGCACATGGTCTAGAAAGTCAGACCTCGAAATTTGTTCGGGTACGCTTGTTTTCTTTTGGGGGGATGCATCCTCGGTGATCTCCTGACTATGCCCTTCACAACGCATGTCCTCTGCAAACTCCAAAAGAATGTCCTGCACCACAGCTCGGAGTCGCTTCCTGAAGCCTGCAGGGGTCATCGCGACGCCGAAGAATTCGTGGACGTATACACCGTCGACAGCAGCCTTGACGAGAGAAGAGAACGATCGACTGACGTGCACCAGGTAGAGCCGTTGCTCTTGCAGTGTTCCTCTCGCTTCTCCCAGTCTGATCAGCGTGCTTCGGGAATCGTCAATGCCCGCCCCGACGTCACGAAGGAGGTTCGGGAGCTCAGACACGATCTGGTCCTTCAGGACGGTACTCAGGCGAGGTTTCAAGGCCCATATTCCTAAGATTTTCGGCGGCAGAGATATCCAGGAGCCTTGCGAAAAGAATGATTTTTCTTTCTCGTCGCGTTCCTCAACAGAGCTGTCTCTGCTGTCATCGTCTCTATTCCTGAGAACATGCCAACCGAGTCGAAAGACAACGTCCTTGTTTCCTGCTAGGTCCAGGAATGCTTTTTCGCTCTCCGATCCCACACGTAACGTATCCGGCTTGGTGATAATGCCAAGAGTCCGAACACCTTTTGGGTCGACGTCCCGTGCAATTTTGGTCACGATTTGATTGGCGTAGTCGTTCTTTGCTGAGACGACAGCAAGTATGATGCTCCGGGTGTTTGCCATGTAGGATCGAATAAGGGAGGATACCAACTTCACATCCTTCTCGGATTGGTGCCTGCTCTCGGCATGGATCAGGCCTGGAAGATCGACGAGGGTCAAGTGAGGCTGCTCTGGCCCTGATATCTCTACCCTCAGGACGTCATCGCTGAATGCTCTGGCACTAGACTCGAGACCCATGGCTTTTTTGGCGTCGTCGATCAGAGACGGAAAATTATCGATAAGTACAGTCGGCGCCTTGAAATCAAGAAGCTTCTCCTTCTCTTCATCTGATCTCTCCGCGCCAGGGATTATCGCGACTGTCGCGTTCGTCGTTGGATCCCTGCGAAGAACGAGCTCCGTAGCAAAGCGGGTGCAAAGATTTTCCTTCGTGGGAAACCGGACTCCCGAGACTGCTTCGAGTACAGAGCTCTTTCCAGACGATTGGTCGCCGCAAACAATAAGCTGGGGCAGTCGTACGTAACGACTGATGCCTTGGGATCGAAGAAGATCGATCACGTCTAGGAGTTGTCCATGGTCTTTTGATTGCAACGATAGAGGGAACATGTTCATGTCGGTGCGATCGTTCATACTGGTGTCTTGTGGATGAAAAACGTCAGCCCAAGAAGACTCGTAGTGGATGAACGTACGCTTCCTGGACAGAAGTGGGACTCACGGCGTCTTCAGCAACAAACACATGTCAGAGAATTATAGTGGTCGGTATGAACCCTGAGGAGCCTCATGGCGCAGAAGGATGTTGGATGCCCGTGCATCGATCTCCGAAGGAGAGCTGCATGAAGACGCCTGTGCTGCAGAAAGTCTTGAATTGGTTGGCTGCCTCGCAGTGCCAGCGCATAGACGACCCCACTTTCCACCATGCATCTTTAGGCCGCAGTATCCACGGAATTGGCCAATAGCCATCAGCGGGCTGCCGGGCAGCAACATTAAAACGTCAGACGCAGAAGGCCTTACAATTTCAAGCTTAGCGATATCGAAGCAAGGGTTACGTTTTCTTATTGTCACCGGATGACTTGGGTCACTGGACGCGTGCCATTCAACCATTCGCATGGCGACAACGGCCGCCCGAGGGAATGGAAGTTTTGTTAACGCCTCCAGAACGGAGGTTTTGCCACTGGACTGGTCGCCAATAACTAGCTGCGGAAGGTCGACATATTCTCCAACGTTGCA
>JAABUO010010636.1_pt1 | contig 10163 bp, 10 predicted proteins | sample 5559291 | NCBI WGS metagenome assembly JAABUO01 (sample SAMN10711878, study PRJNA513372) | rock metagenome | isolation source: Antarctica rocks | place: Antarctica: Victoria Land, Finger Mt sud
CCTACTCTGTTCGAGAAAATGCTTCACTCTTCACGATTGCTATGGATCTGAGCATGAGGTGTGCCATCGTGACCAAGGGAAGGCCGTGTGCCCCAGAGGAGACGTACCAGCTACAGCTGAAGGCTTTCTAGATCTTATTAAAATATATAGAATAGAATAGAAGGAGTCAATCACATGGTTGCATTCATCGTCATGTTCATTATCCCTACACCTGAGCCGGTTGTGATGTTGTAAAACATTGGGACGGAGTAGTTTGCGTTGCAATTGTAGTCATGTGCAGCAAGCTCGTTCCTGTTCGACTCATAGTCCAGGAAGGTCTGGAGGGTGCACCATCCATCCGTGCGGTTTCCACACGCAGGAATTGAGCGGCCCATGGGGATCGTGCGTCTGTTTAGAGACATGTGCATGTATGTCACATTCTGTGCGGACGGCGTAAAAGTGCGATTACTCGACATAGAAGTCATGTTGGCATTGACCGTCTCGTTACAGTTGATGATCTCAATGATGAACCTTGCACCAAAGGGGACTAATTTGGAAAGCACGTATTGCTGGTCGGCGGGAGGACACGTAGGTGGCAGGTCTTGACTAAATTGGGTCAATCCGAGCGCAGTAATCGCGGAGCTAATGACGGCATCGTGGGTAAAGTCAAGGTACATCGTCTGGTTGAGGGGGAAGTAGAGTGGACTGGAGTCCAGGGTGTGGTTGCTACCATCAGAAGGGATGCCAGTCGCATTTGGCATCGTGTGCGTAAGCCGATCGATGAACTCATTCACCCAACCGATTCCCTGTGCACGTCCGCTTGGCGAGCCGAATGAAGTCCCCTGCTCGAAGCCAATGTCGAGAGCATACTCGAAAGCCTTCCACTCCTCGGCATTGAAGATTGAGCAGAATGATGAATAGCCCAGTGAAACAGTCTCATATGCGCACAGTTCTTGTGCGGCAGACGCATACGCAGCGGTCCAGTTGAACCCAGTGGTGTATCGCTGAAGACGACTGGTTGCATTTTGCAGGTATATAGAACTCCAAATGGCAGCATTCCTGCTCCCAATACTTCCAAGAGCTTTTGTATTGCTATTAGGGCAAGCGTAATAGGCAGCAAGCGAATTATTGATGCCGTTTTGCTCAATCATAATCTCCAAATCAGCGTACGACTGCCAATCTAAACCAAAGTAACCGGCCAAGAAGTTTTCGGCCGTCTGTCTCATCCGCAGCTCGGACGTTGTGCGTGCAACGATATTTCCGGCAGTGGAGTGATTGAAGAGTGCAGAGTACTGGTAGAATGCGGACACTCCCGAGTCATAGAGCTCCTGTCGGCCAATTGGGACCATCTCTTCGGCTCCAAGTTTATACGTGAAGTCGTTCAAAAAGTCAAGAGGGCCAGTGAAGGTGGCGTTGGTGGCATTCTTCAAGGCTTGCGAAAATTTGACTGTAGCATCACCACTGGTAGGGTAACGGGCACCGTGCCGGTGGAGGTAGTGCACCTGCTGAATACTGCATTGCTCTGGAATGGGGTACTCATTCGCTCCAAAGCCATCCGACTCAAAGTAAGGCGATGTGTTGCCGAGGTATTCAAAGATGTTGATGTTGTCTGTATTGTTCGGGATAGCTTCCGTTGTGACTAGTGGGTCACTGGCCTGGTAAGATATGGTTGATGAGCCTGTGGTGAACGCGAGGCCGGCCGCTCCAGCAACTGTGTTTGTCTGAGCAAGGAATGGGGCAGCGCCGGTGGCAAATGGCCCCTCATAATAGGGGTCGCTCACCGGGAAGTAGTCAGTACCAGAGCCAAGAAGGTTCATTGGTGAGCTGCCAGCAGCCATACTAGAAGCAACCATGCTGGTCACTACGCCGGGCATGCTGGAAGCAGTCATGCTGGCAGCTGGCATGCTCGTTGCAGATGGCATGACAGAGGCAGACATTGAGCTCATCATAGATGCTGCAGCTTGTCGCTTGAGCAAGGGATTGGCCTCAGCCAAAGCAATGAGCAGGGAGAGGATCATGTTGTGCAGCATATGTCGAGGCTAGATTGCCGGCCGGAATGATTTGCTTTCTTCTTCCTCCACCGATGATCCACGTAAATCTCATCCTATGGTCATGGCACGGAAACAAATGCGACATGTGATTGGTCCGTTGCTTCCGCGGATTACAGGCGACGCCCCACACCAAGTATACGATAAAATGATGTCGTTTGCGTTCTATTGAAGGATTGAAGAGGACATCGATATTGATGACAGTAGAATGATGGTAATAAAATCGTTTGCTGGATTATTGTTTTCAGACGATTAAGGCCTTTGGTATCGAAGCATAAGGTTATGTATTCCCCTCTAAATGTTTTATGACAAACAACCAATCGTCCTGCATTGGTTCGATGAGAGTCTCGTCAAAGGAGACTTGTATACACTCGGGTTACTAATCGCTACTTTAATACTTTCTCTTTTGAAGATACCGCATGATAGACATGATTATAAGCAATGACGCATGAATATGACTACTACTACTCAGAATTCTCCGACCACAATCATGAATGCAATGTACGATACACTAACTCGTTCATAATAATAGAAACTACACGCAGGTTATAACTACTACTCTTCCCCTGGCTTTGTGTTGTCGCGGTGGATGCGATGGCCTTTCTCTGGATCAACCTGTCGTTCTCCATGTTTTGCAGCGTGGATCATGTCGGGGTTCTCCTGCTTCAGACGTAGAAACTCCTTTTCTGCTGACCAAACCCACGGAGACTTGTGAGCGAATAGCAAGTCCATTTCCTCTAGTGTTCTATTGGCCGTTTCAGGATAGAGGCAATAGACGATCGGGATGGAAACGACGTTGCATGCTGCAAAAATGTAGAATGTCTTCTCGTTGATTGATGCAATCATGACTGGCACAAGTAGAGTCAGCCATCCATTCCCAATACTCCAGCCTACCACCCCGAATGCATTGCCACGTGCACGAACCTCCAATGGAAAGGTTTCAGTTCTAGAAATTAGAAGATTCTCCCATAGACCTTACGGGTAGAGCCAAGGGACAGTGAGCCAAGTTGCACCGAATGTGCTGGTGAAAAGAAAAGTCATGGCAGCAGCAGCGGCACCAAATTGTGCAGCCTGGTCAGGTCTGTTTATCGCAAGTCGTGTGAAGCCTCCGAGGAGGAACATGGCAATGCCTTGGACCACGGCTCCCCAAAATAGCGTCACTCGTCGACCCCAACTGTCCAAAGTAAAAACAGCAATCAAAGTAGAGAACATGTAGAAGGTGTTATTTAGTCCAGATAGCCATTGACTTTTGATCGAGGCATACCCAGCAAGTGCAAAGATGGTCGGCTGGTAAACGGTGATGGCGGCGATTCCCACCCATTCCTGGATAATCTGAAGCCAGATAACGAGCTGCACACGTCGACCAAGATGCAAGTTGCCACTTCCAATTCCAAAGAACATGCTAAAGTACGAGTTTCTCTTTGCAGTCTGCTTTTCGAGTTCCACAATTTTCTGAATGTCATTCAATTCAGCGCGCGCTCTCTCCGGGTCATTTCCTCGCAACCTGGTGAGTATATAGAAGGCTTCCTCCGAACGTCCCATCTTGACGAGCCAACGTGGAGACTCGGGAAAGAAACCAATGATAGCCATTAAAATGAGAAGCATGAACACCTGGAATGCGATAGGGAAGCGCCAACGGGCTGCTGATCTGCCGCCATCCACAAAGCTCATTCCAAACTCCAACCAGTAAGCCACAACGACACCGGCAATATTGAGGGTGAATTCAATCGCAATAAATTGACCACGGGATGTATGTGTTGCTGTCTCTGCCGCCCAGACGGGTACGATAGCATTCAAATGTCCAGTGCCGATTCCGGTAATGATTCGAGCACAACACATCCATGCCACATTCTGCGCAGAGCACTGAAACGAAGCGCCAAAGATAGCCCACGCACATCCTACCACAACAGTTTTGATACGTCCGATTCGATCTCCAATGTAACCACCCGCAAGGGCCCCAATTAGTGTTCCCAAGTAATATATGGCGACGATGCCACCTTGACGGATGGAGTTTGTGATGTGTACGGCGCCAGTGCTATCAACATAACCAATGTTGACAGTTCGAAGATAGTCATAAGAGTTGTTCACGCCCCCTGAACGTTAGCCCGATCTCAAAGCCTTGACGCACCCATGACACCCTGGTCATATCCAAAGAAGAAGATGGATAATCCAGCGACACAGTTGATGGCGATCAAGAGCTTCTTGTCGACCAAAGAGTGGACGACATTGTGCTTTTGATAGAAGGAAAACATTCCCATAGTAGCAGCGCTCCGCGAAAGCCCTGGGTGTTGCCAGAGGGGGTCGAGGATGGAGTGGAAGTGGAAGAAGGTTCTGACCCGAGCATTATATATAGGTTCAGCCTATCATGAAGTTGCTGCGGAAACACGATGGTGGAGAGCCCGTACCAATCGCGCGGCCCGGGCCGCGCGTTGGACCCTTCACGGTGGAAGCCGTTCCTGGAACCTGTGAAAACCCCGATTATGACTGCTATCTGCCCTACCCTAACCTCCTTCCTGTGCTTTTGTCATGTTGTAGGTGTGCGTATGACGAATGACTGGATTTTTTTGGGCCACTGGAATGTAAGCGCCAAGATGTCGCTGCGGAGAGGGCATTGCATAATGCGGGGGGGGTGATGACGACATGTTGGGTTTTAGGTGCGTTATTCGCACATGGAATTTTATCGCGCCAATCAGAAGCCAGCATAATGGCTCTCCCCGCTATACAGTCCATCGGCAAAAATCAAGCATCCTCGCTTCGCAGGATTAAACCCTAGTTCATTTGGTTCATTTTCCGAGCGCAAAGGCGCGCGCGTGCGACGGATGCGGGTCTTGGCTGACTCCACATATTGAGGCGCGAGTGCGCCAATCATGGACTGATTTATGCAAGAACAGTTTAAGGTGTAACATTCATTACCCAGCATTTCATCTACCTCTGTATTATTGAGTGCATTCCAATCCTCATTCATAACTTCAATTCTGACATGTTTCCGTCTACTGCGATCTGCCTCGTTTATCTTCCTTTCCTTAGCCAAGAGCGCCTGGCATCAAGCGCCTCGCCTTCGTTATAGTGTCGCTGGGACTAGCCAATTCTAGCAGTGTCAGTGAACTTTGATTCAATTTCATTGGTACAGTATTAGTCATTAAACTACAATAATAGTATAGCCCTTCTGGAGGACAGCCGAACGTCAAAGCGCTGCTCAAGGCTCATAATCAGGTGGATACTCGTCTGGGAACGTCAACTTTGCTTTCTCATCTATCCCTGCGCCACGATCAGTGATCTCAATGTGACCAACCTCTTTGCACGCGGCGATTTCCTGAGTGCTGATTCCTAGCGAGTCATGAGGGACCCAAATCCATGGCTCTTTGCTGGTTACAGCCGGATGATGGTAAGCTTCTGTTGTATCCAACATGCCCTCCGGCACCGTCGTGTCTACCTTCGCAGCTTGTGTTTGATCGTCCGCCCGGGTTTCCTCGGGGATACCTCGCTGATGTCCACCCCTTTCACCGACCTCTGCAGGAGAACTCATCTCAAGTGGGAGGTATAGGATACTGCTGCCCAATCGACGCTGGAGGTATATCTGATAGATAGCAGTCACTGGGATAGTGATAGCCATGAGCACGATATGAGGCGTGGATGCCCGAGTTCCAAATAGTCCGGTGAGACAAACCTCCAGCAGATAGATTCCAGTGAATGACTGCCATATTGCTCGAGGAAAGACAAGTCCAGTGGTGTCAATGTCACAGTTATAGACATACATCAAACCATACAGGTATGCAAGATAGATGAGGAGTGACATGAGAGCAGCAAAAGCAAGAATCAAGGGTGCTATCGTTGAGTATGTGATTCCAATTAGCGCAAGATTGGTGTAAATTGGAAACACGGTGCCCCATCCCAGCCCACCGAGGATATTCCAGCGACGCCACTTCTTCCGTGGTGTGCTATCAAGCACCGGTCCAAGGACGAAGTAGAGGATTAGCGGAACAATTCGAAGGAATGCGCCACCAGCAATCGTAAGACCTTGTAGCAACAAGTAGGAGATATAGAAATTGGAAGCTTTGGGCAAGTTGGTAGACAAGAGCGTCTCGGCTGTTGCGGGGTTGGCAACAATCTGGGACGCAACACTACTTGCAGCTGACGCAAGCGTCGTAATAAGAAAAACCTGTATCACCTGAAACCCAAAGTACATGTTTTGAACTTCCAATTCGATACACGAAGTGCTGGGTTCACCACCAAATTTTGCAAGAACCGACATTAGCAAGTGAATATGATCGACACTTACATCGCAGGAAAATTGGCAACAAAGCCATTAAGAGTGACAAAAGAATACTTGGTAGTAGCCCTGTAATGAGTCCAAGGATGACTGGCGGACAATCTAAAATGAATTTTAGGAATGGCACTTGGTTCGTGAGGTAGTTGATATTGCTGATAGAGCCAACAACCGCAACCGGAATAGTCCAAAAAAAGATCAACAAAACAACAACGGTAAGCGCGATGACCCTTTGTCCAGCCCGTCGCTGCCATTGAAGGTTGGTGTTTTCCCAACTTATCTCACCAGGCTGAATGGCAAGAACTCGCTTGCACTTCCAAAAGTTGAACCCAGTCTCCTTGCGCAGCGATATCTGAGCAGCTCGATGAGCTTCGTACTGGCTGGTAAATGTAATGAAAGCAGAAGGAAGATTTTTGTGTTCTTCATGCGATTTTTGAGCTTCTGTGATCTTGGGATTGAGTGTATGCAGCTGTTCGCGTGTGTAATCGATTGTGTCCACCTTCGTACCGATGAGGAACTTCAAGCGATGCGTTGGCCGCTTCTTCTCTGGAAGGTAGGATTTCCATATAGGCTGGTCTTCAGGCACGTCTTTGATACCGTTTTTGTTAGCGTTTTTAACAGATTGCTTAATGAGCTTGGTTTCCCCGGCCTCCAGCTTCGTAGCATTCTTTGTCCGCTCATCGATCATTTCTTGCAAGTCATCGAAATCACGATTGATATACACATGTTCCACGGCAGGCCCAAAGATTGCGGTCAAACGGTCAACGGTGAGAAGATCCATAGGGATAGATTGCACGAAAAGCGTTTTTGCCCATCGGGTCATTGATATTTCCGGTCGAAGAAGCCAAGTATGCCGCGTCGCAACAAAGTTATTGAGCTCCCATGTAAAATACCATAAAATGTATGCCAGAAATGCCCATGTGACAAATACTTGAGCGTAGAAACGATTTGTTCCTTGGACATTGGAAAAACTTAACATATCCAACCCCGTTTGACCACCTCCTCCTGTGGCATTAACGGGAAAGAGGATGGGCCAAGTAAGAACAATTCCTCCGAGGAAGATAAACATCATCATACGCATATAGCGCAGGAAAAAGTAAGCATCTAGGCCGCACCTGTCAATGATCTTTTGATTCTGCATGTGGAGAAGGACAGGCAACCAGGACATTCCACCAGCAGGCGGTGACTCTGGAGACTTTTCTGGAGCTATGGTGCTGACCATAGTGCGCGGTTCATACACCCTCTTGTACTTCTTCCGCAGTAGAATGAATCCAGTGACAAAGGCAACGAATATCAGTCCATTAAAGACGAGAGATGAAACAAAGGCGGAGGTGGAGGAGCCAGAGGAGCCAGAGGAACTCATGGTTTAAACTGCTGTCGGTGAGGTTGTGGGGATGTAGAGGGAGAGAGAAGATCCCGTTGGTATTTATTATGTTTGTCAGGAGTTGGTAGATCGGGACGTACGTGAGATCCAAGCGCCGAATCTGTCAGACTCAGCCTGTCAACATGATTTTCAATTTTTTTATTCATAGCAGTACTATGATAGGATTTCATGAGCACAGAACTCCAATGCATTTCTTCTTTGTAAAAGACCATTCTTTAATTAATCTCGGATTTTTCCGTGGAAGTGGGGTTTAAACTTCACATCATGGTTGTCGCATCCAGAGACAGGGATGATGAAATGGCCTCGGGAGAATTCGCTGATGTGGACAAGAGTCTTACCTGGTCGAGCCAGGACCGAAACATATTACAGCGCTTTCGCACGATTGCTGGGATCTTCGTGCTTTTCCTTAATTTCTTCATCGCTCAGTACGACAAATTCATCCTGTCTTACTTTCAGAAAGAGATTACAGCAGATCTCGGCATCTCATCTACCGACTATGGCATATTATCAGGGTATGCTACCAGTATATTCTTTGCACTGTGTGCAATCCCAGTAGCTTTTCTTGCCGACCAGTCTCGTCATAGGGTGTGGATACTATGCCTTGCAACCATATGGTGGAGCGTCATGGTCATACTCCAGGGTCTGAGTCACAATTTCTGGGAAATTTTTCTCGCCAGACTGGCCATGGGTATTGGCCAATCTGCTTCAGAGTCGCTTTCAGTGTCTTTGATCTCCGACATGCTCCCGGTAAAGTATGTTCCATATGGAGAAAGCGCATTTTATGTTGGAATCTACATTGGAGAGGCTGTTAGTGCAAACATCTCTACAGCTTTTCGAGCAACCAACACATCGTGGAGATTTGCTTTAATCGCCATTGGCGTGGTTGGAGTTGTTGTTGCGTTTGCTCTGTTTGTAGTGGTCGCAGAGCCAAAGCGAGGCCGATTCTTCATCCATGGACCGGCCTCGGACTCGTCCATCACGCACGAGAAATGGACGACTTCCCTCTACCGAAGCAGCTATTATGTAATGTCGTTGAGATCGTTCTGGATCATCACTATTGGTTCTGCGTTTCGGCAGCTTGGCGGGAACGTTTTTGGATTCTATATGCCAACCTTCCTCTTACAAACCTACCCCAACGAGACACTGCTCACGACGAAGTATGGAATCATCGTGGCAGTATGTGGAAGCGTCGCAGTGCTTCTCGGTGGACTATTCACCTCCTTGTATTTCAAAAAACGCAAGGATGTACCTCTAGTGATTGCAGCCTACGGAGGCTTTGTCTCTGCTATCTTCGTGATCTTCATGGTCGTATCCAAGAGCGTTGCGCATGATGATACTCATGCGGGCCTTCGAATCCTCTATGGAACAATGTCTGCTGCATATCTGACCGCAGAAGCATGGCTCGGACCCCTGGCAAGCCTTCTCACGCTTCTCCTGCCAGCAGATATCAAAACCTTGGGACTGGCAATGTACAATATGGTTGTCATCTTCATCTATTCATCAGGGCCAGAGATTGTGGGATTGGGATTACGGGGTGCAATGCCAACCGACCCGTCCTATGCACGTACATTAGAGATCATTCTCGCGGTCATGATCCCATTGAGCTACGTAATCGGGGGGGTTTTGTTTCTTGTCGCGTCCCCTCGGATCAAAGAGGACATTGTTCGGAATGAGAAGCATTTTATGATACTTTCACGTGATGGAAGCATTGCCATTTTGTCCATAAGACGAAAAATTGGATATGTGCTTGGGGCAGTTTTTCTTGCGATTATGGTAATTGTACTCTTTGTAACTAGTCTTGTCTTCAAAACATAGACGATGGAATGTAACCTGACCTAATCAGTTGCCTCACATCCCTAAAGCAGTTGATGGTGGTGGGCAAGGAGGTGGATGAGGACCCTTGCATGGTAGTTGGCGCGTAAGGGCACCAATCAAAATCCCCCACCAGGGTTACCCCACAAAATTATTGGCCGCAGAGACGGGTGGCGGATGGAAGAAAGTTGCGCTCAGGAATGCTGGTCGCCAAGAATGGACTCCTAATTAAAGGGCCTCTTGCCTTCTTCCCATCCACCTCAAGACATTCATTACCACACACTCACTTGTTACTCATTCACAGGATTCTTTCCCAATGCAGCTCGTTACTCTCTCGCTCTTTTTCATACTTTCACTGGCCCAACAGCAATACCAGTTAAGAATTGGAGGCAATGATGCCGGTGTATATCAGAACGGGTACATTGCACTGGACCCTTCCGGACAGGATAATGCCATAGCTGTTGCAAAAGACTCGAGTAGTCTCACTTATACGCTTGAGAATGGTATATTGGAGAGCGTGCAGGACAATGGCTACTTTGGCTACGTCGCCCAAGCTCCAAACAAGGCGCTCATCAGTTTTGGAAAGACGATAGACACGACGTGGTCAAGCACCCAAAACAACTATCTGGCATATAACGGGACTTCTACCTTTGCTTTTTGCAATATGTCGACC
>JAABUO010010637.1_pt1 | contig 10162 bp, 10 predicted proteins | sample 5559291 | NCBI WGS metagenome assembly JAABUO01 (sample SAMN10711878, study PRJNA513372) | rock metagenome | isolation source: Antarctica rocks | place: Antarctica: Victoria Land, Finger Mt sud
AATGCGCCAGACTTGTGATGACCTGAAAATGATCGCAGGATATATTGGATATGCTCACTCTGAAATGGACTGGGTCTATTGTTATTGGAGGCATTGCTCTGTAGGGGCGTGAAAGGATTTTTGGAGGTGAAAGAGTTGCTGTTCTTCTCGGGGTGCTCATTTCTACATCGATCTGTTTAAGAGCTCTTAGCTCATATTTTCCCTTCTCATGCGAAATTGAATCCAGGACGTACCCCCATATCTGCAAATTCCTCGTAAGAAGAAGCGGCAAACAGTCATCTTGAATTGGGGAAGACACCCCGAACGTAAGATTCGAGACCTCAAGTCGTAAGATTTACCTTATCATATTGGTCATTAGCAGGTGAGAATTTGATCTGATATATAGAAAAAATATAGGCTGAGTGTAAGATACCTTACATGGCCGAGGGCGTGATGGAACTGATCAATTTTGGGGCTAAGCCTTGGAGAGCGACTGGACGTTGTTGAAAGCGAAAGTCATATTACAATTTTATACAAAGAGTTTCTTTGTCAAGAAACTGTTACATGGAAAAACATACGGTGTCTATCCATTGCAATGCTCTATGGGGTATATTTACAACTGACATGCCATCACATGCTACTCTCATAATAATCCGTCTGCCTATATCGACGGACCAGCGAAAACAATTTTGAGAATTGATCCAGTCAACCAGTTTAGAGCCCTTCGACCTGCTGCGTGAATTTAGCCCTTGAACTGTCTATCGATCTCGAACCTCGCTGTAGACTGTCCTTCAAGATCGCCCAAGTTATTCCATTAATCTTACGCCCATTTGCGTTGATTCCGTATTCCATAATTGCATTCGGCCTTCCCGCGACCAATGCCCTCATTACGAGAGTATCACTCGCACCAGATAGCGTTCTCCCTTTGCCCTCTTTCAGGTACTCCTCGAACCAGGCCTCTTCTTCTTCCTCCAAGGGAAGATTTATCAACTCCATGCTTCTAGTAGCCCTGATTGCTCCAGGCGAATTGGCTAAAACGAAATTCAAAAGTTTCTCGAATAAATCACGGTGCCTCGCATTTCCTAAGCCACGTGAGAAGTAGAATGCTTCCGTCACACTAGATCGACATAGGATCGAAAAGAACTCCTCCAAAACCTTACTCGATGTGATACATGGGGAGACTGTATGGAAATATGCTAAAGGAAGAGTCACATCGTCTTCAGGCGCATGGCGGCACAGTGTGTACAAGATTTCCTCGGGGAATGTTGGGATTAGCGCAGGTTCGGCGAGATAACCTAATGCTTCCTTTGATAATACATAGTCAGTAATGTTGACCTAGGACTATTAAGATCTAGTAGTTACTTCAAATTCTCGGTTATCCAGACACCAAATACCATCGATAAACATTCGATACTTTTCAGGCAAATTGGCGGCTTTAGAGAACCCTTCAGCAGGTTTGGGACCGAGGATATCTTTCAATACATAGTACAATAGAGACTGCTTGTGATGGTCGGGGGAGACGCTAGATACTATCGAATGGTGGAGATTTTTCAGACCATCCTGCGAATGTGGTGGATACTGCTCCGATGCTGTAAAGATGACATTAGCTTATGGAGGGAAAGACGTATCTCGAAGCGGAGCTCAGCTTACGTTTCTCGATACCGATAGCCTTCAACAGTCTGTCTACAAAAAGCTCATTTGCTAGTAAACCACGATTTTTGCATATCTTGTCAATCGTGCGCTGGTCGTACGCGATGTCTGATTGGAAGCTGAAAACAGCCTCGAAATTTGCATCGGGGTCCTCGTAATTATCCATATAGTTCGAAAGTTAGTAGAGCATCAGATCAATGGATCAGAACTATCATATCAACGTTCAGGAAAAGGCATGCGAGGGCCACCGCATGTGAAACATACTGCTGCCGTCGGCTCTGTAGTAACTAAATCCGGCGCTAGAACGGGTAGGGCTGGATAGTAAACAGTGAAACGGTAAGGTAAACATAGAACCGCGACTTGTACAAATAATCACCGCCGAGGAGAGTAATGGCATCAATATCACCTACGCGACCTTCTCGAAGGGCGGCTACTCGGAAGAAGGTTGTGGTTGGTGACTCGGACGATGAGGTGCTTAACGACCAGCCAGCAGAGAAGGACGACAGTGAAGAGGGATTCACACCAGCTCCGCAGCGCAGCCCAAGGCGCCAAACTCGCCGAAAGACTACAGATGTACCTTCAACGCCACGTACCGCTGCGCGTAGGCGGACGACACGGAAACCTGGAGAGATTGAAGCAACCCAGATATTTGATCCCGAACAAAGCCTGCCTCCAGAACCAGTATCTCCATCCAAAATAGCATCTCCAAGGAAAAGGAAGAGCGCAGCGCCAGGGAAGAAACGCCGGGTCTCTGTTTCAGTAGACCCTCCCCCGTTTTTACCAACGATGAAGCCCTCAGCAACGCCCGAAACATCCCAATTACACAGTACGCCACTAGCAGATATCACGGATGCCACCATCAATGAGCAAACGGCACCGGCGAAGATACAGAAAGATTTTGTTCCGGTGAAGCTCATGGACGCGTTGCTAGACAAGCCCATGGACATTGTTGTAAGGTCAAGAGCCTTGCCGGTACCTAATACTCAGGAAAATACAGGTCCCAAAGCAAGAACAGTCATAAGATACCTAGTACTCATGAACTTCAAGAGTTATGCGGGGAGGCAAGAAGTTGGGCCTTTCCATGCATCATTCTCGTCCGTGGTTGGTCCGAACGGATCGGGGAAGTCGAACGTCATTGATTCCTTGTTGTTTGTTTTTGGCTTTCGAGCGAGCAAAATGAGGCAAGGCAAGATTTCAGCGCTCATACACAATTCTGCCGCATTTCCGAATCTAGACTTTTGCGAGGTCGAAGTGCACTTTGAAGAGGTTATAGATCTTGTAAGTGGTTCTCTTATGTCAACTTAACGCCCATGCTGACAGTCGCAGCCAAATGGAAAGCAAGAGATTATGCCAGATTCCACCTTGATCATCTCTCGGAGAGCCTTCAAAAACAACGCCAGCAAATACTATATCAACAGTCGCGAGTCTAACTTTACCACAGTTACTACACTGTTGAAAGAACGTGGCGTTGACCTTGACCACAAGCGATTTCTGATTCTACAGGGCGAAGTAGAGTCTATTGCACAGATGAAGCCAAAGGCGGCCAATGAACACGACGACGGTTTGCTCGAATATCTTGAAGATATAATAGGGACTTCGAAATACAAGACTCCGATTGAGGAATCAGGTTCAGAGGTCGACACCCTAAATCAAGTTTGCACAGAGAAGAGTGCAAGAGTCCAACATGTAGAAAAGGAGAAAAACGGTCTTGAAGACAAGAAAAACAAGGCTTTGGCATTTATCAAGGATGAGAACGAGCTAGTCTTCAAACAATCAACATTATATCAAGTCTACAGTGATGAATGCGGAGACAATTTGAAGGTGACCGAGGAAGCCATAGGACAGATGCAAGGGCAGCTGAATGCAGAGCTCGAGAAGCATCAAGGCAACGAAGACGGCATCAAGAGTCTAGGGAAAGAATTCAAGCGTGCATCAAAAGAATACGAAGCACTGCAGAAGGCCACTCAAGCCGTAATCAAGGAAATGGCTAGATATGACAAGGAGAACGTCAAGTTCGAGGAAAAGAAGAAGTTCCTGAAAAGCAAGCAGACCAAACTAGAGAAGTCACTACAAACCAGCCGGCTTTCTTCTTCCGAGGCTGGTGGTCTGGTCGAAAAGCACTCGGATGACGTTGAGCGTAATACTCGCGAGATTGCTGCCCTAGAAAAAGAATTATCCCTCGAAGAGAAGGAATTGATCACAATTCGTGACAGTCTGAAGGGAAAGACTCAGGCATTCTCGGATCAAATAGCCGTCAAGCAAAAAGCCTTGGAACCGTGGAACGCGAAGATCAATGAAAAGCGATCGACCATAGCCGTAACGCAGAGCGAGCTTGACATTCTTCGAGAACGGGCTTCTGCAGGAATCACTGCTCTTGAAGAAACCCGGGAAAAGATGAGAACAATGGAGGAAAGCCGCCAGGCCAAGGAATCCGAAGTCAAAGACATGAAGGTTCGGAAGACGCAGATTGAAAAAGAAGTGAGTAAAGTACTAACCGAACTGTCCAAATTAGCACAGAAAGAGCCGGAGATGCGATCACAACTGTCTGGTGCCCGCCAAAAAGCCGATGAAGCAAGAGCCAGTTTGTCTAGCACTCAGACTCAGGGAAATGTTCTCAGTGGTTTGATGCGGCTGAAGGAGTCAGGCCGCATCGAAGGGTTCCACGGACGACTTGGAAATCTTGGAACTATCGATCAGAAATACGATGTGGCCATTTCAACCGCGTGCCCTTCTTTGGAGAACCTTGTGGTGGATTCCGTCGAAGTTGGTCAACAATGTATCGACTATCTGCGGAAGAACAACCTCGGCCGAGCAAACATAATACTCCTAGACCGCCTTGCACGGAGAGATTTGTCTTCGATAGATACTCCTGAAAATGTGCCACGGTTATTCGACCTGGTGAAGACAAAAGATGAAGCATATCGACCTGCTTTCTTCAGCGTCCTGCAGAATACTCTTGTTGCGGAAGACCTAGAACAAGCAAACCGCATTGCCTACGGTGCTCGAAGATGGAGGGTTGTCACTCTCGATGGGCAGTTAATCGATGTTTCTGGCACTATGAGTGGTGGTGGGACACGTGTTGCCAGAGGCGGCATGTCTTCCAAGCTGGTTGCTGAGACTTCAAAAGAACAAGTGTCGAAATTGGAGGTCGACCGTGACAACTTGGAGCAAAAATTTCAGGGATATCAAGACAGACAAAGGGATCTTGAAGGGACTCTCAAAGAGTTGAATGACCAGATACCTCAATTAGAGACAGCAATGCAAAAGGCTGGCTTGGAGATTGGGAGTTTGGCACGCAATCTCATGGACGCTCAACGACACCTCGAAGAGCTAACTTCCGCACAACAACCCTCTAAATCCGACACTGCCCGAATAGCGACCCTTGAAAAGCAGATCTCGCAGCTCGAGAGTTCTGTCGATAAATTGCATGCAGATACAGCAGGTCTGGAAGATGAAATTAAAGAGCTTCAAGACAAGATCATGGAAGTTGGCGGTGTCCGGCTCCGCGGCCAGAAAGCCAAGGTTGATGGTCTGAAAGGGCAAATAGAGACTTTGACCGAGGAAATCTCGAACGCGGAAATCGCCAAATCCAAGGCAGAGAAACAGCAGATGAAGCACCAAAAGACATTCTCTGAGATAGAGAGAGAGCTTGCCGCCGCCGCAGAGGAATTGGAGCAGCTAACCAGCGAAGTCAAAGTTCAAGCTACTGATGCGTCTGGTTCCAAGCGTAAAGCAGAAGAAGCGCAAGAGGTACGTATATGCAAATATCGCAGGCGCATATAGAGACTACTAACACTATACATATTAGGCACTAGAAGCCAAGCAAGAGGAACTCTCGGCTTTGAAGCAGGAGCTCGATGGCAAGACTTCAGAACTCAATGAGATCCGTGGAGTTGAGATCGAAATGCGTAACAAGCTCGAAGGAAACCAGAGAGTGCTAGCAGAGAATCAGAAACGACTGAAGTATTGGAATGACAAGCTAAACAAGCTCAGCATCCAGACCGTCAGGTAAGTCGTCCACGAATTACAGAGATACACTCCAATACTAAGCAAGCAAGCAGTGATCTAGGGGAGGACCAACCTACAGAAGACCTACCCACCTACACCAAAGACGAACTCGCGGACATGGACAAAGACTCCCTCAAAGCCGAAATCGCCGTCCTCGAAGAAAAAACCCAAAACCTTAACGTCGACCTCGCCGTCCTCGCCGAGTACCGCCGCCGCGCCGAAGAACACAGCGCCCGCTCCAGCGACCTTCATTCCGCCGTCACCGCCCGTGACACCGCCAAAAAACGCTGCGACGACCTCCGCAAGCTCCGCCTCGAAGGGTTCATGACCGGCTTCAGTCTCATTTCGCTACGGCTGAAGGAGATGTATCAGATGATTACTATGGGGGGCAATGCCGAGCTGGAGCTTGTGGACTCGTTGGACCCGTTTTCCGAGGGGATTCTTTTCAGTGTTATGCCGCCGAAGAAATCGTGGAAGAATATCTCGAACTTGTCCGGGGGGGAGAAGACATTGAGTAGTTTGGCGCTGGTGTTTGCGTTACATCATTATAAGCCAACGCCGTTGTATGTGATGGATGAGATTGATGCGGCGTTGGATTTTAGGAATGTGAGTCTAGTCCTTTTCGTTTTGTTGATGCTTCCTGTTCCCCACATACTTCGAGCGTTGTTTTCATCTGAAGCCTGCACTTCCACATTCTTGCTGGTAATAGTTTGTTATTGCACCAACTCTACTACATACGACCACAGACACCAGAGAACTGGGCATCCCGTCCGCTCTGCCATACATAAGCTGGTGATCGGAAGATTAGTAGTTGGGTCGGTGACGACCAGCGAATCCCTTCTGTTGTATGTTTTTGCGTTTTTGCACATCTCAATCTTTCCCTCTTTTTACAATCTCCAAAGAAACTTTTACCTATACATGTTTCCTGCATACACTATAATCACGTTTTTTACTTTATGCCATGGTTGCGGCAGATTCATCATGAGCCCCAACTAACAACCCCCGATCTAGGTCTCCATCGTAGCCTCCTACATCAAAGAACGCACCAAGAACGCCCAGTTCATCGTCATTTCCCTGCGGAACAACATGTTTGAGCTGGCGTCGAGGTTGGTGGGCGTGTATAAGGTTAATCATATGGTAAGCGGGCATCGCTTTCTTTTGAATCTTAGCGACCGATTCTGGAATCTGGGGTTTGGATGGCTGACTTGTTTATTTGTGCGTTAGACCAAGAGTGTGACGGTGGAGAATCGGGATTATATTAGTGGGAGGGTTTGAAGGGGGAATGGAGGGTTGAGGCGTAGGGTTTGGTTGAAGAGGGGTTTAGTTTAATGACGGGTTCTAATGAGATTATCGTAAATATGGATGTAGTTATGTCATGTATCGACGAGATTCAACCTGCTATACAAATTTCACATGCATCAATGCTCTCCCTCCTATCCCCTTCGCTCACCTGACAGCTGCACCGCTACGTACTGCCCAACCCCTCCAACTGATTCAGTCAAACCTACTTACTCGTAAAAGCACAACTGCCCATATCAATCTTCTTGGCCGGGCCGGACGGCGAGATGTCAAAGTCGAAGATGTCCATTGGGAGGCCGAGAGTCGTGCAGGCGTTCGGGATCTATTTTGTTGTTGGTTAGGGCCGGGAAGGAGAGTTATAGCGATGAGGGAGTGGGAAATTTTGCTTACGTCGACGAGCCCAGCAATGTGGCCCTGGATGGGGGCGCAGGAGAGGAGGAGGTAGGTTTGGTAATCGTTGTACCCAAACCTTCTTAAATACTCGATACACCTCAACGTCGTCTGCCGGTACGCCACCGTCGCATCCAGGTAGTGCTGTTTCCCGTTCTCATCGACACTGAACCCTTCAAATGTCAAATACCGCCCTGGTCCATAATGGGGCTCCACGGGCCCGGGCAAGAACAGCGGGCTCTTCATCCCCAAGTCCGCCATGCCGTTCTTCATGACGTTGAACTTGATGGTGATGACACCGGCCATTTCGATGGCGCCGCAGAAGGAGATTTCGCCGTCGCCTTGGGAGAAGTGGAGGTCGCCGACGCTGAATTTGGCGCCTTTGATGTGGATGGGGAGGTAGACTTTGCTGCCGCGGCTGAGGTTCTTGATGTCGCAGTTGCCGCCATGCTCGGGGCGACCGGGAATGGTTCTTGCACCTTCCTTGCCGACCTTGTCTTTGACATCTCCTGTTCCGCTGCCTGCGTGTACGTTCTGCGGCTCTGGGGGTTGCGCAACGATTTTTTCGAATTTCTGCACGGCGTAGGTGCTGATGAGCTCGCCTTCACGGCGGTTCCATTCGGCCAGGACTTCGGCGGATGGGGCGCAGCCGAGGATACCGGGGTGGATGAGGCCGGGGAAGCGGACGTGGGGGATGTGGCGGGAAGATGCAAAAATACCTTCAAAATCCCAGATGGCTTTGGCACTGTGAGGTATTAGAGTCGTCAGTCAGTAATTCGTTGAGGGTGGTTCGGAGCAACAGGCCATAGATGCTATGGGATGGTGCTCTGGATAAAGCTGGGTTTAAGACCTACGCGTTAGGGTAGATCTCATCCAAGAATCCACCACCGTTGCTCTTGTCGAAAACACCCGTGAAGCCCCAAGGTTGCTCCTGGAATGGTTGCACGTCTTGTATCTCAACAATGAGAACATCTCCCGGCTCGGCAGTCTCAACTTCAAAAGGACCGGTCAAGTAATGAATCTTGGTCAAGTCGACAGTTCTCATGTCGTCCGCGCTGTCGTTGTTTCCAATTTGTCCTCCTGTCCAGTCAACACATTCAATTTTGACAATTTCGCCGTTCTTTATCGTTCCGCAGAAAGGCACTGGATCACTCTGTAAGTCTGGATTGATAACGCTCCATGTAGACCTACGTACCATCGGGATGCCACCGATTCTTCACTCCGTCAGTATTGACCCCTGCAAACCTGGAGCTATTCTGGACATACGTGAAGACCTTCCTGCTCTGTAGCAGGCTTTTTTAGGTCGACCTTCATGGCCGTACGGATTTCGTTGAGACCCATGATGAACAGAACGAAGTTTCAATCGTGGGGAATGAACAGTGAGCAAAGGCAATAAAGTCAATTGCACTTGAGACAGGAGTAATGCAATGGTATTGTAAAGGGAAAGGAGTGAGGATGTTCGAGGAGGCGGGGCAAAGGATGGCACATAGCCTTTTGCCCCGCAAACCAAAGTACCAATAACTTTATACGCTTTAGAATGATAAGTATCATGGCGTAGTCATTGTTCTGCTATGGGAAATTGATAAGAGCTTATCAGTAATGGCAGTTGCGGTCTGGCTCCTTGCAACCAAACCGAAAAGGCGGGGTACGAGGGGTAGATTGATGCGGTCTGATCTTAGGAAATACCGGCTTGAGTTCGGGCTTTGGTAGTACCAGGTGTTGCATGAAGAAGGGAGATTATGTACAATCCTTGCTACCTGCATCCATCTTGCCAAATTCGTGAAACCGCTAGGAGAACTTCTTTCCTGGTATCTCTGGATTATAAAGAGGATTCTGCATTTCTCCATCTGTCTGAATATTGTGGGCGTCTAGATCCGCCAAAGGAAGCTTGAGGAACTCGTGCTTGTTCGTCCACCTGACCTGACTTTCCACAAATCTTTCGCTGTAGGCTGGAGGTGGTGGAGGATCTGTGATTTTTGTTATGAGAAACGCGGTTGAGGCTTCGGCAATACCATAGATGAGCACGCCCAAGAGGGGGATCCTGAGGAAAATGTAGAATCCTACGCCGAATCCAAACAACACACCCTCGCGGTCACGGAACCAAAGACGCTTTTGCTCTTTTGAGAGGCGTATTCGTGAGAAATAGGGTTCAAGCTGCCTTGGTCAGTCTACCACAATCTCAAATACATCGCAGCAACTTGACTGACCAGTTCTCTCATCAGACTTCGCGACGAGAAGTAGCTCTGTAAAAAGACAACAAGATACCTTCGAGGCAAAAAGATGCCACTCCCAAAAATGATTGCAGCCGGCATTGGCCCCACAGAATTGTTGAATGTATAGAAACTGGCGGCGGGTAGGACGAATCTTCCAATGACGGGTAGATAAGAGAGCAAGTATAAGGCCAGAGAGATGCCCGCACGACGGCCAAAGCGAATAAGGAATGCTATTGCCGCGTCCTTTGGCGTTCTGCGTTTACTTGTATCGCCGTGTGTCGTGTACATTCGCAGGTTGGGATAATACAAAGCACGAAGTGTTTTGGGATCCTCAGACTTGTGCTTCTGGATATAGGTCTGATCTACCCATTCGAGGGAGTCCATAAACCTAACATTATAAGCATGATATGATTTCCAAGCCACAGTAATGTACTTACATATGATCCAAGGTTGGCGTGATGTATCGCATCAGGCTCATCAGGAAAAACGGAACTTGCAGCACCGAGTTTGCCAAGAAATCCAGTCCTCCAATGACCTTATCATCCCAAGTGATTGAGTCAAAGTCTACGAAATTTGAAAGCGTCCATAATGAGGCTTTGGCAGCCACGATCTATGTTCGATGT
>JAABUO010010639.1_pt1 | contig 10161 bp, 10 predicted proteins | sample 5559291 | NCBI WGS metagenome assembly JAABUO01 (sample SAMN10711878, study PRJNA513372) | rock metagenome | isolation source: Antarctica rocks | place: Antarctica: Victoria Land, Finger Mt sud
CTTTGTGAATGCTGCAAGCCGCAAAACCAAAGATACTGGCAAGCCACTCTCCACACATACTGTGACTTTCATGCTGTGACTTCATGCTGCACAAAGAAACAGCTTACTTCTTTTCAGCCTTGCTCAACTTTTCCTCAGGAGGGATCTTGACAATGAATGTGTTCAGCTTGTGGCGCATATCCACATCTGACACAGCTCCGCAAGCCTTGCACTTGAGGTAGATGTTGTCCCTCTTGATCTTGACCTGGGTTTCAGGGTTGCCACAGGAATAGCACTGGACATACTTCTTGATGAAGCCTTCCAGAAGCTCCAAAAGCTTGCCATTATCATGTGCTCCATTGACAATAGAAGTGCCTGACTCTTTGTTATAGTTGGTCTGGGCACCCAGCTCACAACCAAAGTATTTAATAATGTCTGCAAGCATAAGCTGTCAGTGAGTATCAATGCAGCATGCATAAGAGCAAGACGAGAAGGCACCTATACAACAGGCTTACACTCAGGTGGACGCTCAAGAGCCTTCGCAATCTCAACATTGTTTACCACACACGTCTTGATACCGTTGCCTCTTCCCTCCACCTGCAGTCAGCAAGACTGAATACCATGATGGCGATTAACATGTAACGGCGAACACTGAATCTCGAGTCCGACTCGCAACACAGGCCCTACCTTCGCTTGCAACCTGGGCATCTTGTAGCGGTAAAACTGGTCTCCAGCATTGCCTTGTCCAATGTTGACAGTCGCCATTGTTTCTGTATATTCTGTACAAGCTGCTTGTTACCGATCTGAGCTGTATAACATAAAGACGCTGATTGCTCAGGCCCTCTATCGCTGCCGCAACTGTAACACTCTGTTAAACTCTGTAGATAGAACTGCATAACACGGTCCAAACCAGCAGTGATAGTCGTATCCGAGGATGGTCGAAGCAGGGAAAACAGCTGCCAAGCTGCGAAGCGTTCGCAAGTTTGTGTGGTGAGATCTGTCACCCGCAGCCAAGCAGCGTCGTCCTCAACCCTTTCAGGTCACGACGAAATTTGAAATCCCCAGGGATTTCAGCAATTATTTTTTACCAGAATACCAGGTCTACTTTCTAGAAGGCCTCGACGTTACAGCTGGCTGCAGTGGATGCTCACGCATGTCACACATGGAAAGCTCATTAATGATGAGTGGCAAGGCGAATACCCTTGTACGTCTCACGAAAAATAGATGCTTAGCGTAAATCTGGTAGGGTTGAAACTGGTCAGCACTGCAAACAGCGCCACCATCACTACGCCGCCAATGGGCCACAGAAAAACCTGCAAGCACCACATGATCAAGAGCTGCTGCTGGTGAACACAGGGTCTTACTCCTCAGCAAACTGTTGACGCACCTCTGTATAATCTAGAAATGGCAAAGCACTATAGCCCAAGAAGTTCAGATAGTGATAGTAGCTCAGCGCCACCACATATAGTGCTACAGAAATGATGGTAGACAGCATATTCCTATGGAGCAGTACAGGCGAGAACAGGAACTGAACCACTGCAGAAGCAGCAAAGTGTGTCACTTCCTGACGCATGCTGCTGTGACTGCAAGAGGTATATTTGCGCAGGCGATTGGAAGGCTTACTCACCATACAACAGGATAAACAAGGGGAAGTAGGAATTGCAATGGACATCAAAAGCATACATCCTGCATCACAAAAATTGTCATTGGCATGTGGTACACTTAGCCTATTCTACATCTTCAACTGCATCCAAGATGGGGTTGCAGCTATAGATGAATCTGAACCTGCTTCAAGGTCTATTGGCAAACAGTAGGAGCGTACCATTCAACATGATGCTCTGCACTATGACTATTTTGGCTCTTCCTTTTCAAGAATTGGTTCGACAAGAACCTGCAAGAAGCACATGAGTGCTGGCAACAGTACATGATACCATGGACCCAAGAGGTTGCCTTGCCATGTTATCTCACTTTATACCAATGTGCACATTGAATTCTGTGTCCAGCATTGCAGGTTCCATTGCAGCACATCACGAAACTGCACATGCAGAGGAGCAAACTGCAAAGGCACTTGCCAGCCTGCGGTGCATATCACAAAGCCGACCAGGAGGAAGTCAAGAGCAACTGCGGAAGCAACATTCCTGAGCGTATGCCACAAACCGCTGCTGAATCTGCAGCGACAACAAATGAAGGTCAAAAGCAGAGCGCTGGCAAACAACAATGCAAGCTCAAGGTGTGTGGGGCTTACGCGACACAGTATGCCAGGGCTGCACAGGCCACCAGCATTGCACACACAATGACAAATGCTGGATCATCTCTTGCCCACTGATTTTTGGTTTGCCTGTGGTACGATGTATGCCGATATCTGCAGGTTTGCCAAGTAATCTGGTGTTGTTGTGCTAGGATATGGTTGACACCTTGCAACAGCTTGACATCAATGGCTTACACTGTTTTGGGAGATATGCACAGCTGCAGCATCAACCAAAAGGTGTACCTGCAGCAGAGACTCTAGCTAGGACACAAGCAGCACCTGAAACAAGATCAGTGGCAGGTGGTTGAGGTGGCTCACTCGAGGTCCATCTGTTTAGGCTTGATGATTCTTCGCAGGTAAGTTGGAAGCAGAGATGAGCTCCTCCGCGGAGGAGCCCTTCGAGGTGTAGCATGGGTTGGCAACATCAGTTTTTAGCTCGACCCAGTCAGGGCGAGCTTGTCGACATGCAAATTTTAACGGCGACATAAGTAATATAATACACTGTGGCACAGCTGTCAGTTACAAGAATGTCTGCGCAACTGCTCTGATCACAGCCATTGCAAGTAGAATTCGGAATGACCAAGTTGCACACGCAGGCGCAAAACTGCAGCTTCCTGCTTTGCAGAGTAACCGAACCCTTTTATTACTTCCGCAAGTCTGTGGCGAAGCGCATGTCGACCAGTGCAGTCGAATTGCAGCTAGCTGGGTAACTGAGAAATTACCCCAAGGGTAAGACCGTAAGTTGTAACGCCACCATTAGGTAGTGTGAGAAGGGTGTGGCATTTTGAGAAGGCAGACAAGTTGCACAGGAGGCAGAGACGTCAATGTAGGTGCCTACAAAGCTTTTCGGCACATGTGTCTGTATTGCGCCAAGTGTTGAGCCAGTTTTCCTGTGCAGGTCGAAAGTCACTTTCAAGGTCACCCTGACATCGGATCCAAAGCTCCCCTATCGAGTGTAAGCAATGCTGTCTTACGATTATCTGTGTCGCCTTGTACGTTGTTTCGAAATGAAACCGTGCGGGGTGTGTTATAGTTTTAGCGTCCCTGAGCAAGCTCCTTTCACGGCAGTAATGAAGTACGCAGCAGAGGAGGTACAGCTTTGCCACCTGTCTGTAACCCTGCTACTGTTTACATTGTTCAGCAACTGTAAAGAATGCAACCTGGTCTGCAGTTCAAGGTGCCTGCACAGACAAGTGCTATTCTCACAAACGGTAAGTTCCAGGTCTTCCTTATTCTTAGTCCAGAAAGTGACTTGTCAACCCATGCTTTGCAAACCAATGGAAATTGGTTGCAACTTGTACTGCCTGCATGCAGATGGGGTCGGCATTAACCCCTCCCAGACAGCTGGAAATGTTTTTCTGAAGCATGGGTCAGAACTGCGACTTATACCAAGAGACAGAGTAGGAGGGAGTAAGTCACAAAATTCAAGCCAATGATGGACTCATATTCAGAATACGCCATGTGCTAGTGCAGCCTTGGTGTCTGGTGCAGCGCATGATTGCAATTGTTCATTCATGTGAGGTCTGTTTTGATGAATAGTGACTGTTGAGTTCACGGCATACCTTGACTGCACTTGCTTGGACCAGCAAAGATTCACCATGCAATCATCATGTGTCAGATTATCAAACACTCTATTTGCTTTACTTCAGAAGAGGGAACGCAATGACTTCACGTATACTTAAGTGGTCTGTAAGCAGCATCACCAGCCTGTCTAGACCCATGCCCATGCCTCCAGTAGGTGGCATGCCATACTCAAGAGCCATTATGAAGTCATCATCTACAGCAATCTGCACATGCCAAAGCATAGTCGTTGCCAATTCAACAAAAGACAAAATCAGCAATACCAAGAGACACCAGAAACTGGAAGGCTGGCATGCACAAGCAAATCAGCAGCGTTGCATGCCTGCAAACAGCACAGTGCAAGTCCTGCAGACTCAGAGCAGTGTTTCACCAGCAATGACACTAACACAATACAAGCTCAAACAATCCATCGTCATGGACATTCGATCAGTACAGATGCATGCTGTTCTGGTAAATCAGAGTCACATGCCTCTTTCATCAGAACCATGCAAGCGCCACTGCATCAACACTTACACCATGACCAACACAGTGCCAGGCACACAGCATGCAGCACAAGGACAGCATGTACACTTATCAAGCAACCTGACTGATGTAGCCATTAACTATTCAATACAGATTTTGCAGCTCACCTCATGTGGAGTGTCATCTGGTTGCTCTGACTGGCTGCCATTGGTCAGCGATTGAGCCTGTGCCTCACTGGCAGCCTTGCCAGCCAGTTGGTGAGCAGCCACTTGAGCCTCAAGGCGGCGCCGCTGCTCAACAGGGTCTGTCAACTCAGAAAAACTGTTTGCCAGTTCGCGTCCTGCATGATCAGAAAAAACAAGCATAATTGAGCCAGGCTGAAGTTTGCGCTTGCTGTTCAAAACAGATCCAAGACATACAAAATTAAAGACAAACATGATTGAGCGACGCTCAAGTTTGCGCTTCCTGTTTAATATAGATGCTGTTACTATGTGGGATCTGGTAAGCTGGACAAGCTGCTGAGCAAACACTGCTCTGCAAGAGAGATCAGATGCTTGTGAAACATATGTTTCATGGAGTGTTGATGAGGCAGACCATCTGCAAGCAACATGAGAACACAGAGGTTGTCTGCCTTGGGTAAGAGCTTCAAGGAGAGCTCCCATTAGAGCTTCAGATGCCAAACTCATCCATGGAAGGTGCAGCATGCACTTGCAACACAACAGGCACTTCACACATGCATGTCTCAGCTGTACTTGAGGGCACAACACACACCTGCAATGTACAGCTCAAAACGCTCAACCAGCCCTGCTTTGGTTCTGTGAGGCTTGGCCAGAGGTGAGATCTCGACAGGGAAGTCCAACACAAAGGTAGGTTGCTGCAGCGTTGATTCCACAGCAGCCTCGAAGCACTCAGCCAGGATCTGGCCTATGCTCGCTGCTGACTGAATGTTGCGCAGGCTGGAGCTCTTGGAGCCGTCCTGGTCTGCTGCGTGTTGCTCCAAGGCTTGTGTGGCTGCTGACTGGGCCTCTTCCAGGCTTTGAAGGGAGGAGAAGTCCACACCTGCAGCAAACACACAGCATGGCTTGTGTGAGGTGCATCCCTAACATGGATGTGATTTAGGTGCAGCTGATCAGACAGACAGACAAAATGATGGCGCACGATTTTGCAGATCTGAGCTTGAAGAAATATAAAGATAGAAGCTGCTTGGGTAGCAGTTCAAAGGGTTGTTTGATTGATATAAAGTTCCGCATACAGAGCATGGCATGACCTGGGTTGTGAAAAAATATGTAGTTCAAACTGATCACTTTGGCATCAAGATGTGTACTGTGATCAGTTTGAACCAAATCGTGTGTTGAGTAGCACGTTGTTATTGGTTGCCATGTCAGCGAACTTGAGTATCGGGACCGAGTGGAACATTGACTCCTCAGCTGTGTTGAAGCTCTGCTTTGCATGATGCATTCACAGTGCACAGTATCAGCAAGCTGGCACAGAGCAAGGAGTGAGGCATGATGGACTTGTGCCATACAACCATAGACAGAAAGGCAACTATTCCCAGTCTGCTCAGCTAAGCATGTAATGCGCTACTTCAAATGTTGTTTCCGTAGCAATAGCATGACGGTTGTTCTCACCAAGAGCTTCCTGTACAAGCTCATGCATTGTTGCTCTTCTGAAGGGCTGCTCCAGATCCAGCGTCTGACCCTGGTAGGGGACTTGTTGTGTGCCACAGACAGCCTGCGTCACAATCATGTGTTGACAGCTTGCTTCATAAGACATTGATCAACCTCCAAGCTTAGCAACATAGGTGTGTCCAAGCAGAATTGTGCGACTTGTGTCTGGATCCCTATGGGATGTGACAGGCGACAACAGAGACTGGAGACAAGTTGCTGTGAAGCAGCACTGCACACCTGCGCTGCTTGTCTGATGATATCCTCTGTGATGTTCATCATGTCGTTGTAGTCAGCATAGGCCTGGTACAGCTCTATTGAAGTGAACTCTGGGTTATGCCTAGCGCTGATACCCTCATTCCGAAAAATCCGCCCTATTTCAAAGACCTTCTCAAAGCCGCCAACAATGAGACGCTTCAGGTGCAGCTCTCTGCAACATCACCAAGACCATGCTCAGGCATGCACTTGCCTTCAGTGCTTGCGCACAGGAATGCGACATAAGCTTCACTGAAATTCAGATGCAAACAAGTGGGTGTGCTCAAGACAACCAGGCATGCAATCCCTCAAGAGAAACCCACAGAACAGAGTTGGACCTGATGCCAATCCTTGCTGGATGGCATCTGTGCCTTCGCTGAAGTACAAGCCAACACTTGTTGGTTTACAAGACTATAAGCTGCACAATGAACATGGGCTACTGGGATTGCATGTCAGAGCAGACGCTACAGTGCCATCAGCTCAACATAATGAGCAAGCTAGGCTATGGTAGCTCACACCATGTGCAATTTGGGTACTGTTGTCTGAGACTGTGCCTTTGACTTCTGCTGTCACAGTGACTGTGGGACCTTTGATCTGGACACACACAAACGGCAACCTCCATGCCTCATGCTGCATCAGTTGGTAGCAGATTGTTCACTGCAAGTTGACGGCAGCGCCAGGATCTCAAATCAGGTGAAGAAGGGCCCAATAGGCAACTCACGTGGCAATGCGCAAGGTGAAGTTGCGGCTCAAGCTGTTGTGGTACGTGACAAAGGGGCGGGCGTCAGCGCCACCTGAAAACAGAAAATTCACAGTAGAAAGTGCTGTAAGGGCCAAAAGTATGTGGCCTGCCGTAAAGACGATGTCACAAGTAGTGCAGGCTTCTCTTCATGCGTATGATGGTTGCATGACAACCATTGATCACATGGACATGGCTGAGCAGATGTAGTTGTGAAAGCAGACGGAAGCAGTTGTGAGGTGAGCACTGAAATATGCTAGTACATGCAGCATGTAGTCAAACTGTGCCTCGACAGCAACAGCCCTTTTGTTTGTAAGCAATTCTCGACGTGCCAGCAACAAAGCATCTGACTGCCAGCATTGATGAATGCCAGACACATATGGTCAGCAAACATGGACCCAACCTGCAGTGGATTCCAGGACAGGCGTCTCGACCTCCAAGAAGTCTTGCTGCTCTAGCATGTGGCGAATGGTTGACATGACTTTGGACCTCTTACGGAAGGTATCTTTCACACCATCTGTAACAATCATGTCCAGGTACCTGAAGGCCAGCAGACATGAAGTCAAAAGGAGACGCAGAAAACAAGAAGGGAATTTGGGGTGGAGAAGGGTGGTCATGAGGGCGATGAGGGTTGGTGGTCAAGTGGCGGGCAGTGGTGGTGAAGGGAAGGGCTGCAGTGGCAAAGGGAAGCAAGTAATAATTCAGTGACTCAGCACTGGAAAGAGGGAAATGATGCAAAAACAAGAGGTTCAATGCAGAGAGACTTCTGGTGTCCAATGCAGAGAATCTTCAACTGCAACTCAGGGCTGAGACAAAGAGCTGTAGTAACAATGTATGGTTTGGGTGCATCAAACTCTGCCAATCAACATCTTGCTGAGTCAGGATGTGAATCAGCACACAACTAGGCAGCATGGTGTAAGTGCTGCAGGAAAGAAATGCGCAGCCAAGACTGATATAGTAGATCTGCAGGTAGTGCATGTAGTAGATCTGCATTGCATGCAGTCAGATTGTTGTGTTTGCACTTGGATGGTCTACCTTTGACGATGTCTAAGCTCCACATCTGACAGGCCGTAGTACTTGTCTGGCAAAGGTAGTAAGGACTTAGTCAAGATCTGCATGCCACGCAACGTCTGCTGCAGGAGAAAAGGTGGACTTGGACAATTATGCAAAATAGGCAAAATAGATGCACAATCATCAGAGCAGACAAGAAAATTGTGAAATAAGCCTTCAAATTGACTCTGAACAGAATGTGCAATGGTGTGCACACTCTGGAGTGAGAAGACATTGCTGCGAAGGACTCCTGTAATGGACTTGTGCAAAGCATTAGAGAGCACACCTGCAGGTCTTGAGCAGCAACACTGAGCTCACCCTTATCGGTCCTCTTCATCGGTCCTGTGACACCCACAATGTCTCCAATATCCAGGAACGCCTTAAGGTGCCTGTTGTCATTTCATTCACTCAGCTGTCAAAGAGCTGGTCAAGCCATGCAGCCAACATGGAGACATGCCAAGACAGAGGCACTGCTGGTGTTTTCACAGGCACATTATGTAGGACTTAAGGACTTACTTGAAGCTGTCTGGAGCAGCTTCATTAAGAGCTGTCCTCTCAAGGTACAGCTGAATCTCGCCGCTATCATCTGCTAATGTTGCAAACGCCAGCTTGCCCATGAACCTGCGCGCTCTGACTCTACCTGCCACCTGGACAGGGCCACTGCCTTCTGCCAACTGTCCAGCAGGCAGATCACGATGCTGCTCGTGTAGCTGAGCTACAGTGTGTGTCTTGTCGAACTTATAAGCGTACGGGTCTTTACCCATATCACGGAGCTGCTGAACCTGCACAACAGAGGGAAAGATACAGCTTGTAGACTTGACCATGGGTTTGCTCGGCTGAGTTTGCCTGAGCATGCCGACCTTGTCAAGTCTCAAAGCTCTGATGTCCTCCGCAGAAGAAGTACTTGCTGCATTGCTGCCTTTGTTGCTTTTTTGACCGTGTTGATCGCTGGTGCGAGACCCTGACTGTGCAGCTCTGCAGATAGGTCACAGGGTCACAACAGGTCGACCTGAGCGGTACAGGCTCTGTCTCAGAAGGACTTGCGGACTCACTTGTCAGCCGAGACGCTTGAGCAAGCAGCTTGTTGGCGCAGGTAGTTTAGCCTGGTGGTCAGTCTTAGTGGCTTCCTGGAAAGCATTAGATTAGCTCCACGCAAAACAGCACAGCTAGGCAAGGGTCGTAAAGCCTGCATCTTCTGTGCAACGTAGATTTGTCAAGCGCCGCGCTTGACTGAAATGCAGTCTTCAACCTGGTATTCCAATTGGATGCACAAACATGTGCAGCACGTGATGTCTTGTGATTGCAAAGAACTAAAATGCAAGCAATTCTGCTGCTGAATTCTGCTCATGTACTCTGCATGCTTGCCTCACTCACATGTTATCTGTACTAACACCCACCAACATTTGTCTTCACGCAGCTCTAGCGTACTTTATCGCACCAATGATGCGATTCACGCTAGGGAGTTGCAACAATCAACCCCCTTTAAAGCAACCCCCAAATTTGCAAGGAATAGACGTGACCTAGCGGCGCCTATGTAGCCAGTGGCTCTGCAGTAATTTGTACAGCTGAAATCGCACATCTAAAGGACAGAAGACAGGTGGCTGGGCTTATACAACCTGCAGATGACAAGCTGTTTTGAACCCCCTGACACCAGGAAAAGCAGGCGCATGCCCAGTGCTGCTGAGGCGGCCGCGGGTGGAAAGGGCCAGTCATGCCATCAAATTGTGCAAGTTGTGCATCATTGCCAGGCTTGGCGCAGTGACATTTTCACAAGGACTGATAAACGTTTGATGAGTATAAATCAAAGCTGACGGTTCCTTATAGGCTTGCAGCCAAAAGTTGACTTGCATGCGTTTGAAGCTGTAGTACAGCTGCTGAACTCAATGTTTCACAGGATGACCACTAACAACATCAGGCACACATATTCCTGCACTAAGCACACAGGCATGAACGTGACAAAGAAGCTGAGCAAAAGTGACCAGACAATGCTGAGAGGGCTGATGGCAACAATACAGAATAGACGCCAAAAATGGTGCTGATATAGCTGACAGGTCGGAATACAATGCGGACAAGCATCTGAAACGCAATTATGATTCAAAAAAGTCTTCCCCGCTTTGGTGCATGTGCGCTTGACTGCCCCATGCTCATCTTTGCAACATATATCATGTTTCATGTTGCACAGC
>JAABUO010010641.1_pt1 | contig 10160 bp, 3 predicted proteins | sample 5559291 | NCBI WGS metagenome assembly JAABUO01 (sample SAMN10711878, study PRJNA513372) | rock metagenome | isolation source: Antarctica rocks | place: Antarctica: Victoria Land, Finger Mt sud
TATTTATCGTAAAGAAGAAGATGAAGATACGATTAATGAATTTAATGATTCTTTTAAAATAAATTTATAAAATGTTTTACGTTTTATTATAATTTAAATGTTTAATATTATTATATTTAAAGTTACGTTTACGTTATTAATGTATATAACAAAAAAATATACTTACGAGATAATATAATAAAATAATATAAATAATTAAATGTATTACGATGTTAAATAACTTAATTACTTATTAAATATTCTCATTATTAATTATTTTAATTTAATTAACATATTACTTTACTGAATTTTAAGATTATTTATTAACATTTTTATTAATATTATATCTTTTTACTGAATTATAACACGCTTTGCGTATATTATAAAAAAATTACTGTTTACATAAGTAAAGTATTATATTAATAAATATTATATAATATTAAAAATAATGTAAATAAGTAATATACTTATCGATAAGAAATTTATATAAAAGCGCTTTTATAATCTTTTAAAAAGTAAATAAAGTTAAAGTCTGAATTTTATAATTCTTATCGCTTATTCTTAAATTAAATTAATTCGTAATAGTTTTATCTCGTAAAATTTCGCGTATTATTCTTTTAAAACAGAGCTTAAATATTAATAAATTCGCATCTTTTTAATAGCGACGAATCTTTCGAAGAGCGATAATTTCTTACTTTCATTTTCTTTTTATCTTTATTTATCGTAATAAATTAATTATTAATTACTTAATGTGTTATTTGTTTACATTATCTTCTTAATTTTATTTATTTTATTTCTTAACACGATTTCATTATCTTTCTTTAATTCTTCTTTAATTTAATTTAATGAAAGTTTATTATTACGAGTTAATTTTTTTAAATTATTACGCGATGCGTCTTCGTTTAACTTTCGCATTACATTAAGTTTATTAATAATGCGTAATAAGAAATGCATTATTTAAATGCATTATCTGTTTATTTAATACGAGTTATAATGTAAATTAAAGTAATTTCTTAATTAAATACGATTTAAAAACTTAAGTATTATATAAACTAAAATGATTAATGTAATGTAAGATAAGATAATCGAGATAGTTAATGCGATGTAAACTAAAGTAATTATTACAATGTAAAGTAAAACGACTAAGATAATTAATGCGATGTAAAGTAAAACGACTGAGATAATTAATGCGATATACATTAAGATAATGATTATGTAAATTATAATACTAAGATTATAAATGTAATGTTTACAGCTTTAAAATTATAAATAAATTTTAACATTTAGCTTTAACTTTAATAATATTTACGCTTTACATTTACTTATAACATTTATTTATTATAATGAAGTTTATTATAAAGAAAGAAAAAGCATTTTAATATTATCATTATGTAAAAAGATTATTATGCATTATTTATATACATTATCATTAAGATTAATTAAAGTCGCAAAATGTTTAATTTATTAATTAAGTCGCAGTTAATTGTTAGTAAAAATCGTGTTATGAAATAAAATAAAGATTAGAAAACTTTTTATATTAAACAGAACGTTAATCGAGTAACTTTTTATAAGTAACTCATTAAGTTAAAAAACATTAACGTTTATTAAAATGTATTAAAAGCGAAGCGAATGAATATAAAGAATAATATACGAGATATAATTACGAATAATTAAGTAAAGAAAAGTTTACATAATAATGCATTTAAATAATACATATATATTTTAAAGACTAATAGTATAATAACTTAATGCTTTAAGATTAATTTAATGAAAAAGATAAGAAAAAAGAAGATTGCAAAGTAAACAAATATTAAAGTTATAGTTATGAAAATAGTATTTAAGTTTACTTTTATTATTAAAGTATATACTTATTATGTTTAATGTAAAAGACGTAATTAATATATATATTAAATTATTACGAATTAAAATAAATTTAATAATATTATGTTTAAATACATAATATTAATAATTGAAATTATTTAGTAACGTATCTTACATTATAAAGAACTTAAAGACTTAAAAGTAGCAGATAATTCAGATATAGTTAATAAATTTAACAAGTTTATAAATGTATTTTTTAACGAGAAAAATGCGACGAATCGTAAAATATTTAATTTATTAACTTTAATTAAAAACGAATTAAAGAATTTAATTAAAGTTAATAATAATGAAATTAAGATAAAGTATAATAAAATAAAGAATAATGCGAAGATAATTAAGAATGAATATAAGAAGAACGAGAAAAAGAAGAAAAAGAAAGAAAAGAAAGAAAAGAAGAAAAAATAGAAGAAAAAGAAAAAAGAAAAGAAAAAAGAAAAGAAAAAAGAAGAGAAGAAAAAGAAAAAGAAGAAGAAGAAGAAAAAAGACGAAGAGAATCATGAAATCATTAAGATCTTAAACTAGTAATTTAACCAATTAATTATATTATTCTCTTACATTATTCTCTTATATTATTATGTAACAAGTTAAATATTATATCGCTTCATGTCTTAACGAATTAAGTTAAGAATTTAAGTTCATACTCGATATTAATATTATAACTCGACTTAAATACTTAATATTAACATTATAACTAAACTTAAATACTTAATTTTAAAATCGTAATTCGAATCGAGTCTTAACAAGTTAAAAACTCGACTCGAGCTCGATGTATCGACTTGTCGCGACTAGCTTAGTTTTTACTTACTTGTTCGCAATTTTAATTTCGTTTATTAAAAAATTAAAATCGTAAACTATATTATATTAATCTTAATTAATAAAATTATTTACGTAAAATTTCGTAAATTACTCGTTCGTTAATATAAAATGTATATTACGATTTATATGCGATAAATCGTAAAAACGTTAAATATTTAAAAATCTTAAGTTTTTAATCGTATTTATTTAGATTTTTTTTTTCTTAAATATATCATGTAACTTGTTAATTATATCTTTATCTACTTAACGCATCATCTTAAGAAATATTTTTATATATATTTTTCATCTTTCGTTTATCTTTAATCGTTCGTAATTAATTACAAAGATAATAAATTATAATTACTTTACGTATTTATTATTATTCATCGTAAACTTTAAATCTTAATATTTATTATTAAGTTAATTTCTTACACTTATATATAATCTTTTCGTTAATTCTTTTCTTTACGTTAACGCGATGCGTATTAAATCTTTTTCTCTTATAATTAATTTAAATTCGTGAAGTTTTTTTCGTTACGTATTTAATAAATTAAAAATTTATAAATATTAATAAAGTAATCGTATATTTATAATGAGTTCTTTTCTCGTTTATTAAAATTAATATTATTACTTAATAAATTATTAAATATTCTTCTTTTTTCTTAAACGAATATTATTAATGCGTTTAAAAAGCTTTCGTAATTAAATTTAAGATTATTAATTATTCTTTATACTTTTCGTTATTATTTATAATACTATTTTAGCTTACGTAACATGACTTAATTATTTAAATTATATAAAATTATTAATTTAATTAAATCTCGTATTACTTTAATAATTTTCTCGTTTATTCGTTAACTCGCGATTAAAGTTGTTTCTGTTTTTTAATAAAAAATTACGTCGTTCATTATAATAATATTATAACGTCGTATATTATATATTAAGATTTATTCTTTTTATTTCTTTATCTTGTTTAAACTAATCGTTAAGTTTAAAAATCGCTAAACGTATAATTTTCTATAAATAAATAATTTATAATAAGAAAAAAAATATATACATTTTAGTATGTATACGACTACTTAAGTTCGAGTCTCATTTTTTTTTCCGAATTTAAGTAGCCTTATACACATTTTTTTTTTCTTATTATAAATTATTTATTTATAAAAAATTATACGTTTAACGTTTTTTAAATCTAACGATTAGCTTAATTTTATTCGTTATTAAAAAAAAGATCTTAAGTAAATATTTATTAATCGCTTTATTATGAACGATATTAAAATTTAACGTTATTTTATAAAGACGTATAAGAGCTACATAATGTGTTATAACATGAAGTTTAAAAATGTTAAAGTAAGTTTCGTTCTCGTCGTCATCGTTTTAAATTATATGCTAAGATTAATACTTAATAAAAATTATTTTTAACTTATTAATTTAATATAACGCATGCTGCATATAGCTTAATATGTTTTCTTTATGAAATACGTATATCGTTAACGTTACGAAGTTCATTATCGTTTAATAATAATAAATTATCGTATTTATCTTCTTTTTTATTAATAAAAATATTATTATTAAAATTAGTTAACGTATTATAATCTTTTATTCGTTATCGCTTCATTACTTAGCTTTATTAAAATGTTTAAAGCGTTTTAAGTTTATAAATTTAAAAACTTAACGAAAGCGTTCTTTAAGCTGCATTAATGTTATTAACTTCGTAATGAATTTTTTCTTTTTCTTTTATCTTTTTGTTTTTTTTATTTAATTTATTATAAATATAATATTTTTTATTAATATCGTACATTAGTTAATAAGTCTTATAATTACTTTCTTAAATAATTAATTAAAATATGAATATTATAATATTTAAAATTTTAGGCTTAATTCTGTATTAAATATATAAATATATTTTTATTATCATTTTTTAAATTCGAGTATTATTTACGAAGTTTAATCTAAGTATATTAATAAGTTTAATACTTTTTTTCTTTCTTAAGATTTTATCTTTTATTAAAAAAAACTTTATAAATATTACATTAATGATTCTTCTTAATGTTCGTAATAAATACTTATTCTTCGTAATTTATTATTATTTCTTTAATCATTAAATAACAGCGTCTCGTAAAGTTATCTGCGTAATAAATATTAATACTAATCTTTATTAAATTCTTAAATGTTATTTTTATTAAAATGTATCTTTTCTAAGTGCTAAATTAAAGACGTACGCTTAAAGATTATCTTTATCGCTGAGTAATACATTTTAATTTGTAAATGTTTTTTATATTTTTTATTAATTTTAATAATTAATGTTAAATTTATTAACACTAAAGGAAAGCGCGTTTAACTTCGTTTAATCGCTATATTTAAATTTTTAATTATTAAGTACATTAATTACGAGACTTAATTCTTATAATGTTATATTAGTTAAGTTTTATTCGTAATAATAAAAATTAAAATAATAATCGTTTTCTTTAATAGCTCGTTTTAAGTATTTCATTATTACTAATTTATATATATTTTAATATATACGCGAACGTCGTTTAATGTTTTAAGCTAAATTAAAATATATATTAAGTTATTTTAAAACGATTTATGTTTAAGTAAAAAACGAATCACGTTAAGAACATTTTAATAATACGTTATATACTTTTTAAAATCGAAATCATTAATAATACTTAAAACGATAAATTTATTTATTTTTTAGTAATCATTCTTAATATTTTATAAAATACGATGTAATTATACTTATTACTTGTTAAAGTTACGAAAGCTTAACGATGTATGTAATAATTCTAAGTCTGTATCTTAAAAGAGCTCATTAATAACATTCTTTATGATTTTAATTTTTATTAATTACTTTATAAAGAAATATTTTATTTTATTTTAAAACGAAAAATACGATAAAGATAATATAAAGAGCGATTCGATTAGTAAATGTTTATCTTAATTTATATATTTATTCTTTTTAACGATTTCGTTAATGAGCTCTTTAATTCTTTTATCTTTATTATATTTTTTCGTCGTTAAGAAAAAAGTCGTAAATTATAAACTCGTTAATACTTAATCACGTTTAAAGATAAAATCGTTTAAAGAAATCTTGAATTTATATAATATTAACATTGTATAACTCGTTAACGTAAATAAGTAATTAATTTTTATTCTTTAAGAATGTTATAAATAATGTAACTAAATTAAAAACGCGTCTTAAAGATTAAATCGTTTACTAAATAATAAGCTAGTAATTATATTAAATCTGAGTCGCTAAAATATTATTATATAAACGTTAATTTAATTATTAAATTTTAGTTAATGTTTAATTAAATCTCATCTTTTAAGATATTTTCTAAAAGCTTTATTATTATATTTACTAAATTTCTATACATATTTAATAACGACGCGTCGTCATCGTTATCATTAATGTTCTCAGCGAAAACTTTAACTTCGAGTCTTAAAGATGCTTACTTAATATTAATTTATAAGTCTTCGTTTTTTCTTCTTTTCTTATTTTAACTTGTAAATTTACGTTTATTATTTTTCTTAAATCTTTAAATAATATTAAAAAGTTATAAAGACGAGTAATTAAGCTAAAGATAATAATAAGAGCTTTATAAAAAATAATTACTAAATTAAGTAATTATGTTAACGTTATCGTTAAAGAAGCTTAATGAAATATAAGAATTATCGTTTTTAATTCTTTAAAGATAAATAATTAACGCAGATAAAATAAATTAAGCTATTAATTTTTAATAACTATATTAAAATATATTAATTTACTTTAATATTAATCTTATTCTCGAAATATAAATGCTGTTATTAAAAAAAAGTTTCAGTCTTTAAAATTATGTTAAATAAATTTTCATATTTACAGATTTAAATTAAGATGCTGTTAAAATTAAAAATATATACTGTTAAATTCAAGCTTAAACATTATTAAATTTAAGTAACGATAAAGTTTACGTTTAAGTTTATTCTTTTCTTCTTTAAAAAGAAAAATAAGATTTTCATTAAGCGTAAATGTAAAGATAAGAGAGACGATATAATTATTAAAGAGATTTATGTAAATGTTAAGAAAAATATAATAATTAAAAAATAAAAGATAATAAAGAAGAAAAGCGAAGAGAAGTAAATAAAGTACGATAAAGACATGATAATTAAGAAAATAAAAAAGAAGAATGTAAACGATAAAAATGATTACGCAGTTAAAGTATAAGTTATAAAAATATATATTATTTTATTTAAAATTTTATGTCGTTAAATTTAAGCTTAAACATTATTAAATTTAAAAATAAAACGTTACTAAATTTAAGAATAAAACGCTGCTAGATTTAAGAATAAAACGCTACTAGATTTAAGAATAAAACATTATTAAATCTGAAAATAAAACGTTATTAAATTTAAGCTTAAACATTATTAAATTTAAGAATAAAACATTATTGAATCTAAGCTTAAACTTTACTAAATCTGAGAATAAAATACTGCTAAATCTGAGCTTAAATATTACTAAATCTGAGCTTAAACATTATTAAATTTAAGAATAAAACTATTATAAGCTAGCATAAAGCGAATTATATAAGTGTATTCTAATTAGAAGTTTTAAGCTAAAGAAGAAAAAAGATATAACACGCGAAGAATCTTATACTTACGAAGACGCGCTAAACTACTAGCGTGTTAACATTAGCTTTAAGCTAGTTTATAATAATTTAACATGATTTATATTAAATTAACTCAGTTTAAATTAGTTTAAATTTAAACTACACGATCGTAACATTATTCTTTCTTTTTAATTAATAATGTTTTTATTACTACAGTTTAACTTATCTTCGTTCTTATCTTAACTTTATTGAATATCTTTAATGAAAGTCATTTACGACTTTTTAACATTCTTCGAATTCATTTTTATTAACGTTATATTAATGTAAATTAACGTCGTATTTCTTTTAATCAATACGATATTATAATCGTTTATCTCGTTCATAAAATTTAAAGTTTAATATATTCTTTACTTTTTATTTATCTTCGTCTTTAATTAATATAAAATTAAATAAGTCATTTCGTTATTCTTTCAGAGAATCATTTAAATTTAATCGTAGCAAGTTTAAGACGAACTTTAAATAAATCTTTATTATCGATAATAATTTTAATTAATATGCATGTTTAATCTCGATTAAAATCTTAAAAGATTTAAGCATTTTATCGTTTAGCTTCTTTAACGATCTTGCAGTCGTAATGTTTTTAAAATTTAAGAACATTATATCGTTTATCTTATAAATCATTTTCTTTTAATGCTTGTTAGTTTATTTTTTTATCGTGACTCTAAATCTCGTTAATGTTTATTTTATTAATATTAGCGATCGTTTCATGTATTTAAATATATTTTTCGCTTTGCTTGCTTTAATTCTAGCTCGAATCGTTTCATATTTAATTAAGTTCGAATTAAAGCTCATACGAGAGTGAAAATTCTTATTCAGAAAGAACGTTAATTATTTAATTAACGGTAAAACAGCATTATTATTAACGAATTCAGTTATAAATAATTAAACGACTTAATCATTTTGTATATACGAGTAATAACTACGTAAATATCGTTTTACATTTTAATTTATTCTTTTTATTTAATTATTAATTTACAAATGATAATTAATGAATAATTTCGTCTTAATGTTAAGTCTTAATCATAAAGACTTTTAAATAATTAATATGAATTAAGAATTACGATTAAATACTATTAATCTTAATAATTTATAAGTTTTAAAAACTCATAATAACAGTAGCTTAACTGTCTATTCTGCGAAGGTTTCTTCGTTATTTAATTAACACGATATATAATGTCGTTCTTTAAATAATTAATTTATAACTGTTAAAATCGTATTGTTTTCGTCGCTTTGTAATATATTTATAACGAAGTTTATTAAAATGTTTAGTCATCATTGTTTTAATATGAGTAATGACTTTAATAATTCATTAATTTAATCTTTTAACGCTTTTAATCTTTAATAAACGTAACAGTTTCGAATGTAACGTTTAATCGTCGTTCTTATCTTTAATCAGTAATATAATTATCTTAGCAAGTTTAGCGTTTAATTCATGTCAGAATGATTACTAATTAAAAGATTATATGCTTTCTTTATTAACTGAGTAATTAATAAATTAAACACTTATAATTTATCGTCTTTTTAAAGTACTTCATTAAGCATTTTATAATTATTCAGATTAATATTTTAACAAGTTCTTCGATTTTGTTTTAAAGCTGTTCGAATCTCGATATATAGTTAATTCGTTAAATTTTTTATTATCATTTAATTTTAAATAAAGATTACTTTTTTAGTTAAATCTTCGTTAGCTTTTAATTTAACGTTAATCTTAATTAATTATAAATCGAATTTACTTTCGAGTAATAACATTTAATTTTAATACAGCTTTTAATCATTAATTACTTTAACGAGCTTAGCGTTTAACATTTTAATTAGCGCGTTAACTTTTAAATTCTGTTTTTTAAGTTCATATATGATTTTAAAGTTATATTTAAATAACTTCTCAGCTTATTTAACTTGTCGTCTGATTAGTTTCTTAATGATCATAAAGTACTTCAGATTTAAATAATTAATAAAGATCTTAATTAAAATATTCGTACATTTTAATTCGAAACGTTAGTATTTTAAGTAGCGAATAATAATTAGTAGTTTCTTATTATAAATTTCGTAGTTACATTTTACGAGAATTATGTTCTTATTATAAAAGATTATTAAATGTAAAATGTTTTCATCGTTATATTAAGATAATACTTCGTCGTTAATATAATTTAAGAAGTCAGTTTTTAAAATAACTTCTTTAATCGAGTTAAAATGCTTTAAAACGAAAGCTGTCGTCATTTATTACTTCAGTTCTTTAAAAATCGTTTAACGAATCTCTGTTCATTTAAATATTTAATCTTTTTAAGTTAGCTTCATTATAAAACGAACGATCTTTAAGAAGTTCTTTATAAATCGTTAATAGAAATTACAGAAGTTAATAAAGATCTGTACATAAGTTAACGATCGCGACATCTTTCAGTTTCGAATTACATTTACTTTTCGAGAATTTATTCGTAAATCATTAATAAATATTAATAACTTAAGAAATGAGATTTTCTGAATCTCGAATTTATACTTATTAATGTTTATTTATAAATCGACTTCGCGAAGCTTACTTAGCACTTCTTTTACATGAGCTTTATGTTCTTTTAATATCTTACTGTAAATAAAAATATTATTTAAATCTGTTTAACAGAACTTGTAAAGATATTTAAACAATACATCGTTAATATAATGCTGAAAGAACGCAGATTCATTAATTAATTTAAAAAGCATCATTCTGTACTTGTAAGCATTAAAGAAAATAATAAAGATAGTTAAATTCTCGCTTTTAAAACTTATACGCAGTTTATTAAACGCGACGATAATATCGAGTCGTGTAAAATATTTACTATCTTAAATTTTAATTAGTACTTCGTTTATTAAGAAAATTAAATA
>JAABUO010010642.1_pt1 | contig 10159 bp, 12 predicted proteins | sample 5559291 | NCBI WGS metagenome assembly JAABUO01 (sample SAMN10711878, study PRJNA513372) | rock metagenome | isolation source: Antarctica rocks | place: Antarctica: Victoria Land, Finger Mt sud
TGAACTTAATTATTAAATTATTAATATTAAAAGATTATAACGTTATTTGTATAATTATTAATCGTTTCTTAAAAAAGCGTTATTATGTATTTTATTACTTAAATAATTAAGAAATCTTTATTAAAAAGCTAGTTAAAATTCTTTTATAAAACGTGTATTAATTATATAATTTAATTAATTTAATTACGTTAAATTAAGAATTACAGTTTGTATTAATTCTTTAAAAAAGTGTTTATAAACGATTAAAGATTAAAATTAATCTGTTTACTGCATATTATTTTAAAATAAATAATTAAATTAATTAAATTAATTAAAATGTTAAACGAGATCTTCGTATTTATTATAATTATATGTAAAACGACTAAGTTAAATGAATACTCATGATAAAGTTTAACGATAATAATAATATCTCGTCGTTAAGTTCTTTATCTTCTTTTTATCTTAATAAAAGCTTTTATTTACGTATAAGTTTTAATTTAAATATTATCATTTACGAATTTACTCGTAAACGTTTATAAGCTATTATAACGAATAATATCGTTAATAAAATAAAGAAATTATTAACATATAAAACGTAATAATTATAAAAGAATAATAAAATTATAAATTATTAAATAAATAAGTATTAAAAGAACGTAAGTTATGAAGTTAATAATTAAGTTTAATTATTTAATTAAAATGTAAAGTTTATTAAATCGTGTAAAGATTTAAAAGATAAATAATTAAATTTTTATTAAATTATTAATTACGTTAATATTTTTTATCGTTTATAATTATTTATTAGTATAAAAATTTATAACGTGTTTAGTTTAAAACTACTTAAATTATATACATTAAATTCTTTATTAAATTAATATTAAAATTCTTTAAGATTAGTAATAATTAATAATAAAAAGAAATAAATCGTTAATAATATATTAAACTTTCGTCGCTATTAAGAATAATTTTAATATAAAATTAAATAACACGAATTAAATAAAGATAATGATTAATATTACGTTAATAAGAACGAATTTAAAGAGTTAAAAAAAATTAACGAGTTTTATTAACGATATTCATAAAAATCTTAATAAAATCATATAAAAAAATAAAGCAAGAATTAAATAAATACGTTTCTTTAATCATGCGCTCGTGCTTTAATACAATGTGTTCATTCGCATCAGGTTATGAAGCAGAGTGGTATGACCTGCAGTTGCTATTTCTTGTACCAGGGTGGGGGGTAAGATCTAGATCGTGGAAAGTCGGGCCTTGCGGTCAAAGCGTCTTCGTTTTCATTATTCGTATCGTCTTTTCACTCTGCGCTAATACAATGTGTCCATGATGCATCCCATCGTCATCCTATCCTTGAAAATGCAACTTCGGTCCAACCAATGCCTCGCTTTTTCGGACATGCAAAGAATCCCCTTCGATACTGTCGTGTGCGTATTCCCAACGATGCTGTGCCCGTGTCCATGCCCTGATAACTCCTCGCTAAAGAGAGTAGACTGTTCAGACAAGCCCACCAAACAAAGCGCAAAAAGCGCCTACAAATCCGAATCCGTTTCCTGAAAATCTTTGAGCTGCCCTGTTGACGACTTTGACGACATTGATCCCGGAGCTTGCTGGGCTCGTGGTACTGTCCGCTGTTTGGGCACCATCTGTCTTTGAAGGTACTGCAGCTGCGGGCGCAGAGGTTACGAGAAAACCTTGGTTATCATAACTCTTTGCCTGCCCGGCAGCTAGAGTCATAATTACTGGAAATCCTTGTCCGTTAAACTCTGTCACTATTTCAGCTCCAGCAGCCAAAGATGAAGCCTGCAGCGAGACTGCTTGCGACGACATAGGCGAGACGGGTTGGGATGGTGACTAAAGCACATTAGAGTCAGCAATTCAGAACGATATTGTACTCTGGTGAGGGAAATGCAAGGAACTCACTCACAGGCGCCGCACTAGGCGGAACGACTTTGCCAGAAGATGTAACCGTCCAGCCGGACGGTAAGCCTGGCAAAGCCGTTGCTACTGACGCACTGGTCTGCATGGTTGTTGGGGTCCAGCCACCAGCATTGGGTGTGCTAGTCGCTGTGGTGTCACGGTGGGTGCCTTCGAACGGCATCGGGGCGCTGTTCGATGTAGATGTGACCGCTGGCGGCGCTGCAGCCACTGGTGCAGCGCCGTTTCCGCTCGAGTGGATTGTACCACCGTTAGACTTGATAGACTGCCAAGTACCATCGGTGCCGGAGTACGAGTACTGCGTGCCTGTAGAGTAATCTGTGACAGCAATGGAGCTAACCGCCATGCTGTATGGACCACCGGCGTAGTTCGTAGGACCACCGGCCCAAGCAATTGTGCCAGCGGGATTCGACGGGTCACCACCGCTCCATGCACCAAATTTGATCATCATAGGGGTTTGAGGATACTGTCCGGCTTGTGCAGTTTGAGGGGTCAACGTCCTCACTGTTTTCCCATCGATTTGCCAGGCGATCTGATCGGCTGTCCAGTCAATCGAGTACTTATGGAAAGCAGCTTGATTGTTCGGGTTTGGGTGGAAGGCTCCTCGGTTGTACGTGGTGGTCTGGCCTTTGCCGAAGTAATTGGTTTGAACTTGTTGACTGTCTCCTCCAAGCCACTCCCAATCAATTTCGTCGAGGTCGTCCGATTGTAGCACGGCACTGCTGACTACCCCGACACCAGGCGCCGGCCTCATAACAAATTCAACATGCCCAAACATGATGTACCATTTCGATGTCAATTGTGGCGAATCTCCTGATTTAGCTATAGTGAATTGGGCACCACTCGAGTCGTACGTGGGGTTTCCTTGAGGTGTGAACGAATCGGAGGCTCCTTTGGTCAAATCGATGTTGACTGATTTACCAAGTGCTGTGTCTGGCGGACAACTCCCTGATCTGTTCAGTAAAAGATCCTTACGATCAATATAGTATGTATGACTTACCACTTGTTAGAGGATTGCACGTAGTGTACGTCTGAGCTGCCGCTGGTACTGCGGTCCAGATAGCAGCAATGATGGCAGCACACAGGCATTGAGATCTCATTGTCGAGATTTGACGTTCGGAGGAAGGTTCTGGGCGGCCGAACTCGATCAGTGTTCGTGGCAGCAGATGGAACCGAGGAGAGAGGACCTGTAAGATATGGGTAGTTACGGATTCAAGTAAAAACTGTGGAAGAAAGAGTAAAAGATGGGCAATGTCAACGGATAGTTGCAGTAACAGTGTTTTGGAGGAGAGATGTGAAGCGGGAAGGATGATTGAGTGAGGTTACAGAGCGACTTCCTTTTGGTAGTATTTACTTGATGCAACTAAGATTATCCTAACCACCTCAATTACTACCCTTCGTACCTGCCACTTCTATTAATACTTCTCCTCTCGGATGCTGATAATTCTTTGAATTTGGAAGGTGTGATTTGAGCATTAATGGATGGCTGGTTTGACGTAAGTTGATAATGTGCTGGCAATAATACACGCAAAATGGCAGAAGAGGCTGGGGAGGGTTTCGATCTACCGTTGGCGGGACACCGCATTAGCGCTATCGTTCTCCGGCGCTAGTCTCGGGTAGGGCGCTCGCTTGTCATCCATCAACAGTCAGCCCAGAGGTCTACAATTGGGGGCCATCCAACTTCAGCTCCGCCAGTGTTTCAACCCGCGACATACCCCCCTACAAATTGAACACTCTACCGCAAGACAATACTGGAAGACTGGTTTTTCGAACATGGCAGAACAATTAAGCCCACAAGAGAAAATTGCTCTGATAAAACAGAACCTGCAAGAGGTCCTGAAGCCAGAGATTCTTGAAGATGTGATTGTCAAGCAGAACAGACCACTCAGGATCTACTGGGGTACTTTGATACGGCACAGTTCTCGGCAATCTTTCTGACGATTCGGACAGGTACTGCGACAACAGGGCGACCGCACTGTGGCTACTTCGTGCCGATCTGTAAACTCGCCCACTTCTTACGCGCTGGATGCACGGTCAAGATTCTATTAGCAGACATCCATGGCTTTCTCGACAATCTCAAAGCTCCGATCGAGCTCGTCGAATTCCGAGCAGAATACTACAGATTCATCATAACAGCGCTCCTCAAGTCCGTCAATGTGCCCATAGAAAGACTTGAATTCGTACTGGGAAGCTCCTACCAGCTGTCGGCAAACTACACAATGGATCTCTTTCGGCTGAGCTCGGTGGTCACAGAACACGATGCCAAAAAGGCAGGGGCGGAAGTGGTTAAACAAGTCGCCAATGCTACGCTGAGTGGTCTTATCTACCCTCTCATGCAAGCCCTTGACGAAGAACATTTGGGAGTCGATGCACAATTTGGAGGAGTCGATCAGCGGAAAATCTTTGCTTTAGCATCGGAGCAATTACCTAAAATCAATTACAAAGAGCGAGCGCATTTGATGAGCCCTATGGTGCCAGGGCTTGCGGGAGGTAAAATGTCAGCCTCGGATCCTGATTCCAAGATCGATTTATTGGATACACCTGAAGTGGTAAAGAAGAAGCTCAAAAAGGCTGTAGCTGCTCCGAAAGAGGTTGAGGGAAATGGCATCGTTAGTTTTGTGGAATTTGTACTTCTGCCAATTAGTGCCTTGAAGAGCAGTGGCAAAGCCAAATTTGTGGTTGAAAGAGAAAGGGACGGGAAAGAACCATTGATCTATGAAGATATAAGCACATTAAAGGACGACTACACAGCTGATATAGTAAGACTGCTCGAAATCACTGCTGATCTCGTAATTTCCCAGATTTATTTGCTGATGTTGATAGCTGACACCGCAACTACTAAAAGCCGCTGTGACCAGCTCACTGCTCGAAATACTCGAACCAATTCAGAAAGATTTCCAGTCATCGTCTGAATGGAAAGAAATAGAGCAAAAGGCCTTCCCAACACCAGAAGTCAAGAAGAAAGAGAAAAAGGTCAAGGATAGAGGAAGTAGATTCCCAGGCGCAAAGCAGGGAGTAGAAGCACAGCCGGACGGACATGTTGCAGGAAAGGCCCAAAACCAAGTTAAATTAGCTACTGGGGCTGAGGCGGCAGTGGAGAACCTTGATGTAGGGACAAAATCATAAACAATGAATGTACGTCAAATAGAAAGGTGAATGCACATATACTCTTTGATGTAGAGTATATCTTGTTAATGCGATAAGATAAATCTGATTATCTACGAGTACTTTCTACTTCTCTGGTCATAAGCTTCAAGTAGATGTTTCGCATGTGATTACGTGACAACTGGTGAACGGAATCCAAGTTTCACGTCGCACACAAAAGGAGTCTTCAACGTCATCGAGTGATAAAGGCTGATGAACTACGCGTCGACATTCCCAAATAGAAGGTCTTCCAACATGTTAAGGATTCCTGTTCATAACCCTCCTCAATGCTCCTTATCAGACTATCAGTATTGTTCCTACACAACATCACTAAGTCACTGTGAAACAACCCAATGGTGCACTGCCACGTCGTCCTTGAACCCAGAATCCCATTGCAAAGGCCACAAATAATGGCAGTATCCCCTCACTATTCATCAATGCATTGCTAGCACTCCCCCCATCATGCAACCACGTGGAGACGAGCGACAGCCCTTACTACCCTCGACTTCCATCCAAAGTACAACTGAATCTGCCAATGGAAATCACGATCGAAACAAGCCACGGCCTACCCCGTCAATTGGTCCCCTGAAAGCTTTTCTATCGAGTGAAGCTGCTATCACAATTATATGTGTATTTATCCTACAATTTTTGATTAGCTTTGCAAAGCATGTAGTCGAGGTTCCTATCGTTCGTCTTTTCGAAAACGCCATATGTGATAGATATTATGCCTCCCATGGAGACGCGGTATCTGATCCTGTCAATGGACGATCCTGCAAGCTGCCTCCCATTCAAGATCAGCTGGCTTTCATCACAGGCCTTCGCTTTGGGTTCGACGCCTTTGGAGGAGTGGCATCGGCAATATACTACGGAGGACTCGCGGATAGACTCGGACGAAGACTGGTCTTGATACTTTTCTGTATCGGCACTCTCTTAAGCCAGGTGTGGATTGTACTGGTCTGCTATCTGAACAAAACATTGCCTACACAACTGGTATGGGTTTCTTCGCTCTTTCTCTTGGTGGGAGGTGGGCAAAGAGTTGCCAAATCCATGCTCTTTACAATTATAGCAGATAGTGTGGATCAATCAAACCGGTATGCAAACCGTATATTCTTTTCACTTCAATACTTTTACTGAATCCACCCAGATCAAGATATATGTACCTTCTTTCTTCAGTACCTCACGTCTGCACTCTCATCGCACCTCCTTCCGCCGCCTTCTTCATGCGGGTCAGTATATGGCTTTCATTCGAGATTGCCTGTGGAACCCTCGTCTTGGGAAGCATCCTAGTATGGTTGATGCCGGAGTCCCTCAAGCATCGACAAGTCACCAAAGACGATCCAGTGCTTCCCGTGGAGACTTTACCACCCCTCGATGAAGATGAAGAGCCCTTGATTCCTGAAGAACAACCCCACGAAAGCATCAAAGGATCAACCTTTATACCCCAGCGCAACCTCTCATGGTGGGAAGAAATCAAAGAACTCTTCGAAATCCCCGGCCTAAGATTTTGCTTCGCCCTGTTCTTCATCGTTCCCATAGCTCTCATCTCCAAAGCTTTCGTCTACCAGGCAAGTCACCCAAGCACAATTTCCAACCATGCAAACTAACCCCTAACCCCAGCACGCCTCCGAAAAATTCCACTGGAAATACACGCAAACCACGTGGCTCCGCGTCTCCCAAGCCACCGGCGCCTCCCTCGTCACCTTTTTCTCCCTCCCCGCCCTCACCACCCTCCTCATCCGTCGTGGCTACCGCGCCCAAGTGCTCGACCTCAACGTCATCCGCGTGAGCCTGCTTATCGCCGCAATCGGCTTTGGGCTGCTCTGGCAAGCACGAGCGGGCTGGATGCTGCTTTTTGCGTTGTTTATTGCAGGGCTTTCGGAAGGGCTGGAGCCTGCGCTGCAGGGGTTGGCGACGGCGGTGGATATGGGCAGGCATGCGAGGATGTTTACGACGGTGGCGGTGATCGAGACGGTGGGGAAGTTGATCGGGGGGCCCGGTATGGCGAGGTTGTTTGCGATTGGGAGGGGTGGTGGGAATGGATCTATGGGAATATGTTTTTTGGCTGCTTCTGTGAGTCTGGTCTCGAAATCGTACAAGACTTTTACTAACAACCTGCAAAGGTGATTTTCGCACTTTTGCTTGTTGCGGCGTGTTTCACGAGAGTGAAGCGCTAGAAAAGGTGTCTGGAGCAGCTGTCGAAGAAACGGATCCTTGGCCTGAGATGACTATTCTCAAACAACAGAATAACTACAATACTGTCCACAGCACTCCATCAAACCATCAATTCCCTCCCCATTCAACCTCATCACCGGATAAAGCGCCCAAACCAAAAAGAAAAGGGAAGCCAGAGACAATAAATAACATCAGCGCCATAAGACACACCATCAGAACCCATCCAGTACCACACCTAACAAAGCATTCAAAACAACTGCAACACCAGCACAGATTCTGATTCGGGGAACTCCACTCCAGCAAGCATCTCCTTCCACGCATTCTCCTCCCCTTCCCAGGGCTAGGGCTATAAAACACTACAAGGCACCCACCTCCAAGCTCCCCCTCATCTTCCGGACCCGAGCGAAAATGGGCAGTATGTGTTGAATTCTTGAACAAGGGGGCGTGGGCAGGGCAGTAAACGACGCCGGCAATGCAACTTGTCAAATCGCCAACGCTGTACGGCGTCGGGCACTTCTTATAAAGTAACAAGTAACCACAACCAAGCTAGCTGCCTTACTAGAACCTCCAGACGATAAGCTGCCGTACCAGAACCTCCAGGGGCCCCAGGGCGAAAACGTGGCAACGCAGAAGTGAATGGAAGTCGTTGTTCGTACAACGGAATACACCAAGATTAGTTGACCTTCCTTCAATTGCTACACGAGGAGAAAGCGTGGAAATGCTGAGATAACGGGGTCGCGTTGTGTTATCACTACTATACATCAAAAATACGACTACATACCTGCACAAATAAGGCTTCAGCCTCCTGTCGATGAGTGATGTTGATATCACTCACGCCCACACCAAAACGCTGCCTTCGGGCCAGCTGTATGGGACTTGGAAGCCGGTTCCCAGTTGGGTGGGATGCTTCCGGAATTCGCGCACGAAGAAGCGCAGGATGGACATCGACGGTTTGGCCGTCGGGGCGCATTGTCGCAATGACGGTGCTAATTGTGGTTGTTATGTGGAAGAAAGACGGTGATGGCGAGGTGAGAAGTCTGACTGAGACACGACTCTACATATTCGTTCACATGGTCACGCACGTACGAAGGGGAGGATGAAGGAATCGGACTAGACTAGAAGATGTGAATAAATGAAAAGAAACTGGAGCAGAAAAATTAAAGCATGAAAATTAATGCTTGAAAAAAGGTCAATAGCTGGTATACCATCAAGGAGGCGTCAGCCACAACGCTTCTAAGGGTTAATGATTAGGAAACAGTCCCATGTATACTAACTGCATGGTTTTGCAGGTGCTTTTTGTGCTCCAGAAACAATCCACAAACATTGCATTCAATCTCTATGTTCGACTGCAGGTTAGAGAGGTGCTTCCGCTGGAAATGCTTTGTCAGACCACCAGGGGCATATAATTCTTTGACGCGCTTGTTGGTCGGTAGACGTTCGTTACCAAGACAGATAAAGCATATTCTTGGTCTCTTCTCTTCATATACAGAAGCCCTTGCCCTCTTCAGTTCTTCAGCCGCTTTCAAAATCCGAGTATCTTCTTCGGTCTTGACTTCCCCACAATCGAGGCTTCTCTTAGGGTGTCTTTCGTAATACTTTGGCCGATATGCTCCACCTTCCTCAATTTTGCAGTAATTTACGACCGCATTGATGGCTGCGTTGCGTCGGCGAAGCTCATCTTTTAGAGACATCTCAGGCAACATCATGATTCCTCTGATTAGGCATTTCTGTTCAGGCAATTTGTCATTGGAGTATTCCAAGGCTATCTTAATACCCTCACTAAACTTTAGCCCGGAAAGCTGCCGCTCAATATCAATCACAGGCTTTTTCTTCTCCCACCTTTCCTGAATTTCCTTTAAAAGTGCATTTCTCTGGCGCTGTCTTTCGTTGGTGATCTCCCGGGTAAGTTCTTTGTATATGAGGTTTTTTGAACGGCTTCTTCTGCTTATTCGACCTGAAGGGAAGTTCGGCAGGTGAAGGGGCGTGACCCTGACTGCGTCGATCAGGGGGCATGTTGAGGGCAAAATATCAAAAATATGATAAACGGGCTATACAAGAGCTTCAGATGCGAAGACAGCGAGGTATAGTGAGAAAAACGTTGAATTTGGCTGCAATTAGGTGGGGTGTATGCGCGATTCTCGAGCGCCAAGCATTGCAGAGGGATATGCATACGCTAATAACCCGACTGGGAGGGCAAGCAGTTTTTTGTACAGTAGGCCGCCCTACTTTAATAGTCCTACCGCACTCGTCGAATTCTAACAACCAACCTAATTCGAGCTTTTTTTATTATGAGACTCTTAGATAAATCCAACGAAGTAGCACCTGCGACAACAACCGCTTACGTTGAGGACCCTAAGGACAACGCAAGCAATAAACTTATCAGAGCAAAGACAGAGCTTGAAAATGCCGACCACCACCACATCAATCCAGAGATCGAAAAGGCAGTTAGGAGAAAGTTTGATTTGCATGTTGTTCCCCTGGTCACCGCCTTATGTTCGTTTGTCCCGATATACACGCCGGCTAGCAAAGCTGCAACATCTGCTGAAGCCCTATGACAGATCTTCTTGCGTTTCTTGATCGTTCAAATATAGGGTGAGGAAGTTATCTTCGTTCTTATCAAAACTGCAATAGTATCTATAGATATAGAAACTTACGCTGTTTACTGATACTGCGCTCTCATAGTAATGCCAGGATCGCAGGAATGCAAAAGGAGCTAAAGCTCACTGGTAACCGGTACAACTGGCTGCTGACAATCTTTTACATCTCGTATATTGTGTTTGAACCTCTTACCTTGATGTGGAAGATCGTCCCACCGCACTTGTGGTGCGCATTTGTTGTTTTTAGCTGGGGACTGATCGCTGCTTTGCAGTCTGCCACTCAGTCATGGGCAGGGGAAATGGCTTGTCGGTTCTTC
>JAABUO010010643.1_pt1 | contig 10159 bp, 17 predicted proteins | sample 5559291 | NCBI WGS metagenome assembly JAABUO01 (sample SAMN10711878, study PRJNA513372) | rock metagenome | isolation source: Antarctica rocks | place: Antarctica: Victoria Land, Finger Mt sud
CATCACAACATGGAGTTTAAAAGGAAGTGCGGCAAGATTCAGCATCAGAGACCACAGCAATCATGATGCAGAATCCAGCAACACACACCATCATCATTGTGGCCCACACAGATGTAGAGCATCTTGCCCACATTGTGCCCTTGGACAAAACAGCCCTCCACACTGCCCCTACCAAATGCCCCAGCAGCCGCCTGCAGCCCTTGCTTGCCAGTGTCCCCTTGCTGACCATACACAACAATGTATGCACTGCAGTCAGTGCCGCCGCCTGGCAGATCGCTGGTGTGCACAGTCACAGTGTACTGGGCAGTATCAGAGGCTTTCAGCACGCTGTGCTGTGCTGGCATTGAAGTGGTTGATGTGAGCTGGAAGCGCGATGTGTCTTGAGGCACTGTGTCTATGGGATAGCCCAGATCACCCCCAACCTGCAATTTGCTGACCAAATCATCCTGCTATTGTAGGCCTTGTCTGAAAGTGAAACCATGCACACTGGGGCGATGATGGTGTGTCAACAGAAGAGCATGACAAAAAGTGAAATCTTGCACCTGGCACATGTCAGATACACCATGTGGGCAAAAACTCTGGGGACACATTCCCTGGCAGCAAGACACAGCAGCCAATCAAGCAATTGAGACCAGAGACACTTTGCATGACATAAACAAAGCAATGTAACCTCAGGGCAAATGGGAGTTTCAGTTCGAGTTGCACTGCCATTTCAGCAGCAGTGGCATGCACCAGTGGAAGCTGTGACAGCTGCATAAAGAGATTTTGTCATAGCACCGCAGTTGCTGTGAAGGAGATGTGCACTATACCTGCAAGTGGATGACCACAGTGTTGTCATCTCCCAGCCAGGCTGAGCAGAAGAAGATGTACAGCAACCCTGTGCCCTCATCAGTAACCTCCACCCTGTTGAGATGCCACCTGTCTCTTGAAAACGATGGCCTGTAACCTACGGTTAGCTGGGTTAAGGGCCCTAGATGATTAGCCGTGTGCACAGGGAAGGCCTCTGCCTGCAACAGCAGATGGCTTGTGGGCAGACCAAGTGCCATGCTGACCATGCCCGGCAAGGAGGATGGTATGGGAAGTATGGGACCAGCTCAGTGAGAGACCTAGGGTGTGCCTGCTTGTGGGCACAGCAGGGAACTGCTGGCAAGCAGCGCTTGTCATTCAGACTGCTTGTGCACAATGTTTCAGTAAACAAGCAGCATGCTGGCAATGACCATGCTGTCAGCTGCATGCAAGGATCAATCTGCACATTTTGACACATGGCTACACAACAGCCTTTGTAGAATGCATGTAAGACTGTTGAGCATTGCAAGCAGGCAGAAAGTTGCCAGAGATTGTTATTGCTCACCTGGCCTCTCTCAAAGGCAAGAGGGGCTGAGGGCAGATCTTGAGGGCCCCTGGAGGCCACCAGCCCTTCCAGGTCTACCCATACCCCTCCCCCTGTGCCAGCCCCTGGGACATCACTGGTGTGCACCATCACCTACACAGGCACAGCCTGCCAGCTGATACAAGAGGATGCCAGTCTGAAAGGCAATGAAAAGGCAAAGGCATGATAGCACAAGGCGGCTTGGTCCTGCACAAGGAAAAGAGAATATCACAAAATAGCACATGGGCATGGCAAACGCAGGCCTGAAACGCGACTGCAATAGCATCTGCAACAAAAAATGATGGAGGCATTTTCACAGTGCTGCAATGCATGCTGGTGGATTTGGGGCTGCCTTACAGTCCTCAGCCGAGGGCAAATTGGTGGGGGCTGGTTGAGACTGATTACTCAAACCAGAGGGCAAATTGGTTAAGGAATTTGCAACATCCGCAGCAGCGTGATGCTTCAGACTCACAACCCTTAAAAATGCACCACCTCATAGACGAAAATAAAGCCTACATACCGTGTATTTGCCAGTGATGCCTGTTACAGCCAGATCTTCTTCTTGTGTTGCCTGATCAGGCGTTGCTACCAAAGCCCGCCAGTCCTCTGCTTCCGCAGATTGTGCTGCCACAGCAACCAGCGAGGGTTTGGCAGGTTTCTGGCCCAGATTCAGTTTGACCCTAGATCTGCCACCTGTGTCCAGCCACTGAGGGCAGGGGAAGTAGTACAACTTGCCTGAGGGCTTGTCCAGAATTTCTATGCTCTGAAGATGCCATGGGCCTTGCAAACCCTGCACACAAACTGTCGTTGCTACACGCACTGTACTGATGAGACACACTCATTGTAATTCACGCATTTTGTTTTATGAGTTGCTGTCATGAGATAGCATACAACACCATGGCAAAGTCTCATGATTGACAACACATGTTAGGACAAGTTGCTGCCTGTTGACATTGCAATGGCAACGCGCCTCAAATAGAACATTATATGCAGGATCACATGCTGATGACTCCAGAATGGTTGCACCAATGCTTTGGTGCAGCTGTTGCGTGATTCTATGGCTTGTCTGAGTTGCAAGCCAGGTGACAATCCAGCAAGGTGGCAGCCCAAAACGGTAACTGCTTGTGCGTACCATTGCAGGGTCTACCCAAACAGTGAGCTGGTGTAGGTCCCCAACAGCTTGAGCAGTGCAGTCATGCACAGAAAGACTGCCCCCCTGGGTGTTGTCAAAGTGCAAGGCTGGAGTGACCCCGTCAGACCCGTGCATATGCATCCGCACCGGCAGGGGTGCCCCTTCCAAGGAAGCTGCTGCTGAAGCTGCTGTGTCAAAAAACACCTGCAGACGCGTGACGATTAGAACAATCATGTGGGCAGATGATCATTGCAGCATCATAGCATCACGCCTTTCTCAGACCTAGATGGAAGACATTGAAACAGAGACAAGGGCAAGACAGAAATACCAGATAGGCTGGATCATGCAAAAAGGAACAACTTTTTTTGGGTGTTTGGGCAAGCATGACAAGAGCCTCCTGAGGCATCAGCCCAGAACTGGCAGAATCATTTGTGATGGTGTTGCTTTCTGGATCTTCTCAACAGCATAATTGCAAGCACTTTGTGCAGTTCCACCAATGGCAATTGCAGCAGACACTGACATGTCCATTTTCTCCTGGCTGAATGCAGCACACCATAGATGGCGTTCAAGGCTGTGACCTGTCATCAAGATGTACACAGTCATGACAGCCAGCTGGCAAGACTACACAATGACCATATAATCATAATATGGTGTTGATAAGAATGATGGTATATATGCAAGATCAGGCAGGCGGCAGCTTTGGGCAGAAATTTTGCATGCACTGCACAGTTGCAGCTCATGGCTGCTGATCTTGCAAATGGTCACCAAAGCATCATGGGCCTGGTTGACTGTCAGCAGCATACCTGATAGTCAGTAAAGGGTGTTTGAAGCCACTTGGGGTGACCCTGGGGGTACAGATCATGCTGGTTGCTGCCACTCCCCTGCTGCAGTGCTAGCCATCTGTCACATGGGAAGACCCATGTGACCTTGCTGGCCAGATTTGTGACCTCCACCAGGTGTATATGCCATGCTGTGCTGGATGCCTGGCATGTATAAGGCAAACCATCAGTACTGAGAGCTATGCATGCCAGCCAGGGTTACAAAGTGCTGGGGTGAGCTTTAGATGCAATGCTCATGTTCTGCTGCAGTTGTCAAACAGATGGAAAGGGGCTTCTGGAAATGGCATATGTGACATCATGTGAAGCAACCGTGCCCGAGCGGTTAAGGGGATAGACTAGAAATCTATTGCGGAGACGCGCGCAAGTTCAAATCTTGCCGGTTGCGCTTTTGCATACCACAGGATTGAACCGCCATTCAGTGCCAAGATTTCAAAATTTTAACATCCTATGATGTCACGACAAACAACAATTGTCCACAGCTCTCATGTTTGCACACATAAGGTGGGTGCATCCAGAGAGTGTCAAGCTGTGCGCACATTGCAGCCTGTCACACACTGACACATACAGTCTGTCAAACATGTATACCACCTAGGTATGCATGCATGGCATAGTGCTCATGGTTGCGGAAGGCAAGCACCCTAGCCACTGCACTGACATAGTAAGCTGGTCAAATCTTACCGCATCTCTGAGACCAATGGTCAGCCTCTGCAGGGCACCAAGGTCTTGCATGTCACATGTGGTCCACGTGTCCTCAGTCCCATCATGAAAGGTACTGGCACTCTGCCGTGCCAGCGGTATCTCTTTGCTGCAGAGGCTGGGACCATGCATGATTGCAAAACCTGTGCCTTCTGCCACTGACTGTGGGATGTCCGAGGTGTGCACTGTGATGCTGTACCTCGCCATGGTCCCTGCATGCGTGCGCTCTGTGATTAGCCCAGAAAACACCAAAAAGGGTTGCTTCCAGAGAGATTCGAACTCTCGATCTCTCGCTTACTAAGCGAGCGCCTTAGCCAACTTGGCCATGGAAGCTCGACTTCATGATCGGCCTGAGCCAATGAGAGGAATGGAGCACGAACTGGCAAAATCCGAAATTTTGGCAAATATCTTCACAAAAACTTCGGCAACAAAGGCAACAGCACTTAAAGTCAGTGCAGCGCCAGATTATGAGCAGTCAAAAGGTCAGCTATGATTGGCAGGCTGACCTGGCTTCAAGACCACTTTATTGTCATTGCCACTGTGCAGCCAGACATGATCAAAGAACAGCCACTCCTGCGCCGACTTGACATGCGCAATGCGCACCATCTCTAACATCCAGTCAGGATGCGCCCCTCTGGCATTGTGGCTGACCCTGATGTGGGTCAGGGGCCCCAGCTCAGGGGCTTGCACTGTGAAGGAATCAGCACTCCCACTGGCAAAGGCACCAGTGGAAGCCTTCAAGGGGAGCGGCTTGCTTTCCCCTGCATAGTATTGTATATCAGGTTGTTTGCATGAGGCCTTTCCCCTGCAAATTGTAGCAGTGTCGCTGGCACAGGCAACAGACAGTACTTGACAGGACGTGACCTGACAGGACAGTATAAAAGGTACACGATTTGACAAGGCAATGCTTGACAGGACGAGGCCTACATATACTGACCATTGATGATCAGCAGTGTCTATCTGGCAACTTGCAGAGGCTGAAGCACCTTTCATGCAAACATCATGCTGTTTCATGTAAGTTGGTTGTCATGTTGTGCTGCTTTCCTGACTACAGCAAAATTGCAACAGCTCTGCAGCTCAGTGTATGTGCGCTCTCCAGGTACAGATTGGCATTCTGATGCAACAACCTACTGCAATGCATAGTGACTGCTTACCAGAGGCGCTGTACATGGCCAATGACACATCTGCATCTGTGCCGGCATCTTGGACGTCTGATGTGCGCACCGTCACCTCGTAGTCTGTCAGAGTGTTGTTGACAAAGGCCCTCTCAGGCTTGCTATCTTGTGCCTGCCCAAGAGCACAATGATTTTTCAGAGGCCAGGCAGGCAATTGGGATGTACAAACTGGCAGGGCACATGAAGTCACAAACAAGCTTCTATGCTGAGTTGACTTTCATGCGTCTCATTGCCGGGTGAATATGCAATAGTCAAGCACACTTGCCTGCACACAATCACCTTCAAGTGATCAACCAAACCTGCTTGCACACACTGTTGTTGAACGACTTTCAAGCTGGTCTGCACATGGAAGCACAGCGCAACGCAACTCTGTCAATTGGACGTGAGCACAAAGAGTGTAGTGCAGGGGTGACAGCTTTCCTTTGCAGGCTGTGATGTGACAAGAATAGCTAGCCAGGCCTCATATTCCATTGTGTATGAGCCCATGAAAATGCATGTGTAGTAAACTGTGCAGAAGCTGTGCAGCGCACCAAGACAAGGGTGCTTGCCCATGTTGGCGCTCTCACCTTCAGAATGCGCACAGTCTTGCCGTCATCTTGAGCACGGTCCAGCCAGCGGGCGCAGGGGAAGAAGTACAGTCTGCCGCTGGGGAGATGGGTGACTTCCACCAGGTCCAAGTGCCAACTAGGCTTTTGTCCCTTGTTGTCGTGGCCTGCAGCGGTGATGCACACTATCATGCATCAGGGCTCAGTCATCATTCCTTGTCTTTGTTAAAGTATGTGTGCATCCATGTGCCATGCCAGGCTGTTGCATCATCCGCTGTGTGCCAGTCCCATGCAAGCTCTTGTGCTTCATCCCTCTGCAAGGGGTCTGTGAGGGGCCAAATAATTTCCCCCTTTTTGTGTCAAATGCTTCACATTTTTTGTCATGATTGTCGTAATCAAACTAAAAAAGAACAAACTTTTGCACATCAGTGAGGCACACTGTGCTAAGCAGCTGCCTGTGTGAAAGCCACTAGGGTGTGATTGACACAAGGGTGGCAGCGCAGCTGGGCTCTGAGCTTTGCAGCTTAGCAAATGCAGACGGCAAGGTCTGCTTGTAAGCTTGCCTGGCCTGTGTCTGGAGTCTGTAGCAGCATCAATCAGACCAGCTGACACCGCCTTTTGTGCTGGTTTTCATTACCAACATGGGGACTATCCAAAGGTCTGGAACCAATGTCCATGCTTATCCGCTGCTGTCCAACATCATGGTGTGTGAGAAGGCAAAGGGCAGGGTCAGCTAGCTGCTGAGTGACTCACCAATGGTGAGTGACTGCAGCTCTCCCAGTTCTGGCAGCTGAACTACGAAGGAGTCTGTCTGTCCACGCCCAAAGGCATCAGCTGTACCAGCCTGGTTCATCAGCTTGCAGCGTGGGCCACTGCCAAGCTCGCCAGCCAGTTCCACAGATACAGTGGCATCAGTTCCAGCGCCTCTCAGATCACTGGTGTATGTCACCACCTGTGCGCATCAGCACCTTTTTGTAGTCTTCACCTTACTTCATTACAGCAATCTGCACGGCCTCTGCCACTCAAATCCCTGAAGTGAGCAGTATGAGTTCCCATGCCATCCAAGGTCAATGCTGTACATGACCACCTGCTCTTCTGCAAAAGTGCTGTCACTGCTTTCCTATCAGCAGTTTGCTGCAGAGTTTGCCAATTGCCCACATTGTAATTGCAGCAACAGAGAGCAGCAGCTGTCCTGGCAACAGTCTTGCCCATGTGATGGGATTTGTCACAAGCTAGCAAAGAAGTGGCACGCTGTTCAGAGTGTCAGCATGCATGCATGACAGCAGTGGCGCATTGCTGATGGCTTGATCATCTGACACAGCCAGCAGATAACGAACAGCTGAGACACTCATGACATGCATAGGTCAACGAGTGGTTACAAAAGCAGTAGCAGCACGCTAGCACTGGTGAGAAGCTGCATTCGAGCAGTACCTGGTAGTCAACCATATTGGAAGCAAGGCGAGGGTCTTCTAGCTGGGCTGGCAGAATCTTAGAGTTGCCTTTCTCCCTGTCCAGCCATTCATGACAGGGAAAGAACCACCTGCAAAATGGATTTTTCCAATACAGACATCTTGTGGTGTAGTCATAGAGCTCATGCTAGCAGCATGATCGGTATGCTGTGTGGCTCACATGACACAGATATTGCACACTCACAATCCTGCAAGCACAAGCTCAATAGGCACTGCATGAAGCCTGTTGGGTGGCCTTGATGTGACAGTCAATCAGACCCGCCTAGCACCACAAAGTTACAGTCAAGATGCCTCATCTAACACGTGTCTTCCCCCAGGGTCAGACATGTACAGTCCTGTCCTGTCTGAGATCCTGTTTTGGCAGTCAGTGGACCGACAAGAACGACTTGACTTTGCAGTGGATGTTTCATGCGCAGTACCTTTCTCCGTTAGTCTCATCTGCAACAATGATCAGGCTCAAATGCCAGGCAGTTGCTAGCCCTGTGCCGTTATGCCAGATGTGCAGCTCTTGCAGCTGGCCCATGTGGCGCAAACGCAAGGCAAACTCATCAGTAGAGCCCCGCGAAAAGGCATCTGCATTGCTGCTGGCCAGCTGCTGGCGGCTACTGCTGCACAGATTCCCTGCATGGACAAACAAATGGCTCAAATGCCCAAATTTACTTGCATGTGCAAACCGTGTCTCGCAAAAACACGACATGACAACTTCAAGAAGCTGAAGGAGAAGTGCCCTTTTTAAGCGGCAGTGAGCTGCGGGGGTTTTAAAGTTCCTGATAGCGTAGTGGATGGCAGGCCCAGAGATGGGTATGCAGGATGATTGCAGCGACCACTGGAGCCAGATTAGCTGTATATCGTTACAGGCGCATGAGTCCAGAGATGGTAACAGCAAGGTCTCATCAAACACTTGGTCATGAAGCAAATGCAGCAAGGATAGGTCATGACAAGTAGAATGGTGAAGCATGAAGTAGGGCTGCCACTGAAGCGGCAATTGCAGGCTATTGGCAGACTGGCATGCTGACTACACCCGCTAAAACACGCTTGTCTCTCAATAGCATCAGCCGTTTGGATGCCATGTTGTCACTGACAAGCCAGCGAACTAACTGTCAGTGAGAGGGCTTCTCAACATCAAGTATGGTCTATGTGAGGTGCACACATGACATTTATAATATATGCACATGCTGCTTGATCAAACCTAATGCTGTTGGTTGTAGGTATTTCTACGTGTGCTGTGCTCGGATTTGCAGCCAGCAGTCCATTACTTATCAGAGCTGACCTGTGATGTCGGCAAATACGTCGGCATCTGTGCCACTGTTCCTGACATCAGAGGTGATAACAGTGACCATGTAATCGTGCAAAGGGGTTCGGGGGTCTGTCCTGCTGCCTTGCAGCAGGGTCTCACTAGGCTCTCCTTTGCCCAGCCATCTGCATTGCCAAAGAGGCCTGACTTGACACAAAGTCCTTGTTACCTGCTGCAAACATGTTGGTAGGGCAGTGAAGACATCAGCCAGCATGTGCTTGTGTGTCGTTCATTGATTGTTTGTTATGACTTTTGTTTATATATCTGAAAGTGGAAAGTTTTGAAAATGTCAATTCTGGTTTCACTGCAGAGGCTGCTGATGACACAAACTCGCCTGGCTAGGCTTTCTAGGCATGGCTTGTATGGCATGGCAATTCTTTCTTTGCGTGTACGTGAGGTGCATTTTTACACTGCTATGCCAGCAGCAGTTTACCTGCCGCATACAAAGTAGACAGTCTCTTGCAGGTGCTTGTCCTCCACCACTATCAAGTCACACAGCCAGGCCGAACCATCGGTGGCCACAGTCACCTGCTCCAAAGGCCCCACATGGGGCAGATACAGAGTGAACTCTGACTCCTGCCATTGCAGGACACACTTCTTTTGCAAGGATTGATCAAACGGCTCTGCCTTTATGCAACATGCCTAGGCACATGAGGAGTATGTACAGGGGAGTCTGACTCCTGCCATTGTAGGACACACATCTTTTGCAAGGGTTGATCAGACAGCTCTGTTGATATGCAACATGCCTAGGCACATGAGGAAGATGTACAGGGAAGTCTGCCTCCCGCCATTGTAGGACACACATCTTTTGCAAGGGTTGATCAAACAGCTCTGCAGTCATGCAACATGCCTAGGCACATGAGGAAGATGTACAGGGGAGTCTGACTCCCGCCGCTGCTGAACTCACACCTTTGCAAGAGTTGTGCAAGTGGCTCTGCCACCATGCCTAATCGCATGTAGCAAGTGTAGAGTAAACTCTGGCTCTTGCCGTTGTGTGGACAGACATCCTTGCAAGGTTTGTTCGGATGGCTCTGCCACCATGCAACAAATCTATGCACATTGAGAAAACATAGCATAAACTCTGACTGCTGTTATTGTCTTGCATGGAACAGTCCCAATGGCTCTGCCAATGCGCAACATGCACATAGCAGATGGCGTGGCAGTTGCTGCCCATCACGAGCAACACACCAAGATGTGTCTGGTGGTTGGAAATTCACACATGCTGAACCTGCTGTGCATGTGCTGACTTGCACCTCGCTCTGACTGCCAGTCTCAGAATGTCCAGTGTACCGCCATGTGCAGTGGCATGAAGCCCTTACATGCACCTTTGAAGAGCTGTCTCTGGCAAAACACATGTCAGCAGTGATACATGCATATTTTTTCAATCATTGTCTGTTGACTCCCCTGATGAGTCCTAGAGACAGAATATGTAAACTGATTGATTGATTACATGTGTCACCTGGCTTCTGGCAAAGGCATCATCATTTGCTGCCTGCAATGGCTGCAAGCCACTGCTGCCTCCCTGGCCATGCAGCTCTATACTGACCCTGCCTTGCGTGCCAGCACCTCTGCAGCTGCTTGTGTGGATCCACACATGATACTCTGCCTTGCTCGGTGCTTCTACTGCCTCCTGCTGTTCG
>JAABUO010010644.1_pt1 | contig 10159 bp, 8 predicted proteins | sample 5559291 | NCBI WGS metagenome assembly JAABUO01 (sample SAMN10711878, study PRJNA513372) | rock metagenome | isolation source: Antarctica rocks | place: Antarctica: Victoria Land, Finger Mt sud
AAAGGGGCATGGGGAGGGGAAATTCCGAAGGAACAGGGGGATGCCGCAGGCAAGGGAGAGACGGCACACAACCAACAGTCTTCAGGCTTTGACAGCTGGCGCTGTGACAAGAAGCAAACACCCACCATGCTTGCAGGTCCGGTCGGGGTAGCCCGGCTGCTCTGGACAATGTTGAGTTGGCGGCGCAGCCTTGCCACCTCCTCGGTCAATGCTGCCTTGTCCTGCAAAAAAAGGATTTGTTGGCTGTCAAAAGACCTGTCACAATGTCCTGCTCATCAGCACAAATCAGCACAGCAGCAGCACTTTGTGGTGTTCAGCGTAGTAAAGTCAATGACCCAGACATGCTGCAAATAAAACAAACATGCTTGCGTATGGCATACAAGACTGTGAAACACATGGTGTCATGTGAGCCTTGCTTCTGCACTGCAAGCCTCAGTGCTTGTTCTCTGATGGCAAAGTGAGGACAGGACAAAACAAAAAGGCTGACAGAAAGGTGTGCAATCTTGCACTCATTGACAGATGGCTACTAATATTCATGGCCATGGCACAGCTTGATAAGCATCAGACAAGCAACATCACAACTGACCTCCATCAGAAATTCGTTTTTTGTGCGAAGCTCAGCGACAAGGCCCTGTTGCTCATGCAGCTGTTTTTTGTAGAACTGCTGCATATTGGACCTCTGCATGTCTGCTGCCTCAATCTCCTGCAGCACCAAGAAATGATTGTTGGTACAGGCACCACAGTGCTGTTATTGCTCGGTCAGCAGTACTGCAGATTCTGAAGGTGTACAATCGGTACGAGGCAATCACTTCAGTAGGGCACAGGGGTTTGCTGGACAAACAGCATGTGCTGCAATAACAGCATCATAACTTGCTGTACTTTACTGCTGAAACTATGAGCCAGGAAGATTGCTGACCTGTCTGAGATGATTTTCTATATTGCATGATGAGCCTTCCACGCTGGCATAAGCAAACATCAAGCCCTTGTGTTCCGCATTCAGAGCCACAAGCTCCTGCAACACAAGCAGAGTCAATTTGCTATTGGAGCAAGGGCTTTGCACAAGCTGAAACAGCTTGGTCGAGTTGTTCTTCAATACTTGGGACAGCCCAAGAACTGGTCACCTGCTCAAGAACACGAATCTTTTGCGCGCTCCGCCGCAGCTCCGATTGCATCTCTGCGTGATCTCTTGAAACCTGCAAAAGTCAGAACTTCGTGAGTGAACGGAAGCGAGGAAACCGGGATCAACTAAACGTACAAGAACCACTCAGGTGGCTTACCTGTGCACAAAGTCTACGGCTTCCTACAACAGCCTCCCAATGCCGAGTCGCAATGTAATTGGCGTTTGCAACCTTGGCTCGCTCCTCAGCCATGTCCTGCACACAGCTCAGAAGCTTGATAGCAACCTTGGACCCTGAGGTCTGCCGAGAAAGGGCACAGCAGGGCCACCGGCGACCAGATAGCGTCGGCGAATGTCCGCACGACGGTGTGGTTTAGTTACCTCTGTGTCTCCAGGCTGCCGAACCGCTGATATAACTGACAACGGTCTGAAAGCCATGTGTTTTGACCGCGAGACACTCTGAACAAAAACGCCTGAAGAAAGTGCTCAGGCGCTCTGTCACTAATGTGCTTGTTGCTTCTGCGAGGATGACAATTTCGCAGGATGTTTGCGCTGGGCTAGTTGTGCCTAGGCCCTGGCCTAGATGGGTCAGGTTTGACACTGAGCCAAGCGGCCTGAGCGCAGAAGAAGCCTGCAAGGGGCCTTGTTTCACCTGATCGTCACTGATTGCTTTGCAGACCTTGAATATCAGCTGCAGAGGAAGTTGTGCGTGCACAGCAGCTCACCAGATAGTTGGCTGTCTCTGGCAAGGTTTGAGCTTCCTACAATTGAGCATCCCGTAAGCATTTTAGTGTTCCGTCATTTGATCGTGCGTGTCAGATGGCGGTTCCTCTGGTATCGCCGCTCTGAAGCAAAACGCGGCAGGCTCTTGGGCTGTGGTGCGGCAGAGGCATCTTCAACTGCAGTATGGCAGCACAGTCAATTTCGAACTCTTCCTGGTGCAAAGCATCCTGGTACCATAGGTGCAATAAGACTGTGGATTGTGGGGAATATTCTCTCAAGAGCCGATGTGCCCTCATGGAGTAGGGCTTTAGTCTCAGCAGGATTTGTAAATCTATGCTGGCCACCATCGGGTTATGCCACGTACAATAGGCCTATCACGACTAAATAATAATAGTTGTGGGGAATATGCACAGCCCCGGTGGAAAGCACGGACTGCTTTATGATTTATCCATGACAGGTACCTTAGGCAGATCTGTGGGGTTAAGTATGCTACATCGAGTGCTATGTTGCCAAAAAATTGGGGTTGTCAGCTCTGCAATTTCTTTGGTGGCAGCGGAACAAAACAGCTGCTAGTCCTGTTGGGCTACCTTTTCGCACAACTTTGCTTGACAGTCTTGATGCTTTTCTGTTGGGCGTGGTTCCAAAGAATTTTGCATTTTGAATCGCAGTCCCTTGGGCAATCCAAGTTGCATGATAGTGGGAATATCCCTACCATGGAGATTGGTGCAGTTGTGAAAGCCCTGCGTCAGCATTTTGGGCTGCATAGCTAGGGCGGCCCCAACCACTGGGCTGTTGCATACCGTTATTTCTGCAGTTCAGACTTGGTTCTGATAAATTTCCGATCGTAGTTGGCCACATGACAAGTATGGCTGATTGAAGACCTGCTGGCCCCAAGCTCAAACGTAAAGCTCACAGTGGTTTGCTTGATCCCGACTCGTCAACGAACGTACAAAAGCCTTCCAGTCTCTTTCAGCGCCGAATTTTTGACTCAGAGACACAAGCAACACCCACAAATGTTTTTACTGAAGGGACCACATTTTCCCAGGGATGCCTCTTCACAGGCCCAAGTGGTGCACGTCTCAATGTAGCACAGTCCAGTCCTGAAGGGACGCTGCCTGCAGTGTCACAGTCCACGCATGCAAACTACTTACAGAAATCCGCTTACAGATCTGAGCTCCTAGAGCTCTAGAGCTCCAGCATACATGGTGAAAAACCTCCTGACACCATTTCCCATATATACACTTACCAGTATCTGCTCCCCCCCTTTGAGGTATAATGTAAGCCCCAACCTTGAGCTGGCAGTGCATGCATGCATAATGCTCCTCCCTGTGAAGGACCAAGTATATCACTTTCACCATAAACAATGGCGCAGAAAACGCTGCGACAGGCTGCTGTTGTCATTTGCACGTTTTCAAACTCCGGGCTCCTGACCTATCCTTCAAGGTTGGGATCTTGATGGAGAATCAAATGAGAGAGCCTGCGTTGCATTTGTATGTGCATGTTGAAGGGCCAGTGCACCTGCCGCATCAGCAGCAGTTTGCATCCTCGGACATCACTGGTATTGTCAGTATCAGCAAAGGCTGCACGCACCTGCAGAGTTCTGCTGTGGCAACATTGCATTGCTGGCACGCCCTGCTGGCATGGACATGTGCACAAAGCAACAGAGAATAAGTCCTGATCCAAGCTTGTCCAGCTTGGGATGAGCTTTCATGGCAAAGGACATGCCTCAGAGCTGTGAATGCTGCCATGATGCTGTCTGCTCCTGAACTATCGTGTTGCCAATGCATATGCTGAAAGTCTGCTACACGCATGTGCATGGGCATATGCACAAGCGAAGGTGGCACCTGCCAGTTTGTCATACATGTAATCTATGTGATTCGTGCTTGAAAATATGTCTGTATTGCAAAGCTGATTACATGCAAATATGCAGATGTCCCGTGCTGATGCGCCTCATCGCTGCTTCCCTGCTGCCAGCTTGATGATTAGCTAAGACATCAGTTGCGTGCAACCCCAAGATTTGCAGGTCCAGGTTGCTGAGCAGCAAATTGCTTTTGCTCCAAGCAAATTGATGCAATTGCAAACAGCATTCTTGAGTCGCCAACTTGGCAATAAGTTAAGAGAGGGTGACCATGCACCAATAGCACCAGTAAGCAAAGGGCTCCCAGCGTCCTTTGCGTTTGCAATCAGCTGCGCCAGACTCAGCAGGAACTCACAGGACAATGTACATGCCACTAACCACACAATGATTGCAGTAAATGTCAACACAAGTCAGGCTTACCAAGTACTGGTCACATTGTGAATGAGCATGTGATTTGAAGCAGGCCTAGCAGATGAGCTGTGTGGAAACTGATGGCATACGCACATGTGCCTGCCTGATGTGTTTGTTACATCATCTGACTTTGAGGCATTGAGTTCAGAGAGATCTGCCAGGCAGGTGTGCAGGAAGCTTCAGCGTCGACGTTACGTCAGTCAGAAAGATGACAACAACCTGCAACAAAGCAAGAGTGTCGCGCGGCATTGCAAATCTCAGGGAAGAAGACAAGAGCAAGCCTGGCCAGCCAGCTTTCAGCAGCTTTGCATCCAGCTTCAGCATCATGCATCATGGTGATGATCGCAAAGCAAATTGCCCCAATATTTTGCACACAGAGTCAGCTCCAAACGGGATGCCATCTCTTTTGCTCTTTGGCCCATTGCGGTCTTTCTCTTATCAAGTACTTTTGCACTGGCACTAGCATCCTTGGGCCAAAACAGTAATGACCTAGAAGGGCAGCCTGAGGGCAATTGGGCAGTGCTGCAGCAGGGCAGCAGTACAGTGTACGTTAGCGGTGGCACCCCTGTTGGGTCGCCGCTACAATAATGTCGTGTTTCTCACAAATTGTATTTGAGTCTGAACTGAGCTCTGCTTACCTGTCCCCACATAGGTACAAGCTCGCCTAAGTAGCAGTAGCAGCAGACCTGCCTTTCTGTAGGCCCTGCTAGGTACTGGCCGTAGTAGCGTAAACAAGCTCTTTGCAGTGCAAGTTACTGGCTAGTTAGTGACAGCTAGATCTCCAGTTTGTACAACAGTAAAACCCTCTGGCCAGTGGCAAGCGGCAAAAGTGTCGCCCTCAACAAATTAAACTTTCTTAAACTGCACTTGACACAGTCTTCAATACAATATGTGCAATGTCGTTGATATGACAAGAGTGCATTCTGTAAGGTGGGCATTCAGGCGCAAACTCTGCCAAATATGAAATTGGTGCACTCTTGTGGGCATGTGTAAAGACATCAGCTGCAATTGTCTTGAGATCTTGGTCTTGCTTGTTTGTACCGCAGATGACCAACTTGCGCTTGTTTGTTGCTGCATTTCAAGCTGGTGCAACTTGAGGTACTGCAGTGGCATTGCCTGTGGTCAAGCAGCCATAGTGGCAGCGCCCACAGCTGGTCAAGATGTAGTTGTGGCTGTTGCTGGCCCACGTGAGTTGCAATGCATGTAGTGATCTTGTTGCCTGTAGTTTGGTCATTGTGTTGTACAATCGCTGTTGTTGTGCTTGTATCGTGGATGATGCAACAAAGTTGTAGACACAAGCCCATTTTGCGCGTTATGTGACTACTAGCTCTTTACCCTGCTGCACAGACGTCATTGTGCGCCAAAAGTGAATCACCTTGCGTGTGTGTCAAGAGAATCACTTTGGATGGGTTTCAGGGCTGCACAATGGGCGCTTGCAACGCCGTGAGCATGATTCAAAAGGATTGTAAAAAGCCATGGTACCAGCCTGCTGTCTGTTTTGAACCTGCAAATCACAGCAGGCTCAACTTTATCTCTCAAGCTTGTCAGAAGAGTTGCAGGTGCCAACTGGCTGGCAGGAGCAACAACTGTGTTAGGTGATGCCATGCACAGAACATCATTCAAGTGTGCAGTAAGCAAACATCATTATGCGCCAAAAGTGACAGACAACATATCAGGTTGCATGTCTGTCAAGAGAATCACCTCGGATGGTTGCAGGGCTGCAAAAGGGGCGCTTGCAACGCCGTGAGCATTGTGCAACAGGATTGTCAAAAGCCATGACTCCAGCCTGCATGTCTGTTTCGAATTTGCAAATCACAGCAGGCTCGATCCGATCTCAAAGGCTTGCCAGTAGAGTTGCAGGTGCCAAATGACCGGCCTGGCAGGAGCAACAACTCTGTCAGGTGGTGCCATGCACAGAGCATCATATGAATGATGTGCAGTAAGCAAACATCATTGTGCGTCAAAAGTGACAGGCAAGAAAAGTCAGCACCGACTGTCGCATTGCAGGCATTCTACCAGCTTGATTGCAACCTGAAATTAGTCACTGCATCAGCTGAATCCACATGCACTTGCGGACAGGTCACAACACGTGCAATCTTGCAAGTATGACTCAAAATTCTTGGCGTGTTTGAAATCTAAATCCATCAATCCATTACAGGAATCTTTCAGCTGCTTTTGCAAAAGATGCTCATCGCACTTCGCGCGTAACAACTACACTCTTACGGCGCAAAATAAGGGAAAACGTGCTGAAGGTTGACTGTCGGCGTCCGCTCTCCTCGACAGCGTGCAAGCACGCAGCCGACAGGTCGCTGCTCTCTTGACTCGGCTACTACGCCAAAGGGTCAATAGTAGACCTGGACTTCGATAGGCCCCGCACTGAGGCCCAGGATGGCTTCCAGGGCCTCAAGCCCCCCTGTCGATTAACAGATGGACAACGATACCATAGACTGGCTAGACCTGGACTACTGGCCTGAGAAAGATTCTCAAAAGCCTGCAGACATGGACAATTCGTTTGCTTGGCTTGCACAGCAAGCTCAGCCATTGTCTGGGCAGCCACTACCAGGATCGCAGTACCAGGTCCAGCCACATGTAATGCAGCCACATGATGGACTGTTGTATCACGACACGTTTCACCCCCACTCCACAGCGGGATCCCTGCTTTCAGACCTGTCAGGGGTGAGAATCTAGCTGTCAGACAACAACAAAGCTTGTCAACAGCTCATTCATCAGCAAATTTGAGTTGTGGTGTGTCTCAATAGGATTTGCTAGATGCATCAGCTGTAGACATTTCGAATGCACAGTTTGAGGGCATTCCTTCACAAAGCCCGCACCAGCAGAGCAACATGCAACTACGCTCAGATACTGCTCACAATGGAGCCCCACAACCTCTGCAAGACATGATCCAAGCCCCGGTCTTTGGCAGAAGCACTTCGTCTATGTCTCAGCAAGCAGGTAGCGCTGCTCGACATTCTTGCCCTCCATACATCCAGCTCAGCCTGCTGCAGATATCATCACTTGCATGGTGTGCTTGATTCCTGCTCTCTTGATGCAGGCAACAACTCCCAGTCTGCAGCAGCCCAAGCTGCTGGCAAACCACGCTTGCGGTGGACGCCTGAGCTTCATACTCGGTTTGTTGGCTGTGTAAGTCAGCTAGGCGGTCCTGAAAAAGCCACACCCAAGGGTATCATGAAGCTCATGTCAGTGGAAGGTCTCACCATATACCATATCAAGAGTCACTTGCAAAAGTACAGGCTGAACATCAGGCTGCCAGAGTCAGAGCAGGTCGAAATGAGCGAAGCTGTGTCAGGTGAGCATGAGGGGCGCCGAAGTCAGCGAGGCAAGAGGCGCAGCACCAGGAAACAGCGCAAACGCTCAAAGCGCTCATCTAGCAGGTCAGTCATGGCAACCTGACAACTTCAAATTGTCAGTCAGATACAGCATCATGGCTGAGGCCTGCTGCATTGCTTGCTTCCCTGCTGCACCATTACTTCTTTGGTTTTTTCATGGTGTTCTTTATGTGTGCGAGCCCCACATGCCACCTTGCAAGTGTATAAAACATGCTTCTCGTCAACTCACAAGCGCAATTTGCATAGCTGCTGAACATGTGTCAGTCAGCAGTCACCACCCAACTTGCACACTCAAGTTCAGTCTGCGCTTTCTAAAAAGCACTTGAATTTGCTTTGTAGTCTGCAATGCTGAGAAAAACTGTACATGCAGGCGACGTGCCTTGGAGAAGAGCGATGGTGATGATGACGAAGCCGATGATTTGGATGACGATCAGTTTGATGAGGAGGAGGGCGACAATGAGCTGGATGGGCATGCTGCTTCTTCCGGCATTGGGGAGGCTTCCAGCGTGCTGGATGGGGTGACCAATAGGGAAGAAGATGCACAGCGTGAGGTGCAGCGGCAGCGCAATCTGGAGCAGGCTTTGCTGATCCAAATGGAAATGCAGAAGAAGCTGCATGAGCAGTTGGAGGTGAGCTCGTTCTCCTTATGCAATCAGGACTGCAAAGATATTGCCCGGCTGTACTGTACTGTGATGCGCCCTTCACACGTCTCAATCAACCAGCTATAATCTGATCTAATCTCCTGCTGCATGCTTGTCTAGACCTCTCTGGCACCACTTTTGCACCTTGAGCAGGTTCTTTCTACGGGAATCTGCACAAGACTTCATGTATGGGCCCCAATGGAAAGACAAATATCTGATGGATGGATGCACGAACGGACAAATGAGCAAACACAAATGAATGAATGATCTGATGAACGAACAAACAAACAAACAAACAAACAAACAATCAAACAAACAAACAAACAAACAAACAAACAAACAAACAAACAAACAAACAAACAAACAAACAAAGTAAAGGTTTCTGCTGCATCATGCCCCCCCCCCTCCCATGCATGCAGTGCTGCTCAGCAGTTGGAGCACGGCGTTGCATTCACCATACCTTCACATTGACTGTTCATGCCTGGCTGCAGTCACAACGGCAGCTCCAGCTCAGCTTAGAGGCGCATGGCCGCTACATCACCAGCCTGATTGAGCGAGAAGGTCTGCAGCACAGATTGTTGCCCCAGCTGGTAGCTGCAGCTGCCCCCAGTCTGGCACGCACTGTCCCTGCCTTAGCAGCACTAGCAGCCTCAATGCCTCCAGGCTCCTCAGCTCAGACGTCAGATCAGCAGACTCACTACATGCCTCTGTCAGCTTCTGGCGCTTCAGAATTCTCCCCTCAGCAGCTGCTGGCTGGCGGATTTGCGCCCCTGCCAAACCCAGTCAACCTGAACGGCGATCCCAGTCCCGGTGCAACAGATGCTGCAAGATCCCTGGACGTGTCGCCATCGCCGTTGAGCAGGCATATCGGTGGTGCAATTCCGCGTAACCCATTTGGCACTATCAATCAGAATGCGTTTGGAGAGCCAAGCTCACCTGGATTACTGCTGAACACAGATCTGCAGGCTGCTGCTGCCGCTTGGGATGACCACCAGCGGCATATTCTGACTGGTCCTGGAAGCAGACCCTTGGATGGGATGCCAGCTGTACCTGGTCAATAGCCAGACATAGTCCTCCTCCCTCTGTTCCGAGAAGTTTGGACCGAACAGCACTGTCCTCACCGCTTTCTGCAAGTCATATGATGCCTCTGCAGTGACTCTGGGCACAGCCCAAACAGCGGATGCGCTGATAATCTCTTGTTTCAAATTGGTACAAAGGTTTTGCGCGCTTCTCCATGTTTTGGCTGTGTTATTCTTTTGTACATTGTTGTCATGACCTGATCAGCTTTGACACTGTTTGCAAAGATGCCGTAGATGTTTTGCCAGGCAGTGTCACAACCCTTGATGTGTTTGCGGAAGCACGCGATGGTGTTGATCTTGATGTTTGTAGCCTTATATGTCTCAGTGAAGATGTCCCATTAGATTGTCTAATAGGGTGCATTGAAGAAGGTCATGGTATATTGATGAAATGCAGTGTGAACGATGTTCGACAGCGTTTATGTCAATGCCCAGCTGTTTGGATGACATTGAATGGTAGATTTTGCGTGGTGCAGACCAAGGAATGCTTGCACACAATGTGCCTCCTGATGGCTTCGTTCGCCAATTGGTTTCACCAACAATTGCAGTTCCTGTCGATTTTTATACGCTTAGTCTTCTAGGGTGTATCGATTTTTAAACTGAACTTGTTTACATTCTAGAAATTGATGCTCAGGCTGACAGCCGCATGGATGTAGAAAGAAATCAGCTTTTTGGTATGTGTGCGCTTGCGTACGGCCTGCTTCTTGTGCTCGATGATCACCACTGTGAAGGCTTGTCTTGCAAGTTCTGATGAGTCAAGCAGTGCTAATGTATGACATGCATGACAACTTCGAGACTTGTAAAGTATCGAAGTTCGTAGCTGACAGGATCAGATAGCCTGCGGATCAGCTTGCGCTGCACCGTTGTGACGGCGACATGTCTTTGCTTTGTGGCCGTTTGCTTTGTTTGGCAGCAAGAGCACGTCTCATACTTGAAGAGATCGTCTACTCATAAGAGAGTATCGTCTAGCTGAAAGTATCGTCTAG
>JAABUO010010646.1_pt1 | contig 10158 bp, 14 predicted proteins | sample 5559291 | NCBI WGS metagenome assembly JAABUO01 (sample SAMN10711878, study PRJNA513372) | rock metagenome | isolation source: Antarctica rocks | place: Antarctica: Victoria Land, Finger Mt sud
CGCCCGCAGGTCGTCCACGCCTTTGCCGCCGCGCCCGATGATAATGCCGGGCTTCGCGGTGTGCAGAGTCACTTTGACCCGGTTCGCCGCCCGCTCGATTTCAACACGGGCAATTGAGGCGTTGACAAGCTCTTTGCGCGTCTTGATAAAGTCACGAATATGGAAATCTTCGACCAGCGCTTTCGCATAGCCTTTGTCCAGATACCATTTGCTTTCCCAGTCCCGGTTCACGCCGACGCGGAACCCGACGGGATGTATTTTCTGTCCCATGCGTTATTCTCCCTCTTCCCGTTTCTGGTCCGCGCCTTCGTCCGGGTCCGGCGCACGGTCACTGGTGTCTTCTTCCGGCGCTTCAAAGGCCGTCACAGGTGTGGCCTCTGTCGGCATCTCGGAAGTCTCACCTGGAGCGGCATTGATGCCTTCTTCGGCCATTTCTGGTGCTTCCGCTTGGGTCGGCTCTGCCGACGCCGCCGGTTTCTGCCCAACATTTGGTGAGTTGCCGGTGTCCGGCGTGTTCGCCGAGTCGCCGGTCGAGCCTTCACCCTGCTCCGAACCGGGAACCTGCTGGTTCTCTTTGGCCGGCTCGGCAATCGGCGAGTCCAGTCCGACTTCTTCGCGGGACTGCTCGGTCACCGTCTGCGCTTTCGGCGCGACGTTTCCCGGCGCAGCCTTCGCTTTGGCGGGAGCCTGCACCGCAGTCCGGCGCGGCTTGGCAACGACCGGCGGAGCCATCGTCAGGATGACCGTCAGGTGACTGGTCCGCTTCAGGATACGGTAAGCCCGGCCCTGAGCGCGGGCGCGGACCCGCTTCAGGCTCGGACCACCGTCGGCCAGGATGTTCTGGACCTTCAGGTCGTCGTTGCTTGCGCCCCAGCCGTCGTTTGCGTTGGCGGCAGCCGAGATCAGCACTTTCATGATATGCTCGGCGGCCTGATTCGGAATAAAGCGCAGCAGCCCCAGCGCTTCCGAGACGCGCTTGCCCTTAATGACATCAATCACAAGCCGCGCCTTGCGAGGCGACATGCGGATATACTTGGCGACGGCCCGCGCTTCGGCGACGACTTCGATGCTGACTTCCCGGCTTGCGCCGATTTGCTCTTTAAGCGCGTTTGTCAGTTCCTGAAGCTCCATCCGCACGGTGTTCGGGCGGCTGGAATGCAGCAGGATTTTCAAACTGCCGTCTTTTTCTTTCGTTAATTTCAGCTTGGAGATCGGCGTCCGCCCCAGCACGTCTTTGACGGTGGGCAGCAGAGCGCGGTCTCGTGCGGCGGTATTCATAAGTGTCTCCTAAATTAGCGGCGCGTCGTCCGCGTGTCTTTGGAGCCGGCATGGCCCTTGAAGGTGCGCGTCAGCGCGAACTCGCCGAGCTTGTGGCCGACCATGTTCTCCGTCACAAAGACAGGGATATGCTTGCGGCCGTCATGCACGGCCAGCGTATGGCCGATCATCTGCGGGAAGATGGTGGACCGGCGCGACCACGTCTTGATAATGCGCTTCTCGTTGCGCGCATTCATATCGTCAATGCGCTTGAGCAGCTTCGCGTCCGCATACGGACCTTTTTTGAGTGAACGTCCCATAAATTATTATCCTATTTGCGTTACTTGCTGCCACGGCGGCGAACGATGAACTTCTGCGTTGACTTGTTCCGGCGAGTGCGGAAACCGTTGGCGCGAACGCCGGTAGCCGACACTGGACCTTTTTTGCGTCCGACCGGAGACTTCGCTTCGCCGCCGCCATGAGGGTGGTCACGCGGGGACATGACGACGCCCCGGTTGTGCATGTAAACGCCAAGCCAGCGCTTCTTGCCGGCCTTGCCATGCTTGATGTTCTCATGCTCGACGTTGCCGATTTGTCCGATAGTCGCCCGGCACTCGGCCAGGATCATGCGGGTCTCGCCGGAAGCGACCCGCAGGGTGACATACTTGCCTTCTTTCGCCATAAGCTGCGCCGAGCCGCCAGCTGTGCGGGTCATCTGCCCGCCCCGGCCTGGTGACATCTCAATGTTATGTACCAGCGTACCGACGGGAATGGCCCGCAGCGGCAGCGCGTTGCCCGGCTTGATGTCAGCGGTCTCGCTGGAGATGACGGGGTCGCCGACTTTCAGGTTGACCGGCCACAGAATGTAGCGCTTGTCGCCGTCGGCGTAGTGAACCAGACAAATACGCGCCGAGCGGTTCGGATCGTATTCGATAGTTGCAACTTTGCCGGGAACGCCTTCTTTGTCCCGCTTGAAGTCAATAATGCGGTACTGGGTTTTGTTGCCGCCGGCGGTGTTGACCGCTGTGCGCCGGCCCTTGTTGTTGCGTCCGCCGCTGTGCTTGTTCGGGCGCAGCAGGGACTTCTCTGGCTTGGAAGCCGTCAGCTCAGTGTAGTCCGACGCCGTGCGAAACCGCTGCGACGGCGTAGTGGGTTTGTATCGCTTGATACCCATAAGACTTAAACTCCCTCAACCAGTTCAATAGACTGGCCTGGCTGCAGGGTCACGATCGCTTTTTTCCAGTCGGAAGTGCGGCCCTTGTTGGAGCGCTTGAAGAAGCGTCCCGTGCGGGTCTTGCCCTTGACGACCATGGTGTTGACCGAGACGACGTTGACTGTGTTCTTGGTGTCCGCCTGAATACGCTCAACCGCTTCCGCGATCTCGTACTTGTTGGCATTGCGGGCGACAACGAATGTATACTTGCCGTCCGCCCCGCCGTTCATGCTTTTTTCCGTGACGATGGGCCGGACGATAATTTGATATGGGCTTTTTGTCAGTGCGCTCATAAGTTTTCAGTAGCCTCCGTCGGCGCTTCGGTTCGCGCCTCTTTCGGGCCGTAAACGGCGTCAAGCGCGTCCAAAGCACCTTGAGTCATCACAATCTGATTGGCGTCCAGCACGTCCCGCACGGAAAACGCGGGGGCGACCCGGACGGTGATGCCTGGAATGTTGCGGAACGACTTGTAGATTGTCAAATTGGTTTCCGGCAGCACAATCAGCGCTTTGCCGGCAACGCCAAGCGAATTCAAAAGTGCTGCGGCTGTCTTGGTGGAATGCGACTCCATCGAGATCGAGTCCAGCACGATAATCGAGCCGTCATCTGCCTTTGTCGTCAGCGCCGATGCTAAAGCCGCACGGCGGGCCTTCTTTGGCAGCTTGGCCGATAAATCGCGCGGGTGCGGTCCGAACACAATGCCGCCATGGCGGTAGTGCGGTGCCGAAATGGTCCCCTGACGCGCCCGGCCTGTGCCTTTTTGGCGGTACGGCTTGCGTCCGCCGCCGGCGACTTCGGCGCGGGTCTTGGTATCACGGGTGTCCTGGCGGCTATTAGTTGCTTCGTTGACGACCGCCTGGTGCATCAGCCCAGGGTTAATTTTTGCCGCAAAAAGCGTGTTGCTGAGGGAAACATTCCCCCCGCTTGTGCCATCTGCTTTTCTAAGAATGGTTTCCGGCATGGGTGAGGTTCCTCCTAGCGTTTGAATTTCTTGATCATGACCAGCCCGCCGTTTGCGCCGGGGATCGCTCCCTTGACCAGCAGGATGTTCTTTTCAGTGTCAACGCGCACAACGCGCAGACCTTGCTGCGTCACCTGCACATCGCCCATATGGCCCGGCTTGCCGGAGCCTTTGAACGTACGGGCTGCATCGGTGCCGCCGCCGGAAGCCGGCTTGCGGTGGGACGTGGACGCACCGTGCGTGGCTTTGTTGCCGCGCCAGCCGTAGCGCTTCATGACGCCCGCGAAGCCCTTGCCTTTGGAGATGCCCGTGACAGCGACTTTGTCGCCCTCGGCAAAGATGTCGGCGCTGAACTCGTGGCCTTCGGCCAGGGTCTCGCCTTCATCTAACGGTATCTCGCGCAGCGTCCGCTTCGGTGCGACTTCATGGGCCGCAAAATGGCCTTTTTCGGGCATCGTCAGCCGATGCGCCTTGACGTCCTCAAACCCGATCTGGGCCGCGGAATAACCGTCTTTTGCAATTGTTTTCAGTTGTGTAACGACACAGGGGCCGGCTGCGATCACGGTGACCGGAGTCACGCGACCGCCTTCTTCGAAGACTTGGGTCATCCCCAGCTTCTTTCCCAAGATGGAACTTGGCATTTGTTTCCTCCACGGCGCACCTCACGAGTGTGGTTCAACTCGCTACGTGACGCGGTTTCTATTTTTATTTGGGTCTAAATCAAGGCTTTAGGCAGCTAACGCTGTACCTTGCATCGAAGTAACTTCTTGTGGCGTCAGGGTCAAAATCAACCCTACGCTTAATAAATCTACTGGCGGGAGATTAGCTCGCAACACGTCTCTTACTGCCGTTTGGCGATCAGTCTGCGCCATGCCAACAAATTCGGATGAGACAAACGAACCACCAATTTTTTGGCCTGGGATGGTCACATCTAGTTCAGTGTGGTTGTCACCCGAAAAATTCGCGTTCAAGAGTTCTGTGACCGTTTCAATGAGTTCTTCCATTGTTCCTCTCCTATTGTAACCAGATCCAGTGCTGCACTGACTAAGCGGCGCGTCAATTCTTTGGCGAAATCACCTTTAATGCCACGATCTAAACCAGCAGACTTCCATTCGCTCTTGAGAAGATCTAGAGAGTAGTACCGCTGGCTGTTGTTCCATTGAGAGACCACCAGGCTCAGTGCTGCACCAATTTCTTTTTGTCTGCCATCGGGAATGACAGCGTCAAAACGGCTTTTCCTAAACCATACTTGTAGGTTGTGTTTGCCGTCAAAAGTCTGATCAACCCTATGGGCATAAGCTCGAAGCATACACTCGACAGATAAGCCCGCCAAATAAGAGACAAGCGCAAACTGCTTTTGCTCAAGCAAACTCTGAGCAACATCTACATGGTCTAAAGCCGCTTTTCGATAAGACTGTCCCGTGACTTTCATTGGTGTTGAACGCCTACAGCTTGATTTCGATGTCTACGCCCGAAGGTAGGTCTAAGCGCATCAGAGCATCAATAGTCTTCGGGCCGGGGTCGAGGATATCAATCAGGCGCTTGTGCGTCCGCATCTCGAAATGCTCGAACGACTCTTTGTCCACAAAGGTAGACCGCTGCATCGGCAGGATGTTCTTTTCCGTCGGCAACAGGACCGGACCGGAAATTCGTGCGCCGGTGCGCTTGACGGTGTCCACGATCTTTTCCGCAGACTGGTCCAGAACACGGTGGTCAAACGCCCGAAGGCGGATACGGACTTTATCTCGTCGCATAATAAAAAGCTCCCAAACACGAGTAGGAGCGGAGGGATAACCCCCCGCCCCAATCAATTAGCCTACACTAAGACTTTGGTAACGACGCCCGCGCCGACGGTATGACCGCCCTCACGAATGGCGAAACGCAAACCCTCTTCCATCGCAATCGGCGCGATCAACTCCCCCACAATCGTCACGTTGTCCCCCGGCATCACCATCTCCACGCCTTCCGGCAAGTCCAAGTTCCCCGTCACGTCCGTCGTGCGGAAGTAGAACTGAGGACGGTACCCCTTGAAGAACGGCGTGTGGCGACCACCTTCTTCTTTGCTTAGGATGTAGACCTCGCCCTCGAACTTCACATGCGGCTTGATGCTCCCCGGCTTTGCCAGCACCTGGCCCCGCTCGATGTCCTTGCGCTCAACCCCACGCAGCAAAATGCCCGCGTTGTCACCCGCCTGAACCGTGTCCAGAGTCTTCCGAAACATCTCCATCGAGGTCGCAACCGTCGTCTTCGTCGCCTCACGAATGCCGATGATCTCGATCTGCTCCCCCGCCTTTAGAACGCCACGCTCCACGCGCCCCGTGGCAACCGTGCCGCGCCCGGTGATCGTCATCGTGTCTTCCACCGGCATCAAGAACGGCTTGTCTACATCACGCGCAGGCGTCGGGATAAAGCTGTCTACCGCTTCCATCAGCTTCAAGATCGCAGGCTCCCCGATCTCCGACTGATCCCCTTCGAGTGCCTTCACCGCAGAGCCGACAATGATCGGGCAGTCGTCGCCGGGGAACTCGTACTTCGACAAAAGCTCCCGCACTTCAAGCTCCACCAGCTCCACAAGCTCGGGGTCATCCACCATGTCCGCTTTGTTCAGAAACACGACGATGGACGGAACGCCGACCTGACGCGCCAGCAGAATATGCTCGCGGGTCTGGGGCATCGGGCCATCGGCGGCAGACACAACAAGAATGGCCCCGTCCATCTGGGCCGCGCCGGTAATCATGTTCTTGATGTAGTCGGCGTGTCCTGGGCAGTCCACATGGGCGTAGTGGCGGGCGGTGGTCTCATACTCGACGTGGGCGGTGTTGATGGTGATGCCGCGCTCGCGCTCTTCGGGGGCGGCGTCAATGGAGGCATAGGAGCGGGCGGTGGCCCCGCCGGCTTTTGCCAGGACATTGGTGATGGCCGCCGTCAAGGACGTCTTGCCGTGGTCCACATGCCCGATGGTGCCGATGTTCACATGCGGCTTTGTACGATCAAACTTTGCTTTTGCCATAGTGTTTAGCTTCCTCGCGAATTTCTTTAATTAATGTGTGCGAATTTGGCACCCGTCTGAGGAATCGGACCTCCGCCGCCTTTGGGCTGCACTGCTTCCAGTATAACCCCATTCGGCCCCGCCAGGTTCCGGGCATCATCAATAGTCGGGCACAGTGCCGGCAGTTCATACCAGTCTGCGTCCATGATTATACCCCGCCAAACCACGCATTGCAACTGCGGGCAACCTGTTCAAGCCGTGATGCTCAGCATGTACGCCAGATTGTCTTCCACCTGCGCCATGTCGTCCGCCGAAAGCAGGCCGAGACGCTGAATGAGCCGGTCTTTCTGAACGGTCATGATTTGGGCAGCGTTGACCTCGGAAACTTGCGTGAGGCCATTCTCTTCCGAAGGCTGAACCCGCACCATAGACGGGTAGCCTTTCAGCTTGGAAGACACCGCGCAAACAATTGTCACCGGATAACCGGCCACGGCGTTTGCGATGTCGTTCTGGATTACCAGTGCCGGTCGCTGCCCCGCCTGCTCCGAGCCGCGTGCCGGGTTCCAATCAATCAGGTACAACTCGCGCCGCTTGATGTTAGCTGCCACCCAGTACCTCCTGGGCGGCAGGAAGCAGGTACTCCACATCGTTCAAGTCGGGGTCGCGGCCCATCGCCTCAAACCCTTCGCGCCACTCCCGCTCCTTTTCCCGGTCTTTTTCCCGTTTGAGGCTATCCTTGATGGCTTCCACGAGAAAGCGATTGGTGCTGACCTGGCGCTTATTGGCGAAGTCTTTCGCTTCCTGCAAAAGCGCGTCATCGGCTCGAAGTTGAAAAACAGCAGTCGGCATCGCTCAGTTCTCCTTGAAGTGCATTTACTTAATACTACCATAAAACACTGCCAAAATGCCATATCAAATGGTGCTTACCCCGCCCCTTCCACCACTAAGACGTCTGCGTTAGCGGCTGCACTGTGGTACAATGCTCCAAGAGGATGCACGCATGGCCTATCAAGTCACACTCCAAGAAGCCGCCGGACAGCTTTCCGCGCTTGTCCGTGAAGCCCAGGCAGGCCGGGAAATTGTTCTTCTGGACGGCCTTCGGCCCGTCGCCAAGCTCACGTCTCTTGCCGCCGATGAGGTTTCCTCGGAGGAAATCGCCCAGCTTGCGATGGCGGGCGGCGCGTTTGACTGGCTTGCGGATGAGCCGAATATGTACGAAGACAATCCTGCGGATGCTGTGACTGCGGTACGCGAACGGCTTCGCCAGTGGCAGCAAGAATACGGACTGCCTATTCAGCCCAACGGGAGCTTTGCTTCCGTTGAAGCCTTGTTTGCAGAGTGGGACGCGGAAGACTCGCGCTTGACGCCGGAGGAAACAAGTGCAGAACAACAGGTGTGGGCAGGCTATCAAGACAGCCGCCAGGATGTGTTGATCTAATGGCCTACTCTTTCATCGTTCTGGATGCTTATCCTCTCGGCAATGCCGCTGTTCCCCCAGCATCTCCGGGCGCTCCTCCCACATCTTCGCAGGAATGCCGCCAATGGATGATTGACTGCGAACGTGCCGGGTCCGTTCTGCTCGTTCCGGCGATTGCGTATTATGAAGAAGTCCGTGAGACGAAGCAGCGGCAGGCGGCCCGGCTTCAGCAGTTTTGCTTCGACCCGGCCCGCTTCATTCCGCTGACGACCGCGCATTTGACGGATGCCGCCGAACTTTGGGGGCAAGTTCGCCGCAGCGGGCAGCCGACTTCAGACCGTCACGCGCTCGATGGGGATGTCCTCTTAGCGGCTCAGGTTCTCAGCCTCGGCCTGTCGCCCACCCAGTATATCGTTGCCACTCGAAATGTCCAGCATTTGATCCGGTTCGGCCTCCCCGCCGAAGAATGGCAGAATATCGCGCCCTGACTACCCCGCTTCTTCCACCACCGCAATCTCGGCGTCCGTCAGCCCGTACAGGTCATACACCAGCCGGTCTATCTGCGTGTCCGTGGCCTCAATCTGCTGCTGCATGACATTTTTCTCGGCGTTCAGCCGCGCCGCCGCCTTGTCTTTGTGCAGGGTCAGCATTCGCTCCACGAGCATCACCATCTTGTCATGCTTGACTTTCTCGGCAGGATGGGCGAAGTCAATGGTTCGGATTGGGAGCTGATTTAGGCTGAAGACAGTTACTTGAGGAAATGAAGTCTTAAAATCCGCGAACATAATCTGCCAAAAGAATGCTATTAGTTTGGAGTTGATTATACCGAGTAGGTACTTTTCCGTAGCCTCATCGGACCTAAACGTGAAAATGTTTCCCGTAACCGCGATAGGGTCAAAAATCATAGAAGCTGTTGGTTGCTTACCAATCTGGCGGATTACCAGTTTATGTGGTGCAAGATGGACTTCTGCGTCCCAGCAACCACCCGCGCCTCCAGGTCTTTCAAATAAGACATACTCGGTATGGGCGTCTACACTGTATCTATGAACATCAGACCCTGATAGGATAGGTACAAATTTGGGTGACTTCTTTTCTTTGGCAATGTATTGGCTTCTGTCACCAGTAATCAACCCACGATTGATAGTACCCTTCTCGCTCAGGCTAGAAAAATCTTTGAGAAGCCTCAAAATCAGCGACGCATTTTCCTCATTTAGCAAGACGTTCCAAACTTTGCCAGTGATGTCATTGAAACGACTTTGCTGAGTGAGCGAAAACGATTGTGCGACCGGGACAAATAATGGGTTCAACTCCGTTGTCACAGCAATCTTGTGACTATCACGTTTTTCGGCGTCCAACTCCCGTCTGTAAACGAATACTGAGGTGTGAACATCCGCAGTAGGAAAAACCTTCTCCAAAGCGACTGATATGCTCTCGATACAACACCGCTCTGTAATCCAGGACCGCAGGTTTTGAGCGTAGACATTATTGAGTAGTGATGTTGGGATGATGAACCCCAACAATCCAGTGTTGTTGAGCAGATTTACTGATTTCTGAAGGAACAGGTGGAACAAGTCAATCTTGAATTCTGCCGCTACATAATTTGTTCGCAGGTAGTCAAGTTCTGCTTGAATAGTGTTGTGTGGTTGCAACATCCTATACGGCGGGTTGCCGATGACGGCATCAAAGCCTCCGGCCTTCATCACTGCGGGAAAGCCGGTTTCCCAGTCAAAGGCGTTGATTTTCAGCCGGGCATCCAGATCAAACTCGCCTGTGTTCTTTTCGTAGAAGTCCGGGCCAATCAGGGAATTGCCGCATTTGATGTTGGCCTCCAAATTCGGCAGCGCACGCTCCTTGAACAGCTTCAAGCTGTTGTCAATCAGCTCCGCCGACTCCCCTTCCAGCACTTTCAGCAGCAGGGATAGCTTGGTCACTTCCACGGCCTGCGTGTCAATGTCCACGCCGTAGATGTTGTTCAGCAGAATGCGCTTCTTTTCGGCAGTCGTCAGACGCCACACGTCCGGGCCGTCACCGAGTTTTTTGGGCGCTTGGTAAATCGTAGCGTTCTTGCCTTTGGCGAACTTCTCTTTGGTATGGTCCACATAGTAGCGCAGGTGCCAGTCCAGCAAAAATTGGTACGTGCCGATGAGAAACGAGCCGGAGCCGCAGGCGGGGTCTAAAATGGTCAGCTTGGACACTTGCGCGGGGGTGCAGCCTTCGACTAATTTGCCGACGGTCTGGCGGACAATATAGTCTACGATGTAGGTGGGCGTATAATAGACGCCGCCGGCTTTCTTAACTTCCGGCTTTTCTTCCACGTCCGC
>JAABUO010010647.1_pt1 | contig 10157 bp, 14 predicted proteins | sample 5559291 | NCBI WGS metagenome assembly JAABUO01 (sample SAMN10711878, study PRJNA513372) | rock metagenome | isolation source: Antarctica rocks | place: Antarctica: Victoria Land, Finger Mt sud
TGCATACTGCTGAGGGTGAGTCACAGGCTGGGTGGTGAAAGTGCCCTCTCCACCAAGAATGGGTTTGCTGCTCAGCTGTACGCCAGAGATGCTGTTACCAGTGATGGGCTGTACGCTAGAAGTCCCACGTCTACTTGTAGGGTGGATGCCGGTCATGCCATCACCTGTGGTATGCGATGCTGCATTTGCTGCTGCCGCTGGTGCTTGTAAGCTGCTGGGAAAGCCAGTGTTGGCAGTGCCGTAACCTTGAGGCGAGTCTAGCAGGTCAGTTTCATGAAAGCCGGCAGATCGGTGTTCTGCAGAGATGTCTGAGTCAGCAAAGCTGCTGCCTGCTAGAGCAGCTCGGCTGGCTCCTATGCTGTGAGAAGGGGAGTCAAGACTAATTGTCTCATCAGCCATTGCAGCATGGGGGTTGTGGGAGTAAGCACCTGTCGAGCCTGCTGTGCCATTGACATTGGCTGTATCTTGCAGCATTGGTGCTGAGGTGTAACCCCCCATTGGACCATTAGCCTGCAGCTGTGGTGCGGCGAGCTGCACAGGTTCCTGCAGCATGTTCTTCAACCAGTCAGCACAAGACATGTATGTGACCAATGAGGCAGGGTACAAGCATAGACTTGAGTGCAAGGAAGTGGTGCTACTCGCTACCTGCGAGGTCTGGCCTGCATAGCCAGTGCCATCATCTTGCTTGAAACTGGCTTGTGCTGACAGGACAGCCTGCATGTTCAGTTAACTGCTTTAAGAACATCTGTCAGAATGAAAGAGACAGCACTGGAGATGTGCTTAGCTGGAGTCACTTGCCTCCTTGATCTCCTGCTCAGCTATTTCTAATGTCACGTTGATTTCTTGCTGGACTTGCAAAACCTCTCGCTCAAGCTGTTGAATGCGAAGCTGGTTGTGTGCGTCTTCAGACACTGAAACAGGTGCCTCCTTCAACCTCTCAATCTCCTGCTGCATTGTCTCAAGCTCCTTGACTCGCGTCTGCACTTGCTCTCCTGCCTGTTGAACAGCGTCTTTCGCTTGCTCTGTAGCTCCAGCAACCGCCTCCTACTGACACTCTACGTTCAGTCTGGCACAGGCGTTGGTGAATTTAAAAGTGCCTCGAGCAGGATCATGGCTGAGTACCTTCTGTTCCATGGTAGCACGTCGTGGTGACGGCGAAGCCTGTGCGGGTGAAGGTGGCACTGGCGCTTGAGTTTGCAACTGCTGAGCGGGCGCATCCTTCGTCGCAGGTTTTGAAGAGCAAACCCCCATCAGGCTCGAGCTGTGCTGTTTGACACCGCCTAGTATAGGCTAAGACACAGAGGCTTAGGCTAGTTGCTGCGCATTGCAGTGACTACTGACTCCCTCAGCATTGCTCAAGCGCGACAGTCAAACTGCGGATTCGCCCGTTGCCGAGATGAGCTGACAAGGAAGTTGGCTGAGTTTCAAGTTTTACATTCCGATTGCAAGCCTTTGTTTGGGACATAGCGTTGACTTGCCTGCCATGACCATCCAGATAGAATATTACATATCCTGGGCCTCACTTTAGGAGGATCAACAAAGCAGCGTCGTGAAGGTTTGCTCAATACAGCGAATTTTACTGCAAAGAATCACACACCAAGCGAGAGCAAAGCCTGTATGTTTGACATCCATCAACAATCAACAATCAAAAGTCACGTACTGCATGCAAGCCTATCATGACAATAGCAGCTTGCAATGTCAGTGCTTGCATGCCATATCTAATCCATCTATACAAGAATGCATTCTGGTAGCGCCTCATTTCCAAATACCCCCATGCCGTACAGCCTAGCACACCGAGTGATCCTTGGTAATGATTCCCTGTCCTTGCAAGCACTGCTCCCATACACCAGAGCTGAGCTCATTCAAACCAGCCAACAGTCCCTGCCAGCCAGCATTGTATTCCATCACCACCCTGGTCATGTTCAGAGACCGTGTGTCCGACCAGGTGTCCACATCACCATCGTAAGCCTCCACCAATGCCCCGTACAATACCCTTGGGTTGGAGTCGGGGTTCAGCAGCCCATTCACTGCCGTACAGGTGGCAGGGGCAGCAGGGCAGGAGGCTGCCTGGTTCTGGACATGGCTGGGGGGATCTGTGCCGAATCCAGGGATGAAGCTATGGGTAGCATCTCCCAAAGCGTACCGTGCCTGCAGTTACACTCCATGTTCAATGCATTGGCAGATGAGCATGTTCAATATAATCAGCTTTGACAATAAGTGTAGCTGCACAGTTGTGTGTGCAAGAGCAGGATACAAACAGCTCTATGTGCAAGAGCACATAGGCAGCAAGACTGCACAACACTCAAGTACACAGTTGCTGCAGTGAGAGAACTGTTGAAGATACTTACTGTCGCAAGACAGCAGGTGATGGCGCCAAAAACAGGAAATGCAAATCATGGTGCATACACAGATGCAGAGCATGGCAGTGACATGCCCGCATCTCTGTGCCCAGCAGCTGTATTAGTAGCCACATTTCTTTTGATAATGTTAGCTACGCATGTTGTACGCACATTAAGGGAGTGACAGACCTGTGTTTGAGCCCAGCAGCTGTATCTTTTGGCCTTCTTGGCTTCGGAGCCACCGCCAGGTTCGATGTAGTTGGCATACACTTGGGCAAGGAAGGCCACATTCATGGTGCTTCCCAACGATGGACTGTACTGATTCCAAGCCCGACCCCTGGGACTTGACAGAATGACCTGCAGCAGCAGCAGCAGCAATCTTACACAACTCTGCATTGATGACTGCTGCAGACCTGATGCAAGTTATACAAGGGCGATTGCAAGAAGCTGGCATGAGAGCTGCACCAATGGCCGTAGAAGAACTGCAACAGCAACTGTGGATTGAGACACTGGATGGGATCTATATGCCAAGTGTACATTCATACGAGAGGAAGGAATGAATGAACAAAAGGATAGATGCATGCGTGAATGGATGCTGATTTGAGTCAAACCATTGCAAACATACGTTACTTTATACATGGTCCGCCACTTGATCTGTCATAGACATTCAGAGCAGGCGGAGTAGCACTGGGCTCAGCTCACAGATCCAAATGCCTGCTAGCATGGCAAAGAAGTCAGCAAAGGCAGTTGACCCACCTCATCTGTTCCACAGACCCACATCTTGAGGAAAGTTTGGGCTTGGGCGTGGAAGGTACCACCATCTGTTAGAGTCGCCAGCAGGATGTTGGCAGCCCAGTACTGGTCCATCCAGTCATACCGGTACTCCCCACCCACAAAGTTATCCTGGAAAAAACAGCAGCTCAGATGAATGCCATGGTGATCATCTTATGTGCACATGTGACACTCGCGTGCAGCACCAGAGGAGCATCACAGAGACAGGCATGCTAGCCACAAGCACAACGTCAGTGTGACGTCCACAACATGAACAAAGATTACACTGCCACACAGCATTGCACTTGTATCCAGAAAACTGGCAGCAGATTTGGCTTAAGGAGGAGAGAGGGCAGGAGTATGGGAGGGGGGGGGGGGGGGGTGGAGAGGAGGGGGTGCCTGAAGGGTTCTTACCGAGCTTGTGGAGGTTGTCCCATAGAGGTGCGCCACATACCAAGACTCAGCCTGAGAGAGGTAGTCAGTGTCGCCTGTGGCTCTGTACAGCCAGGTAGCAGCAAAGGTCAAGTCATCGTAGTAGCTGGTGTCATTGTACAAGGCAATGGCACTGCCATTCAGGTTGATCTGCTGCTCTGAGCACACCGTTACATTCTCACCGGCTGCAACCTCCGCCAGGTATGCAGCCGATAAGACATTGGGACAAACTGGGACTTGCACCTGTAGCAGACAAGCTTAGTGAATTATCAAAAGCCAAGGACACAGCAACAAGATCTTTTTTACAAAAAATCAAAGGCAGCAACTTGGCAGGATCAAACAACAAACGTGCAAACAGGAGAGTATAGCAGGTATCATGCTGTGCTCTCATGGTGCACCCAACCACTGGCCTGTCCTCTCAGAAAGCAATATGGTCGGTGGAGCTGCAAAGCAAATGCAGCATGTGTTCTTGAGGACCCAGGTGAAATGAAGTCAATTGTGTACACATGGCAGTCACAGAACATGCTACAAATCACAAAAAGAGCTCACCCCATCTCCATAAGCCCCAAAAACCTTCGTGGCATAGGCATACAAGGAGGTGGCAGCCGTCATGAGCGTGGTGTAATACGCCGTATCAGAGGACTTCCAGACCAGAGCAGTTGCAGCCAGAGCAGAAGTCATGGTGGCTGCCAAATTGGTAGCCCCCACATCATCCCCTGCAATGTAGTAGGGCCGGTCCAAGGTGTAGTCCTCAGGCCTGCCCCAGTAGTCCTGGTCGGTGGTGTAGTTACCCACCTACATGCATGCATTCATTCATACATTTAGCATGTGAGCTCCCCTAGAGTGCGATATGCACAATCCAGAGCAGCTTCCGCTTTTGACAGTTAAGACACCAGCAGTAATGTGAATCAGACCGGAAAAGCACCTACCTGACTCTGACAGATGGTCGAGAGAGATGCAGTTAATCCAGTGACTGGCAAGTCATTTGTGTTGCGACAAGACACAGGTGTGCAAGGAGGGCAATGGATGCAGGCAAGGCCTAAGCAGCAAACAGCAGCATGCTAGGGCTGATCAGCTAGCCAGCCTGCACGTGTCGCAGCAAGGAAAGCACATCACTGACTAAGCAGAACAGGTTGCGTCACTGTGGCAGCACCACAGACAACTGCATGCCTCTGACAGGCAACATGAGAAGCACATGAAATCCGCCCACGCCCTCCCACAACAGCCCCACAAATTTCATATGAGAGTTAGAGAGGAGAGGCAACAGGTGTACCTGGTATATGATTTCCAGGTAGTCGGCGTTGGTGCCGGTGCCAGAGCCAATCATCTTCATGAGGTAGTCTGCCCCCCACCGCACCTGATACATGGTGTCCTGAGTCGCGTTAGCCTTCTCATAGCCCTGCAGTCAAGGCAAAAGGACTGTCAGCGTGCAGAAACGGCTCCAAAGCATGTGCAGAAAGCCCAAGTTCAGACACAGGGAAGGTTGCAGGTCAGGTCAGATGTCATTGCTTCAGCTCAAGCAGCCTCCAGATCTGATGTAGCAGCGCTGTTTCATGTCTTGTGATGGTGCAGACTGCGCATGTATCATACATCACACAGCCAGCAAAGGTAGGAGTGAGATGCGCCCGTCATGAGCCACAACAACAAAGACCTGAAGCATGTGTGAGGGCAGACGCAGGCACGGGTGGGAAGCAAACTTACAGTAGGGAATTCAAGCAGACCCCATGCCAACAAGGCAATGCCAAAGGCAGTGGGGTGGGTCATCTTGAGGTTGCCTGCCGGGCCGCCCTGCAGATAGCCCCCAGTGATGTCCCTGTCCAGAGGACCCAACTCATAGGTCATGGCGTCTGACCTCCATGTGACTGGGTTGTCCACTGGTAGTGTGCCCACCTTCTGAGCGTCCAGGAAGAAGTTGGAGTAGTTGAGAGCGTCCTGCAATCATACAGGATGCAAATCAGCCTACAGCTGACTAGACCTGCAGCTACAGATTGTTGTTGTGTATGGGCAAGATACTTCTTGGTCATGCTCACATTGTGTAGATCTGACAGCTCCCAGGCAGGCTCAGCTGTCAGCCTTCAACACATAGCAGACGCAATGCATACGGCAAGACACAGCGCAGAGCAGTTAATTGGGGTGTCACAGCAATGCTGTGGCACACTTCAAAAAGCGGCCATTCCACTACTTACGGACAACATGTCACTATATTGAGGGGTGTGCCTTGATGAGCAGGGCCATACCTTGAAACTGTAGCTGCGAGGGTAGAGTCCCCAGATGAGGCCCACAGCAATGCTGCCACAGAAGAAGGAGAGCAGGATGCAGAAGCGGCAGAGGTACTGCAGGGAAATGCCCTTGCTGACCAGCACGTACCACAGCACCAGGAAGTGGGGCAGGGCGTTGTACACGCACCACACCACTGAGATAGCCAATGGAGAGCTAACAGTGGAGCCTGCACAAGACACACAGACAGACAGACCATCAGTAATGGTGATGGGATCATGGGCATAGAGTGGCAGGACAACAGATGATGCAGAGGAGAGTACAGTAGAGCCTGCATGTATTCACAAACATGATTAACTAAAGAAGGGTGTTTAAAGATGCGGGCTACACCTGTATGCAGAGGCAAGAGTGGCAAAGATGACTGCACTGAGTGTGTCATCCTGTAGCAACGACAGTACATAACAGACATCAAAGCAGTGAACACAAGACAATGACAGCTCAGCAAGCCTTGACTGCGAAGGTTCCACTGTCTGATGCAATGCAGTTTGGATGCACACAGACCAGAGCCCTTTGTTGTTTGGAAGGCATCAGCAAGACAGCAAACGCAGCAGTGAGCTTTGACATATGCATGACAGCCGTCCACATGATGAGCAAGGCAGAAGTATACCTGTGAACAGTTCAATCAGGCCAGCTATCATGGTGGCGAACAGCAGGAAGAAACATAGGCCTGGCACCCACAGATCCCTGAAGGCAGAGTTCATCAGCATGGAGGCTCCCTTCAAGGTGGTCTTGAACTGGATCTTGTCTCCGAAGACTGAGTTCAGGGCACGCCAGAAAGCCTGCACACAGCACTCACAAATCAGATATACTGCAGTTTGGAGCAAGTACAGCAAGGTCCCAACAGATAGGCTGCACAACTGCAGAGAATGATGTAGGCATTGCAGGTCATCACCAGAAATTGCTTCTGTGAAATCAGCATCATTCATCTTTGCCCAAAACAAGCATTCAGACTGTTGCATTTTGTGGGAGCACGCAGACAGCACCTGAAAAACAATCTCCTCAGGAACATTGATCAAACAGTGTGTTCAAGAAGCGCAACATACCTTGATGTATGTCCAGAAGAGCAGCTGGTTGGCGCAGTTGGCAAACCACAGAGCCTCAATGTGCTTGATAGACTTGACGTAGTACAGCACAGCATTGGTGGCAATGAAGTAGACAGTCAGGCCCAGCGCCGCCCACCAGGACACCACAATGGGGAACACTCCCAACCAGATGGTCACCTGTTGTGCAATGACAGCACAGAACAACACTTTGGGGCAACAACATGAGACCAAGAGGTGGCAAGGACAAGAGCTAGAGATCAGCACACAACAGCAAGGAACAACAGATCTAAGGAGCAGACTGCTACAGTGCTGGCATGCATGATGTTGAGACACAGGAGGGCAGATCCATGCAGTCAATGCACGAATGCATCACAGTTGACTTGTAGCACATCCCTGGCACTGTAACACATTGACTTGTTTGGGAGCAGGGGGGAAAGGAGGGGAGCAGGGAAGGATACTGTCATGTTGGGGGTCAGGCTTACCAGAGGAATGATGATGAAGGTAGGTGTGGATGTGAGACCGACGATGTAGGACCACACACCAGACATGTACAGAATGCGCATGCCCCAGGACAGGCGCTTCTGCAGCAGCGGGCACCGCTCTCTGTTCAAGGCAATCTGGAAGTGACCCTGCAGCCAACAACATACCCCAATCAGCAAGTACTGCAGGGAATGACACAGCCAGCAGACATGTCTTTCAGCTGTTGCCATGCAGAGCATTAGGTCATGCAGCGTCCATTTGCCAAGGCCAGAGTGCTGGGTTTGTAGGCATCAGCAGGCGTGCTACACCTTGTTACGCACAAACCACGAGACAGGCATGGAGCAAATGGTAAGTCAGAGACTGTACCTTGCACCAACGGGACCTCTGCTGGTAGCAGTTACGAATCTGGTCAGGAGCCTCTCCAATGGCAAGGTACTCCTGGACATACCGGCAGTGCCACCCGTACTTCTTCATCTCCATACCCAGGGCAAAGTCCTCAGTCAGGGTGTACTGAGGGGACCCACCCACCTCCAGCAGGGCGTTGGACCGCACCAGAAAGTTGGTACCTGAGCAGCAACGGCTGTGTCAGGTAGCTGCTGGAGCAGACATGACCAAGATTTGCCTGAAATGCAGCATGCTTGCATGAGTGGCACATAACCTGACCAAGCTGGGCAGAGTAGCTTACATGGACAAGACAACAACATCAACAAACTGCTCTGAGCTACCAATAAAACCCGCAGCTGTATGAAGCACCCTCAGCATAGATCAGTGTTGTGTTCACAACAATAGGCGGGACTGGCGTAGAGCAGGGTGGGAAGGGGGAAAACCATCTGCAGACTTTCAAAAAACAGAAACTTACCAGTACAGGAGATGAAGCCAAGGGTGTCGTATCCGGGCTGCATGTACTCCCAGAAGTGCACGTTGGAGTGGTTGAAGATGTCAGAGTGCAGGTTGAGGTTGTGGAAGCACTGAGGCGACAGCACCATACCAACATCATCACCTGCAGGCGCATCAGTCAGAGATGAGTCTGCCAGCCATCAACATGTCTTGTCGTAGAGTGCCACAGCAAAGGGACAGTGAGATCAGCTTGACATCCAGCTCATGTCCCAGTGACATCAGTGAAGGAAGATAAAAAGAAGAAACGGGACCCACAGAAAAGACGGCAAAGAAGAAAAGAAATGGGGAGGGGGGGGGGGGGGAACTTGATGTGACGTACATGGCCACAACAGCGGCAACATGCAGAAAATGGTCAAAGCCAGGGCTGAGCACCAGCTGCACACTGTTCCACACAAGGCTGCCAAGCTACAGACAGGTGTGGATGCACGTACATCAACCGCAGGACAGCAGAAAGACCGCAGGATCAGGAGTTGCAAGGCAAACAATGCTGGAAGATGCGCACAATGAGCAGACAGACAGCTTACCGCCATCAAACATGGGGATGGTCTTCATGAAGAACTCCTTGGAGGCGACCTGGTCAGCGTCAAAGACACAGATAAGCTCTGAGCCGGGCACCCGCGTGCCTGGAGGGTACATCTGGGAGCACACATTGTTGATGTTACCAGACTTCCCATTCATCTCACCTGCACCAAACAGCAAGCATCACTGTCACATGAGCCACTGTTGTAGGCAGTGAACATCATCAGACTGAATGACTAGTGTGCAAGTAGCTTACATAGCAGTCAGAACATGCACAAGCTGCACGACACTCAACAAGCTGGTCTCATGCATCCCAGGATTATGACAGCAGGAGGAAATCACAGTCACGGACAGACTGCAAACAAGCTAAAGCAGCTTGTGCATGCAGCGCGGTGATGTGAAGCAGGGGTCTGCCCACACTCATAGGTCTGCACTACGTCAACAGCCATGGTATCAATCACTTGCATTTGTAGCCTCTTGCACCGCGATCAATGTAAAAGGCTTCATACACAGCTAATCAGTTGTATCCCAGCAGTCTTGTCTTCAATGGCCCACAACATGTACACAAGCAGCATCAGGAACAGAAGAAGGATTGGAGCTTACCAGCTGGCCGCTTACGCCCGGAGACGTATACGACATCCGCAGCCAGGGAGTCCACCCACTTGCGCTTCTTGGGGTCCTTGCCATCATCACACAGGTAGATGGTTCTGGAGCACCCCTCGGGCAGCTGAGCGTCATAGGCCGCCATGATGGTGCGCCGCAGAATCTCAAGGGACTCCTTGTAACAGGGCACCAGCACACGCACATGGTATGGCAACCTCACCTGTGTGTGTCGGGGCAGCTTGTCAGTGCAATTGAAACAGGGAAGGGAAAGATGTCGCACAGGTCAATTGTTCCAGACAAGAACATGTTTGTTGAGGCTGATGCCCAGGTCACAGATCAAAGCGACAGCACTTTGCTTGCTGTGACATGAGCGCGTTGCCTGACAGGGCGTCACTAAACTTCAGGTGTGTGACAACCAAAGACAAAGGACTTTTGTTGTAGTGAATCACAGCTAATTCTGACCTTGAGTTTGCCTGGACCAATGCCATCTTCACTCTCTTGCAGCACAATCTCATTCACTGGATTCCACAGCAGGTTGGTGCCGTACAAAATGACAGTTGTGGCTCCCATCACCTCCACACACAGCACAAAGATACCATATCCCAGGTACTGACCAAGATCCAAAGTCTTGGCAATACGAATCCATAAGTAGAAGCCAAGAGCACAGATGTAGAAAATAAACACGGACATGCCCATCCAGTTAACCTGCATAGCATGACATGTTGTGTGTGTGTGTGTGTGTGTGTGTGTGTGTGTGTGTGTGTGTGTGTGTGTGTGTGTGTGTGTGTGTGTGTGT
>JAABUO010010649.1_pt1 | contig 10157 bp, 13 predicted proteins | sample 5559291 | NCBI WGS metagenome assembly JAABUO01 (sample SAMN10711878, study PRJNA513372) | rock metagenome | isolation source: Antarctica rocks | place: Antarctica: Victoria Land, Finger Mt sud
GAGGAGACAGTGATGGGTCCTTTGACCCAGTTCCAGCCTGGGGCCTGTGCTTGGCCTGCAGCGGGCTCTTGTCCTGAGGTGTGTCTGTGCTGCGCAGGCTGCCTGTGTGCTGAGCCTTGAGCGCATCCATGGCTTTGACTGCTGCTTGAGCACTGAAGATGGCCTGAGTCTGAGCTTTGACTGCATCCTGCTTTCTGCCTGCTTCCTGGGAGTTGCCGCTGGCAAGAGCTCGCGCACTATCTGGGGATCTGTTTGGTTTGTGGGGCCTGGTGGAAGCCTGGGGCTTCACTGTGGAGGTCCCTGGGGATGCTCTGCTGGAGTGAGGCTTCTTCTCAGACTGTGGAGCTGAGGCAGAGCCTTTGGTCCCAGAGATGAAGCGCATGTAGGACGGCATGTTATGCTCTGCTGCCTGCAGCCGCCTGACTGCTTCTCGCAGGGTGCTGCTTGACTCAATCACTGCTCCACTAAGGTCGTATGGAGCAGGGTCGCGGTCCAAAGTGTCAGCAGCTGCAAGAGGGCCTGAACTTGGCTCTGTGGATGTGCTCTCTCTACGAGCAAGGGTGCTGGTCTGATGACTGTAGGGAGCAGGTTCGCGATCTGCTGTTGTCACTTTCTCAGCTGCCTCGTGTGATGGCTCCAAGCCTGCTGCAGCTGAGGTGCTTTCTCTGGGCTGAAGGCTGCCACTGTTTGCTTGATCAAGAGGTGCAAAAGGTGGTGGCAGGCCTTTGCCATTGGTGATCTCTGTCAGAATTGTGTGGGCTTTTCTCAAAGACTCTGGGTCGTTTGCTTCTGACAGAAGACGAAGTATCGCAGCAGAATTGTGTTGCATTGTGGTCAGCTGAGTCAAGTCCATGGCAACAGTCCTGTTGTTACTCCTGCGGCATAGCTGAGCTGACTGCAGATCTAGACCCTGAAAGCTGTTGAGTGTGCTTTGCTGCAATACCTGCAGCAAGTGCGCAGCCCTCCTGTCAGCAATACTCCAGGTCACACCAAAAACTCTAGCTGAGTAGATGAAACAGTAGCTCATGAAGGTGCCTCATGCTTAAAATCGCATCAGGCATGCTTTGGTGTGAAGCTGTGTCTTTCTTGGTGCACCTTGCTGGACAGGCTGGAACAACTAACGGCTGTACGTCATGAGAGACAGGCAAGTCTTCAAGAAGCCAAACTGCCTAAATGTGCGAGTTTCGAAGAGAACGAGTAAGAAGAGTAGAGTGTGAGCGATATACGAGTGACATAGCAAGCGTCGAGATGGTCGTGTGTACAAGGCGCGGATCAAGAACGGACGAATTCCAGCGATTGTACACTCTTGGTAGAAAGACAACGTTGCTGCCATGTCGATCAATGAGACCGCTTTGCAAGAGTGAACGCGTCTCACCTGCGCCTTCTGTATACGGTCTCTTAGTCAACTTCCCCTCAAAGGCATCGTCGAGGTTGGTCAAAAGTCGCCAAATGAAGACGCAACCTGCGCGGCTGCCAGATCAAAGCTCTGATACTGTGATATCCAGCGCTTAGCCGGCTAGCAAATGCACTAAGCCGCAGGAAGACAGGCAGCTGAGCCAGCAGGCTTCTCAGCCTTTTGAAAAGTCAGTCTGCTATCAGGCTTCCGCGACCCTCACAACAGCCGCTACTGACTCCCCCACACTAATATACGACCTACCAAGCCAGGCGCGGCGTTGCAGACCGTTTGCAGGCTCGCAGACGTAACCGACAACAACGCCTGCTGCGGTGCATCCCGACCCGCCGGTGCATAGGCATTTCTTTGGAAAGGTAATTCATTTTTGGCAATTTTTTTGTAATGTCTAGTCAGCCGCTCGAGATGGGAAGACGAAGTATAGATGTTGTTGCAAGTCGAAGTTTTTTACAGCTGGCAACCACAGCCCAATGGACCAGACCAAGGGTTCAGACATTGGCACGAAACGACTCATCATGCGCTGTGAGGGTGCTGAAGAGCATGAATGTCTTGGAAAAGCTGTGCAAATCGACCAGACGCCGTGCTAGCTGCTGGTGATGTCTGTGCACCAGTGCCACTGCGTGCTTCTCTACCCTTCAGCTTCAGCATGGAAGTCCCTGCAGCTGTAATCCCATCCAGAGCAGTTGTGGCCCTGTCAACATAACCCCTGTCCTTGGTGCATGCACTGAGTCTGGCCTGAAGGTCTTCCAAGGCTCTGGCCTTTTCTCTAGGGCTGCTGGCTCTGCCACAGTCAGATCCCAGCAGCTTCTCATCACCAAAACGCGACAGTACATTGTCAGCACGGCAGGCAGCCTCCAGGCAAATGTTGCGATCTGCCTGCACCTCCTTGAGCTGCCGCAGCAACCTGTCCTCTGTCTCCTTGCTTTCCTCCTTGACAACTCTCAGCTGAGCCTGAAATGCAGGCACAAGTTGTTCACATTACGTCAACTTACAGTCAGGCGGACTGGCACAGCAGAAGGAAGATGCTCAAGCCCAACATCTGTCAATTGCGTTTGAATGTCAAATGTCCTGCACTTTGCAAGATTAAGAGCAAAAACATGCTACTGGTATGTCTTGCATACATGAAATCATGCAGAGATATCCATTTGAGCTAAGCTGTTCTCAAATGCAAGCACAAAACAGGAAGGATACCTGCAACACAGCTGCATGCTGCTTCTCAGCTACCAGCTTGCTTTTCAGAGTGCTGCCCTCTCTCATCAGCTCACTCTTCTCAGCTGCCATCTGCAACATACACACACCGATGCCTAAGCTGAGACACAACTCAATGGTGCATGCAATGAACCCGTGTCAAATGCTTCTTGCTGCACACTGCTGATGAAGCTGTTACCCCCCAGAAGCTGCTCATCGATTTGTCATCACTGATGCATGCCCCTGAGAAGATGGTTAAATTGCAAGGATGAAACACTCACCTTCCATGGTCTGCTACCCATGTTTGTGTGCAAATCTCTAGACTTCCAGGCAAGGCAGGTGCAAAGACACATTGTTGACAGCAATGACGATACAAGAAAAAGGAACCGCTGCAAAGCTTGATGAGCTTGACCTTATCATGATCCAGTTGCAAGCGCTTGACCAGGTTCTCGGTGCAGACCTCCAGCCTTTCAAGCTTGTCATGATCTCCACGCTCACGCCCTCGCATCAACTCCAGCTCAGCCACTCTGAGTCAAACACAAAACAGCCTGTGCCTATTCCCTTATGTCATGGTATGAGTCATGCGTTGAGAAGTCATGTGCCTTTCCCTTGTTCCAAGGTATAAGTCATCTAACAATGTTTCACGCATGCATGCAATTGCCTCCGGTCTCAAGTCTGCTGCTTGTGAGCCATATGATGCTGTGTAAGTTGCACACAAAGAGGCAACTTATCCTTAAAAATCACTTTTGCTTGCTGACCTTGGCATGCACTTTTTTGTGTCAAGGTTTAAGTTGAGTAATGATCATTTCAAGCAAGCATGCATATGCCTCTGCTTTTCTTTTGAATGCCAATTTCATGCAGGCAGAGAGCATGTGGTGGTCCTTGATGATGTACACTGAGGTTTGTGCAGCAAGTTGCAAGAGTACTGGACATGAACGGCAGATCTCACAGGTGCAGCAAGCAGATCGCCTTGTATGGTGAAACATGCATGCCATGTGGGGTCAGAGAACTGTGCGAGCTGTGCCTTTGTGAGGAAAATGACTTGTGCTACACAGTTAGGTGCATGGACTGACCTGCTGTGTGATGTGGCAAGCTGGTCATGCAAGTTGGTGATGTCTTCATGACGATCACTCAAGATTCCCTCCAGTTCCCTGCATGAGCGCATGGTGACGTGAGTGTGCATCACTGACTTGCTCAGCTTCCTCGACAGCACCACACTGCTTGCTGAACCCAACCAGCGCAGGCCTTGAGCACTAATTAGAACCAAGACACATGCATTCTAGTGCCAAGGCTGCTGTGTAGCGCAAATTCTGCACTGTTGTGCATGAGGGCATTGGTTGTTTTGGCCTGTTCAGTCTCCATGCATGCCAGGGGCCAGATGCGGATGGGAGGGGGGTGGCCCAATGCCTGAGTGACTGAGTGAGTGAGTGAGTGAGTGAGTGAGTGAGTGAGTGAGTGAGTGAGTGAGTGAGTGAGTGAGTGAGTGAGTGAGTGAAGGAAAGAATGACCGAACAAATGAATGATTTGAGACTAACTAGACAAAAGATGAGTGTGAAAGTCAATATGAATATGAATATGAATGCATGCAGCATTGATACCTGAGTTGAGCCTGCAGGACCTGAGCCTCCTGTGAGCGAGCATGACGAGAGGATTCCAGCTGGCGCACTTCTTTCCTGTAGGAGTGCAGCTTCTCTTGCAAGCGCCCATTCTCATGTGACACTTCCTTGGCCACTTCCAGCTTGGCCTCAGCTGCCCTTCGCTGCCTGCCAATGCAAACAAAGACAAAGTGGCTTCTGCAGCCATATGTGTTGCAGCCAATTATTCTGGCTGGGGTGCTGATGGGAAGCACAGCCTGGCTGGCAGTCAGCAGCCATCCAGGCTTAAACAAAGCAGACAACATGCATACTCAGCTGCAAATGCATCTGACTTTATGTTGGCCAGACTGTGCACTGATGTGATGTGGTCAGATGAAAGGCTGCATATACATGTGACGGTTGCTTATTGGTGTGTTGCTTTCCAGCTTGCCTCTGATGCTTTGACAGCAACATTGTGTCACTTCAAGTGGTGTCTTGCTACCTCTGCTCTCTAGCAACATCATCTTGCAGCTCTGCAATCTTGGCAGCCCCTGATTCTGCAGCATGTTCCCAGCACTTGGCCTGCTTGTCACTGCTGTCCAGCTGGCGCCTGACATCCTGGAGCTGCTCCACAGCCTGGAGGCGGCGGTGGGCTTCTTCACACAGGGACTGCTGCAAGGCTTTGTATGCTGGAGACCCCTGCAGAGGTGCAACAGGTCTTGTGTCACTAGATGAGCCTTGAAGCCAGTGCTGGGCAGCTTTTGCGTTTGTTTGAGGATTCACCCAGCAGAGTTTTGCCTCTGTCAAGAAGTCATGGGCCTAGGTGCTTTGTTGCGCATGCATGTTATAATATTTTTCAGCTGCAGCAGCGGTGCAGGACAAAGGCAGATATGTCATTGCAGTCAGGCAAGCACACAAGCAAACATTTTGGAGAAGCTCAGACAGCTCTAACACTCTACTGTGGCAATTGAGACTTCATTGAAGCAGCACATCTTGCGAATCTTTGTGAGCCAGCTTTGGAGGGTAGTTACACCTTCTGCTCAGCTTCCAGCCTGTCATGCAGTTGTTCCAAGGCTGCATTGCTGTCTCTCAGCTGTGCCAGCAGCCAGGCATTGTCCCTGTGCAACTGACGCAAAAGGCTGTTACGCTCACTGTGTGTGAGCTGATTGGCCTTTCTGCCTGCTGCAACAGCTGCACTTGCTGATGCCATGTGCATTGCCATACTGGGCATAGCTACTGAGCGCTTCTTGTGTCTGAGGGTGCCAGAGACATCAAAAGCCTGCTGGGTAGGTAAGCACGACGCCGCAAATGCGTCAAGAGCCAGGGCTGCACGAGAGCATGAGGTGTTGGGTGGGAAACCTGCTGGCCTGGGTTTGCCTGTGAGCCTGGCCCATGCAAGCTCCTCTTGAAGTGCCTGTAGCATCAACCAAGTCTCAAATTTACAGTGGGCACAGAGGTGCACCTTGCAGATGCAAACAAAGCATGGTGCAAATAGTGGGTACTTGTTACTGGAAATGCTGACGCTTCTTCAGCACATGGTGTCAACACAATTTGACGAGGTCATATCAATTGAGGCATGATATGCTTGAAGCTCACCACTGCATGGAGCTTGGCTTTCCGGCACTCCTGCTGCTTGTGTGCCAACTCTTTCACCAGCTTGTTGACAGCTGACATCTTGTATGCCTCATAAGCCTGATCCGCAGGGCTGCTTTGAGACGAAGACCTGCGTTGATCACCTGTAGATGGGCTTGCCTTTCTGCTTGCATGAACACCCGCTGGCTGCGATCGGCCACTAGGTATCCTGTCAGCTGCTGCCTCGCTGCTGCCACTTGCATCAGACTGACCAGATTGTGAGCAGTGGTCGTCTGGAATGGACTCAGCTCCCTTGTGGTCCACGCAGAAGTGATGCTGACTGCTGTGCTGACGTGCTGACCTTTCCGGAGACCTTCTGCTCCCTGTCTGAGAGACCGACTCTGACTGACACTGCAAACAACCCAGGGAGTCAAGCAACACCACCACAGCATAACATGAACCAATCGTACACACGAAGACTGTTTGTCGATACCTCAAGAAGCCGTTGTTTGATCCTATCGATCCTCAAGGTAAGCTGCTGCTCGGCCCGACCATGTACTGAGCTGCGGTTGTCGTTGTTTTGCAGGAAGCCGTCCGGTTGCAGTTCGCAAGGTGTACGCAAACACCTTGAAGGAGTGGAAGCCACGTCTGCTCTGTATTGACCTGCAGCTGTCGATGGTCTCGCCGTCCCTCGCTTCGAGCTCGAGGACTTCTGCGGCATGGTCCAGTCAGGCGACCCCTGCAAGCTGAAAGCCAGCAGAGCTTCTTACAGAGTTTACAGCATCCTGCCGGCAGATTGGTATGTCGAATGAACTCCGTTGCTGTCCCCTCGATGACATCAAGCGCTGTACACAGCGCATCTGCATGTCTTGAGGGAGTCTGGTCAGTGCCGCTCCTCGGTATTCTTACTAAACGTTGCTTCTGTCCCTTCGCTCCGCGCTTTGGCTCATTTCGCAATTGATCGCATGCATGCTCGCTTGAGCGCAACCTCGCGAAATCGACAGACTCGGAACGTTGATAATACTGGCAGCTGCACTTGTCGTGTCTCGGCCAGGTTTGTAGCCGTAAGGTACCTGGGCTGACTTGTTGCAAGCATGGGCGCAGCTGAGAGCACGGAGGCTGCCCCTCCCGCTCAGGAGGTGACAGCAACCCCAAAAGTCATACAAACCACGCAGACGTTTCCGAGCGCCATGGTAATCTGCGGGCCGTCCGGTGTCGGCAAAGGCACTTTGATCAAGCAGCTGATGGCCAGCTCCGACAAGTTTGGCTTCTCCTGCAGCCACACTACGCGACTGCCCAGAGAAGGAGAAAAGGTGCTCTGTGCTCTTGCTTTACGGTTTTCACCTGCCTCAACTGCACCTTGCGGGGAATTCGTGCTATCTGCAACCTTGCCTGACTGCTAGCTTCCTGGCTAAAAGCGATCCTGTGTGCATGCGCAGGAAGGTATCCATTATCACTTCGTGTCAAGGGACAAATTTGAGAAGGGCATTGCAGATGGCAAATTTCTGGAACATGCCACTGTACACGGCAACTTGTATGGGACATCCATAAGGGCTGTCCAGAATGTCGCTGCCAGTGGGAAATGCTGTATCCTTGACATTGACGTGCAAGGCGCTAGGCAGGTTCGGAAACAGAGCAACCAGATCAGAGCAATTTTTGTTTTCTTGAAGCCTCCCAGCCTTGAGGAACTAGAGAAACGACTCAGAGGGCGTGGCACAGAATCTGAAGATCAGATACAGACCAGACTAGCCACGACCAAGGGTGAAATGGACAGGTGACTCACATCTGCCTACATGCAGCGCAATCTTCTACACAGCAAATTTCGATAATGCAGTCAGACATCAGCTGTATTACAGACATGAGACTCTGCTGCAGTTTGAGCGAGGCTGACCTATGGGATTACATCATCACCAATGATACCATGGAGTCAACTGGGAAGCAGCTTGATGATATATCTGGGCGTGCTTTGGCAGGACAGATTGGAAATGGTATTGCAGAAGTGCAGGAGCCAGAACTTACAACCTCACCTCCTGCTCAAATGGTAATGACCTCAAGGATTATGACAGCCAACTGCAGTATTGCTTGCAGTAGAGTCTGCATCATTGCTGACAAATTGCACATGCCCAAGACATTCATGACCTGGTCACAGCACATGCATATCGCTGGTTGGCATTCAGCAAACTGTATCCCCCCGTTGACAGACGCATCACGTGCCTATACACTGACAAGTGCAATGAATCATGCCTTTGACAAGCTGACAAGCAGTATGCGTGACCTGCAGGGACCAGCAGCAACCCAGCAGAGGACAGCAGCGGCCGAAGCAGCAAGTGGGGGGCCCATTGTGGCCCCAGCTGCAGCAGTGGCGCCTGTTGCAACCTCAGACAAAGCTGCCAGCAAAGAGACAGTGTCAAGCCCCACAGCCCCATCAGTCACGACCCTGCCCCCAGTCCCTACAGTACCCACAGCTGCAGGCTTTGAAAGGTCTCAGCATTGACTGCTGTATTGTGCTGATGTTTCACTTCTGTCCTTGAGCACCTTGTGCAGGAGTCTCTGCAAGCATGCATTGCATTGTTGCAAGTTTGGTACTTCATGGCTCACCAGCTGCCATCATGAACAGTATTGTGCAACATTCAGCTGTCGGCAGCTGAAAGTTTGGCTGTATGCCAGGTGGCGGGGCAAGGTCGCATTGGTGACTGGTGCTAGTGCTGGTATTGGGTGGGCAATCTGTGAGGCCCTGGCCACAGCTGGGGTGAAGGTGGTAGCAGTGGCGAGGCGAAGGGAGCGCTTGGAAGCCCTGCAGCAAGCCCTTGTGGAAAAAGGCGTTCCTATTTCAGACTTCCTGCCTGTAGTCTGCGATATCACCAAGGTAAGCTGATGCATGAGGCATCAGCATTGCACATCTGTCCTTGACTGCTGGAGCAAGGGCATGCTGTAGCCCAGCTTTGCTGCTTGCATTCATGTTTGTGAACACACCCATAAGAGCTGCTGTGAACAGCAGGTTCAATATGACACATGCATTCAGATACATCAGATACAAACGCACAAAGATCAAGCACAAAAAGCAAAATGGCATGGTTCAAGTGTTTGTTGCTGAGCGTGTCTCCACAATACTCAGTCACTTATACCTTTGTGCATTTTGCAATCAAGATGGCATGCACATGCGCTTCCGTGCACACCTGAGCACTTGCAGTTTTGAGGAAGCTTCAGGACATTGCGCTTACAAGCACCTGCACATCAGCAAAGCTAGCAAGAGCTGCGGCTGAGAGCCATTGTGTGGTGCAGGAAGCTGAAGTGATTGCTCTGCCACGCATCATTGTGAAGAGATGGCGGGATGCAGGAGTGGACATCCTGGTCAACAATGCTGGCATGGGTCGGAACGATGCTTCCTTGTTTGATGGCAATACCGCCTCGTGGGTGGAGATGGTCAGCACCAACACCTTGGGTGTATGCATGTGCACACGAGAAGCCCTGCAGGTATGCACTCCTATGAACATGCAAGGTGCACTAGCGTGATGCTTGTCAGTACCTGGGTCCTCACGTAATCTGTAGTGCAGCTGCCTTCCACCAAGGCAATGCTGGTTTGCTGACCAAAAGTGTAGACATTGAGGCTCCTTGTCACAAACAGAGGTTTGTATGGCTTGGCTTGGCAACAACAAAACTGTGTGTGTGTACAAGCATATGTCTGTGCACATCTTTGCAGAAGTCAGACCGCGGTGGAATGCTCATGGCAGCTGTGTTTCCTTTTTATTATAGCATGTACTCTGCACCCTTGGCAATGAACGCGTATGTGGGGCAAGCTGTCCTGTGCATGCTCAGCGCTCTGAAACAGCATATGGCATACAGGACATGCAACGGCGAGGGCAATGGGGTCACATTATTCATATATCTTCAATGGCTGCGCACCGTGTACCGTCCTTCTCAGATGCTTTCTACTCTGCAACCAAGCATGCCTTGAAGGCTTTGGCAGAGGGACTGCGACAAGAGGTGCGCTGTACACATTTGACAAATTTGTCAATGTGGTCTCAGTTTCACGCTGGTGTGCTGCATCAAGCGACACAGCTGCGTAAGCCACTCAGGATACAGAGCTGTCATGCTCAGCATGGCTGCCATCATGACAGGTCATATCTGTTGCTATAGTAATGCAAACTTGGTTTTTCCTGGAGCAATTGTGCAAGCAAATCTAACATGTTGCAGACGCGGTCACGTGAGATTCCTTTACGTGTCACTTGCATATCACCAGGAGTGGTAGAGACAGAATTCTTTGAGGTGGCATCATTTGGGAACAAAGAGACTGCCAAGGGTCGATATTCTCAGCTGAAGTGTTTGCAGCCTCATGACATTGCTGATGCAGTGGTCTGGTGCCTCACAGCCCCTGATCATATGGATGTCAATGACATATTGATACGACCAAC
>JAABUO010010650.1_pt1 | contig 10156 bp, 11 predicted proteins | sample 5559291 | NCBI WGS metagenome assembly JAABUO01 (sample SAMN10711878, study PRJNA513372) | rock metagenome | isolation source: Antarctica rocks | place: Antarctica: Victoria Land, Finger Mt sud
GGTGGTTGGTTGATTTGGCGGACGAAGAGTCGATGGTTGTGTGCGAGGTTCTGCGCGTTGTGATGCGGTTTCTCGAAAGAATTCGTCGGTTTTGCTGGCGTTTGTTGTGAGTCCTTCTGTTCCGGCATGGACCATGGTATGATCGTGTGTCGATGCGCCTTAGCCGTAGCAGCATAGCGTCGTGCTCCGGACATGACTTCAATGCTTTTGAAGCGCCGTCTCTGTGATGAGGGCCATACCACGGTGCCCTTGGAGTTCTGTTGACCGGGTCGAGCGCAATGTGGCGGGTCCTGGGCTTTGGTTCAAGTTGCTTCGAGCTCCTCAACAGTCTTTTCCAATTCCACCGCGAGTTCCGGGTACCTCTTTGCCAGCTCCCTAATCCTCTTCCCCGCCCTGCCCACCCTTTCCCTTCCCCTCGTCTCAATCCTCTCCACCTCCTCCGCCGCAACCTTCATCCTATCGCTCCACCTCGTCTCCCACAAATCCTCAACCGCATTTCTCGCCTTCACAACCGCTTTCTCATGCTCTTCTTTCAGCCGTACCGCTTCCATCGCCGCCGCCTCCTTTATTATCTCCACCGCCGTCGCTGCATCCTCCCTTGTCTTCTCCACCTCCCGCCTCACAGCCTTATATTCTTTACGGTACGTCTGGTCGATCTCGTTGCGGGTTGCAGCGAGTTGGTGCTCGTGTTCTTTTGTGAGGAGCTCGATGCGGTCTTGGGCCTTAGCGAGGGAGGAGCGGAGGGCGGAGAGTTCGTGGCCGTGGGAGTTGTCGAGGGAGCGGATGATGCGGGTGTAGTGGGCGCTAAGGGCGTTTTCGGAGTCGGATGACGGTGGGGTGGTTGATTGGTTGGTGTTCTCTTCTGCGACTGGAGTGGATGACTGTGTGCGTGAGACAGCTTCATGCTCCGCGCTAGGGCTTCCTTGTGGACGGTCTACAGCTTCTTGGTCCTCGTAGGGCGGAGCAGGTTCTTCGCACGAGAGCACTGAGCCCGGACGACCTCTGCTGGCGACCGAATTAAGCCTACCGAGGACTCCATCGATGTTGGGGTGTTCTTCGTAAGCCGAGGTCGAGAAGCTGAACTTGGTTCCTGTGGAAATGACGCTGGAGGCGCGCGAGCGAAGGGATCCAGCTTCGGCGTCCCAGCGCTGGTCTAGGACCACACGGTAGTTAGCCATTCTTGAAAGTTCTTGGTAGAGAGATTACGGGTCCATGGAAGTTGCAAATAAAGCTTCTCACATCGGACACCGTCGATTAGCAGCATTGGCACAGATCAAAGCGCAGGTGCCATCTCGTTCTTCGCATAATCGTCCTGTTTTTAATGTCGGATTAAACGAAGTAGATATCAGTGAGTCACTGTGCTTCATTTGAGAGCATAAGGCTGCATGATGGTGATCAGAATAGGAAAAGACATCAGGCAGCAACATATTGATCATTGCGAAATGGGCGATCTGTTTCCACTCTTAGCCTTAGCCATAGCATTCATTTGCGTCTCGTCCAAATTCGAGCAACACGAAGTATTTTTCATATTCAAGTAGCGAAGAGATGTAGCAGACGGTTCAGTGTGTCTCGCCGTCAACGATTTCCCTGAATCAAAGCGATGTCAAACTCGTTTATGCCAACACAATCTAAGGCCTCGGAAGTGCTACTATCTAAGAGCTCGTTCTGAAGCCGTCAAGCCATCGTTACTGTTGCGGTTCATGCTTGGTGTCTTGCTGATGCTCTGAATCCACTAAAAAAATCTTCAATTGCACATCTGATTTCGTGATGTTTTGCAAGCTGCCAGAAATGAACGCCCTCCTCCTAATTCCTGCTCAATTTTGGGCTCATCCCGTATTTTAACCTTGCCGAAAGGTCACATTTCTTTCATCTCCAATCCATCTTATCGTCACCCTCAACCTTACCCATCCACGGTCCACTATTGTCAGCATTCCCCCAGCTATCACGAGCACTCCTACCTCCTCGCCCTCCATCACCTTCGAACCTACCATGGCCTCCGCTATGCTCCTCATACCCATCAGATCCACGTCTTCGATTAGAACCTCTACCTCTCCCTCCGCGCCCTCTATACGTATCGTATCCACGCCATCCCGTGTGTCCTTCATGTCCACTATGCCACACTCGCCCTTGATATCCCTTAACTCCAGACTCTGCATCATCTTGAGCCTGCGCCTTCGCTTCCTCGTCAATCACCTCACAGAGCGCTGCTCCGCAACCTGGTTCTATTTCCTGTCCATCTTTACCCACTAAAACTGCATGTCCCTCATTATATTCATTCTTCAGGTGGCCAGTGCGGTGGAAGGGTGTTTCGCTTATTACTATCCATTGGATGTGGAAAGGGGGCGAGGCTTCCCAGATGAGGGGTTTAGACCACGCGGGGGCGGGATTGTCTTCGCTCGGAGCGGAAGTCATGCGTGCCTAATTAGGTAAAGAAGTATGAATAAGGATTGCTTCAAGGAATGAGACGGGTGAATGAGCCTGCGGGGAGATTGGAATAGTACTTGGTGGATTCATGATGCTTGAGGAAGGCGAAGAAGAAAAACAATATCTTGATACCATAAAATAGCACCGGATGGAGGAAGGAAGAAGACTTACGTAGCCCTGAAACGCCTTGCTCAGGTTAATAGAGAAAAACAAGATGACATTACGGCAGCTGTTGTACGCCTCAGTGAGAATGGCGATGTTCTTTGGCTGTGTGGCCCAAATGCACTGTATCACGGCCCGTATCAGTATTAGATCTTGAGCTTAAGGTTTTGGTATGGGGAGAGTATGAAGCAAACTGATTTGACCTGACTCACATCACGTTGTGCAGTCTCCACATTGTCGGAGTTCCAGCTTTTGATCATAAAGTACCTCGAACCTATGGTCGGATATTTCGGTTAGCAATAGAACTGCACATGAATACGGTGCAACAGGTCTCGAATCAGCCGGGAGACTGCCCACCTGCTTGGAGATCCAAAGAGGCACTACCGAAGCCTTCTCCACTATGACCTCCTTCAGCGTGCGTTTGGGGCTTGTAGCCGGCACGAGAATTAGTATGATATCCACCTCGGCCACCTCTACCGCGTCCCCGATAGTTATTATTGGGGGAGTCTTGATAATGCTGTGCATTAGGCCGATAACTATTCCAGCGTGGATTATAATCAAGAAATCGACTATCTCGTTCTTCTCGAGGGTTTGAATCGTATTCTCTGATGTTGCTAATGCTCTCACGAGGCTGTTGTTCAGATTTAGTCTCTCCTACCCCAAACCGGGTTGGTGACGGTCGATGATCTCTACGTCGACCTACGGGTGTCATGCTCCTACGCCGAGCCCGTGGCGATCGGCTTCTCTGACGAGATACCGTTATAGAGTTCCTATCTTCTACTGGAGCTCGCTCTTCCAAAGTTGTTTGTTCTCTTCTGAGAGTTGGAGAGCTCAGTCGTGGTCGTGACTGACCTGAGCGCCCATCAGGATCAAGGCGTTGCAGTTTAGATTGACTGTGCCCTGCCACCAGATCATCTTCTGCATGCAATCTTTTCAACTTTCGGGGTGATGATAGGTTGTCACGATTGGCCGAGTTCCTGATCTTAATACCTAAATCGTCCTGACCGTCGTGGAGAGGACTTGGTGGGGGTGGCATGGCCATGGCAGACGACGTCCGAAGATTCCGTGGGGATGTCATGGTTCGTGAGGTATCCACTACATTGCTCTCCTGAGGTTGAACTGATTGCGAACGGACAATGCCAAGCTTTTCAGCTTGTCGCTGGAGCTCCGCTCTATGGGCATCAGCAGCTTTCATTTCCCTAAAGAGGACAAGACGTTGACCGCGCAATTGGATGTCGTAATAGTCAGTCAGTTCAAGCCAGTCTGCGATATCTTCAGGGTTCTCATTAAGGTGGCGATGATCAGCTGCTATAGGCTTTTCCACTGCTTTGGTGGCTTTAGATATTGGTGGTGGCCGCTCTTGAACTCCTTCAATGTCACTTGCGGTGGCCGACTTAACATTGTCAACCCTTACTTTTGATGAATCCAGTTGACGAGCCTTATCCTCCAACTCTTTCTTGTACACAGCAGCTATTCGAGCATTCTTCTCAATATTCTCATGGGATTTTTGGAAATCGTGTTCGTAGCGTCTCTGCCGATCGGCAGAAACAAGCTCGGACTCACCTGCATTTGGGCGAGATGACTGCTGATTTTGCGCTGGGTCACCCTTCTCCCAGTGGCCTGACTGCCACTTAGGATCGCGTTCTTGCTCATAACGTGAGTTTTGAGCTAATTCTGGCTGCTCATGTCTTTCTCGACGATATTCGGCTCGTGGAATTTGGTAGTTCTCACGATCGGAAATTCTACCAGGCGATTGGTGAGTGGTTGGATAATCTCGAGGTTGCGGGGAAGCCCCCCTTGCTCTAGTCTTCGGACCGCTCGATTGATCAATTTTGCTCGCTACCTGGCTTTTTGAAATATTGTTAGCTGTGGTCAGAGGTGTTGGATTTTCGTCTGAGGCTCGGCTTCTACGACCTGAGTCCTTGGCTTTTGCAGCCTCGGAATAAGGTACACGTGCTGACATTGATTGCTCATCGCGGATTTCTCCAACCTCAGAGGCATCCGACAAGGACCCGGTCTTCTTCAAGGGCTGATGGCTCTTGGCAGTAACAGTTTTCGGCTGAGGCTTGGGCTTGACTGTAGCATTTGTGCTAACACCACGGAGCTTTTCTCCGGTATAGTCTTTGTCAGTGGGATTTTGATTTGACCGTTCCCCGGCTGTTCTAGCGGCGTTAGCAGCCCTAGCCTCAGCAAATAGGGCTTCAATATCACTACTACCGTCTAATTGCACCACAGATGAGCTGCGGATTTCGTTGCTTTTGGGTGCCACGGGCGAAGATCTTCTGCCAGAGACACCAAGAGCCTTCGGACCGTCTAGAGAGGAGTGTCGATTGAGACTGCTTTTTAACGCTTCCGCAGAGGTTTTAGAACCTTCATGGCCAATGGCAGCAGACCCAGTTGGCTTCTTGGAACTAGCTGGGGTACCAGGCGTGGATCCGCGCTTCGTGGCCAGCAATTTAGCTCTCAACTCCGCTGCTCTATCACTGATGGCTGTCGGATCAGGTTTCAACGTTCCGAAAACGGGTCGAAAATTGTGTGATTGTGGTCGCTCATCCGTCCTAGAAGTTATAGCAGGTGGCTTTGGGGGGTTGCAGGCGTTCACCCCTCTGAACGTAGAAATAGTACCGCTTTGACGTGACACTTGACCATCTTGCTCAACTGCTCTAAATGTACCTGACTCGCCGTTATCATAGAAGTCCTCACCTTCATCGTAAGGGATGAAATCTTGTTCTCCAGGAAAATATCCATTATTATCCATCGGAGGTTGTGGATGTTGGTAATGCATTTCAAATTTGTTGGTTTCTTGAAAATAGTTTGGCCATGTCTGTTGATAGTTCTGTTGTATCGGTATCCGTTGGTCGGGAAAGATCAGCGAACCAGTCAAGCTTTCAACGCCATTGATGTCTTGGGCGTTAGGTGGTCCATGAGGACCACCCCCATAGTTGCTGTAATTGTGTGACATATTCAACTGCTATTACTGGTCCTGTTCGATCATGCACGATATTACCATACTGCATCCGTATCTTAGGTGTTTGCTAGCTTAGTCTGGTAGTTCTTTGGTATCTTCATTTATAAATTCGAGTAGTGACACTGGGCAGTGATATCGGAGTTCGATTTTATAATCCGTGGAAAGGCACTGCTGTTTGAACTGATGTTAAGGAACAACAGCATACCGAATCAGTTAATAAGTTGTTTCCAGCAACTCCTGCACACTGATCATAACGAGATATACATGTCTTTGGTAGTTGGAGGTGTTGATAGTTGTTGTCAAGATATCAGTCAGTGAGGTGGAAGTCTAAGCTACAAACGCGAAAAGTGAAAGAAGCTTGGACCATCGCTTAGAGCTACCGACTAGTGTGCCGCCTAAAACTTCCATAACAGGCCAAGGTGGGGTCGGTGAGTGAATGATGGTAGTTGTCCTATAACCATCGGATTTGATCCTAAGGTAGAGGTACCACAGAATTTCAATATGTACCAATACTTTTCTACTGCTGATACCTGAGCTTGCAGGGAGGATCTTTAATATAGACACATCGACCAAGGAAAAACAGCTGCTGCACAGAGGCATCTTGCTCACCCCTCTCCACCCCAGGGGAAAGCGTGCTTCTGATAGTGGTTGACTTGTTTGCTACGGCAAACTCGAGTTTAATCCGAGATCTTGGGACCACTTAAAGAGAAGCTACAAGTATGGAGAGAAGAATCGTTCATTTATATTTATAAAGCTGTTGCCGTTGGCTAATATTGGGGTTATCTATTCTTTTCTGAAAATAGAATGTCAAGGGATAGAATTGCCAATCCCAACGCGGATTGCCCTTATGCACCGTCCCCAAAGGAGTTTCATTTGCGACCACCGCTTGTTCTTCGAAGAAACCCGAATAGTTTGTTCATCCTTCCAGACTTGTCCCCATTCCCGTCCACGAGGGTAGTAGCATCTTCAGAGCTTTGCATGTCACTAATGGTAGCGAGAGAATTACGGTAGCTCGGTTCTCTTTTAGCCCCAATGAGAACATGCCGTTGCATTAGTTTAGGAGAAGCAGTCGGATCTCCGGCCGGAAAACTCCTTTCGTGTTTCTGAGTGGAATAGCCCTCCCAACCCCTCTTATCGTGGGACGGAACGGGACTTGAAACGCCCCTACAGGTTTGGAGACTAGATTTCGCCGCTGACGAACTGCTCCGGTTGTTGACTTTGTTCATAAAGGCTGTACCCGTAGATTGCGTCCTTCGGGGTACTGCACTTGCACCCGTTGGCGATGCTAACATGGGAACCGCTGAAAATGAAGAAAAGGGTGTAATCTCAGGCCTGCGTTGACTGCCTTTTTCCTGTTTACCATTGTCGCTACCCGCGCGGCCGCTACCAAGGTTCCCTAAATTGATGGATAAACTGCGCCGTGGGTGAGACTTGTGTGTTTGTTGCTGGGCCTTGGCAGCAGCTATAGTGGAAAACATTGGATTATGATAAATGAAGTTCGGCGAATAGCCCTCTCGAAAAGTGACCCATAGCCCAGTGATAACAATCAGGGTCCTAAGGTGCTCATCGGTTTCCAATATTGTATTTGGTGGAGTATTAATCTCGTCACAACTTGCATCTGGAGCATTCACGTCCATTATCGGTGATCCACAAGAGGATGCGGCCTGCGTACATGTGGGGGTTGACGGGACTGAATATCGATCGCAGATGCTGACTGACTGGCGAGTTAGAGTAGCAATGACAGGGTGCCGACGAGAATCAGGGTTAATGATGCTAAAATTGAACCTTTCAACTCCAGGTGGTGAAGATGTGCCGGAATATTCCTGCCGCCGGCGACCAGAAAGTGTTTTTGGCACCCATCTTGCAACAGTCCTTTGCCCTCGTTCGTCTGTGGATGTAAATTCGTAGGCACCATTCGCCGTTGAGGTTGCTTCCCAGGTAGGCCCGTGATTGAGGCATATCTCTGTATTTCCCAGCACGGCCCCGTCGCCTTCTCTCACTTGGCAAAATGCTGCCACAAATTCCCGACTATTCCAACCTTCTTCATCAGAAGATTTTTTTGCCCTACTCTCTGGTACACCCGATCTATCGTAAGTTTGGCTTCGAACAATCACCAAGTCATCCGCCCCCAGACCGTCCTTGCCCTTGAAGATACGTGGAAATTTCTTTGCGAGCCTGGGTGCGAAGGTGATGGAAGGTAACACATCGAGGGCAGGTACAGGCCGAGTTGAGTCTGAGATTTGCTGCAATTGTAGCAGTAGCCTTGGACGAATGCTCAACCGCTGCCTGTGTTTGACGGCTGGAGGTGGATGGGCAAGCTGGAATGATGTTTTGTTCTTCGGTGCTGACCGCTTTCTGTTTCTTATGTGTTAGTGCAGAGCCAGTGGTGGAGCTTGCTTTCGATGAAGTTTGGTACCCAGGTCTTCCTTCAAGCATGACATATTTACTGCTTCCAGCAGACCCATTGGAACGTTTAGATTCCGAAACCGAGGACGAGGAGCTTGCGACACTCATATGACTTGCAAAGTATGAAGAGGGAAAGTAGGGGAGAGATGAGCAGAACTCTTTCTGCTGTTCGTTGGTAGTTTTAGGCAGCGGAGAAAACACATGGAGGTGAGCTGCTGCTATATCGGCGGCCATGCAAAGACAAAAAAGCATTGTCCATTTCAATAATCAAAAAAGCTAAAATGTGAGAATATGCGAATTGACACCTACCAAGCAGTAGGTGTCAGCCGTACTTATGAGAAACACCAGAAGGCAGAAATGTTTAGGACGACACGGGCAACGGCGCGACAACGGAGCCGAGTCAGCGAAGACACCTGCCAGTAGTCCTAAGTTCGCGAAAGAAAGCGGGATATGGAATGTTGCGGTATTTAATAATATTACCTCGCAAACCTTTCCCAAAAGACGAATAGACACCCAATGCCATGCGGGAGCCATAGCCCTGGATCAAATACCGGCTTGCGGCTGAACCTTTGTTCAGCCCCATAAGAGCAGATTATCGAAGAATGATGGAAATTTTGCGATGCTGGCGGACTGTGCCTACTACGTAGACATGATGAGTCCATAACAACAGAGATAACATTTCACAAAGGTATTAGAATTATTCCTCTGATCGAATGGATTGCGATTTGCGGGGGACATGAAAAGTGGTGGCCCTGCTCGGAAATCGGGGTGATTCGAGGTACCGAACTTCCGATCACCATGTCAACCTCCCAACCCACCGTAGAAGCATACAAGCAGCTTGCTTTACTGTCATCCATATCTCTGGACATTCAACAGCAGACCAGATCACAGCATCCGTTCGGCATTTTGTTATATTCCCTCACCCGAACATCTTGAACTTTGTGGCTTAATCTGTGAGATCCTTCGCTTATATGTTAGATTGTGCAACACGATCCAAGTCACCGATATTCCTCTGTTCCAGCGTGTGGATACTTAGTGGGGCTAAAAGGCTGACACGAACGCATTCGGCCGTACCTTAACGACACTTTGCCATCGTCATATCCGAGACCGTATGATGGCATCAGAAGAGAAATCTGAATGTCATCTGTACTGTGAAGTTTTTCTATCCTGTTTCCAATTACGATCATTAGGGAGAGGGGTCTCGGTCTACCACTCACTACCTTACAATTCTGATCAATCATGTTAAAATGACGCTCCCCAGCCATCGGTATTACCAGCCACCTAATTTAGGAGGGGTTAAATACAATCCTATGTATTTTGACCTACTACTGCATTATCAAACCACCAATTTTCAACAAATCAAATTGACATTCATTTCGGGATGACACCAGCGCGCTTCGGCGCTTAACCTAGCCGACTCATATCGAAATGATCATGCCAGCTATCCATTCAGCTAGCAGCGCAAGAATTCTGCCGAAGAGAACCATGATACATTCTTTCCACTTTTGAACACAAGTTCCCGCATTCCCCCCTTATACCCAAATCTCTTCCCCTTCCTTCCGCTCCCTTTAGCTCATACCCCTCCACCTCCACCAACCATGCTCTCCTCCGGCTTCACCTCCGCCCCCATCTCCAAAGTTCTCTTCTTCGCCACCATTGTCTCCTCCCTCCTCGTCAGTATAACCGACACAAAACACCTCTTCCACATCCAGCTGTTCCCGCACCTGCTCCGCTACCGCCAACTATGGCGTCTTCTAATCTGGCAGTTTTGCTACGTCAACAGCACGGAGCTCTTGTTTGCGGCTATGTCGATGTATCACATGCGTGTTGTTGAGCGATTATGGGGGTCGCGGAAGTTTGCGGTAGGTTTGCCGTTTTCTTCTATCGAAATTGTAGAAGCAGGGTATAAAGGCTAATCGCACAGGATCAGTCATTCCTCCTATCCACCCTCCCACCAACCCTCCTCCTCGCACCCTTAACGCTCCTCCTCCTCCGTCCCCTCACGCTCAACCACCTAAACATCCTCCCCGCTGGCCCAACCCCCCTCCTCTTCGCCCTCCTAGCCCAATACCACGCCGCCATCCCCACAATCTACAAGTACCGCCTTGTCACCTCCTCCTCCACCTCGTCCACGCATAATCCGCCCTTCCTCACCTTGAGCGACAAATCCCTCATCTACCTCCTCTCCACCCAACT
>JAABUO010010653.1_pt1 | contig 10155 bp, 11 predicted proteins | sample 5559291 | NCBI WGS metagenome assembly JAABUO01 (sample SAMN10711878, study PRJNA513372) | rock metagenome | isolation source: Antarctica rocks | place: Antarctica: Victoria Land, Finger Mt sud
AAGATGGTGCATTTTGCTGCTTGCTGGAATGGCATGGGTGCTGAGGAGTTCCCTCAGATCTTTGAGTTCCTGGTGTCTGACAGAGATCAGCATGTCATATACATTCTTGTTCTGTGACGCCAGAACATAACATGATTTGATGATTATGGGTGCTTTGCCAACATCTGTATCTGGGATTCTGTTTACAGCTTTGATCGTCTGAAGCAGAATGTCTCAGCCCTGGCAGCAGCTATCAGAGGTGACATTTGCCTGACGGCTGCTATCTCATGGTCATGTACACCTCAAGGCAGTCCACCAGTTGGATGACTCTTCTTCAGTCAAGCACACACTCTGTCTGTCTGTCTGGCAAGCAGACCAGCAAGGTGCCCATCAAGAACTGAAGATACCCATTGGATGTGCAGGCTGAATGTGTTGCATCAGCGGGCTGTGCGTCTGAGCCTGCTGCATTGGCAGCAGGCCGCCCTGGCCAAGGTGTTCCAGCGGTGGAAAGAGTACAAGGGCCGCAGGGCGCAGCTCTTCGGCTCCCTCATTGCCCTGGCCTGCAAGTGGGAGCAGCCCCTCATGGAAGATGCTTGGGCTGCGTGGCGAGAGTACACTGTTGAGAGCAAGCGCATCAAGGTAAGAGGCTTGGAGACTGGCAATGCTTGGCTTGCTGCCAGTGTGATGCGTTTCCTGCATGGCCTCAACATCTCACCACAATGCATTGCAAAAGTAGTTTTGTTGCCCAAAGTGGCTGGCGCAAGTGACAGCTGCTGCGAGTCATGCTGAGTTGAACAGCCCCTCTATGGAAGATGCTTGGCTTGCTCGGACGCATGACAGCGTTGTTTGAGAGAAGGTGCAGCAAGGTCACAGGCCTCCAGCTCTTCTACACACTTACTGACAGGTCAGCTTCATCCAAGACTGCCTTTGGTTGCACTGGCTTGCAAAACAAAAGCGGCTGTCTGCAAAGATACTTAGGCTGGTTAGGTCAATCGCATTGCTTAGACTGAGTGTATTCAGATGAGGCAGTGTGTACTGTGTATCGCTCATTTTGCTATTACATCATGTTCTTTGCCTGATGCATTGACAACAGCCTACATGGCAGTTACAAGTCAATCGTGCTTCTTGCCTAAGTGTACTGCTGAGAGCAATTTTGCTGAATGCAAAGCTCAAAACAACGCTCTGGCATAACAACGCACTCACTCAGCACATTGATTGTGTCTGTGTACCTGTGCTTGCAGGGGTGCATGAGGGCGATGATGGCCGTCTGGACAAACATCACCCTCACACGCGCTTTCAACGGCTGGATACTTGCAGCACAGCAGCTGAAAGACAAGCGTGCCTCACAGGCTCACGCAGTGGCTTTCTGGAGCAGCCGAGAAGTAGCGCAGGTGAGTCAGGCAGATTGTCTGCAAGCACCTTGCATCAGTGCTCACTTGAGCTGTCACTCAGAGCTCCAATGTGAGTCACAAGCAGCTTGGCAAACCTTCACTGGCAAACAGACTTCAAAGCATCCTGGCACACAATGTATGTGTTACATTGCAATAATGTTGATATGTGCAATTTTGTATAGGAGTGCAAACTAGACCTGAATGTTCACACCAAAGCTGGAGTTGCATTACTTTCTGATACTCTTTGACTCCTCGCTTTCTACTTATTGAACATACCTACTTGCCTCAAACAAACTATGTTGCCTGTCACGTTTATGCTGCATTTGTGTATGCACACTGCAGTGCTGGAGGCAGTGGCAGGAATCAGTTGAGGAAAACAAGGCGGCGCGAGTCGCCCTGTCATTCTTCAGCAACATAACACTGCGCAAGGCTTTCAACCAATGGCTGGCTTGGGCCCAAGAGCGACAGGAGTATGGCACAAAGCTGCAGCTGGCAGTGCAGGTGCTCTTGCTTACAACATGTAGACGTGCTGTTGTGCCTGCTGCCTGCTCTGCTGCTGGTGCTCTGCTTGACTTGTTGGAAAGTCACACTCTTGTTGCAAAGGTAAAACGAAGCAGCACAGTAGCATGATGTCTCACATGCAGCTTGGGTGTATGCTCTTGAAATCACACTTGGGGTGTGGCTCATGCAAACACAGGGCCAAGCTGTTGGACACATGTACGTGCATGCAAGGGCCATGCAGATGGTGTGGACCCTTCCTAGCCAATTGACACCGCATGGCACCAAATCACACGTACCCAAAGTACAGCTGTGAACACAGCTCAAGGCAACTAAAAACAGTCATGCTGTGCTTCTGTGTTCACCAGCATGCCAACATGACGTCACCCTGGACGTGCAGAAGTGGACCTGATGCCTGCCGGCCAAGAACGCGCTTTCATTATTATCATTATTATTCTTATTATTTTCATCATCATTGCTTTAATCATGATTATAAGTATAATTATTGTCATGCAGAAGTGGAGCTCAATGACAGAGGCAAGCGCCTTTGCTGCCTGGCTTGACCACACCAGGTCATCGCAGCAGAACAGGAGCAAGGTGCAAGGCAGTGTGATACGCCTCCTGCACCGCAGCCTCTGCTCTGCCTTTGCTGCTTGGCAACAAGTTGCGGCGGAACGGGCTCAACAGAAGGCCAAGATTCTGAGCTGCCTGGCCAGGATCAGTAACAGAGTAAGCCTCTGCCTTTGTCTGTTATCTCATAGTCTGTGGCATGACTGCACAATGTGTCAGGAACATAGTTGCAAAGATGGCCTGCCTGCTTGATTTTGACTGGCAGTTGCGGCACAGAAGCTCTCTGCTGATGCTTTGGACCAAAACTGAGCAAGACGCGCATCATAACCTACCTGACATGCATGTGCAGTGTCGCCACATACTCTGGTCTGTGAGCAGATATGACAAAATGTATCACATGTCTGTGCGTGTGTGTGCAGACCCTGGCAGAAGCCTTCTACCAGTGGCAGGACAGCCTGGCACATGAGAGGGAGGTGCAACAGAAGCTGGCAGAGTGCCTGCAGAGATGGCGCCTCAAGGACTTGACCATTGCCTTTGATGCATTCCGAGCCAATGCCACCAAGCAACACAAGGCCAAGGCAGTAAGCTTATGCCTCCACAGATCTGTGGCTGGGCATTTTGAGTCGTTTCGTGGTCCCAAGAACCTGTCAATTTGCGAATGAGATATTTGTTGTCAATGTCACCAAGCTAGAAAAGGAAAAGAAAAACTAAACCTGTCGGCGTCAATAAAACGGGAAGCCAAGTATTATACCGGGCTGCCCAGGGTCACCAAGCTGCATTAGGCCCAGGCAGTAACCTTTTCCATTGCTTGGGGAGCACAGCAAAGCAGTCCCATCGGGAGCTGGCAACCGCCTGTGCTGTTTGCTGTGCCAACACTACCAAAGCAAGTCCTGCAGCACCATGCAATTAGTGATCAGGCAGACTGTGTAGGAGCATGGCTCAGTGTCATTGGATTAGGCACCGCTGTGTGCAGAACATGCTGCTGCTCATCCTCAACTCAAGATTTTCCTGAAATGCTATCTGCGGCGTGATGAGAGCATTCACATGTGCTGGCTGTTTGCACCACCTGATTGCATGGCACCAGGAGGAGTAGCAACCTTACCTGCCATCACCACTGGCAGTGGCAGCTCCCTTCAACACTGCTGTTGGGCTGCAGGCTATGCAACATTTGATGCAGCGGAGCTTGTCGGCTGCATTCAATAGCTGGAGGCTGGTTGCTCAAGAAATGCGTCAGCATGGTCACAACTTGGTGCTGGCTGTGACACGCTGGCAGCATTCCTACATGTCTTCTGCCTTCTACACCTGGCTGGACTGGATTCAGGAACGCCATTCTAGGTATGCTTCTTCGGTATCAGTCTCAAGCGCTGGTTTTGATGTGTTGTATCTGCCACTGTAGCTGCCCTGTAGCTGCCCTGTAGCTGCCACTTGCTTGCAGCTCAGCTTGCTGCTTTGCCGTACAGCACATTGTGCTGTCAACCATGCTGTAAACACTCAATGATTGAGGCAGTCTAATCTCACTGCCCAAAACAATACACAAGATACTATATGCATCCCTCACTTCAGACCCTTTGTCCCTAGCAGCCCCGCACTCAGCAGATTGTGCAGGGTCTGTTTTGCAATAATCTTTCAAGCATACTTGCAAGGCTGACCAATTGTGTTGATTACAGGACTGAGCAGCTGCGCACAGCCATGGCTCAGTGGCAGAACAAAGCCATCTCGGCTGCGTTCAACTGCTGGAGGGACCATGTGGTGACCAAGACCTCTCACTCTGCCAAGGTTTGCTCGCCCAGCTTTTCTGCACCATCAATTGCACCTGGCCCCTGTTGTCATCCAGAAGCCGTCATAGACAGGGTAATGCATTATGCAACAAGTCTTCCACCACCAACAGTTAAACATAGAAGCTTGCTGCAAAGCACATGAGGTATTGAACAATACAATGTGTTGTCCGTGCGTGTGGCTACCTGAACTACAGCCTGTTGCAGTGATACAGCAGCAGGCAATTCAACAGAATGTGCAGATCACCACTCATTGAGATCAGCAGCATCAAAAGGAAATGCAGTGTAGCTGTATTTACCCTGCTGTTGTGACATTACATTGCTCTCCAGGTGGAGAGCTGTCTGCTCAAGCTGATGAACCGGCAATTGTCAAGTGCATTCAATGCAATGAAAGATGCGGCTCAGAAGTCGACACAAAAACGGCGCGCACTCCAATTCTGGACTCACAGAAGTTTGTTTGCAGCATTCAATGCACTCAGGTGGGCCTTCTCTTGGTTGGGGTTTAGTGCAACCTTCTTGCAACTCCACAGATTTGCGCTTGGACTAGCTTTACCATTGTGATGGCCCCCTGCTTGGACAACTGTAACAAAAGCAGACAGAACTTTGCTTTGCATTGTTTGCAGGGAGAATGCTGCGAATCGGGCACGCAAGCAGAGAGCCCTGACTTTCTGGATGCAGCAGTGTTTGGTTGCAGCGTTCAACGCCTTCAGGTCAGAAATGTCCTTCAATTCATGAGTGTACATGCTTCAAGTGACTCTCAATGCCTAGCACAGCATGAAAAGAGCACCCCAGCTCTTGCACATGCCTTGCAGGGGGCCTGTACAATGCAGCTCCGAATCAGAGGTCGCCCGTCAAAGCTTAGCTCTAATAAATTTTGTAAACACCACACTGCTTTGTCATGCTGGATATGCTCAGCCCTTGCTTGTCTGCTTCAGGGACAATGCTGCCAATCAGGTGCGCAAGCGCCATGCTCTTGCCTTTTGGGGAGGCAGGACCCTGGCGCAAGCTTTTGAAGCATGGGTGGATTTCACTTCCCACAAGGCCTTAGCAGCTGACAAGGCCACAACGGCGCTGAGCTTCTGGAGCAACAGGGCAGTCGCAGAAGCCTTTGCTGCTTGGAAGGTATTTGTAGTAGAGCAGCAGCAGTTGAAGGAGAAGCTGCAGCATGCAGCAGGGTTTTGGATACACTGCAGCATGCGGTCTGCTTTCTATGGGTGGTTGGATGGAGCGGCGCATGCACAGGAGAGGAAGCTGGCGGTGCGCAAGGCAGCAGGGTTCTTCATGAGCAGGTGAGCCGCTCCCTGCTGAGGCTGCCATAATGATGAGTCGTGGGCCCTGCAGTTGATGATCATGTCATGAATAGTACATGGCAGAGACATGCCAAGTTGGCACCAGATGCACAACCTGCCGAATTAGGAGTAGACAGGAATGGTCAGGGCATGCTACTTGAACATGCAATTGCCTGCCAATGTCTACCAATGTCTATGTACTGCACAGAATCTGCCCTGGTTCTGAAAGTACAACTGTGTTGTCATGCTGCTGCAGGAGTTTGCGCTTGGCCTTCTCAGCTTGGCAAGCAGCAGCTGACCATCAGCAGCAGAAACAGCTGAAGCTGGCAAAGGCAGCAGCTTTCTTCCAGAATGCTGTCCTGGCTTCGGCATGGAACGCCTGGCAGCAGACCATGGCAGAGAAGCACCTTCTGCAGGACAAGCTGGCCAAAGCAGTAGGCTATTTCCAACACGCTACTATGGCTGCTGCCTGGCAAGCATGGTTAGATGGGCTTGCTGCAAAGAGACAGCGGCAGGATAGGCTAGCTCAGGCTGTTGCTTACTTGCAGCAGGGCACGTTGGCGGCGGCATGGAACGCATGGCGAGAGGTGGCTTCTAACAAAAGGGAGCAGACAGACAAGCTGATCAGGGCTGTCAGTCACTTCCAGAACATGACCGCTGCCGCTGCCTTCAATGCTTGGCGGGACGGCGCAGCAGAGCAGCAAGACCGCCGACAAAAGCTGCTGAAGGCACTCGTCTTTTTCCAGCAAGGCGCAATATCGTCAGCATGGAACGCCTGGCGGCAGTTCGTCATGCGCTCTCAAGAGAACAGAGAGAAGGTGCTGCACAGCCTGCAGGGCATCATGCACAGGGAGCTGGCTGGCAGCTGGCAGGCATGGCTCAAATTTGTGACATGGCAGCAGATGAAACATCAGGTGTGCAGCCATCCCTGCCCATGTTGCACAGCTTCTTTGTCCTATGACCTGGTACAAGCAGTCAATGTGGGACTCTGCAACCAGCGGTATAAGCACGATGCCACAGCTCTGTGTTCGTGTCATGCAATGACCATTGCTGTACATTGCAGAAAGCACTCATTCAAGACCATGATGTTTGCAAATGCTGTGAGGCCTTGAATGCTGAGTAAGATGCAAGATTTTGCCTTGGTATGATAACAGGACAGCTGATAGGAATGACCAGGTGACATGCAAGTGTGATGCAGGCTGCAGAGCACTGGCGCATGTCAGCATTGCAAAAGGGCTTCTCAGCTCTGCAGCACGCAGCACACCTCAAGCGCACGAGGCAGCAGATTCTGGCTAATTTCTTGAGCCGGCGTGTGAGGGCTGCATGGAATGCATGGACTGACATGGTACAGGTGAGAGCTCTTCAATCACACCATGATGCAATTTTCACAGGGTGATGAGTACAGAACTCTTAGGGAACATGTCACCAAGACCAGCTTACCATATGCATGAACAGGACTGACAGTGTTTCCTATGTAACCTTGTGACCCCGTATGCTGCTGTAAGGGCCCAATGCAAGCAGAGGTGTGGGGGCTCAGCCTTGCGTTGCTGCCCCGATCGCGGCTGAACAGAAGGTCACCACCACTTCCCACGTTGCTATGCTGCAGGCACGTCAAGTGCAAGCAAGCACAGCAGGTAGCATCCAGCTGCGCATTCTGGCCAGGCTGCAGAACCAAGCGGTGGCCACCGCCTGGGAGTCCTGGCTGCAGTTCCACCACCGCAGCAAGGCCTGCAGAGCCATTGCCAACAGGATGAGGAACAAGGGGCTGGCCGCCGCCTTCAACGCCTGGAAGGATTGGAGTGCACAGCTGAGCAGAGCCAAGCAGCTGTGCAAGAGGGTTCTGGGAGGAGCCTTGCGGCGATGTTTTGGTGCCTGGGAGTATGTTCCTGAGCTGTTGCTGTGGTTGATCGTTCGTGAGCAACAATGCAATGTGGTTGTTGTGCCGCTATGCATGCATGCCTTCTTCCGTTGCTTACGTTGATGGCATACACTGCCTTCAGAAAGCTTAGGGATGTGTTATACCATCCACACTGCACCAGGGTTACAGAAATTTGTTGACCGTCTATTTTGACAAAGACAAATGCAGAGGGCAGAGCGTAAGAACAAGGCAACAACACCTTACACTACAAGCAACAAAATGCCATTGCTCATAGACCTGGACTGCCGCTATATAAGCAGGATGCTTGCATTGTTGTACAGCCACATGCCAGGCAGTCATACCACTTGCCTTGTACCTGACCAGCTCAAAAGGTATGTCGACGTATACCCTGCCTGTTCAGGGATTATGTGGATGAGGAGCGTGCTGAGAAGCAGGTTGCAGCAATCATGCAAAAGACCCTGGACCGGCAAGATTCCCAAGGGCGCAAGTTCTTCTATGCAATCAGCAGGTCAGACTGCATCAGCTTTACAAACAAGCCAATGTGGCACTCATGATGTGCATGCTTACTCAGGACCTCAAACCTGTGTGTGAAATGAGACATGCTTTCTGTCAGTATCAGCTGTGCCTTTCAAGCAAGAGGCTGGCTGGCAGCTGACAAATGCACTGGAGACTCAACGGCAGCAACTTGGAAGCTTTTCCTGCTTCTGCATTGAGACAGGGACATGAGCATCCAGTTGGCTGTGTGGCTTTCAGGTGGAAGGCTAGCTGGCAGTTAACAGATGCCTTTGAGACATGGAGATTGGCAACGGCACAGCGTCAGGAGCTGCGCATTAAGACTGCCAATGCCTTCCAGTACCTCTACTTGTCCTTGGGGCAGAGGGCCATCAAGGCCTGGCAGGAGGGCGTCTCCTATCAGCAGAAGGTGCTGTCCTAGCTTGCCTGTTGTTTCAGGACCGACGGTGGCATTAGTGGAATTCAAGATGGCACTCATTTTTGTCCTGTTAGGCCCTATGTCCAGCTTATCGTCAGATGCTGGTTTGCATTGAGCCAAGCATAACTTGCTGTATTGCAGAGAGCTGAGCGCAACTGGCTGTATGTCTCTTACATTTCTGGCATGCCAGTAGGCCCTACTGATGTGGCTCACGCAACAAGCCTTGGGGATGAGCAGCAGCTTGATCTCGCTCAAGGTGGTTGCAGTGAAAGCATAGTGTTTTGACACAGACTGCTTGGCTGCAGCTGCGGAGGGCCACAGCTCTGTGGCATGGCAACACCTTTCAGCATTGTTTCCAAGCCTGGAAGGAGTTTGTGCATGGGCAGAAGGAAAAGACAGCAAGGACTAGCAAGGTGCACCTCCCTGCATTGCAATTGTCATTCCGTCTGCAAAATGCTGTGCTTTGTTGCTCCATGCTGTGCTATGCTATGCTGTGCTATGCTATGCCATGCTATGCTATGCTATGCTATGCTATGCTATAGGCAAGTGCAACATGCCAGGTTTTGTTGCAAGACCAGCCTGGCTTGACAGCTTTGCATACCATGCTTGCATGCACTGGTTGCAGTAGAGCACTCTGAAGCCCCTTCAGCTACTGCTGGGTGGTCATGTTCTGCAGTGTCAAACTGGTGAGATGTAGAGTGTGTGTGTGCGTGTGTGTGTGTGTGTGTGAGAGAGAGAGAGAGAGACTGGATTTTGCCAAGTGTTGTGCAAGTGTTCACACTTTCAATAACCATGCATGATGTTTGGTACAATGCAGGCGCTGATGTGGTGGTCAGGCAGGACCGTGGAGTCAGTCTTTGCAGCCTGGGTGTCAGCGGTCCAGCAAGCACACAGGATGCGGCTGTGCAAAGCTCGGGCGCTTTTCAGCTACTCTAACATGCTGCAGCGCAAGGCGTTCCACAGCTGGCAGGGTGGGCTTGCCTACAAGCATGCACGCCAAGAACAAATGGCCATGGTCTTTGAGGACATGGCAGGCCGCCGCCTGTGCCTTGCCTTTGATGCTTGGTAAGCTACGGGCATTCTCGGTGAAGTATACTGTGTCAGTTGCTTATACGCTCTGCCTGCCAAGGATGTCTGGGATCATGTTATCTCGCCAAATGCATACAGCAGTTGAGCCTGAGATGTTTGCGTGCTTGGTCTTTATGTATGTCAAGCTGTCCTGCCCTGTTTGATGACCAATGCTGGCCCTTCCACGCAGGTGGGAGACAACTGTACTGCTGGGCAATTTGAGGCGTGCAGTAGACATCTTACAAGGGCAGAGCGTGCAGTCCCGCCTGCGGGAGAAGCTGCTGGCTTGGCGGGAATGGGCCAGCAGGCGCCGCCACCTGGCAAGGTCGGTGGCTTCCCGCCTTCAGGGTCGCTACCTAGGAGGGGTGTGGCAGACTTGGCGGGAGTTTGTGCAGTACGCCAAACTGTCAAGGAGCCAAGGCATGGCGGCGATGGGTCACTTCACTGCCAGGACAACATCACAGGTGGGCTGAGCAATGTATCCTGGCTTCAAATTTGCACTGACATTGACCGCAAGCCACACAGTCTGATGATGCTTGCTTGGGATTTGATTGCCAGGAGGGTACAGTTGCATGCCAGAAATGCCCATTGCTGCATGGAGCGCTTTTGACAACAGACACACACACCCACAGGCTTTAAAAGTCCCACAATCTTGCCATTTTGACACGCAAATGCTCTTTCTCCATCAATTGCTTGCTTGTCTGCATTGACTCTCTACTAGCCAACCAAGGCCTGTCATGTAAAGCAGCAGCAGCCTACCAGACTCGACATCTCT